>Ga0315289_10009623_pt1 | contig 13903 bp, 14 predicted proteins | sample YL17G11_40_MG_FD_203452 | JGI IMG/M metagenome (GOLD analysis project Ga0315289, IMG submission 203452) | Sediment microbial communities from Yellowstone Lake, YNP, Wyoming, USA - YL17G11_40 | ecosystem: Environmental > Aquatic > Freshwater > Lake > Sediment | place: USA: Wyoming | collected...
CTTTATCAATATAATCCTTAGCGACATTTATGTCGTGCCCGACTTCTGCCTTTGTCGAAGGCGTAAATATTACTTCCGGGAGCACCTGCGATTCCTTAAGCCCGGAAGGCAGTTTGATCCCGCAGACAGATTGTAAATCCCTGTATTCTTTCCAGCCAGAACCGGATAAATATCCGCGCACAATGCATTCAACCGGCAGAGGTTTGGATTTTACCACTAGCATTGACCTGGCCTCCAGGTCCTTTTTATATTTTTGCAGACTAACCGGATATTCGGATACGTCGGTAGTGATAAAATGGTTCGGGATAATGCCTTTTAAAAAATCAAACCAGAAGCAGGATAATCCGGTGAGGATTTTTCCCTTAAAAGGGATTCCGTCGGGCAGGACAACATCAAAACAGGAGATCCTGTCAGTAGAAACGACCAGGAGCTTATCGCCTAAATCATAGACATCGCGCACCTTTCCCCGGCGAAAGAGCTTTAAATCCTTAAATTCAGTATAGAGCAGGATGTTTTCACTCATTGACTTTTAGGCGGTTTGAAAGCTTCTCGTACTCATCCCACAATTCTTTGGGAAGGCATTTCTTGAACTCTTTAAAGAATTTATTTACCCCTTTTAATTCCTCAAGCCAGTCCTTCGGGCGGATCTGGAGCAGTTTCTCCAGGGCGCCCTGCGGCAGATCTAAGCCGGTGAGGTCTATATCAGACGGATGCGGCAGGTAACCGATCGGCGTGCGCACAGCATCCACCTTATTATTACAACGGTCGAGTATCCACTCTAAAACGCGCAGGTTTTCACGGAAACCCGGCCACAGGAACTTACCGGACTCATCCATCCTGAACCAATTAACATGGAAGATCTTCGGCGGTTTGGCCATGCGCTTACCCATATCCAGCCAGTGCTTGAAATAATAGGCCATGTTATAGCCACAGAACGGCAGCATTGCCATCGGATCACGCCGCACTTCGCCTAATTGCCCGACTTGAGCGGCAGTGCGCTCTGATGCCATGGTGGCGCCCACGAACACTCCGTGTTGCCAGTTAAAAGCTTCGTATACTAACGGCGCTAAATGCTGCCTGCGTCCGCCAAAGACAATCGCGGAAATCGGAACTCCGTGATGCTGTTCGATCCGAAATGATGCGGTAGGGGAATTGGCAATCGGCGTGGTAAACCTGCTATTAGGATGCGCGGCTGACACAGGCTTGCCCTTGGCGTCAAGTATCCCTTTTTTCCAAGGCTCACCCCTCCAATCAATGCCCTCTTCAGGAACATCGCCATCCGCACCCTCCCACCAGACTGTCCCGTCTTTTTTTAAAAGCACATTAGTATAGATTGTGTTTTTCTTTATTGTCTCGATCATATTCGGGTTAGCCTGTGAATTGGTTCCCACAGCTACGCCAAAAAATCCTGCCTCAGGATTGACTGCCCAGAGCGTGCCGTCTGAATCAACGCGCATCCAGGCGATATCATCGCCAACGGTCCAGATCCGGTAACCTTTTACTTTTAACCCTTCAGGCGGAAGAAGCATCGCCAGGTTAGTCTTACCGCAGGCGCTCGGGAAAGCGGCGGCGATATATTCAATATGGCCGTTTGGCTCTTCTATGCCCATGATCAACATATGCTCCGCAAGCCAGCGCTCTTTTCGCGCGATAAAGCTTGCGATGCGCAGCGATAAACATTTTTTCCCTAAAAGCGCGTTCCCCCCGTAACCGGAACCAACGCTCCAGATGGTATTATCTTCGGGGAAATGCAAAATAAGCCTTTTGTTAATATCCAGCTCAGCCTTTGAATGCAGACACTTAGTAAAATGATCCTGTTTCTCTAATTGCCTCAGTGCTGCCTCCCCGGCTCTGGTCATAATCATCATATTCAAGACAACATAGCGCGAATCGGTTATTTCCACGCCGATCTTGCTAAATGGCGATCCAACCGGGCCCATGGAAAAAGGAATGACATACATCGTCCTTCCACGCATCGCTTTGTCAAATATAGCTTTTGCTTTTTTATAGGCTGCGGCCGGAGACATCCAGTTATTATTTGGCCCGGCATCGCGTTTTTTCTTAGTGCAGATATAGGTAAGATGCTCGGTGCGCGCCACATCGTCAAGAGCCGTGCGGTGCAAAACACATCCCGGCAATTTCTCCTGATTCAGCAGAATAAGCTCTTGCGCAGATATCGCCTCAATTTCTAGCTGCTTCTTTTGTTCTTCTGAACCGTCTATCCAGACAATATCGTCCGGCTTGCAAAGACGGGCCATTTTATTGACCCAATCAGTCAATTTTTTATTGTGCGTGGGGAACTTTTTCATATTATTTGCCTTTATTTAAAAGATATTTGTACGCGGCATCCGCGGCAGTCGCGCCCTCGCCACAGGCTGTGACGACCTGATACAGGCTTTTCTTGAGGCAATCTCCGCAGGCAAAAATTCCAGTACGCGAAGTGCGCATTTCTTGGTCAGTAATTATAAAGCCAAATTCATCCCTGTCCAGCAAATTTTTAATAAATTCCGTATTCGGGATTATTCCGACAAAAATAAACACGCCCTGACAGGAAATCTCTCTTTTTTCATTCGTCAAAGCATTTTTTAATTTTACCGCCTCTACCTTATTTTCACCGGTAATTTCTTCAACCACGCTCTCCAGAATAAAGTTAATCCTGGGGTTAAGCTTAGCCTTCTCTACCAGGATCTTTGAGGCCCTGAACTCATTGCGCCGGTGGATAAGGCTGACTTTCTTTGCGTAACTAGTCAAAAATAAAGCGTCCTCAATTGCCCGGTCTCCTCCGCCGATCACTACGACCTCTTTATCCTTAAATAGTGGCCCATCGCAGGTTCCGCAATAGGAAACCCCTCTTCCGGTCAGCCTTGCTTCTCCTTTAGCATCTAAACGTTTTGGCTGGGCACCGGTAGCGATAATTACAGTCTTTGTCTGGAAGATCCCTTCCGATGTATCTACTTGAAATCCGTCAGTGACTTGTTTTATCCCTAAGACTTCCTTGCTTTCTATGGATATACCGACTTCTTCCGCTTGCTTCTTAAATCTGCTGATCAGTTCATCAGTGGCCAAACTGCCGGGGAAACCGGGATAATTATCGATCGAGGGTGAAAGCAAGATTTGCCCTCCTGCGGAGATCTTCTCAAAAACTAATGTGCCCAGCCGGAACCTGCCGGCGTAAAGCGCGGCAGTCAAACCGGCAGGGCCGGCTCCGACAATGATTAGATCATGCATATCTTAACTCCCGGCTTAGGTCTTGGGCATGATATGAACTTCTTACCTTGGGACCGGCAAACACGGCTTTAAAACCCAATCCAATACCGATATCGCGGTATTCCTCAAATTGCTCCGGATGGATAAATTCTTTCACCGGATAATGCTTATCCGAAGGCGCCAGATACTGGCCCAATGTCAGATAGTCGCAATGATGGTCCCTTAAATCCTGCATTGCGCCGATGACTTCTTCTTCAGTCTCGCCCATGCCAAGCATCAATGAAGATTTAGTAATTATAGCACAATTTATTTCTTTTGCTTTACTTAACACTCTGATAGAGCGCCCGTAATCAGCCTGCGGCCTGACCTCGCCATAGAGACGCTTTACGGTTTCAATATTGTGCGCAAGCACATAAGGACGCGCCTCTAAAACAAGCATTAAGCTAGAGACGTTCCCCTGGAAATCGGGGACCAGAACCTCTATTTTTATATCCCTGTTTACTGCGCGAATAGATTCTATGGCCCTGGCGAATTGTCCTGCCCCGCGATCATCCAAATCATCACGGGTAACCGAGGTAATCACAACGTAATTTAACCCAAGCGTTTTAACAACCTCCGCGATCCTGCGCGGCTCCTGCGAATCCACAAACAAACTTCCGCTTTCGGTTTTCTGCACCGCGCAAAAACTGCAGTTGCGCGTGCAGGCTTTACCTAAAATCATGAAAGTAGCAAGTTTATTTCTAAAGCAGTGCGTGACATTCGGACAATGCGCCTCCTGGCAAACAGTATGCACTCCTGATTCCTGCAGCATCGCGGTTAAGCGAAATGTTTCTTCATTCGGGATCTCCTGATTAAGCCAAACCGGAAGTTTTTTCATTTTCTTGATTGGATAAATTTAGAAATGGAGCGGTCGTAGGTCTTTTCTGCGGCAGGCGGAAAAAAACAAGCGGGTATCTGGCCGCTGTCACGGTGATAAGCGATACACTCGCAGCATATCCCCTTTCTAGGGCAGGGGTCGTAGCTACAATTGCAGTTTACAAGATTTTGTTTCTGATTCGGGCAGTTTTTCATTGCGGTATCTTTTCTTTAGTTCCACTAATTTCTTTTTTATCCTTACTTTTTCCAGGAATGAGGCGTAATCAACAATCACCTTGCCCTTAAGATGGTCCATCTCGTGCTGAAGAACACAGGCAAGCAGATCCTCGGCATCGATATCCACTTGCTTTCCCGTATCGTCAAGGGCCGCGACTCGGACTTTCCTGGCGCGCTTTATTTTTATGCAGATACCGGGGACACTCAAGCATCCTTCTTCCAGCGCCTGATCCCCCTCTTTTTGCACAATCTTAGGATTGACCAGTTTATACAGCCCGCTTCCGATATCCGCCACGATCATCGACTCACTGATCCCCACCTGAGTCGCAGCCAGGCCGATCCCGGAGTTTTCATACATCATCTGCGCCATCTTGCTTAGGATCTCACGGTGACGCTGGGTTACCTTACTTACCGGCTTTGCAGTTTTACGTAAAACCGGGTCTGGAAATAATCTAATTTTTAATTCTGTTTCTATCATTGACCGTTACGATTTTGGGCTTAAGCGCCTTTGCCTCTTTGTCTTTCGCCAGAACATAGGTCACAATGATTATCGAATCGCCCACGCATGCGCCTCTGGCAGCCGGCCCGTTCAGGCAGATCACGCCGCTGCCTGCCTTGCCCTTAATGGCATAGGTCTCAAGACGATGGCCGTTATTCAGATTCAATACTTCCACTTTTTCATACTCGAGGATATCCGCAGCCTTCATAAGGTTAGCATCAATAGTGATGCTGCCCTTATAATAAAGATTTGCCTCAGTGACACGACAGCGGTGAATTTTTGATTTCAAAACGGTGCGTAACATAATGATCTCCTATTTCAGGGCTTTAATGATCTCTTCTCCAAAATCCTTTGCGGCAAATGGCCCGGAAGCGGTGATGATTTTTCCGTCCTTCTCCACGGGTTTTCCCGTATAATCCGCGCCCAATGCTTTCAATTGCTCCCCTTCAGAATCCCAAACCGTAGCTTTCTTGCCTTTTAAAATTCCTGCCCTTGCCAATGTAACCGGAGCAATACAAATTGCTGCCACAACTTTTCCTAAATTACAGGCATCCTGCGCCAGCTTATGCGCGACAGGGTCATCCCAGTATTCGCTGGCTCCTGCGCCGCCGACAAAAATGACCGCGTCAAAATCATTTACCTTTACCTCGCTAAGCAGCATATCGGGTTTGACCATTATCCCTTGCGAACCTTTTGCGGGCCCTAGCTTAGAGGAAGCGACTTTTACCTCTACCCCGCCCTTCTCCAAAATCTCAGCGGGCTGCAAAAATTCCTCATCGCGGAAATTCTCATGGGCAAGAATCATCACTACTTTTTTCATGCTTTCCACCCCCTCGGCTTTTATACAAGAAATAAAGATCCCGGCAGACAAGATCCAAAAGACAAGCGCTGCTATCAATAATTTACGCATTGTTCTTACCCTCAATAAGACGGAATGTCTGGCGCGCGATCATCAACTCCTCATTCGTAGGGATAACCAGGAATTTTGGCTTATTTTTTATATGGGTGAATAAATTCCTGCAGATTTTATCCCGGATGCTCTTCTGATTTTCTCCGATCCCGGCTGTAAAAACAATGGCATCGCAACCGTTCATCACTGCCATATACGCGCCGATATATTTCTTGATCCTGTATGTAAAGATCTCTATGGCGAGCTTTGCGCGCTTATGCCCTTTACTTGCTTTCTGCTCCAGGATCCGCATATCATTACTGACACCCGAGATCCCCTTTAACCCGCTTATCTTATTTAAAATCGCGTCCATCTGGAGGCTATCGAATTTTTTCTTGCGCATAATGTACGGGACTAAGGCCGGGTCAATATCACCGCAGCGAGTACCCATCACCAGGCCCTCTAGCGGAGTAAATCCCATGCTTGTATCCACTGATTTACCCTGATCTATCGCCGTAATACTGCAGCCATTACCAAGATGGCAGGTGATCAATTTTAATTTGTGCTCCGGCTTCTTTAAAAGCTTGGCAGCCTCATGGGCGACGTATTCATGGCTGGTGCCGTGGAAACCGTACTTTCGTATTCCGTGCCTTTTATAATATTCATATGGCAGGCCGTAAACATAAGCGTAATCGGGAATGGTCTGGTGGAATGCGGTATCAAAAACTGCGACTTGCTTGACTCCGGAAAGGAGCCGTTTACAGGCAAGGATCCCCTCAAGATTTGCCGGATTATGCAAAGGCGCAATTGCGCAACATTGCCTGATTTTCCTGATCACCGGACTATCTATCAAAACCGGCCTGCGGAATTTCTCCGCGCCATGCACAACCCTGTGCCCGACCGCATCAACCGAATCGATCTTTCCTAAAATCAATTTCAGGCCGGTGTAGTGGTCCTGGATCTGGGAACCCTTCTCCCCGATATGCTCAATCGTGCCTTTAGAGATAAGTTTTTGCCCGGGCATATCAAAAAACTTGTATTTTATGGAGGAGCTTCCGCAATTTATTACTAATATCTTCATCTTTTTTATTGCGCCCTGATGGCGCTTACCGCCACGCAATCCACTACGTCCTCTGTAATACAGCCGCGGGAAAGATCGCTTGACGGCTTCTTTAAACCCAGGAGCAATGGGCCGACTGCGCGGGCACCCGACATCCTTTGCGTCAATTTATAACCGATATTCCCCGCTTCCAGATTCGGGAATATCAATACATTCGCTTTTCCGCTAACCGGACTGTCCGGATATTTGATCTTGGCCACCTCCGGGACAATCGCAGCATCTACCTGCAATTCTCCATCCGCAAGAAGCTTCGGCGCCATCTCTTTAAGCAGCCCTAATGCCTCAACGATTTTCTCCGCGGATTTAGTTTTAGCAGAACCTTTCGTAGAATAGCTCAAGAATGCGATTCGAGGTTCTAACCCCAGGACCTTGCTCGCCATTTCTGCCGCAGACAAAGCAATACAGGCCAGCTGACGCCCGTTTGGCTCTGGGATTACGCCGCAATCCGCAAAGACAAATGTCCCGTTATCCCCATAGGGGCAATTCGGGACATCCATGATAAAACAGCTGGAGACAATAGTAATGCGCTCGTCGATTCCCAGGCAGCGCATGGAGGCGCGCACCATATCCGGAGTAGTATGGCTTGCTCCGGCAACAAGGCCGTCAAATTTCCCTTCCGAAGTCATCATCGCGGTATAATAGAGCGTGTCAGAGGTGAATAATTTGCGCACCGCGTCCAATTCCATATCCTTTGCCCGGTGCTGGCCGTAAAATTCCTGGATATAGCGCTCCAACTCATTCTTATCGACCATGTCCGGAGTAAAAAGCACTGCCTTGGCAATCCCTTCTGCATTGATAATCTTCACCGCCCCTACCACGCGCTCGTCATTATACTCCGGAAGCGCTATTGTCTTAAGCTTCACCTTTGCTAAATTACGAATTCTGCTGATAGCATCCATTTTTACATCCCTTTCAGTATTCTATCTATGTCTACGTTATCCTTGACTAATTTTACCACCGTGTCAATCTTTCCCTTATCGCACGGCCTGATCTTGACCGTCATATCATGTATAGTTGTGGCCACGTCATATGTATCGAATTTCGCCAGCAAGACAGGAATCTGGGCCCTGGAGAGTAGATTCATAATCGTCTTGTCCGGCGTGATCCCGCCCGATAAAATAATCCCGCAGACTTTCAGCCTTTTTTCGTCAGAGTCCCGAAAACATCCGAGGGCTGTCATGATCATATCCTCCCTGTCACCGGGGGTGATCATCAGGCTGTCATCAGAAATATACTTTACGGCATCGTGCGGTTCCATAGCGCCTACGATAACCTGCGACACCGGGCTCTCCAGATAATCCTTTCCGGATAAAAGCTCAAAATCAGTTTCTTCCAGTATCTGCTCAAGGGTCGGACGCGAAAGCATGGGATTATAGGGAATCACTCCCAGGACATTGATGCCCTTTCTCTCCAGCCCTTTTCTTACAAGGTTGTTTATTTTATCAAATTTATTCGGCAAGACTTTATTTACGATAACACCTAATACCTTTACGCCTTCCCTCTCAAAAAGCGCCTTATTCAAGATTATTTCATCGATAGGCCTTCCGATACCGCCGGAAGAAATAATGATCACCTTTGAGCCCAGCAGCTTTGCTACTGTGGCATTGGAATGATCGAATACAGAACCGACTCCGGCGTGGCCTGTGCCTTCAATGATCACTAAATCTTGATTTTTGGAAACCCTGCGGAAAGATTCCTGAATTTTCTTTGTGATTGATTGTTTATCGGGCTTGGCAATAAATTTCTCGGTAAACCCTTTTTCAACCGCGATCGGGCTCATATCCTTGAGCCCGCATTTAATACCGCAGACCTCCTCGATGAGCCATGAATCTTCGTCGATTTTCTGCCCCTCTTCCTCGAGGTAGCGCTGGCCGATCGGCTTTATAAAACCGGCCTTCTTGAATATATTCTGAAAATTAGAGACTAGCCCTAACGATACAGTGGTCTTGCCGTCATTCTGCTTGGTAGCAGCGATAAAGATCTTTTTCATTAATGAGCGCTTGACTTATGGAATCCTTTTATGGATGACATAAGTCAATGCGCGAATTAACCCCGCCGAGCGTGTCAAAATTATCAAAGAGAATTTTGACACATGGTGCGAGGCGGGGTACCCCTACAAATACTCCTCTATCTTCTTTTTCAGCCCAGACTTGTTTAAAGCGCCGGCCAGCTGCTCCATGACTTTCCCGTCTTTAAAAAACATCAAGGCCGGAACGGACATTATGCCGAATTGCGAAGCAGTCTTTGGGCTCTCTTCGACGTTTAACTTGCCGATTTTTATCCTGTTGGAGTATTCCTTGGCAAGTTCTTCCACTAAGGGCGCGACTATCTTGCAGGGGCCGCACCAGGTCGCCCAGAAATCTACCAGCACCGGCAGCTTTGACTCCAAAACATCCTTTTTAAAATTATGGTCGGTAAAGTGAAACAAACTCATCCTCAAACCTCGTTTGTTATAAAGGGTTAAAATTATTGGCAGGTGAAGATATAAAATATCACAAAGGGGCTTGAATTGCAAGAAGTTTTAGGAATGAAGTGTTTAGGTAAGATTAGAACTCTATCTTACAGTTAAGGCAACGGAAAGCTGATTTGGTAATGCAGCCTAAAAAAAGGCCGGCGGCAATAAATATGACGCCAAGCCCGTTTAACAATAAGAGCGGGATACCGATAATGATCAATAAACAGCCAAAACTCGTGTATTTGCCCTTTTTTACCCTCTGGATATCCACGCCTTTACAATTCGGACAAACAAAAATAGCCATTTGACCTCTATCGGTAGTCAATATTATACACAATTTTTGACATTTGTAAATATATTTTACATATTTCTAGTATTTACTTTGAATACTATTATGAATACTACTTAATCTTTTCTTTGCGCTGGAGAAATAACCGCCAGTCAAACCGTCCAGGGAAGCAGTCAACTCTTCCAGGCGCAGCTCTTTTTCTGCCCTTTTATTTCTTTCTTCTATTGATAAATTGTCCAGTTCAATTTTGACCCTTAGCCTTTCAAAATAAACCTTAGTCACCTCATCCAGGATGTCATCGCGTAACTGCACCATAAGGCGACTGCGCACATCAATATTTGTCTGGTCATCGCTCCAAATTAAATCACCGAGCTCCCAGGCTAAAGATACGCCCCAGTTATTATTGTTGTATCTAGTTTCATCGTCAGGGCCAACGTAATACCTACCAGGCGCAGTAACAACATTACCACTAGTATTATATGAACCATAAGTCCCCCAGATACTATTGGAAACTGTCCTATTTCTGTCAGTATCCATACTTACAGTAACCTTCGGCAATATTGCGCGCTTCGCTGCCTGTTTTCTCCAGCGGGAGATTTTCTCAGGTTCAACTTCAGCATATTTAATTGCTTTTTCCTGGATCTCATTGATAGTCGGCTCTCCCTTGCCATAGAATGACAGAAGGTCATTACGGTTATTAGAAGGATATATCTGCGTTAAAGTTTTGAATAACCCATTGTTGCAGGCAGCATAGAGATGGCCGCTTGAGTCCTGTGTCAAAAAGCGCACATCCCTAGCAGTAAGCCCGAGCGACAACTCTTCCCATCGCTCTTCCTCATAGGCGAAAATATTGCTTTTGCCCGCGGCATATATCTTCAAATTTAAAGATATGGATAAAATCTTTACATCCGCATCGATCAATCCATAAGTAGAAAACTGCTCCCAAGAATTGCCTCTGTCTGGGCTTTGAAAAAGCCCGCGCGAAGTCGCCACATAAATGTAGTTTAACCGATTGGGATCGATGCAGATATAGCGGACACACGAAAATTGCTTTTCCTCCCCAGCATCTTCTTCAATGCCTTCTTCCTTAGCCTCTGCGTCCTCGGTGGGGCTAGCCGCAAATATCTTTTCCCAATACTGGCCGCGGTCCCTGCTCTTAAAGACTCCCGCAACACTAGCAACATAGATATAGTTTGGATTCTTTTGATCCCAGGCGAGATTTAAAACTTGGCTTAACCCAAGCTTGCCCTGCTCTCTATGCCAGGTCTTACCTTTGTCGCTACTTACGAAAAGGCCGCTTTCTGTGCCAAGGTACAGCGCATACGGCAAAACCGCTACGGCCGAACAGTTATTTTCAAAAGCGTTTTTGCCTTTAAAAATCCGTTTCCAGTCCTTGCCTTCATTACGGCTGCAATAAAGTCCGTTTGCGCAGGCGGCGTAAAGCACACTTGTATCCGCGGGATCAAAAAGCAGGAAATTAACTCCGTGGCTTTGGCCGTTTACAGACACAACGGCGTTCCAGGAATTACCGCTATCTTCACTCTTATAAAGGCCCTTGCCTGTACCGGCAAAGAGCATCTTTTGCCTATCCGGGCGTATTACCACTGCCCGGACATCCACCATCTCTCTGCCGACATTTTCCCAGGCTACCTCATCCCCATGGCACCTTGCAAAAAAACCCAGAAGAAACAAACCGATCAGGCATATCCTTTTCATTTTACCACCTCCTAAGGTTCCCCCGCCTTTTGGCGGGGTAAGTTCGGACAGATAACTTATGTTCGCCTGCCGCTTCGCGGCGGCTCCATAAGTTGTGGCCTCACTTAAATAGACGACGAAGGTGGCAAAATCTAACGAAAATAGTTTGATTATTTTTTTAAAAGGCTATCGGAAGATAAGATAAGGTAAGGGCGCCTAGAATAATCCAGGCGCCCTTTATGAGGAGATTACCAGAGATAGTCGCTGATATTTTTATCAGCGGACTGCAAGGCATATTCCGGTTTCATCTCGGGCTTGTTATACGGGGGAACAAGGCAGGTCAGCGTATCAAAAATGCCGACCGCTCCGCGTATAATCGTGTTGATAGTCCCTTGCGCAAGGCCCAGAGTAAAGCCGATCACCGGATCACTCTGCTTGGAAACCCTGGCGATTTCGCCCGGGATCTCCGCCCAGCAGGACGCGGTGTTCACGATGCCGCGGCCCAGCTTATTGACCGGGGTATTCTGATAGTCGAAATTCTCGGTATCCAACGAAAAAGCAGTATCCTCGTCTTGAGCATAGACTACCCTGACTCCGGTCCCTGCCGCCATTAAAAGCAGCAGAACAAGAACGCAGACAATAAGACCTTTATTCATAACTCACCTCCTTCCGCAGAGAGCGGAACACTGGCCTATCCTTTAAGGCCAGGTGCTTTAATGGCTGAATGAAGCCTTCTGCACATACTTTAACAGCATTCTTTTCAGATCCTCAGCCGAATCTATTTTCTCCCCGGAGATCCTCATCTCCATCGCAAAATCAATTAAGCCGCGAAGAATCTCATTGTAGGAGAGTTTATGGCCGGTAGTAAAAAGCGCGTCTTTCCCGAGCTTATCGAGAAAATCGACTTCACTCCGACCTAACATTGTTATGACCCTGTGAGTAATGACCTTTTTATCGGGATTCATCATACCACACTCTTTTTTATGCCGCAACCGACATCCCGCCATAAAGCCTTAGCGCCTGCAGGAAGCTAAGATGCTTTTTGTGGTGATGCCTCCTTATTTTTCTTGCCACTTTGCGCATGACCCGCTTCATCGGTCTATCCTCAAATACACCCAGCCTTATCGGATAGGCTGGTGTGTTGTCCAGAAAGGACACGCCCGCTTATCCTTTAAAGCGGGGCGTAGCCTTCTGCAACAAAAAACCCTGAAGTCTCACCCGACCACAAACAGGCAAACTCAGGGTCTAACCCTTTGGCAGCCCCTCTACCCCTACGCCTTGATTTTCATTAATGAAAATCAAGGTGTGCGCAAAAACAATGTGTTTTTGCGGCTTCAGGGCAGGTAGCTTTGCGCCCCCAAGTTACCCTGGGTTTGCCTTTATCAGTGGGTGTTAATTTACCAAATTGTCAAAATGTCACTTTGCAGATTAAGTATAGCATATTTTTGGCAATTTTTCAAGGAAGGCTAACCGCTCAACGCCAAAAGCTCTTTCCTTATTTCTTCATAGATGCTGACATCCAGCTGCCGGTAAATCTCCTGAGCGTTGCGTAAGCATTCAAGGGCCTTGCCGAGTTTCCCTTCTTTTTTATACAAAAGGCCTAAATTGCGGTATGCCGAAGCGATCTCCGTTTTGATATCTATTTGTATTGCGAAATCTAGCGCCTGTTTAAAGCAAGTTTCCGCTTCAGGCACTTTACCCAACTCAACATACAACTCGCCGAGCATGTTGTAATCACTGGCTAAATTCATTTTGTTATTCTGGGCAATATCTATCTTAAAGCCCTTCTGGTAATATTCTAAGGTTTTCTGGTATTGTTTTTCAGACTGATAAATTTCTCCTAAATTAAAATAATAATCGCTTAATTCGCTCTTCAAACTTAATTTTTCAAATAGCAGGCGGCTCTTGTCATAAAATTCCTTGGCCGCGGAAAGGTCATTTTTATCGGAAAAAAGAAGTCCGATATCAAAATAATCGCAGGCTAGATTATACCTATGCGCGTATATCCCTTGTCTCTCACGGTTAATCTCAGAACTCTTGGTCAATAACTCCAAAGCCCGGTCATATTCGTGTTTATCAATATACCATACAGCTAACTTCCTTAATGCTATTGCCTCATTCAATTTATCCTTATTTTCTTTGGCTGTATTAACGGCTTTATTGTAAAACTCAGCCGCCTTTGGGTATTCCCCCTGCAAATAATATACCCAGCCAACGCCAATATAAGCCTCGGCCAGGCTCGTTTTATCATGCCTTTTCTCGCTGTTGAGGGCGTAATCAAAATAGCATTTTAAGGCCTTTTCACACTCGCCCAGCCTTAAATACGTTTGGGCAAGTTGCGGATACGTAGATAAAAATAACGGGTCGCTATTGATCAAGCCGCAGGAAAGCGAAATCACCCCATCATTATTCCCAACTGAAAATAATTTCTGCGCTCTCTGATATAAAGCATATGTGCGGGGATTCATTGTAGGCAGCCAGAAATTAAGGAGGAACAATATTGAGGCCAAAGCCGCTGCTGCGGCAGCGGCTGCGGCAGACCAGGCAAACCATTTTTTAGATAACTTAAATTTTCTTCTTAATACTGATTTCTGCTGTTTTATTTTTGCCTTGAATAATACAAAACTCGGATCGCCGTAAAGAAGATAGCTTGCCCA
>Ga0315289_10009625_pt1 | contig 13901 bp, 7 predicted proteins | sample YL17G11_40_MG_FD_203452 | JGI IMG/M metagenome (GOLD analysis project Ga0315289, IMG submission 203452) | Sediment microbial communities from Yellowstone Lake, YNP, Wyoming, USA - YL17G11_40 | ecosystem: Environmental > Aquatic > Freshwater > Lake > Sediment | place: USA: Wyoming | collected...
CGTACGGCGCGAAGAACCCTTTCGGGTCCATGAGCTGCTTCCACGCTTCCTCGTAGCCCCGGCCCGGCTCCGGCAGATTGAAATACCAGGGCGTGTAGCCCGCCAGTTCGCGTACGTCCGCCAGCGCGCCGGAGGCGAGCCGCACCTTGAAGAACGCCGCCGGGCGGTCCCACAACGTTTCCTGAACCAGCGCCCTCAGCCGTCCGGCTTTGGCTTCGTACTCGCGCGCCACCACCGCCTTCCCGGCCAGGGCGGCGATGGCGGCGATCGCCCGGGCGTTCCCGTACATGTAGCTGTTAATGGTGGGCCGCGCGTTCTTGTCCTTTCGCGAGCCGCTGACGGATTCCTCCATCCCGTCCCGGACGTCGTATTGCCAGAACAGGCCGCTCTCCAGCAGGCGCTCCTTCTCCCAAGTCCGGTAGTCCAGCATCAGCGGCTCCAGCAGTTCGAGCAGGAACTCCCGGTTCCCGTCCACCAGCCAGCGTTCGTAGGCCGCGGCGGCCGTCCATCCGCTGTACTGATGGAAGTGCCGCTCGAATCCCCCGTTCTCCCCGGAGCGCAGCCAGAAGCCGAGGTACTGGTCGAGGTACTGCCGCTCGCGCACCCAGCGCCCCTCCGCCACGTGGTGGCCCAGCGCGCAACTGATCGCGTTGTAGTCCGTCGCGTGCTTTACCGGGCGCAGAAACTCGGTGAAGATGAAGCCCGCCGGCGTCTGTTTGATGTGTTTGCGAAAGACCCACCAGCGGTAATAATAGGTCCGCTCGACATCCGGATCCGGGCACGTGAACAACGGGACATTCGCCTTCATCCACTCCCAGGCGCCCGCGTTCGGAATGTAGTTGACCACGTCCTCTTCAACCATCTGGTTGAAGTACTGGACGTAGTGCCGGAAGGCCTCCGCGTCAAGTACCCCAGTCGGGCGTGTGCCCGCTTCAATTGCCGGCACAACGCCGGTTAGCGCTACAGCCAAAACACAAATGGCCGCCGAGACCTTCGCCCTCTGGGCAACTTGTTCGAGGTTCATGCTGTTCCCATTGTGAGCGTTCTTCGGTGCCCCTGTGGTCCCGCTCTGCAAAGGCCCTGCGCCAGAACGCGATCGGGAATGGAAAGTCAGGTACAAGCCTGAGGCTCACTTCCCGCTATTCGAGCCGGACCTCCAACGGCCGGCCGTCGAAAACCACCGCGCGCATGGCAGGGCTGGACGCCACCCGAATTTCGATGTCTCGCCGCAGCGGCGGAAGCATGCGTGAGTGTTCCGCCAGGCGCAGGGTCAGCAGGCGCCGCCGGTCATCCCAGGTCGCCCGCAATCCCATCCACTCGCCCTGGCGGTACTTGAAGCTGGCGCCGTCGTCCTCGTACAGCGTGAACTCGCCGCTGGCGCCCGGATAGATCCAGAGGGTGAGCGGCCCCTCAACGTGCTCGGAGGTGTACTGCTTCACCGGGCCCAGCGGCAGGATCGCTCCGGCCCGCACATACAGGGGCATCGTGGCGAGGTCCACCGGGCGGACAATCTCGCGCCCGCCCTCGAGTTCTTCTTGCGTCCAGAAGTCGTACCAGACGCCGCGGGGCAAATACAACCGGCGGGCCGCGGCGCCTTTCTCGACCACCGGCGCCACCAGCACGTCCCGCCCCCACAGGTACTCATCACCGCGCGCGACCGCGGCCGGATCGTCGGGATAGTGCATCCAGAGCGCCCGCAGGATGGGCATGCCGGTGTCGTAGCACTCGCGCACCGCGGAGTACAGGTAGGGCATCAGCCGGTAGCGCAGTTCCAGGTACTTCCGGCAGATGGGTTCGACGGCCGCGTTGTGCAGCTCGGCGGGATCGGGATTGGCGCCAGAGCTGCCCAGTTCGCTCGGTCCCATGTCACCCGTATTCCACTGCCAGGGAAGCCGCAATTTCCAGGTGCGCCCATGCGACCGAAATAGCGGACAGAACGCGCTGAACTGGAACCAGCGGACGTACAACTCGCCGGTCAGCTCCTTGGTCGGGACGAAGCCGCCGGTGTCGGTTCCCCAGAACGGCAGGCCGCTCAAAGACGTGTTGATCGCCACGGGAACATGCGTCCGCAGGGTCTCCCAGGTGGAGCTGACATCGCCCGACCACACAAAGGCGCCGAACCGCTGTGTGCCGGCGTAGCCGTTGCGGTGGAGCGCGTAGGGGCGGATACCCGGACGATCGACGAGCGGACCCTCGTAGTAGAGGCGGTTGCGGCAGAGGCGCGAGGCGGCATCGAGCTGGTCGCCTTCGTCGGGCCACCAGCCGTCAACGCCGAGCCCGAATACCTCCCGGTGCATCTGCCAGTAGCAAGCGGCTTCCCGCCGGTCGTCCCGGCTGCGGCAGCGGTCCGAGACCGAGCCGCGCAGTTCCGGTTCGCGAAACACGGTGTGGAGGACCACTCGGAAACGCTCGTCGCGCAGCCGGGCGATGATCTCAGGAGGAAAGGCCGGTGAGTTGAAGGTGAACGAGCCGTGTCCCGTGTTCCAGCCGGAGGGACAGAAGCCGGTGCCGAGGTAGATCAGAACATCGCAGGGGAGCTTCTTTTCGCGGAAAGTCTTCGCGATCGCGAGCACCTCGCCGGGGCCGGCCAGCGTCCGGTGCGACTGCTGGTAGCCGAAGGACCACAGCGGGGGCAGGTCGGGAAAGCCGGTGAGGCGGGCGTACTCGGTCATGATCGCGGCGGGCTCGGCGGCGACGGTGAGAAAGAGGTCGAGCGGAAAGGTGCGAGTCGGATGAGCGGGCAGAAACAGGGCTCGCTCTTTGGCGGTGAAATCGAATTTGCCGTAGGGATGATGGATGAAGATGGCCCATCCGGCGGCTCCGATGATCCAGGGGATGGGGATACGGGCGCCATGGGTGCGCTCGCGATAGCCGCCCTGGCCGTTCTTCATTTCGTCGAAGGAGCCGCGGCGGTCGAACTGGGGGCCGCCTTCGCCAAGACCGAGGATGGGGCCGCCGGTGGTTTGGAAGGCGAGTGTTCCGGTGGCGGCATCGAGCGAGAACTCCTGGATGAGAGCCGTGCCGCGCATCGCGCGGATCGTGAGCGGCTCGGGTTGGACCACAAGCTTCAGCCCGGCCACGCTCAAAGTGTGAGGCCTTGACAGGTCCCGTACCGGCTTGCCCTCGATGGCGAGGACGGTACCGAGTATCGATCCGTCGCCTGGAATTCTCGCGCCCGGTTGTGCCACGGTGATGCGAATGGTGCTTGGGCTGACGGCGGCGATTCGAAGTTCCAGCGATTCAGCCGCGAAGGCGGCGCTCGCGCTTCCGGCGGCCAGGAGGCGGATCGCGTCGCGGCGAAGCATCAGAACTCGACCCGGACCTTGGCCTGGAAGACGCGGGGCGTATCCGCGGAGGTGGACCGTCCGAAGTTGGTGTTGTTCAGGTCAACGACAGGGTTGTTGAGGTTGACGCGGTTGAAGGCATTGAAGGCGTCAAAGCGAAACTGTGCCGCCAGCTTCTCCGTGAGTTTGAAGGTCTTGGCGAGAGACAGATCCGTTTGGGCGAAGCCGGGCCCACGGAAAACGTTGCGGCCGAGGTTGCCGTTGGTTCCCAGAGTGGGAACCGGGAAGGCCGAAGCCGGGAACAGGCCGGTGAGGAAGTTGGACCGGGAATAGCCACTGCGGGCAATGGAGGGGGCGGGAGCGTTGGGCCGATCGAGCGTGTTGTTGTCGCCGTTGTAATCGCCGCGGGGCCAGGCAGCGCCGTTGGTGATGTTGATGGGCATGCCTTTCTGGAAAATGGAGGTTCCGCTGATCTGCCATCCGCCGAGGGCGCGGGCGGCCCAGTTCTTGCCGGACCTGAACAAGGGGAGCTGCCAGACGCCGAGGATGCTGAGCTGCTGGGGGACGTCGAAGCTGGTGACGGAGCGATCGAGGCGGTGGTTGTTGGCGTCCATGAATTGGTTCGAGATCGAGCCGTCGTCGATCTCGCCGATGGCCTTGCCGAACGTGTAGGAGCCCTGCAGCAGGAAGCCCTTGCGAAACTCATGCCGGAGCCGCAGATTGCCGCCGTGGTAGATGGAGTTGGTTGCGGCTTCGAGCAGCCGGATACCCCCGAAGCTGGGGTTGATGCCGTGGAAGAGATTGTCCAGCATGTCGCCGGCAAAGCGATTGGCATTGTAGACGTCGAGGAGATGGTGGCCGGCCGAGCCGGTGTAGTTCATCTCGGCGACGACGTGGCCGGGGAGTTCCCGCTGAATCCCGAAGAACCAATTATGCACGTAGGGAATGCTGAGGTTCTGGGTGACCGCGCTCACGGTGACGCGAGCGCCGACGATTCCGTTGCGGGAGTCGAGGCCCAGGCGAAGGGCGGGATCGACCGGATACCCGAAGTTGGGCTTGGAGAGATCGCCGAGGGTGTAAATAAACGTTGTGCCGAACTGCGGGCCGAGGGTGGCGGATCCGACGATGGGAGGATTGGAGCCATACCCGCCCAGGCGAAGCGTGTAGATGTGGTCAAAGGAGATGCCGTAGCCGCCGCGGACGCTCATGCGGCCCTTGCCGGTGGGATCGTAGGCGAAGCCGAAGCGGGGGGCCAGGCTGTTCTTGCTGGGATTGTAGAACTGTTTGACGAATTCGACGCGGCCGGCGGCTAGTCCTTCGGTATATGAGCCGGGGCCGAAGATGAGGTTGGTGCCGCGGTCATTGCTGTCGGTGTGCGGGCCGAAGTACTCATAGCGGAGGCCGAGCGTGAGGCTGAGTTTGCGCGTCGCCTTCCAATCGTCGTTGAAGAAGAGAGCGAAAGAACGGGTTCGGAGGCCGACGTAAACGGTGGTGGGCTGGGAGGTGAGCGGGTTGATGGAGCGGGTCATCGAGAGGGGCTCGTCGTCGGCGTAGTCCAGAAGGGAGGCGAAGGAATAGCTGGGGATGAAGTTGCCGGTGTTGACATTGTTGGCGAACTCGCGGCGGTACTCGCCACCCATTTTGAAGTTGTGGGCGTTGCGGACGACGGAAAAGACGTCCTTGAAGTTCCAACTGGTCTGCCACCAGCCGTTGGGATACTGACCGTAGGAAAACGCAGTGATCCCGGAGATGCTGGTGGTGGGTAATTCCAGGTGAGCCGGTTTGTCGTTGCCGCCGCGCAGCCGGATCACGCCGGCGCGAAGTTCGTTCAGCACCGTGGGGCCGAAAATGTGGGTGTGGTTGAGATCGGCGAATTGCGAACGTTCGCGAAACGGCCTGCTCAACGCGGGTCGGACGTTGCCGTCCATGGAGTAGTCCTGATTCAGATAGTAGCTGCCATAGAGGCGGTCCTTGCCGGGGCGCAGCTCATGGTCGATGCGGATCTGGAACTGGTCGCCGCTGTGAGAGGTCTGCGGGGTATAATTGGCGCTGCCGACGTCGAAGATGCCGTCCGCGGGGCCGATGGTGTTGACGCCGCGGGCCGGGCTGCCGAGATCGCGCAAGTTCGAGCTGGGATACGCCGCGGGCTGGAAGTCCCCCAGGACCTTGGCGGCGATCGAGTTCGGCCGAGTGCTGCGCACGAAGTCGCGGAAGGCCGACGTTTCCACCGTTACGACCTGGCCGCGTCCGCCGGATTGACGCAGCCCTTCGTAGGAGCTGAAGAAGAAGGTGCGGTTGTGGAGGATCGGCCCGCCGGCCTGCGCGCCGAACTGGTTCTTGCGGAAGACGGCGACGAGGGGCTCGAAGATGCCGCGGGCGGACAAGGTGTTGTTCTGGAATTGGGAGAACACGCCGCCGTGGAACTGATTGGTGCCGGACTTCGTGATCACCTCGATCTGCGCTCCGGCGTTGCGCCCTTCTACGGCCGAGACGTTGTTCACCACGACGCGCATTTCCTGAATGGCGCCCTCGGTGGGCGTGAGGTTGGTGAATCCCGGGCTGACCGAGGAGTTGATGCTGGAGCCGTCCATGGTGAAGCTGTTGAATTCCTGGCGCAGCCCGTTGGCATACACGGTGGCGCCCGCTTCGCCGGAGAAGGGATCGTTGCCGGAGCGGTTGCCGCCGCCGCTGGCGCTGGCGCGCCCTCGACCGATCAGTCCGGCTTGCAGGGCGAGGAGGTTAAAAACGTTGTTGCCGTTGAGGGGGACTTGTTCCAGTTCGACCTGGTTGATGCGTCCGGAAATATTGCCCTGCTCGGTGTCGATTTGGGCCGTTTCAGCCTCCACCGTTATCTGCTCGACGTTCGCCTTCACCTCGAGCGAAAAATCGACGCGGAGCGTTTGGCCGATAGTGAGCACCACCGAACTCCGTACGGCATCGGCAAATCCGGGTTTCTTCACCACGATGCGGTAGGCGCCGGGAGGGAGGCTGAGCAGCCGGTAGAGCCCGTCGTCCAGAGTTTCCACCGTGCGGGAGATGCCGGTCTCGATATTGGTGACGGTGACAGTGGCGCCGGCAATCACGGCGTCCGAGTGATCGGTCACCAGGCCCTGGAAAGCGCTGTTGAACTGCGCCAATCCCAGGCCAGCGGCGATTACGAGCAGAAGGCAGAATCGTACAAGCTTGGTTTTCATCGTTGAGTCCTCCTCTTTTCAGCTCGGTCTTTGCATATTCATTCACACTGACGGTTGTCGCGCCACTGGGGGCGTGTATGACCCTCACACGCCCCGCGGCGTGCCCCAGTGCCGGCGATACTCGCGGCCCAGCAGCCGGTTCGCCTCGGCGTCGCCGACGATGGTCTCGGTTTGCGGGTCGAACTTCACCGCCCGCCCGGTCCGCGCCACGATGTTGCCCAGGTGGCAGTGCAGCGCCGAGAGGTATCCGGTCTCGATCTCGGCGTTCGGCGCCTGGCGGCTGCGCACGCAGTCGATGAAGTTCGCCGCGTGCGAGTCGCCGCCGCCTCCCTTCTCGAACAGCGCCACCTTTCCGTCCGGATCGAAAACCTTGAAGCCGGCGCCGTCGGCCCAGCGGCCGATCTGCACCATCCCGTCGGAACCGTATACGGCGACGCCGTTGTCCACCCCCTCCATCTTGTAAGGGTTCCAGAGGCGCATCTCGAACATCATCACCTTGCCCGGATAGTTGAAGGTGATGGTCATGGTATCCGGCGTCTGCTGGTCGTCGCGGAAATAGAGCTTGCGCCCCATGCCGGTGACTTCGAGCGGGTAGTCCACCCCCAGCGCCCAGCGGGCCTGGTCGATCTGGTGCGCCCCGTCGTTGCCCGTGTCCCCGGTGCCGAAATTCCAGTGCCAGTGCCACTCGTAGTGGAACCGGTTCTCGTTGAACGGCATCCAGAGCGCCGGCCCTACCCAGGTGTCGTAGTCCACACCGGGTGGAACGGGTCCGTCTTCCTTGTGCCCGATGTCCCTGCGTCGCTGGACGTCCCAGGCCTTGGCCATCAGCACCTGGCCGATCTTGCCCGAGCGGACGTACTCGATAGCCTGCTGCACAATCGGCCGGCTGCGCGCCTGCGTGCCGTGTTGCACGATCCGCTTGGTCCGCCGCGCCGCCTCCACCATCATCCGGCCTTCCCGGACGTTGTGCGAACACGGCTTCTCGACATAGACGTCCTTGCCCGCCTCGCAAGCCAGCAGCGTCGCCGGCGCGTGCCAGTGGTCGGGCGTGGCGATGACCACGGCGTCGATCGAGCGGTCCTCCAGCGCCCGCCGCATGTCAGTCACCACCTTGGGCCGCTGGTTGCTGCTCTTCTCCAGGGCGTCGGCGACCGGAGCCACCACGCGCTCGTCCACCTCGACCAGGTACTCCACGCTCACGTCGGGGACCGCGGCAAACACATTCACCAGGGCCTTGCCCCGGCTGCGCAGTCCCACCACGGCCACGTTCACGCGGTTGGCCGCCGAGTTGCCGGCCCGAGCTGTCGCCCCGGCCGCCGCAGCCGCCTGAAGAAAGTAGCGCCGCTTCATCTCATTTCTCCTTGGCGAAATCCGCCGCCCACCGCGCCGCCTCGGCCGGCTCCACTCCGCCGGGATGAATCACCACCCGGTAGCGGAACACCAGGCGGCCTCCCGCCGGCGCCGTCAGTGACCCGTCCCGCGTCTTGTCCTTGAGGAAGCTCGTCTCCCCGAACGGATTCGCCGCGCACAGCCCGTAGCCGCGGGCGTGCCAGTACGTCGGATACTTCGGGTTGCCGGGATGGTCCAGGATCGTGACCCCCACCTTCACGCCCCCCACTACCGTCGAGTAGTCCACCCACTGGGCGCGCTTACCCCAGATGTTCTTCGTGCCAACCAGCCCGTCGGAATTGCTCAGCACCGCCCCGCGGTCCTCCCGGAACTCGTCGCGCAGGCGCAAGGCCAAGCCAGCCTCTTCAGTGTCGCCGAGCTTCAGCGCCGCACCCTGATCGGCGCGGATAGTGACGCGCACATCCACGAACCGATCGGCGCCGCGGGAGGCGAAGCGAAAGCGCTGCTCGATGGAGCCGATGGTCTTCTTCTCCGGGGTTACGAGCTCGAATTCCCCCCACAGCGTGTCCCGGCCGGTCCTGGGCGGGGATTTGGGCACCATTCGCGCGGTGGCCTCCGGTCCCTTATCGCGCCAAAAGTCCGTGCCGTTGATGTCAGCGTGCGCGTACCACAAGCCGTGATGAAAGACATGATCCTGGCTTTCCCCTGCGATCTTCTCCAGCGGATAGCCCCGCGTCACCGCCACGCCCGAGGCCGCACGCAGCGGATGCAGGAACGGCTGGGGCCACTCCGACCCATAGTAGAGGTTCGAGAACGGCTGGCCGTCGATGGCCACTTCGATCTTGCCGGGGCTGCGGTGGAAGATCACCCGGGGCTGGGCCAGGGCGCCAGCGAGCATCAAGCACAACAGAGTGGATCGCATTACCGGTCTCGGTATCCGAAAAATATTTCGCCTCGGCTCACAAAAAACCTATCACGTTGTCTCGCCGAGGTCAATCCTTTCACTGAACTAAAATGCTGTTGACCCTGCGCGCGAACCAGTGTTAGGATAATCTGTCGAGTCAAGTTTCGGTATCCGAAGGAGGCCCCATCCCGCCAACAGGTGCCGCTCCCAGCAACTGGCCCGCCGCCCTCTCCCCTGCATCGGCCAAAAGCGTAGTTCTTTCGCTGGCCAAAGGATTCCGCGTCCTGGAAGTGTTCGACGCCCAGGAGCCCGAGATGACCTTGTCGCAGATCGCGGAGCGCGCCGCGCTGGATGCGGGCACCACTTTCCGGCTGGTGAAGACACTGGTCATGCTGGGGTACGTGAGGCAAAGCGAGGATCACAAGCGGTACCGCCTGGGCTTGAAAATCCTCGACCTCGGTTTCAACGCCATTGGACGAATGGACTTGCACGCAATCGCCCGGCCCATCCTGCGATCGCTGGTCGGGCCGATCAACGAGGCCGCGAGCATCGCCGTGCTCGACGGCGCGGATTGCGTCTATGTGGAACGCGTGCAACTCGGTTTGGGGCGGCTGGGAGTGACGCAGCGCATTGGCTCGCGCGTGCCCGCTTATTCCACCGCCGTCGGCCATGCCATCCTGGCCCACCTGCCGCTGGAGCAGCGCCTGCACGTGATGAACCTGCGGGAGCGGGTCAAGCTCACCCCGCACACGCCGGTTTCGATTCCCGAAATCGAAGCCCGCCTGGAGTTGGTGCGGAAACTGGGTTACGCGCTCTCCGACCAGGACACGGTGCTGGGCGTTCGCGTGATCGCCGCGCCGATACTCGACCCGGACGGTCAGCCCTGGGCTGCCCTCAGCGCCGCGGCTCCCTCGTTTACCTGCGCGTTGGAGGAGTACGTGGCGCACACCGCCGGGCCGGTCATGAAGGCGGCCGAAACCATGGCCAGGATCCTGCGCATATCGGGTTCGACCACTGCGCCGGGGACAAGCTGAAGCGGAACAGGAGAATCACTTGCCGAAAGCTCCCGAGCGATTGGGCATCGTCGGTTTGGGCCTCCTGGGGACGGCCTTGGCGGAGCGCCTGCTGGCCGGCGGGTTCCGGATCATCGGGTACGACGTGCGGCCGGAGCAGGTCGAGAACCTGCGCCGCCTGGGCGGCGGCTCCGCGCAGTCGGCCGCGGAGGTCGCGGCCGCCTGCCGGCGCTTGCTCCTGAGCCTGCCCACGTCGGCGATCGCGGACCAGGTCCTCGATGAGATCTCGCCCCGCCTACAGCCCGGCGCCATCGTCATCGACACCACTACCGGCGCGCCCGAGGAGATGGCCGCCTTCGGCGCGCGCCTGGCCCGCAGCGGCGTCGCTTACCTCGACGCCACGGTGGGCGGCTCGAGCCGCCAGGTCCGCGAGGGCGAAGCTATCATCATCTGCGGCGGGGATCCTGCGGCCTACGCCCGCTGCGCGGACCTGTTCGCGCTGTGTTGTCGGAAAGCCTTCCACGTCGGCCCGTGCGGCAGCGGCGCGCGCATGAAGCTCGTGCTGAACCTCGTCCTCGGCCTCAACCGCGCCGTGCTGGCTGAGGCGCTGGAGTACGCGCGCGCCTGCGGCATCGATCCCGCGGAAGCCCTCGAGATCCTGAAGTCCGGACCCGCCTACTCGGGCGTGATGGATACCAAGGGCGCCAAGATGCTGGCCGGCGATTTCGAGCCCGAGGCGCGCCTCTCGCAGCACCTCAAAGACGTGCTCTTGATTCTGGCCTCGGGCGAGCGCTACGGCGCGCGCCTTCCCCTCTCGACCCTCCACCGGACCCTGCTCGAGCAGGTCGAGGCCGCGGGTCACGGAGCCGCCGACAACAGCGCCATCATCCACGCCTTCCGGAAGGACCAGAACTGATGGCCGGGGCCCGCTGGCTGGATCTGCTCGTCATCGTCCTGTACATGGCCGGCATGGCCTCGATCGGCCTCAAGTTCTCGCGCCGCCAGACCTCCACCGAGACCTATTTCGTCGCCCGGCGGAGCGTGCCTTCCTGGGCCATGGGCCTCTCCCTGCTGGCCACGCTGATCTCCAGCGTCACTTTCGTCGCCTATCCCGGCTCCTCCTACGCCAAAGACTGGTCGCTGCTCGTGCCCGGTTTCATGGTGCTTGGGGTCCTCATGCTCGTCGGCGCCGTGGTTGTTCCCTTCTACCGCCGCGTCGTCGGCATGAGCACCTACGAGTACTTCGAGAAACGGTTCGGCCGGCCGGCGCGCGTTTACGCCTCCATCGCTTTTTCGCTGGCCCACTTCTCCAAGATGGCCTTCGTCTTCTACCTCATGGCGCTGACCATCAACAGCATGACCGGTTGGAGCATCGATTCCGTCATCCTCATCGTCGGCGCGGTGATGATCTTCTACACCCTGATCGGCGGAATGCAGGCCGTCATCTGGACCGATGTCATCCAAGCGTTCATCACCTGGGTGGGCGTATTCGTCTGCCTGGGCTACCTGCTGTTCCTGCCGGCGGGCGGCCCCTCCGCCGTCTTCCAGGTGGCGGCCGAGAACGGCAAATTCAACCTCGGCAGCACGAGCCTCGACTTCACCAGCCCCACCGTCGTGGTTCTCATCCTCTACGGCTTCTTCTGGTACTTGCAGCGTTACACCGCCGACCAGACGGTGGTCCAGCGGTACTTGGTGGCCAAATCCGACCGCGGCGCGCTGAAAGGCGTGGCGCTCGGCGCCGCCCTGTGCGTTCCGGTCTGGGCGGTCTTCATGCTCATTGGCACCTGCACCTGGTCTTTCTACAGGCTCACCGGCGAACGGCTACCCTCATACGTCACGAAAGCCGACCAGGTGTTTCCGCACTTCATCGCCACCCATCTGCCGCCGGGCGTCGCCGGCCTGTTCATGGCCGCCTTGATCGGCGCGGCCATGACCATGCTGGCCAGCGACCTGAACTGCCTGGCCGTGGTCGGCGTCGAGGACTTCTACCGCGCGCTGCGGCCGCGCGCCACGGACCCGCAGCGTCTGCGGATGGCCAAGGTGCTGGTGGCGGTGATCGGCGCGCTGAGCGCCGCCTCCGCGCTCATTCTGGCCCACACCAGCGGCAGCGCCCTCTCGATGTGGTTTGCAGTCTCGGCGATCGTCTCCGGCGGGCTGGCGGGCTTGTTTCTGCTGGCCTTCCTGTCCCGCCGCGCCACCGCGCAGGGCGCTTACATCGGCATCGCCGCCAGCCTGCTATGCACCCTCTGGGCCGTGCTCACCAACCGGAACCTCGTCGATCTCGGCCCTCTCAACTACCGCGGCAACGACCTGACCATCGGCGCCCTGGGGCACGTGGTTCTGTGGGGCGTCGGTTATCTCGCCAGCCGCTTCTTCCGGCCGCCGTCCCCTTGACCGCCGCCGCCGCCTGCGCTACCATGTGAGTGCGGGGTGGAGCAGTCTGGTAGCTCGTTGGGCTCATAACCCAAAGGTCGGTGGTTCAAATCCACCCCCCGCAACCAACCGATTCCACCGCCCGGAACTCCTTCGCTCCTCGGCCTGCTGCGACATCATTGCGGCCGCGCCGCCCGGTGCGCGGCGAGCCCGCGATCGGAGGCGGCCTGGACGCTGGATTGCAGCGGTGAGAAGGCCTCCGCCAGCTCTCGGATGAACCGCTCCTCCGCGTAGTCCGTATCGGCGCCTGTGAACAGCCTGCGCAACCGGTCGTTCAGGCTTCTGGCCTGGCTGAAAATGCGCAGCAGCTCCGCGTCCCAGCGGCCGTCGGTGCTCGGCGCGGACTGGTTCGGGAGCGCGGAGTCGCCCAGAATCGGGCGCAGAAGCTGCCGCGTCGCTGCGATGCTGGCCTCCAGCTCTTTCAGGTGATCGTATGACATGACCTCCAGAAGCCACCGCGCTTGAGGCGAGTCGAGGTCGGTCCGGCCGCCGAATCTCTCCGCCAGTTGGCGCAAGGCCTGCGCATCTTTCATGACGCCTTCGCCGGCCGACAAGACCCGGTCGGCGTACTCTTCGGTCTCGGTCTCGTTTCCGCGGAAGAACCGCGACAGGGACTTGATGGCTTTCGCGCGGTTGGGACTCTTGGCCGGCGCCGGTGGCTGATCGAGCCTCACGCTTTCCGGGCCGATTTCCCGCAACATCTCGGCCGCCGACTTGACGTCCAGGGCAAGTCGAGGACCTCCCAGAGCAGCCAGAGCTGCGATCACCTGCTCTTTCTTCTCCGGACTTGCGACCGCCCCTCGGACCTCGAACACCCCGTCCGGCCTGCGATCCACCTCGATCCTCTCACCCAGGCAGGCGCGGATCCGGTGCAGCGCATAATAGATTTCCACCTCCAGCAACGCCAGGTCCGGCTCCGGCGTCACCGGTGGCGCCGGATGCAGGAGCGGCGGAGGCGGAATCACCCGAGGAGCCGTAGCCCTTGAGAGCGCGGCGGGTGGCTCAAACGAAACCGCCGTCGCGGTCCCTGCCGGCTCCGAGTACAGCCGCAGCTCCAGCACCCGCGCGGGACTCTCGTACCGGATACACTGCAACTGCGGCGCGTAGGTCCGCTGGTTCACCTCCAGGGTGAACTCGACCCTGACCCGGCCCGCGCTCTTGCTGGCCCGCAGCCGGAGAACCGGCTGCCCCGCCTCCGACCGCGCTTCCTCCACGCTCAAAGCCGCGCCGTCCGCGCTCGCCAGAAAAGCAACGCCGGAGGAGACCGAAACCGGACGCCACGGCCGATTCTCGAGCCACGCCAGCAACCCGGCCTCAAGATCCTCGAGCGTCAGGCCCTCGCGGAACAGAATCGCGTCCCAACGCGCCTGGGCCTGCTGCCGGGAGACCTCGACTACCGTCGCCGCGCGCGCGGCGTGGTAGACATACTGCCGCCCCGGCTCGGGCCGCCAGACCGCATGCCGCAGCACGCCCCGGCTGTCGCTGAAGCGAGTCGTGAAGCGCCCCCGCTCCGGCTCCGACCAGAGTTCCAGTTGGCTCTCCCGGCTCGCCGGTTCCGGTCGCAGTTGCCTGGCCACCACCCGGAACCGCTGATGCGCCGGGACGCGGGCGGCTTCCGCTTCCGCCCTCTCGACCCGGTTGAACGCCTCGGCGGCATCGATACGGGCGTCTCTTCGAGCCAGCCTCCACACCGCGAATGCGCCCAGGAGCGCCAGACCGGCTC
>Ga0315289_10009627_pt1 | contig 13901 bp, 10 predicted proteins | sample YL17G11_40_MG_FD_203452 | JGI IMG/M metagenome (GOLD analysis project Ga0315289, IMG submission 203452) | Sediment microbial communities from Yellowstone Lake, YNP, Wyoming, USA - YL17G11_40 | ecosystem: Environmental > Aquatic > Freshwater > Lake > Sediment | place: USA: Wyoming | collected...
GGTCGGACTGTTGAATTCTGGGAAGCTGTTCGACTGGGGGACTGAGAAGGAATTGCTGCTGTCGGGTATTGACGAGGCAGGCTTCTACAAGTTCCTAGGCGGCTTCGAAATGTTTCTCAAGAGAGTCGTCGGCAACCTCAAGTACAAAGCTTAACATCCGTGCAATCAAGCCGCATCATTGCATTTCCACTTCCTGCGGCGGGCTAGCCGAACTCATAGACTCGCTAGTCGAGAAGAAGATCGTAGTGACGGGAACAATCAGTGACGCAAGTGGTCTTCCGTGGAACCTGACATCTCGGATTGACAAGAACTTCAAAGGCAATCAGCAATGTTCCCGCGGAAGTGGTATGGCTCGTCAACGAGGTGGGATTGCAGATGTCGAAGCCAAGGGGACTTCAGACTCGGCTTGACTCCAAGCTCACCCAACTCTCAGCCAGATGATGGCAAGTTTCGAGCGGAAGCTCAGTCATCAAGTGACCTAGTTCATCATGCGGGGCAACTATGGAGAGCGAGCTTGGGTTCTGCTTGCCTCTTGGCAAGTTCACCGAGTTGTCCTGTGCCTTGTATTCTGTTTGGAATGTTGAGTTCCCGTGTGAGTTGGCTTTTTTCGTCTCTGAGGCATGCTTGGGAGCATGTCGTATGTACGTCGATTCTGATGCTTATCGTTCTTGAATCATCTCGCTTCCTCGTTTTCCGGTTTTGAGGCGAGAGGCATCACTTCCGGCGCGCGGCTCACCTCGACTAGTTGCCCATTACAAGACCTAGGCTAGCAAATCAAGGCTCTCGTCGTCCGTGATACGTTGCGGCGCGAACTCTGGGGAAGCAGCCAATGAAAAGACTTAGATATCGCCATCAAGGGATGTGGAATGTATGTCTGCCCCAGCTAGAGACTTCAGCTACGTGAGTACGCGCTACCCTGGGAGCAAGAGAAGACTGGCAAATTGGATAGTAGATCAGACGAAAGGTCTCAAATACCATTCCGTGCTCGACGCCTTTGGCGGCACGGGTTCCGTCAGCTATGCCTTCAAGAGAATCGGCAAGCAAGTAACGTACAACGACATACTCACCTGTAACTACTATACCGCTCTCGCTCTGGTTGAAAACTCTCGACATAAACTGACGGAAGAGGATCTCTCATGGGTTGTCTCGAAACACAAGGAGCTAAAGTACCCCCACTTCATCCGGGACACGTTCCGGAATATCTACTACAGAGATCGAGAGAATGTTTGGCTCGATATGGCAATTACGAACATAAGACACATGAGAAATCGATACAAGCAGGCGCTTGCTCTTCATGCACTATTTCAAAGTTGCCTAGTCAAAAGGCCTTTCAATGCGTTCCATCGACGTAATCTATACTTGAGACTGGCCAACGTCGAGAGAACCTTCTTCAACCATCTTACTTGGGAAAGGCCGTTTGAGGAATGGTTCAGAAAATTCTCCTTGCAAGCAAATCCTTGCGTGTTCGACAACGGACAGAGAAATCTGGCTCGGAACTTCGACGTTTTTAGAATTCCGAAAGAACGATTCGATCTAGTCTACATTGACCCGCCGTACACCTCAACGCAAGGCAGATCTATTGACTATCAGCATCATTACAACTTCCTAGAAGGGCTATGCGACTATGACGACTGGGCCGAAAGGATAGACTACCATTCGAAGAATAGGCGCCTGAAACTGAACCCTAGCAGTTGGAAAAGTGGCAAGAGACGTATCGAAAGAACTTTCGAGAAGTTATTTGAGAGATTCCAAGACAGCATTCTTCTAGTCTCATACAGGTCTCCAGGCGTGCCCTCGGTCGCGACCTTGAAGAGACTTCTGGAACAGTACAAGGACAAGGTTAGAGTGAGAAGGAAGGCTCACAGGTACGTACTGAGCAAGCCGGAAGTCAAAAATTTCGAGGTTCTCTTTGTAGCCACATGAGAGCTAGGTCTGCCTCACCCACAGTCTTATCGGCATGGCACGCCTTATTCAGCTTCCTCTAGTGCCTTCGATCGCAGAAAGAGAACTGGTCCACACTGTGACTGCTCAGACTCCCGTCCAACGATATTCTTCGGTAGAAGATCACGACACCAATCACGTGACGGATAACCTAGCCTCTCGGTTTCAAGAGTTCAAGGACTACCTCGTAATGCGTTGGGAAACATGGAACTTGCCGTACGGTTCCAAGGTGATTCTCACTGTCGTCCCCCTTGTGAGCCTCCTACTACTTCTATCAGGACTCAACGAAGCCAGGGTAGGCAACACGGCTGTGGGCCTTCTCGGACTGTTAGCCTCTTGCCTGTTCCGGTCCAAGGCAAAGCGCTGACTCTGCATTGACTCCACCTCTGTGCGGGTGTCTTGGATGGCAGATGATCACTAGCAGATGGAGGTTCATGGTTTGGATTATGTAACCGAGAATTGGAAACAGTCAAGAAGAGGGGACGCAGATGGTATGGTAAGTGTCTCAGTTGGCTGAAACTGTGCAGAAAGGTAGGCCGATTAGCCAGGGTACAATTGATATCGAAGTTGCAAGCAACGTAGTCAGTCACCTGAGTTTCAGCATCTACAGGAATTTCGCTCGAGCTATCAGAGAATTAATCTCGAATGCTTACGATGCCCGCGCTACGGAGGTACACATAGGTCTTTATCTGAAGTCGGATCCCCAGAAAGTCGTAATCCGAGATAACGGAGTCGGTATGAACCTTGAGGAGATGCGTAAGAGACTCTTCCGGATCGGAAACGCCACACTGCCTACTGAAGAAATAGACCCCGTCTCGAAAAGGAAGCGAATTGGGGAGTTTGGCGTGGGTTTTCTTTCTGCCTTTCCCTATTGCGACAGACTCACTGTCGTTAGCAAGAAAGTGAATGAAGACGCAATAATCGACGTAAGTGTAGACACTCAGCGATTTTTCTCCGGCGTATCATTCAACGTAACCGAATTCTCAGTTCCCTATGTGCAATACAAGAGTGATCTCCCCACGAAACAAGGAGAAACCATTCTTACGCTGGAGGGAATCAAACCTCATATAGTTAAGGACTTAAGACAAGTGCGTCAACGAAGATCGACAACTAGTATCGACCGCTTTGAAGGATTTCGCAAGTTCCGGTGGAGTATCTGTCAATTTGTCCCTATTGAATATCCGCCTGACAGAAAAGACCTGGCTGATTTCTTTACTTATGATGGTAGAAATCCGCTCAGGTTATGGTTAGATGGGGAGGAGCTGTTTAGGAATGTTCCTAAAGATGCTCAGATCTTGGAGAAGGGAGAGAAAAGTTTCGGAAGCATCGCAACCAGATACGTTATCATGTCCCCGATGGAGCCTGTTGAGCCACAGGAAGCCAGAGGATTACAGATAAGAGTCCGCGATGTGGGCATCGGGTTGCCCACAGATTTCGACGTCATTAAACTTAAGGGACGTGTCCTTGGCAAGCTCAATTACATCTGTGGAGAGATCCATGTAACGAAAGGGCTCATCCCCGTAATGATTCACAGAGACAGTCTGTCATATACGCAAAGCGTGGCTGAAATGGACTCATTCTTCAGAAATCAATTCACGGCATTGAATGCGAAACTTGACAATTGGGCCAAAGGAGACAGAACAATCTATACTTTCATAGGCGACACGCCAGATTCTAGGAGGTCCATGAAGGACCTACGAGCGGCCAACCTCCTTCATTTGCCTCGGAACAGAGTAAGAGCAATAAAGACCGAGATGGCCTCGGTGCAGAGGGTAACCCGAGTAATCGAAGATCGCGGTTTTACAGTAGAGGTTGAGATGTCCAAGGCGCGAAGATACTCAACATTAGAGGTCTACCCCGAAAAGAAACTCGTTCGAATCCTCGAAGCTCCGTCAAAAATACAGACACGAATAAGTTTGATGGGACAGGTATATCAAACCAGTCTCGGAGAATGGAAGCACACAAAGTCGATTGAATCAGCGTGCCGAATCGAAAGGCACAAAGTAATCTTCAACGTAGGGCATCCTGTTTTCAAACTGACAAGATTAGATGAAGAAACGATTAAGCAGTTGGTTCTAGGGATAACTCTGCTTCTTGAAGAGCATCCCCGAAAGAAAATGTTGCTAGAGAGATTCTACCTTCTTCTGAGAGAAACACTTTAGAAGAAGATGGAATGTGTTGAAGCGCCAGGCCGAGGATTACAAAAGCCAGCTAACTGAGAAATTCTGGCTGCCCAAAGTCCAAAAATATGCAAAGTTACTTCGACCGCGGCTCAGGGACAAGCATCTCAAAATACTCACTCTTACTTCAGACGACAATTATTGTGAAACTTTACGCTTTATCGAACACCGGCTCACCAGTAAGGACGAAATATTCCTCTGGACCTATGACCACCATAAGAGAATGCGCCTAGAGGCAGAAAGGTTCCAAGTTCTGCCGACCGCAAAATACGAAGACACGATAATTAATTCTTCACAGGTAATTTCTTCCCATTTTCCGTTCGAAATATTGAATCTCGATTTCTTTGCGCAAGATCCAACAACAGAGGAGGGCCGCGTTGAGCTGGAAATCGAGAGTGTCGAAGCTACTGTTCGGCTGCAAAAAATGAAACAAACAGAATCTCTAAAAGGTTTCGTCACAATCTACACGACTCTCTTTGATGGCAATGCTGTCGATGTCGGGAAACTCGCAAATAGATTAAACTCATATCACGTTGACGGGTGGGCGGGTATTGATGGATCAGCATATCCCGGGTCAGTCAAGACGATGAAGGAGAAAGTAAATGTAATTGAGAGACTGCTTGCAGATATTTCGAAGAAATACGGCTACGAGGTAGCAGGATGCAATCATGTGACACCAACTGAGATTATCTCGATCGTAATGGCGGTTAGGAAACTTGGCTAAGCCCAAAAAGAAGTTATCGAAAAAGGCGCTTAACCTGATTCAAATGGGCAACCATCAGACCGAGAACTTGAATCAGTCATTAGTGGCATTCGGCAGCGATGTAGACCAAATAATCAGGTCAAGCGAATCACTGAACTGTTGGTCTAATGCTTTGCAGGCTCATGGTTTAGCTTCTCTTGTCTCTGAAATATTCATCGACATTTATGCCTCGATTCACTTTTCGCTGTGCGGCCTCTACAAATATGCCGATATGGCTTTGAGATCTGCGTTGGAGAATACGCTGAATGTAGCCTATTTCCATGGGCATCCTGTTGAATACAGTTGGTGGCAAAAGGGAAGCGAATGGTATCTGACAAACAAGCAACCACATCCCTGGGGAGATGGGTATAACTATTTTCAATTGCTCGCTAGCGAACTGCCCGGAAACAGGGGTGAGAACACAATAGAGAAAGAGTTGAGCGCCGAATATCGAGCACTTTCTAAGTCGATACATAGCACGAGTCTGAAACTTCAGACAAAGGGACTCAAATTAGCTCCGACTGTTGACATTGCCCGGTTCAAACAATGGTCAGAAAGGATGAATAGAGTATTGAGTTTGATAAATTCCGTTCTCGTGCTTGCTTTACAAGATAAGTTTGGGAAGATGACAAAACCAGATACAAAATTGATCAGTGAGGTAATTCTTGATGAGCATAAACGGCTCTTACAGCCAATTAAGATGTGAAATTCTTTGATTCAGGACCGGCTAGTGTTCTCTAGCTTGCAATAAGAGTGAGTTCAGACCACGGGTACTTATGCTCCGAGCCAGTCCAAAGCATCTTTCAGTTTGACACAACTGACTCGCAATCCTATGTTCTGTGGAGTCTGCATGGGCAAAGCTGCGAGGCTCGTTGCTTCATTATGCTGGCCGGTCGTTTGGGTGGAATGAACTCCGAGTCAAAATGAGCTTCGAACTAGACGGACACCCGATAACCATCGTTGGCTACGTGGACGCCTACGATCCTGACACTGCAACGATTTACGACCTCAAAACCACCCGCTTCGTGAAATGGCAAGCGGAGAAAAGGTTCCTTCCACGTGAAAATCGCGCAGCACAGGTTCAATGTTACTACACCTTACTCGACCATTACGGAATACCAGTACAACGTCTCGTTCTAGTCTACGTGGACGATCAAACCATTTTGCCGAAACAGGTTCCTCTCGGCAGTCGAAAGGAGTGGATGATCAACCGCACAACTGCGTTACACCTTGCCTTCCAAAGGTCAGAGATACCTGAACCCGAAGTCGGAACGGCATGCGTGTACTGTCCCTTCATCAAATCCTGTCCAAAAAGTGCTCAAGCGCTTATGGTCAAGGAGGCCAAGAAATGATCGCGGACGAAGTGCGCAAGGAAGGATTTGAGATCTTCAAGAAAGGCCTAGTGCGGAGGCTCTCATCAAATCACTTTGTCGCAAAAACGGCAAACGCTGTTGGCTGGCAGATAGTTGAAATCAAACAGGGCAAATGGATCTGCGACTGCGGAACTGGCGACGAATGGTGCGTTCATCTATACGCGGCGTACTTACATCGCACAACATCAAAGATACAACCAGAACCGCTTGACGAATCCCATTTGAAGTGCCGCCATTGTGGCTCACCAGATATCGCCCGATGTGGGTTCAGATACAACGCACGCGGAATAGCAAGACGCTACTTCTGTAATGATTGCCAGAGGAAGTTCTCGATCCCCCATGTCGAGAACACTCTCTTGGCAAGACCAGCGGAAGTGTTGTGGTTGGTCAACGAGGTTGGGATGCTCATCTCCAAATTGACGGATCTCGTGTTTGAGCTAAACAACAGAATCTTTATGGTGAGTGAGGAGCAACCAAGCGAGAACCATTCATTACAGGGGCCCTAAATCCGAGTTCATTCCTGCCGGTCGACACGATGAACCAACGGCCTCTGCACCATCGCCAAAGGTAATAGGCAGGTGCAGCGCAGTCTCAGAGGGCTCAGTCTTACAGGCTGTTGCCGTGGCGTCCTGCAATGACACCTGAGGAGAAAGCTCGACAAGCAATCGATGAGCTGCTAGGCAGATGCGGCTGGATAGTCCAGGACAAGAACCAAGCAAACCTAGCAGCGGGACTTGGTGTCGCCATCCGTGAAGTCAGTCTCCAAAGTGGGCATGGCGAGACTGACTACCTGCTTTTTGCAGATGGCAAAGTCATTGCCACAGTAGAAGCGAAGCCTGAAGGGTGGACACTGACTGGAGTGGAGTCGCAGTCAGCAAAGTACGCTCAAGGTCTACCAGAGGGGTTTCCCGCTTGGAGATTCCCACTCCCGTTCTCTTATCAGAGCACGGGCGCGATAACCCGCTTTACGAGTCATTTGGAACCTGACGCTCGTAGCAGGCCCGTGTTTGCTTTTCATCGTCCCGAGACACTCATAGAATGGGTCAGGGACGATTCGACCCTTCGCGAACGTCTTCGTCGACTTCCACGGCTCGACTCTAAGAACCTCTGGGACGCACAGGCTATTGCTATCCGAAACTTGGAGAATTTTCTTGCTCTGAATCATACGCGTACCCTGATTCAGATGGCCACAGGGAGTGGCAAGACTTTCATGACCGTGAACTCCGTTTATCGTTTGATCAAATTCGCCAAAGCCACACGGGTTCTGTTCCTAGTGGATCGAGCGCATCTAGGGCGGCAAGCTCTAAAGGAATTCCAACAGTTTGTTAGCCCAGATGACGGACGCAAGTTCACCGAACTATACAACGTTCAGCGCCTCGAAAAGAACTCGATCGATCCAGTTAACCGCGTTTGCATAGCGACTGTGCAACGCCTCTACTCTATGCTGAAGGGCGAGGAAGAGCTGCCAGCCGAGATGGATGAAGCTTCGGGGTACGAACTCGAATCACTTTTCAAGGAACCACCCCCGATCCAATACAACCCGAAAATCCCTATCGAGATGTTTGACTTCATCATAACCGATGAGTGCCACCGATCAATCTACCACCTCTGGCGCCAAGTCCTAGAATACTTCGATGCCTTCATTATCGGTCTGACTGCAACTCCGTCCAAACAGACCTTCGGTTTCTTCCAACAGAATTTGGCAATGGAGTACAGCCACGACCAAGCTGTGGTCGACTGCGTGAACGTCAACTACGTTGTCTATCGTATACGGACAAGAATCACTGACAAGGGATCGGCGGTGGAAGCAGGTTACTATGTCGACAAACGGGATCGCCAGACTCGCAGGGTCAGATGGGAGCAACTAGACGAAGGCATAGTCTACGGTCCCGAACAACTCGACCGCGACGTTGTCGCACCAGACCAGATCCGTACCGTTGTCCGCGCCTTCAAGGAGAAACTGTTCACCGAAATCTTCCCCGGACGCACTCACGTGCCCAAGACTCTAATCTACGCCAAAGACGATTCCCACGCAGACGACATCGTACAGATCATACGCGAAGAGTTCGCCAAGGGCAACGAATTCTGTCAGAAGATCACCTACAAGACAACAGGAGTGAAAACGGAAGATCTCATCGCCTCTTTTCGCAACAGCTACGATCCTCGGATAGCCGTCACAGTCGACATGATCGCCACTGGAACCGACATAAAACCACTAGAAATCGTGTTCTTCATGCGTGCAGTCAAATCCCGAACCTTCTTCGAGCAGATGAAAGGTCGTGGTGTGCGGGTCATCTCACCTACCGAATTCCAGGCTGTGACACCAGATGCAAGGAACAAGCTAGGATTCGTCATTGTAGATGCAGTTGGTGTATGTGAGCAAGACAAAACCGATTCTCGTCCGCTCGAACGTAAGCCAAATGTCAGATTCGAGAAGCTCTTGCAGGCCATCGCGTTTGGGAATCGCGATAAAGATACTTTGAGTTCCCTCGCTGGCCGACTTGCCCGACTTGACCTTCAGATAGCCGAAGGTGATAGGCAAGACCTCAGCAGGCTCGCTTTGGGTCGGTCTTTGCATGATATCACGCAAAACATCATTGATGCCCTAGATCCGGATCATGTCGAGGAGGCAGCAAGAGGCAGATTCAATACGGTAGCGCCCACCGAGGAACAGCTCAAGGAAACCGCCAAGGGCCTCGCCAACTTCGCCGTAGAGCCCATCGGGACGATCCCCGAATTCCGTAACAAGCTTGTGGAGCTTCACAAATCATTCGAGCAGATAATTGATACAATCAGCAAGGATCAAGTCACATTCGCCGGTCACGACAAGGCCGCTCTTGGAGCAGCCCGAAATACCATTCATACCTTTGAAAAGTTCATTGCTGAGAACAGAGACGAGATTATCGCCCTACAGATCCTCTACAGCCAACCTCATGCACATCGTCTCACATTCAAAGACATCAAAGAACTCGCCGCAGCCATCGAAAAGCCGCCTCGATCCTTGACTGCTGACAGACTGTGGCATGCTTATGAGATATTGGACAAATCAAGAGTTCGCGGCGCTAGCAGTCCACGCTTGCTTACCGACATCGTCTCTCTAGTCCGATTTGCGCTGCATGAGGATCGCTTGCTCGTGCCATTTTCCGAAACGGTCAATCAGAGATTCGAGAACTGGCTGGCTGCTCAAGAGAGCATTGGCCGCAGATTCACACCGGAACAACGTCAATGGCTCGAAATCATTCGGGACCACATAGCAACAAGTCTAACTGTAGAACCCGAGGATTTTGACCTCACTCCCTTTGCTCAGAAGGGTGGCCTTGGAAGAGCGCACCAGATTTTTGGCTCCGACCTTCCGAAGCTGCTTGAGGAATTGAACGAAGTGCTGACGGTATGATTCCGAACGAGGGGACCGTGCCACCTCAGGGATGGATCTGCACAACTGTCGGAGAAGCGTTCGAACTCGTTGGCGGAGGTACCCCACCTACAGAACATTCAGAGTATTGGAAAGGGAGCATTCCGTGGATCACAAGTGCAGACATCGATGAGCGGGGCAACATTACTCCGCACGAGAAGATCACGGAAGAGGCAATTGCTGCTTCTGCCACAAATCGCGTTCCCGCAGGTTCGATCATAGTGGTGACGCGAGTCGGCCTTGGCAAGGTTGGAATCGCAAGGGAGGATTTGTGCTATAATCAGGATTGTCAAGCCTTACTGTTCAATAGCAAGCTGTTGGACCCATCATTCGTCGCGCTCCAATTGCGCCAAGCCGTTTCGATTTTCAAGCATATTGGTAGAGGCACAACGATTAGTGGTGTCACGAAGAGGCAACTTTCGAATGTCGAGTTCTTGCTGGCTCCAACTCCAGAACAGCATCGAATCGTCGCGGAAATAGAGAAGCAGTTCACTCGATTGGATTCCGGGATTGCGGCACTTTCCAGAGTAAGAGGTCGCCTGAAGAACTATCGTGCATCGCTGCTCAAAACCGCCTGCGAAGGCCGTTTGGTCCCCACCGAGGCTCAACTTGCCCACGCTGATAGCCGCCAGTACGAGTCGGCAGATCGACTCCTCAAACGCATACTCGAACGACGATATTCTGAATGGGCATCAGGGGGACTTGGCAAGATGAAATCAAAGGGTGACGTGCTCAAATACAAAGACCCCGTTAGACCTGAGACCGGCAACCTGCCGAGTCTGCCCGAGGGATGGTGCCTTGCCAGTCTCGAACAACTCACAAGTGGAGTTCGTACGATATGTTATGGCATCCTAATGCCAAAGGAGAATGTGCCTGACGGGGTACCGTATGTGCAAGTTAGAGACATCCAACGCGATCGCATCTATGTCGCAGGATTGTATAGAACGGCTCCAAAAATCGCTGCCGCGTATGCAAGAGCCTCGCTGAAGCCCCATGACCTTGTCTTGGCAATTCGAGGGACTTGGGGAAGAATAGCCGAAGTTCCTGATGAGTTGGGCGGCGCAAATATCTCGCGAGATATTGCGCGTCTGGATCTCACCGGTCTTACTGATCGAAGCTACTTAGCGACCTATCTCAGGGGCCCCCTTGCTCAGGACTACTTAAAGAGAGCAGCGCGTGGAGTCGCAGTGAGAGGCGTCAACATCCAAGACGTGAAGCGGACCCCCATTATGCTTCCTCCGGTCGTAGAACAGCAGCGCATCTCAGCTGAGGTCAACCGAAGAATCTCCATACTACATGAGGTTGAGGAGACCATAGATGTTAACCTCAGAAGGGCTGAGCATTTGCGGCAGTCTGTCCTTGTGAAGGCTTTCAAAGGCGAGCTAGTCCAGCAAAACCCCGAAGATGAACTGGCGAGCGTGGTGCTAGATCGAGTCCGAATCGAAAGAGTTCAGACACAACGAATGAGGAGAGCGCGCCAGTCATGAGCACTCATTCACAACAGATCGTTCAGAAGCTTTGGAACTACTGTAATGTTCTCAGAGATGATGGCTTATCTTATGGTGACTACGTGGAGCAGCTCACGTACCTTCTGTTTCTAAAGATGGCTGACGAGCAAACAAAGCCCCCCTTTAACCGGCCGTCGCGGATTCCGGTGGAGAACGATTGGAGGAGTCTGATTGATCGGGACGGCGACGAATTGGAGGCACACTATCGCCACGTTTTGGAAACGTTGGGCAGAGAGAAGGGCATGCTCGGAGTGATCTTTCGCAAAGCTCAGAGCAAGATCCAAGATCCGGCTAAGTTGCGCCGCTTGGTTGTTGATCTGATTGACCGCGAACAATGGATTACGTTGGATGCGGATGTGAAGGGCGACGCCTATGAAGGCTTGCTAGAGAAGAATGCTGAGGACGTCAAAGGTGGGGCTGGACAGTATTTCACCCCCAGGCCGCTAATCAAGGCTATCGTTGACGTGATGAGACCAGCACCAGAAATGACGATTTGCGATCCGGCTTGTGGAACCGGTGGTTTCCTTTTGGCGACCCATGACTACATTTCGACTCACTATCAACTTGATTTGGATCAGAAGAGACACCTAAAGCAGAACGCACTGCGAGGAGTGGAGCTTGTAGATGCCGTCGCACGTCTCTGTGTCATGAATCTGTTTCTTCACGGCATCGGCGGTGAAGAAAGCCCCATAACAGTCAGAGATAGCTTGGCCGCACACCCTGGCGAGTTCTTCGATATGGTTTTGACGAATCCGCCATTCGGAAAGAAGAGCAGCGTGACTGTAGTAAACGAGCAGGGCGAAGAGGAGCGAGAAAGTCTCGTTGTTGTACGTGACGACTTTTGGGCCTCAACCAGTAACAAGCAGCTGAATTTCCTTCAGCATGTCTACAGCATACTCAAGCAACATGGACGGGCTGCAATAGTTGTGCCCGACAATGTGCTATTCGAAGGCGGTGCGGGCGAGACCATTCGCCGGAAGCTGCTCCATGAGTGTGATGTTCACACTCTCTTGCGGTTGCCTACCGGCATCTTCTACTCACAGGGAGTGAATGCGAACGTATTGTTCTTCGACCGCAAACCTGCCAGCGAAACCCCGTGGACGAAAACGCTTTGGATATACGATTTGCGAACCAATAGACACTTCACGCTCAAGGAGAACCCGCTGAAACGCAGCGACCTCGACGATTTCGTATCATGCTACAACCCCCAAGACCGCCATAATCGAAGAGAAATCAAATGCTTCAAGCCTTACAGCTATGATGATCTGATCAAGCGCGACAAGGTCAGCTTGGATATTATCTTGCTCAAAGATGAAAGCCTAGAGGAGTCCACTAATCTTCCTGAACCGAAGGTTATCGCCAAGGAAATCGTCGAAGACATACAATCCGCGCTGGATCAGTTCTCAAGCATCCTAGAAGACCTGAGGAAATGAAACAACACCTGATGTCGCGCATACGATACGATCAGACGACAAGTCTGTGACCTGTATGGCGTTTCAGAGCGACCGGGGCTCTCTTAGTGGCACAAGAATGGTCATCGAATTAAGCGTCTAAATGGATAACCTGTTAAGCCCGAGGTTCACGAACGACCTTGAGCACAAAAGTGGACTTTTTTGCCAAGCTATATAGTTAAGTATGGTGGACCGGGCGGGATTCGGACCCGCGACCTTCCGGATTGTTGGTTGGCGTTTCTTGCAAACCGGACGTTCTTCGGCCCCAGCGATGGGCATACCAGGCTGAACTACCGGCCCTAGGTGCCGATACGAGGAAAAAGCACTTTTAACCTTTCGGAGACCAGCTCGCCTCGATCATCAGGATCGCCTCAAGGAAACTCCTGCCTTTAGGCATGGAGAGGAATTGCGGAATACCTTCGCGGAACTCTCTGACTCAAATACCTCTTCAAACAAATGTTTCTCCCGCTGGGAACGGCGTTCCCGGTACGAATCCAATCGCGAACGTGAACATCTGTCGGAAGGCGGCCCGGAAGCCAGATTCTTCCGACTGGAGCCTCCGTCAGCAGGCTCGACATGCAAGATGAAGAGGCAAGTTGGCAACATCCGACACCTCAAAGTTGCAAGCTCCTGACTTTAGTCATGGAGAAGCTGACCAGTAGAACGCGTCAAGAAGCATCTGTCGGTTGCGAGGATCATTGCTGGCCAGCGGCCCACGTTCAAGTAGCTGATCGTCCGCAACTAGGATCCTCCGAAGGTTCCCCTCTACGGGCGGCGGTAGCAGGGCAGCAGTCGCTCTTCGATCCGTTCGGGATGTGAGAATACTTATGGTATCTAGAAATGAGCCCCTACCACCCCTAGGGGGTCCCCTCCGGAACTACATACTACAGCTTCATCGTATGCTGGACACAGCCTGTGTTGCGCAAGCCGAGGAATAGTCGGAGAGCGAGGAGACCGCCCAGACTACGGTCGCCGGACTGCTCGCTCAACGGGTCTTAGGCCATCTGATTCGAACTGGCCTGGCGATTCAGGATTCGAAGGACAAGAACTTCATCGACGACCTCGGCTTCATTCAATGAGATCTTTTGATGAAAAACCATAACAATGCGAAGATACCCTTCGCCTACGCGCTCGATATTGAAGGGAAATCACATGCCAGTTGTAATCAGCAGAGATGGTGAGAAACAGGGTCTCCTGCGTGCGGCAGAACTGATGATGGTTTCGTCTCGTACTGCTCCAAAATCAGGGGGAGTTGACGATGTCGACACCGTCCTCGTCACCGGGAGCGAGAAGG
>Ga0315289_10009628_pt1 | contig 13901 bp, 9 predicted proteins | sample YL17G11_40_MG_FD_203452 | JGI IMG/M metagenome (GOLD analysis project Ga0315289, IMG submission 203452) | Sediment microbial communities from Yellowstone Lake, YNP, Wyoming, USA - YL17G11_40 | ecosystem: Environmental > Aquatic > Freshwater > Lake > Sediment | place: USA: Wyoming | collected...
TCCGAGCTGCCGAAGGTGTGGATGCGCATCCCGCACAGCGTCGCGCTGGTCTGGTCCTACGTGGACATTGCGCAGGCGCGGCTGAACCCAAGTCACATCCCGGCCGCCACGCCGGAGAAGGTGCGCCTCTCGCGTCAGAAGGAGTACTACTATTCGAGCAAGGCGGCGCGCGAACTTGGATATACTTTTATCACGGCGCGCGAGGCGTTGCGCAAATCGGTGGCGTGGTACCGGGCAAACGGGTATGTCAGGTGACTGTCACCTGACAGAGGAGCAAGGATAGGACTGCAAAATATCTGATGGGTCTCGACATCGGCGGCGGAGGCGGACGATGTTTGCTGGTCAACGTGGAGAGCGGTGAGACGGTCAGCGCCTTCCGTGCCTGGAGCCACCCCCCCGCGCCGGACGTGGGCGGCTTCGCCTTCGACTTTGATACGCAGGGCGTCTGGCGCATCCTGGGCGAGGCGGTAAAAGAAGCACTCCACAAAGCCGGCATCGCCGCGCAGGACGTGGCCGGGGTCGCCGCCTCCAGTTTCCGCCACGGGATGGTCGTGCTCGACCGCAAGGGGATCGCCCTGGCGGCGATGCCGAACCAGGACGGCCGCGCCTTCGAGCAGGGCATGGGGCTGGCTATGGATCACGGTGCGGAGATCTACCAGATTACCGGCCACGCCCCCAACCCGGTCTTCATGGCTGCCCGGCTGATGTGGCTGAGAGAGAGCCGCCCGATGGCGTTCAAGTCAGCGCACGCTGCCTTGAGCATCAGCGACTGGGCTGGCTACATGCTGACCGGCGAGTTCGCCGCTGAACCGGCCCAGGCCGCCGAGTCCCTGCTCTTCGACTTAAACAGCCGAATGTGGTCGGCGAAGATTCTCAGGCTGACCGGATTGCCTGAGCGTATCCTTCCTAAGCTTAAAGCTGCCGGCAAGCGTCTTGGCAAATTGACGAATGAAGCCGCCGCCAGCCTGGGACTGACCGCCGGGATCCCGGTGGCGGTCGGGGGTCCGGATACGCAGTGCGGATTGCTCGGTGCGGGCGTCGTCTTCTCCGGGCAGATGGCCGTCATCGCGGGAACAACCACCCCGGTCCAGATGGTCATTGCCAAACCGGTTGTGGATGGTGAGATGCGCATTTGGACCGGCCTTCACATCGTCCCCGGCCTGTACGTGATGGAAAGCAACGCCGGGCAGATGGGCTCCAGCCTGGAGTGGGTTGCCCGTATGATCCACACCAGCGCGCCGGAGCCGGTTGCCATGCTGTGCGCCGAGGCCGAGGCCTCACCGCCCGGCGCGCACGGGATGCTCTCGACCATTGGCGCGGCGGTCTTCAACGCCTCCGCCCTGGAACCGCCGGTGGATACCCTCACCTTCTCGTCCATCATGGCGCGCGACGGTCAGGCAGGTCGGGCGGACATGGCGCGGGCGCTCCTGGAAGGTATGGCCTACGCTGTGCGCGCCAATATCGAACAGGTGCTGCAGGTTTCAGGCGGGACTCTCACGGACGTCTGGCTGGGTGGCGGGATCACCCGCTGCGCCGCATGGACGGGGATCGTCAGCGAGGTGATGGGATGCCGGGTACACGTCAGCGCCTCGGTGGAAGCCTCCGCCCTAGGCGCGGCCATTTGCGCCGGGGTTGGCGCCTGTCTCTTCCCGGACCTGGCAACGGGCGCGAGAAAATTGGCGCGCATCTCCCGTGAGCACCAGCCCGGCGCGGACTCGGAGACCTACCAGGCCCTCTACGCCGACTGGCAGTCGCTGCGCCAGGAGCGCCGTCCGGCAGACATGGTCGCTGCCAGCCAGTTCGCAGGGATGATGATGTCAGGCGCAGCGGGCGCGGAGAGCGGCGTAATGAATTCGTTGGCAGAGACTGCCTCCTTCCACCCGCGTTTTTACATCAGCGCTGAAGTGGACGAGGCCGCGCTGAAGCAATTGCGTGAATTGGGCGAAGTGGTTTACAAACCATACCGGCAGGAGGGGATCCTGCTCACCGGCGACGACTTGGTTCGGACGCTGAAGGATACCCAGGTCTTCGTCACCGAGGTAGATATTGTGGATGCCGAGAGCCTGCTCAAGCTGCCCGACTTGCGCATGATAGTCGTCTGCCGCAGTAACCCGGTCAATATTGACCTCCGCGCCTGTACCGCCGCTAGCGTACCGGTGGTCAACACCCCGGCGCGCAACGCAGACGCCGTTGCTGATTTAGCCGTCAGTTTCATGTTGATGCTGGCGCGCAAGTTGCAGGGAGCGGCTGCGTTCCTGCGCCAGCCCGGCGGCGAGGCCGGCGACCTGGGACGCATGGGCCAGGCGCACGAGGAATTCCTTGGCGTCGAACTGTGGCGCAAGACGATTGGCGTAGTCGGCGGTGGAGCAATAGGGCGCAAGGTTATCCAGCGCCTGTTGCCCTTCGGGGCGCGCCTCCTGCTCTTCGACCCGTACCTGACCGCCAGGCAGGTCACGCTGATGGGGGCGGAGAAAGTTTCCTTCGAGCAGTTGCTGGCTGAGAGCGACTTCGTCAGCCTGCACGCGCCGGTCACGGATGAAACGAGCGGCATGATGAACGCTGACGCTTTCGCCCGTATGAAACCCGGCGCGTTCCTGGTCAACACCGCCCGCGCCGCGCTGGTGGATCAGGATGCGCTGCTGGCAGCGCTTCGATCTGGCAGGTTGGGCGGCCTCGCCAATGACGTGTTTCCGGTCGAGCCGCCCGGCTCGGACGATCCGCTGCTGGCCTTCCCGAATGTCATCGCCACACCGCACATGGCCGGGAATACCCTCGAGGTTGCCGCCCACCAGGGCGAGATCATCGTCAGCGAGTTGAAGGCGCTGCTGGCGGGCAGGAAGCCTAAATATCTCCTCAACGCCGCCGCCCTCGACTCCTTTACTTGGAGAGGCGCTCGTTCCAGGGATGAGAAAAGGCTGAAAGAACTGGTACGGGAGCCGGGTCCGGGCGCAACCGACCTGGATGTGGCCGCGCAAAAACAACAAGCCGCCGAGCCTGTCCTGTCCGCAGGTAGACAAACAGTCTCAATTACTGGAAAGGTGGAAGAAATGGTTACCCCGACAAACACAACAAGCGCTGCACGCGAGAAGATGATCCAAATCTTGAAGGAGTTCACCGCCCGCATTGCAGTGGACAAGGCGATGACCGACTTCGCCAAAGGCAAGAACGTGGTCTTCTCCTTCACTGTCAAGGATATTGACCAGACCTTTTACCTTAGTTTCGTGGACGGCAAGGTCGGCGCCGGGCTGGAGGCTCCGCCGCGCGAGCCGGACGTGAAACTCAAGATGGCGGCTGACATTTTGGACGGGATGTTCACCGGCCGCGTCAACGCCACCAAAGCGGCTACGAGCGGAAAACTCTCCTTCAGCGGCGATACCGGCAAGGCGATGGCTTTCATGCGCATCCAGGGGAACATGGGGCGGCTGTATACCGAAGCCCGCCAGAAGGTTGGCGACCCGGGCGATTTATCCAAGATTGGCGTAGCTGCACCTATTGTTGCATCACATGTAACACCGGTAGAAGTAGGGCTTATCCCTACCCAATTGACAGGACAAGCCTTGCCCCTGCAAGCCCCCGAAGTTATTAAGGTGGGCGACGTGCGCGACCAGATTTTACAGCTCACGAATGATTTGTACGCCAAAGGGTTGATCACTCCAACCGGCGGCAACATCAGCGCTCGCTGTGACGACAACCCGAACGAGGTCTGGATCACCCCCAGCGCCATCTTCAAAGGCGATCTACGCCCCGACATGATGGTGCGCATTGACCTGAATGGCAAGATGCTCAACGAGACGGATTACACCGCCTCCAGCGAGCGGCGTGTCCACTGCGCAATTTACAAAATGAGACCGGAGATCACCGCCGTCATCCACACCCACGCCCCACATGCCACGCTGATGGCGCTGACCGGCACCCACTTCCTTCCCATCTCCACCGAAGCGGCTTTCATCGGCGACGTGCCGGTCGTGCCGTTCATCATGCCCGGCACGGACGAACTGGGCGAGGCGGTCGCCGCGGCGATGGGCGTCAATGGCATCGCCGCTCTGATGCAGAATCACGGCCTGGTTGTGGCGGGCAGCAGCCTACGCCGAGCGGCCGACATGACCGATGTGGTCGAGGTAACGGCGCATAAAATCCTGACCTGCAAGATGCTGGGCGTCACCCCGGCGCTTATACCGGACGACCTAGTCAAGACGCTGAAGGAAATCGGCGCCAGCATGGCGTAAACGAACTGTTGTCTGATAGAGAATTCGGGCATCACCTCTTGTTGGTGCTTCCCGCACTTTGTTAATTTCAAGGGTTTCGCCCGCTTGTTTCTACAGCGACTTCCGGACAGGTTTGGCGTGCAGCATCCGGCGTCCCAAAGGCTTTGTTCGCCGCGCGGTCGGGGTGGGGTGCGCCTCCCTGATAGCGGGAGCAAATCTTCCCTTTGGGGATGATATAGGCGAGGCTGGCGCGTCGTAATCGAAGTCCGCCAATGTCTGCCGCGCCAACGGCTGGCCCATGATTTTTTCTAGCGTGCGCACCATGTCTATGTCATCCGGCGCGACCAACGTGAAGGCGTCGCCGGTACGTTCGGCGCGGCCGGTGCGCCCGATGCGGTGGATGTAATCGTCGGCGGTGGCGGGCATGTCGTAGTTGATGACATGCGAGATGCCCTCCACGTCAAGGCCGCGCGCGGCGATGTCGGTGGCGACCATGACCTGGTAATGGCCTCTCTTGAAACCGTTCAGCGCGGACTGGCGCTGGCCCTGCGTTCGGTCGCTGTGCAGGCTGGCGGCGCGGAAGCCGGCCTGCCCGATCTGCCGGGACAGTTTCTCAGCGCGGTGCTTGGTGCGGGTGAAGATCAGCACCGAATCGGTATCGGTCTGTTTGAGCAGCGCCAGCAGCAACGCGGTCTTCAGGTGCTGCGGCACCGGGTAGAGGGCATGCGCCACGGTGTGCGCCGGCCGGCTCAGGCCGATGGCGATGCGCTTCGGGCGGCGAAGGGTCTGGGCCGCCAGCCCTTCGACCTCAGGTGGGAAGGTGGCCGAGAACAGCATGGTCTGCCGTTGGGCGGGGACGTGCTTGAGGATGCGCTTCACGTCGGGCAGGAAGCCCATATCCAACATGCGGTCGCCTTCGTCTAACACCAGGATTTCCACACTGCCGAGTCGGGTGTTGCCTTGCTGGATGTGATCCAGCAGGCGGCCAGGACAGGCGACGAGAATTTCGACGCCGTCGCGCAAGGCTTTGATCTGCGGCGTTGCGCCCACGCCCCCGTAGATGGTGGCGCTGCGAATTCTCGTACCCATCGACAGGTCCCGGATGGATTCGTGGATCTGCTCGGCAAGTTCACGCGTGGGTGTGACAATCAAAGCACGGGTGCGGTTGCGCGGACCAGTCAGCAACTTTTGTAGAATGGGTAACACGAACACCGCCGTTTTGCCGGTGCCGGTCTGGGCTGTGGTGATCAGGTCATCCCCGGCCAGGGCCGGTGGAATGGCGGCGATTTGAACGGGCGTCGGCTCGGTATAGCCAAGGTGGTTAATCCCCGCCAACAGGCGAGAATCCAGATTGAACTGGTTGAAGTTCACAAGTATTCCTTTTCTTCAGAAGTCAAACGGGTGTTGGGGGGATCGAGCGATGCTCAGAATGTGCAACAGCAAGCGACTGCTGAATTAATTTGGTTAATTTAAGTACGATAACCGATGATGGTGGGTCTGTCAAGGTGTGGGCAGAACCAATTAAACGCGGGCCAAGCGGCTCAGGATGAGTCTCTGCTATAATCTGCCCCATGATCCTTGTCACGGGTGGAACCGGCTTCATCGGCCGCTCCCTGGTACGTCATCTTGCAGAGTCGGGGCATCAGGTGCGCATACTCCTGCGCCCCTCGCCGCGCACGCCCACCCTGCCGCTGAAAGTGCCGGTGGAAGTAGCGGTCACCAGCCTGAGCGACGAACGCGGTCTGCGAGCCGCTATGCACGGCGTGGACATGGTCTATCACATGGCGGGAGGCGAGGCGCAGGGCGGGCGCTCCAACTTGATGGCCGTGGATATTGAAGGCACGCGCAACCTGGTGCGTGCAGCAGCCGACGCAAGGATCCAGCGCCTGTTCTACCTCAGCCACCTGGATGCCGACCGCGCCTCGGCCTTCCCCGTCCTCAAAGCCAAGGGCATTGCTGAGGAGGCCATCCGCCAAAGCGGTATACCCCACACCATACTGCGCGCCTCGATCCTCTTTGGCCCGCAGGATAACTTCACGACCGGCCTGGCTATGCTGTTGACCCTCGCGCCGGGTTTCCTGCCTCTGCCGGGACGTGGCAAGACCCTGCTCCAGCCGCTGTGGGTCGAGGATATGGCCACCAGCCTCATCTGGGCGTTGGACATGCCTGATACGATCAATCAAACCTTCGAGGTCGGCGGGGGCGAATACTTCAGCTTGAGCCAGATTACTGAGCTTATCATGGACGTGATCAAGAAGCGCCGCGCCTTGAGGGCTTGGCCGATCCCTTACATGCGCGCCCTGACCGTCATTCTCGAAATGGCTTTCCCGCATTTCCCTGCTTCTGTCTTCTGGCTGGATTACCTCGCCGTCAACCGCACCTGCGCAGTGGATAATGTCCAGCGCATCTTTGGGCTGATGCCGGCGCGCTTCGCCACGCACATAGACTACCTGCGCGGCGTCAACTGGTATCGCGAATTCCTACGCTCGCTCTTCATCCGCCATGCCTGAGTGGATCATCCGCTTGATCGAAACCCCTGAGGAGATGGTCGCCGTCCAGGAGCTTCAACGGCTGGTTTGGCCTGGATCGGAGACGGAGGTTATCCCCGCCCATGCACTGCTGGCTGTTGTGCACAACGGCGGTCTGCTGCTGGGCGCGTTCGCCAACGAGAAATTGGTCGGCGCGGCCTGGGGTTTTCCCGGCTTCTATTCCACGCCGGATGGGCCGCGCCTCAAACACTGTTCGCACATCCTGGCCGTCCACCCCGAATGGCGCGATTCCGGCCTCGGCTTCGGCCTCAAGCGCGCCCAATGGCAGATGGTGCGCCATCAGGGCATCGACCTCATCACCTGGACGTACGATCCCCTGCTCAGCCGCAACGCCTACCTCAATATCGCCAAGCTCGGCGCGGTCTCCAACACCTATCGCCGCTCCGAATACGGCGAAATGCTCGATGGCCTGAATGTTGGCCTGCCCTCCGACCGTTTCCAGGTGGATTGGTGGGTGAACACGCGTCGGGTGGAACACAGACTCAGCCGTCGCCGGCGGCCAGCCCTCTCTCTGGATCATTTCCTGGCTGCGGACGTTTCCCTGAGCAGCGCCGTTCCGGACCCTGCGGGCTGGCCGCGTCCCCCCGAGGATAATCCCATCCTGGGCGGACGCCTGCTATTGGTCGAGATCCCGGTTGACTTCCTGGCATTGAAAGAAGCTGACCTCGCCCTGGCGCGCGATTGGCGTTTTTATGCCCGCGAGGTTTTCGAGACGGTCTTTGCGGCTGGCTACCTGGTCACCGATTTTATTTTCGACCGGGCGGCTGAACAGCCGCGCAGTCTCTATGTACTGACGTACGGCGAAAGCACCCTGGAGGCTCCCTGATCTGAAGGCGGCGTCCAAGTGGACAACACGGCAGCATTTTCCTTATGAAAGATCGAAAGAAAAAGAATAACCAGCAACTTGAACTGGTCCAGCTCCTTGCCACTCGGCTCGAACGTCTCTCGGCCGATTCGACCTGGTCGCACCGCGCCAGTGGACTGAGCGGCAACATGCTGAAAGTCCTAGAGGAGATCGAGTCCGACCAGCAGGTAGATGGGGCGCGGCTGGCGCTGCTCATTGACAATGGTTTCGAGATCCTGCGTAACGCGGCCTTGGAAATACCTGACCTGAAGCCTTGAGGAAGAATGGCTGACGCCCCTTTCATCCCCCCATTTCGAACTTCGAAATGGGGGGACAGAGGGGGGCAGGGAAAGCACGAAGGTGGGTCGCGCCTACGCAGCCGCCATTTGAGCATTCTCGAACTGGCTGTTATACATCTCTGCATAGAAACCGTTGCGAGCCAGCAGTTCCTCATGTTTACCTTGCTCCACGATATCACCGTTGTTCATCACCAAAATCCAATCTGCATTGCGGATCGTGGAGAGGCGGTGGGCGATGATAAAGCTGGTGCGGCCCTTCATCAAGTTATCCATGGCTTTCTGGATCAAGATTTCAGTGCGGGTATCCACGGAACTGGTAGCCTCGTCCAAGATGAGCATCTTGGGGTCAGCCAGGATGGCGCGGGCGATGGTCATTAGCTGCATCTGGCCTTGGGATATGTTGGTGGCTTCCTCGTTGAGCACTAGATGGTAGCCTTCCGGTAAAGTACGGACGAAGTGATCCACGTGAGCGGCCCTGGCTGCGGCGACGACCTCTTCATCGGTCGCATCGGGGCGGCCATAGCGGATATTTTCCATGATGGTGCCGTTGTAGAGCCAGGTATCCTGCAAGACCATGCCGAACAGCTTGCGCAGGTCGAAGCGGGTGAAGTCACGGATGTCATGGCCGTCCACCTGTATCGCGCCGCTGTTTACGTCATAAAAGCGCATCAGCAGCTTGACCATGGTGGTCTTGCCGGCGCCTGTCGGGCCAACGATGGCAATTTTCTGGCCAGGCGTGACAGCCGCGCAGAAGTCATTGATAATGATCTTATCTGGGCTATAGCCGAAGTGAACGTCCTCGAACTCCACGCGGCCATCCACCTTGGCTAACTCTATGGGGCTTTCCGTTTCGGAGACTTCCTCTGCCACATTCAAGAATTCGAACACGCGCTCGGCGGCTGCGGCGGTCTGCTGGAGGACGTTCGAGATGTTGGCGATCTGCGTGATCGGCTGCGTGAACGAGCGGACATACTGGATAAACGCCTGGATGTCGCCGATGGTAATAACTTTCTTGATCGCCAGCCAGCCGCCGAGGATACACACCCCAACGTAACCCAGGTTGCCGATGAAGTTCATGACCGGGAACATCATGCCTGACAGGAACTGCGATTTCCAGGCTGACTCGTAGAGGGTGTTATTATAACTGTCGAACTTTGCGACGCTCTTCTCTTCGCCGTTGAAGGCTTTCATTACGATGTGCCCCCCGAACATTTCCTCGACATGCCCGTTGACATGGCCCAGGTAATCCTGCTGCTGCTTGAAGTATTTTTGGGATTGGTTGACCACCAGGCTGATGAGGACCATCGAAAGCGGGACGATCAACAAAGCCACCAGGGTCATCAACCAGTTGATGGAAAACATCATAATCAGCACACCGATCACTGCTGTCACCGAGGTGATGATTTGGGTGAGGCTCTGGCTGAGGGTCTGGCTAACCGTGTCCACATCGTTGGTGACGCGGGAGAGGATCTCGCCGTGGTTGGTGCCGTCGAAGTATTTGAGCGGCATCCGGTTGATCTTTTCGGATATATCCTTGCGGAAGCGGTAGGTGATATCCATGGATACGCTGGTCATGATCCAACCCTGGAGGTAACTCAAGGCTGCTGAAAGGAGATACAGGCCGCCGGTGATCAGGAGGATTTGGCCGATGTAGCCAAAATCAATCGAACCGGTGCCGGCGATGATGCTCATCACGCCTTCGAACAGCCTGGTGGTGGCCTTGCCCAGGATCTTTGGGCCAACGATGGTGAACACTGTGGACGCCGCAGCGACGAGCATCACAATGATGATCGGCATTTTGTACGCACCGAGGTATTGGATCAGCTTGAGCATGGTGCCCTTGAAATCGCGGGCTTTCTCACCCTTCATCATCGCCATCGGACCACCGCGTCCCATCGGACCGTGCCCGCCCATGGGGCCACGGCCACCCATTGGGCCGCGACCAAAAGGTTTGTTTCTATCCTGTGCGCTCATACCAGTTCCTCCTTATTTAGCTGCGATAAGGCAATCTCCCGATAGGTCTCGCAATCTTCCATCAGCGCACGGTGCGTGCCCTTGCCAACGACTCTGCCCTCCTCCAGCACGATGATCTGCTCGGCGTTCTTGATTGTCGAAACGCGCTGGGTCACGATCAACAGTGTGCTTGCAGTGGTTTTCTCCTTGAGCGCCTTGCGCAAGGCAGCGTCGGTCTTGAAATCCACAGAAGAAAAGCTGTCGTCGAAGATGTAGATGGGCGGCTTCTTGACCAAGGCGCGAGCAATCGAGAGCCGCTGCTTCTGGCCGCCGGAGATGTTCGTCCCGCCTTGGGAAATCTCGGCCGCGAATCCCTCGGAATTAGCAGAGATGAACTCTGTCGCCTGGGCGATTTCGGCCGCTTCTTTCAGCACCTCCTCACCGGCGTTTTCGTCGGCATACAGCAGGTTGCTCCCGATCGTACCGGAGAACAGCATGCCCTTTTGCGGGATGTAGCCGATTTTGTCCCGCAGGTCGTGCTGCGTGACCTGGCGGATGTCCATGCCATCCAGGAGGATCAAGCCTCCAGTGACATCGTAGAAGCGTGGGATTAGGTTGATGATGGTGGATTTGCCCGAACCGGTGGAGCCGATGAAGGCTGTGGTCTGGCCGGGCTGGGCGGTAAAGCTGATGTCATGCAGCACGTCCTCTTCCGCGCCCGGATAATGGAACGATACATTGCGGAACTCGACTGTACCCTTAAACGGGTCGCCGAACCGCTGCGGGTCTTGCGGATCCTGAATCGCCGGCTCGGTTTCCAGCACATCAGCGATGCGGCCACCGGACACTGAAGCGCGTGGCAAGATAATGAACATCATCGAAAGCATGAGGAAGGCAAAAACGATCTGCATGGCGTACTGCAAGAACGCCATCATGTCGCCGACCTGCATGTTCGAGAGGGCCACCTGGTGCGCGCCGATCCAGATGATCAAAATGGAAATGCCGTTCATGACAAGCATCATCACCGGCATCATGATGACCATGATACGGTTGATGAACAGCATGACGGCCGTCAGATCCACGTTGGCCTTGTCGAAGCGGTTCAGTTCGAGCTCTTGCCGGTTGAAGGCGCGGATGACCATCATACCGGACAGGTTTTCGCGCATCACCAGGTTGAGCCGGTCAATCAGGTTCTGGATGCTCCTAAACTTGGGCAGCGCAATCGAAAACACGATCAGGATCAGCGTCAACAGCACGCCGACTGCCACCGCGATAATCCACCACATGGAGGTGTCTTTGCCAAGCGCGCGGATGATGCCGCCGACCCCGATGATGGGCGCATAGAAGACCATGCGCATGATCATGATGACGACCATTTGGATCTGCGTGATATCGTTGGTGGACCGCGTGATCAGTGAGGCGGTGGAGAAGCGGTCGAATTCGGTGCTCGAGAAGCTTTCCACCTTGGTGAAAACCTTCCTGCGCACGTCGCGGGCCATCCCGGCGGCTGTCCTGGCTGAAAGGAAGCCGACAGCCACCGTACAAGAAACGGAAATCAAGGTCACTAGCAGCATCAAGCCGCCCACGCGCAGAATGTAGTCGCTTTGCAGCTTGCCGGTATCCATGCCCAGGGCGTCATACTCGGCCTTGACAGTCGCGACCGCCGTTTGGGTGATCATCTTGTCGCCCAGCGTGGCAAACTTCTGGTCAATCGCGGCGGTTATCATTGAAAGCTGCGAGGCGGGAAGCTTGCTCAACATGCTAAAAAGGTCCATTCCCGCAGGCAGCCTGGACAGGTCGAAGCCCATGCCCTGACCCAGTGCGGCCGCCTTGGCCGGGTCGGCCATCACCTGCGTTATGAAGGAAACGACCAGGAGCGCCTTGCCCATGACCGGGTTCAGCTTGTCGATTTCTACCTTGTCAATGCTGTTCAAAACGTAAATGGATTCATGGGCCAGGACGGGGTAATCCTTGACATATTGCTCGTATTCAGGCGAGTTCTTGTCCACGAGGGTGTAATCGCCGAGTACAAGCGTCTTGTTATCGGTGCTCATGAAGATGACGACCTTGTCCATCTCGCTCTGGCGGATGGCCTTCGGCACGGCGTTTTCCACGCCGCCCTGCTGGATGCCGTTGTTGACGATCCTGGACAGGTAATCAGGCAGCGCCAAATCCGCATTCGCCTGGATGAACAGCAGGGCGATGGCAAGCAAGATCAAGGGGATATAAGGTTTCAGGTATTTGACTAATCGAATCATGGTGGCGTTTGCTCCTCGCGAACGAACTATTCCGCTCAAATTAACAGCGGAAGGTAAATTCTAATCTAAGAATCAAATTTATCAGTCGGGGGGTTTTTCGAGTTGGCTGGCTTTCTCGATCAGGATGTGCAGAGCTGCTACCACCTGCTCCTGTTCTTCTGGAGACAGCACGCCCGCCAGCTCTTCCAACCATCCCTGGCGGGCGTGGATACTCTCCTGCAGCAACTGGTGGCCTTTGGATGTCAGGACGATCTGCTTGACGCGCCGGTCGTTGGGGTCTTCCGAGCGTGTGATCATTTGCTGCTGCACCAGGCGCTCCAGCATCTGGCTGGCGGCCGCGTTGGTCACACCCAGGTCATCACCGATTTCGGAGACATCGCAGGCGCCCATGCGGTGGAGATGGAACAGGGCGCCAATTTGCGACATGGAAAGTCCTTTCTCCTTGGAATAAAGGAGGAAATTGCGCATCGAGCGGCGTATGAAGATTCCAATCCACTCATGCAGGGTCGTGATAAAAGGGTCGGAGGGTGGCATACTTTAACCTTCTTAATAGTTAAATGCGTCTAAATATATTATCTCCTTTGGAATTTGTCAAGAGTTAGATCGTGGTAAACTAACGCTCGAAGATTATGCAAAAGGTAACTGCATCAATGCCTGATCAATCCATAACAGCTGTCGCTTGCGCCAATATCGCCCTGGTCAAATACTGGGGTAACCGCGACGCGGCCATGCGCCTGCCCGCCAACGGCTCTATTTCCATGAACCTGGAGGGGCTGTTCACGCGCACACGGGTGGCGTGGAGGGAGGGGTTCGAGGAAGACTCGCTGATTATCGATGGCATGCTGGTGAGGGGAACGGCATTACAGCGTGTTTCCGGTTTCCTTGACCTCGTCCGCAATATGGCAGGCATGGAATGGCGCGCCGAAGTGATCAGTGAGAACAATTTTCCTGCTGGGACCGGGATCGCCTCATCGGCTTCAGCCTTTGCCTCTTTGGCTCTGGCAGCCAGTGTCGCAGCCGGGCTGGACCTGGAGCCGGCGGCCCTCTCCCGCCTGGCGCGGCGCGGCTCCGGCTCGGCCTGCCGTTCCATTCCCGGCGGCTTTGTCGAATGGCAGGCTGGCATAGGCGACGAGGATTCCTTTGCCACATCCATCGCACCGCCCGAACACTGGGGCCTGGCTGATTGCGTCGCTGTGGTCAGCGCCGAGCACAAAATGACCGGCTCGACCGAGGGACATTCGCTCGCGGATACCAGTCCGCTGCAAGCCGGGCGCGTGGCGGATGCGCCCCATCGTCTGGATATCTGCCGCCGCGCCCTCCTGTCCCGTGATTTCGACGCCCTGGCCGGGATCGTCGAACTCGACTCGAACCTGATGCACGCTGTGATGATGACCTCCGCGCCGCCGCTCTTCTACTGGCAAGAGTCCACGCTGACCGTGATGCGGTGGGTGCGCGAATGGCGACTCGGGGGGCTGCCGGTCTGTTACAGCATAGACGCCGGGCCAAACGTCCACGTGATCACGGAAAGTGCCGCGGCGGGGCGCGTGGCTGATTTGCTGGGAGCAGTTCCTGGGATCCAGAAAGTGCTCGTCGCGCCTGTGGGGGGGCCGGCGCGGCTCGGAAAGTAAGTCCACCGAAGATTTACCGCGAAGCGACGACCCCCAAAGAACGGGGGCAGGCGAACGCGAGTTTTCTTCGTTGAGGCGAAGAATCTTCTTGCCCTTTGCGGCTTCGCGGTTTAATTTCCCTGATCCATAAAAAAGGATATAATCGCCTTTGCCGCGCCGAAGACA
>Ga0315289_10009629_pt1 | contig 13900 bp, 13 predicted proteins | sample YL17G11_40_MG_FD_203452 | JGI IMG/M metagenome (GOLD analysis project Ga0315289, IMG submission 203452) | Sediment microbial communities from Yellowstone Lake, YNP, Wyoming, USA - YL17G11_40 | ecosystem: Environmental > Aquatic > Freshwater > Lake > Sediment | place: USA: Wyoming | collected...
TTTGCTACCCCTGTTTCAAGGCTCAGCCTTGTCCCCTGGGCAAAAAGCTGGTCCACGGTGGCAGGTTTGGCTACCTCATAGGGGTATACCCCCCAGAAGAGAAGAAGTCTTTTCATCACATGGGAGTTGGGGGTGGTGGCTAAGATAGGGACTCCGGGGCGGTACTTGGCTACCCGTCTGGCAGTGCTCCCAGAGGTAGTAAAAGCCACTATGGCTACTGCCCCTAACTGGTGGGCAATATGGCAGGCGGAATAACTTATAGCGTCATCGGTCTGAGGCTCAAGGTCAGCCCCTTTATCTAGGAGAAGTTTAGTGTAAGGGAGAGCTGCCTCTGTTTCCCGGGCAATCTGAGTCATCATCTTCACTGCCTCCACCGGATAGTTACCCACAGCGGTCTCGCCAGAAAGCATAATGGCATCGGTCCCATCGAAGATAGAGTTGGCTACATCGGTGACCTCAGCGCGAGTAGGAAAGGGAGAATGCACCATGGACTCTAGCATCTGGGTAGCAGTGATCACTGGCTTTCCGGCGTGGTTACACCTTCTGATAATATCCTTCTGAACCAGTGGGATTCTCTCCGGGGGAATCTCCACCCCAAGATCGCCCCGAGCTACCATGAGGCCGTCGGCTGCTGCCATTATCTCATCAAGATTCTCACATGCCTCCCATTTCTCTATCTTAGCTATGATTGGAGTGTCAGCCCCCCGCTCATTTAGAAGCCTCCTCACCTGGAGCACATCCTCAGCCCCCCTGACGAAGGAAAGGGCAACGAAATCCACGCCTTGCTTTATACCGAAGATTAGGTCGTCACTATCTTTGTCGGTAAAGGAGGGGAGCTTCAGATTCGTCCCGGGCACATTGATGCCCTTTTCCCATCCGAGGATACCCCCCACAATCACCGAGCACACCACATCTGTAGGAGTGGTATCCACTACTTTCAGCTCTATTGCCCCACCGTCAAGGAAAATGACATCGCCTAGCTTCATACCCTCGGGTAGCCCAGGCAGATTAACACTGACCTGATGCTCATTACCGGTGACCTTTCTCGTGGTGAGGGTGAAGCTCGCCTCCTCCTTGAGCTGAACCTCCTTTTTCTTGAGTATCCCGGTTCGAATCCTGGGCCCAGAAAGGTCCTGGAGGATAGCCACTGGGATATTTAGCTTTAAAGCAGTCTCACGGATAGCCTGAATATAGCCAGCGTGCTCCTTATGAGTTCCGTGGGAAAAATTGAGACGGGCTACATTCATCCCTGCCTGGATGAGATCCTCAATTGTAGAAGGTGAGCCACTGGCCGGGCCGATAGTGCAGACTATTTTGGTTCTCCGCCTTAATTCCATATTTGTTCACCATATTATACACATATCTAAAGGCAAACAGAAATCGTATGTGATATAATTCGTTCATATAGGCATATTTCGCCACTTTGAGTTTATAGAATATATAATAAGGAAGGTGACTAGCCAGTTGAAGATTTCGATAAAATTCAGCTTTAACCTGCATAAGGTAGAGCTGGAGACTCAAAGCACGACATTGAGCTCCCTACTGGATGAGTTATCAAAAAGCTATAATGTGAAAGAGGTTGAGTTTTTTGATAGTGACCGTAGGGAAGTGCATTTTGATTGTGATGTGCTTCTTAACGGACAGTCATATCAAGTTCTTCCCGAAGGCTTAGACACCAGGTTGGGGGACGGTGATGAAGTGGAAATTATAAAGCTTATTGTTTTGCAGGGAGGCTGAGGTTTTCGCTAGAATGAGGAGTAACCAAAATGTAAACATTCCTGTTAACCAGAGGCGTTGTCCTGAGTCATGGCTAAGTGTAGGGCTAGTCGCGCTTTTAAGAATTCACAAATAAGTGAAGTAGGAGGAACTCATAATGAATGCAATGAAAAAAGGTGAAGTAAATATTAGACCTATGGAGCGTAGGGATATTGATGTCATTTTGGCTATTTACAACAAAACCAAGGGAGAAAGAATGTCCGACGTTAAGCAAAGCCGCATTATCTATAGGACTGCTCTGACCTATGATGAGGTAGCCTCTACTGACCTGGGAAGTTCGCTCGACTTGAGTTTTGTCTCCGAAGTTAATGGCCAGGTTGTTGGCTTTATCTGGGGTCGGTTAGCATATGTAGGCATACCTGTTGAGGAGGTAGGACTAATCCACATGCTGGTTGTTGACCCCGATTACCAGCGGCGTGGTATTGCTAGAAGATTAGTTAATGCACTAGGAGAGCGTTGCCAAGCCAAGGGAATTGATGCGATACGTGCCATCATTAATGAACGCGATTGGGAGCTGGGGAACTTTTTCCAGAGCTTGGGTTTTCATCGTAGTGAGCTTGCCATTTACATTAAGACTGCAAGAAGCTAAGAGAATAGCGTAGTGCCAATTCATTGTCCAGCTTTCGTTACCTTACACAGCACCGACCTAAACCCGGGGTAACCTGATACCGGGTCACGAGCCATATCATCGGTCAGGGCGTTTGCATTTGCTTCATTCCACCCATGCTGCATAACTACTATCTTCGGGTGAATGTCCTTATTAAGTTTAGCCTTTAGCTTGATACTACCTCTCGGGGATTCAACCTTTACTAAATTCCCACCAGCTATACCAAGGCTGCTGGCTGTTTCGGGATTAACTTCAATTAGTGGCTCTGGTAACAACCTCCGCAGGCTGGGTAGGTTACGATGTTCTGAGTGTAGATAGGGTATCTTTCTTACTCCGCTAACGAATATCAGAGGATATTTATCTACTAAATCTGGCCGGCTGACCTGGCTCTCTGCCGGCTCGTGAAAAGTTGGTAGCGGGTCATACCCATAATCTTTCATTAACTGTGAATATATTTCTACCTTCTTAGAAGGAGTGTTGAAACCACTTTTAAGGTACTTTTGAAACTCCTTTTCTTCTGCATAATAAATACCAGCTGGGTTTTGCCTTAGCTGGTCGAGAGAAATATTTGTTGGTTTAAGCCAATAGCTAAAGAGCTCATCACTATCTTTCCAAGGGAAGTATTCAGCATAACCCATTCTCTTACCCAGTTCTGCCCAGATTTTCCAATCCTCCATGCTGTTTCCCACCGGTTCCATAACCTTATTTGTTAACATAATGAAGGAGAGTGTGTAGCCATAGTCCCTGATATCTTCCCGCTCTAAGAAGGTGGTGCCCGGCAATACTATATTAGCCATCTTAGCTGTCTCAGTCATAAATATGTCTACAACTAATAGTAGGTCCAATTGACTGAAACCTTGCCTTACCTTGTTACTATTAGGCCAGGTCAAAGCCGGGTTACAGCCAACCAGGAGTAACCCCTTAACCGGGTATGGTTTCTCAGTGAGCATGGCATCTATCGCCGGCATTACTGTTTCATGATGAATATACTGGCTAAACAGGGGATAATTAGCACCAATTGATAATTTACCAGCAACCTTCTCAGCCAGCCTAAAACTCGTCGGGCTGAATCTTCCACCGTATATATTGCCACCGGGTATATCAAGGTTACCGGTAATTGCCACTAGTACACTGACGGCTCGGAGAGCTTGAATTCCATTGGTAGAGTGGTCCAGTGACACTCCATGGGCAATGGCTGCTGGTTTATAAGTGGCATACATACGAGCCATATTTCTAATCGTCTCAGCTTTAACCCAGGTTATCTCCTCAACTCTTTTTGGCGAATACTCCTTTACATGCTCAACGAGCTTATCAAAGCCAACTGTCCACTGCTCCACAAAAGCTTTATCAAATAGTCCTTCGGCTATGATTACATTTAACATGCCAAGGGCTAAGGCACAATCGGTTCCCGGTCTAATCCGAGCGTGAATATCTGCCTTCTTTGCCAGCGGCGTTGCTCTGGGGTCGATTACTATTAGCTTTGTTTCCTTCCTAGTCATGGCATTAATGGTATGTGCCCATACCGGATGACTCTCTGTAGGATTAAAGCCCCAGAGCACCAGGCATTTAGTAGCTGGTAAATAGTGGGTTGACACATGTGCTCCCCAGGTTAGCATTTGAGCCATTATTCGGGCTATATAGCAATAAGAGGCAGCTGTGGTGTAATTAGTTGTGCCATAAAGCTCACTGAATCGTCTTATTATGCTTTCGGTATGGGTTAAAACAAAGGGTTCTCCTACATGTACTATAACGGAATGAGGTCCATATTTCTCTTTAATATCGGTTAACTTAGCAGCAGTAAACTCAAAGGCTTCATCCCATGAAACCTCTCTGAATCTTCCATTTATTTTTCTCAAAGGGTTAGTAAGCCGTTCACTTGAGTGCGCTAACTCCGGGACAGCATAAGCTTTAACACACAGCTTATTATACGGGTGCTCTTTTATAGGAGATACTCTGACAATCTTCCCGTTTTCTACATATACATCTATTCCACACTGCATTAAACACATATTGCAAGCGGTTTTTACCACCCTGACATCGTTCTTAGTAGTCACTTTTCCTCCTCTTTATTAGCCTAACTAATCGGAGATTTTAAGTAATAGATTCGGTTTTGTCAAGTCTATAGGCAAGGTATTAAAAGATTTTGCCAAGGTATTGACAAATGTCTTATTATATGCTAAATTTATTGACAAAAGTATTATTTCTCGTTCAATGAATGTGAAGGATATAATTGCCGACGGAGTAATAGTAGGTATGAGTGCTGCATTGCTGTGGCATTTCTCGAATATCTGGCGTTACGGTCAATATATAGTAGGGGAACCCAATGTCGTAATTAGAAGTCTGGAAACGGCAGGGCTTCTAACTATTTTAGTGTTTGGTGTAAGTAAATATCTAGGTGATTTAACGATGAAAAAGAGAGACTAAAGCTGACGAGGTCTTTAGTAAGACCAATAATGGCTGAGGTTTTAATCTAACACGACCTCGTCCTGATACTCTGGAACCATTGTTTCCCAACCGGTCCTGTCTCTTATAAAACTAGCAAAATATCGTGATGTGCTGGGCTCTCCATGAGTTACAAAGAGACGCTTTGGTGGCTTCTTTAGACTGGACAGCCATTTGGAAAGCTGGTCTCTATCAGCGTGCGCGGAAAAAGCGTTGTTCTGTACTACTCTTGCCCTTACTGGATAGTATTGCCCCAGTATTCTGACGCTTTTGGCACCGTCAACAATCTGTCTGCCAAGGGTTCCTACTACCTGGTATCCTACAAAGAGTATTGTGCTCTCTGGTCTGGAGATATTGGTTATAAGATGATGCTTTATCCTCCCGCCGGTGCACATCCCAGAGCCCGCGATTATAATAACACTCCCCTTTATGTGATTTATCGCCTTCGACTCATCGACTGTCCTGACCAGATTTAGGCCAGGGAAGTCAAAAGGCGACTTTTTCTGACGCAGGAGTTCGAGCATTTCTTCATCGAATAGCTCAGGGTAGTGTTCGAATACCTCGGTAATACTCACCGCCATAGGGCTGTCAACAAAAACCATAATGTGTGGTATACCATCCTCGTTCAGGAATTTGTTGAGATAATACAAGACCTCCTGTGACCTCTCCAGGGTGAAGCTGGGGATGAGTATGTTTCCTCCAGCTTTTACAGTTGTATTTATGACCTCCATGAGCTCGTTAGCCCCGTCTTCTAAAGGTTCAAGCAACCTATCGCCATACGTGGACTCCACCAGAACGTAGTCGGCTTCTTCAAACAAAGTTGGGTCTCGCAGTATGGGCTTGCCCCATCTACCAACATCTCCAGAAAAGAGGATTATCCTCTCGTCTCTGTTTTGCTTTACCCTGACTTTTATCATGGAGGAGCCGAGGACATGACCAGCGTCGTGAAAGGTGGCTTCAACACCTTCACCTATCTTGACGGTTTCTCCGTATCTGACAGGCGAGAACAGCGGGAAAGGAGCCTCAGCATCGTCTGTTGTGTAAAGTGGAATTTCTGGGTAAGTACCTTTTCTCCCCTCTCGTTCATGCCTCCTTCTCTTAAACTCTGCATCTGATTGCTGCAGGTTTGCGGAATCCAAGAGCATGATTTTGGCAATCTCAGCGGTTGCCGCTGTACAGTGGATGAGGCGATGGAAACCTTCCCGAACCAGCTTGGGCAGTAGACCACAATGGTCGAGATGGGCATGGGTCAAAAGGACCGCATCCAGGGTTTCGGGCGGGACAGGAAAAGGAGCCCAGTCGTGTTTTCTAAGCTCCCTCTCTTGAAAAAGCCCGCAGTCCACCAAAAACCGGACATTGTTAGCCTCAATAAGGTAGCGCGAGCCGGTGACGCTTTGGGCTGCACCGAGAAAAGTTAGCTTGATTTGCATACTTTTATCTTATTTTACCTCTGGCAAGCGAAGCAAATATACCCCCGAAGCAAAGAACAGCAAAAATAATGAACGCTGTTCTAAAGCTTTCTAGGAAGGAGGAATAGTATTCAGGTGTTATTTGCACCCTCCCAATATTCAGGGCGAACAGCATCATAACTATTCCCATGCTGAGCACCTGCCCGATAAGTCGCATCGTCGCCAGTGTTCCCGATGCCACTCCGTAAAACTTCTTATCCACAGAACTCATAGCCGCATTGGTATTTGGAGACGAGAAAAGGGCAAGACCAAGACCCAGGATGACCAAACTGAGCACGATGAAGCCAAGCCCGGTATCCTGGTCCAAAAAAATGAACAGGATAAGGGCGATAGTGGTTAGTGCCATTCCTGCTGAAGCAAGTAGGCGGGGCTCAATCCTATCCGAAAGCCTGCCAGCAGAAGGTGCAAGCATAGCCATTACAATAGGCTGGGATATTAAAATCAGGCCGGCATGTCCGGGGCTAAACCCTTTAATATACTGCAAATAAAGGCTTGCAAGGAAACCAACAGCAAATGCTGCGCAATGGTTAATCAATGCCGCCAAAATAGAAAAAGAGAAAACAGTGTTATTTTTAAAGAGACTCATATCTAGCACGGGACTTTTCGTCTTTATTTCCCATTTAATGAATGCCAGAATTCCTAGGCTACCGATGGAAATTAACCATACGCCCAGCACCGCTGGTAAAAGGGAAAAACCAGACATTATTGCTACAAGCGTAAGGCCGTAGATTATGGAGCCAGTAAGGTCAAACTTCTCTCCCTCTGCCTCAGCCAATTTTCCTCTTAGTTTCCATGATGTAGCAGCGATGGCTACCAATCCGAGTGGCACAGTGGCAAGAAACACGCTTCTCCAGCCGAAATGCTGTGTTAGAAACCCGCCAAGAGATGGCCCAAGGGAAAGGCCAATGAAGGTTGCGGCAACATTTATCCCCAGTGCCCTACCTCTCTCACCGCTTGGGAATACTGAGGTTACAATCGCTACTCCATTACCAAAAATCATTGCGCTGCCAATGCCCTGCAAGACTCTGAAGAAAATAAGCAATATCGCAGAAGGTGCAATTGCTAAAAGAAGTGATGAAACGGTGTAGATGATTGTGCCGAGTGTGAAAATCCTTTTCCTTCCGTAAATGTCGGCTAACCTTCCGAAGGGAACAAGAAACATTGCCGCAGCTAGCATGAAAGAGGCAGGGACCCAGCCTAGCATAACTGCATCCAATGCGAAGTCTCTTCCAATTGTGGGAAGCGCAATGTTTAAAGAAGACCCCATAAACGAGGTAAGAAAAGCAGCGATTGTGGAAACAAGCAGTGCCACTCCTTTATTCGTATTACTGCTCGTATGATTATTCATGTCAGCTATTATACCTCATTTGACAGGCAAACTCCCATACCTTGCTTGCGGAAGCTTTTAGAAAGATGGAAAACAAAATTATATAATCAGTCTGGCGGAAAACTATATGGAGGTGACAGCTATGTCTTGTTATTTTCGCCATCTAAAGGACATTCTGAGTGAAGCAGGCATTGAGGTCACTCCCAGCAACAAGAAACAAATTGACCGGACTGTCCATGGTATAGTTGGGGTTACCTACAAGGATTGTCCTGCCACTTGGGGAAAGCTCAAGCAGGAAATATTAGGTAGCGAGCAGAAGCGGCGGGATTTTATCAAGAAGCTACAGAATGCCATTTATTGAGACAAGAGTGCTCTTAGGTATTGCCAGACTACACATTTAGTCAGAAAGTTACCTTACTGACGGTTGCACTCGGTTTGCTGCTGCCGGAGCAAATTCAAGATAGCTGAATGCACTCGTCCATTTGAGAACAGCAAGTCACCCTTCTTCAGCTTCCACGCATTGCCTGTGAAATCGGTTATCTCGCCGCCAGCTTCTAAAACTAACAGGACTCCTGGGGCAACATCCCATGGTTCAATTTTGGTGGTAAAGTAAGCTTCCCCTTTTCCCGCTGCTACCCAGGCGGTTTCCAATCCGGCTGAGCCAAGTTTGCGTATGTCCAAAACTTCCGGGTAAACCCTACCTAATGTGCTGCCAGTAATCATTCTATCCTTTTCTCCGCCTTCACAGTAGAAAAGATAGCTTTGCCTAAGGTCAGAGGTTCTTGAGACATGAATTCTCTGCTGATTAAGATAGGCTCCTTTTCCTCTTTCCGCCAGAAAGAATTCCCCAATTGCTGGTGCGTAGACCACGCCCAAAAGAAGCGCTCTTTTATGTATCACAGCTATGCAGACCGAAAAGAGGGGATTTGAATTAGCAAAATTGCTGGTACCATCGAGAGAATCTACAATCCACAGCCAGTCAGGGTCGCCTTTCAGTAGGCCACTTTCCTCCGTTAATAAGCTGTGGTCGGGATATCGCTCCCTGATTCCTTGAATAAGCAACTCATCGACCATCTTATCATATTTGGTTACTGCGTCCTTCACAGAAGAGCGCAGTTTAAGCAACTGCTGGTCTTCGCCAAAGTGAGAAAGTAATACATTGCCTGCCCGCTTTGCCAAGCTCTCGATGAAATCTATCATAAAACACCTCTGTTCACGTCTCCGTGTCAGCCTATTTTGAGCTATGATGAGAATGTTATACATGGCTCCGCATTACTATGCGCTGAATTCATACATTCAGTAAGCGACTCTCTAGGCTAAAAAATTTCAGGGCATTATCTGTCGTTATCTTAGCAATTTGAGCTTCGTCAATGCCTCTTAACGCGGATACACCCTTTAACACCTTTAGAACGTCAGCCGGCCTCGATTCATATTCAAATTCAGTCCCACGTCTGTATACCACTGGAGAATCTGTTTCCAAGAGTAACCTTTCCAACGGGACTTCCTTTACCGCTCTTCTATGTTCTTCATGGTATTCAACTGCTGGGGTAGCGGAAATAAAGTAACCCTGACTAATCATGTCCCGCAATACGCTCGAGGTACCCGTGTACCAATGAAAAACCACTTTCTCCAGTTGTGCCTCGTCGACTAAACTCAAAGAGTCTCGCCACGCATACCGAGAATGGATTATGACTGGCTTTTTATAGATTTTGCCTATTCTCAGCATCTGCCTAAGCATGTGTGTTTGCAGCTCCTTTTCCGCTCTAGCTCTCACCCTTTTATCGTAATCCAATCCTATTTCACCTATTCCTACAGCTTCATTTATATGAGCCTCAATAAATTCTAAATTACGCTCTATATCCGCTTCTTTTAGATTCCAGGGGTGCAATCCTAGTGCTGGATAAACGAAGTCCTTGTAGGCTTGGGCTAAAGCCAAAACTTTTTGATTTGATTCATAGTCAGAGCCAACCGCAATTATGGCAATAATATTAGCTGACCTAGCTTCAACGATGGCTTGTTTTAGGTCTCCTATTTCTTCTAAATGAGCATGCGTATCAACCAGCCTATACACAGCTATCCACCTGTCTACCGCTTCACTTTAGCAGGGTCAGGGGTTATTCGCAACTTTAGAAAGTTAGCCTATAAGGAAAAAAACATTGCTTAATCTGCCTATTGGGGCTATAATCTGAATCACGGAGATGTTTAAAGAAGTTTAGCGTTGGGAAGAGAGATGTCTAATGACCAGCCCACTTCAACCAAAAGTGATAAGCGTAATTATCCCAGCAAGAGATGAAGCAAGCTCCATCGGCAGTGTTATTGCTAAGGTCAAGGGAAGCCTTTCTGGGTTGTCTCATGAGATAATCGTCGTTGATGACCTTAGTGATTTTGTCTAGGGCGTGCTTCTTATCACCCGGGTTTATCCTTTCCGGTGAGTAGGCAATCTTGAAATCCTCGCCACATTTGAGCCCGGACTCTTCCAGAATAGGTTTTACCACCTCCTCAGTAGTGCCAGGATAAACTGTGGATTCGAGGATAACCACACTATCTTTCTTCATGTTCTGACTGGCAATTTTGGCAGCGCTCTTGACATAAAATAGGTCAGGCTCCTTGGATTTGGTTACCGGGGTAGGGACGCAGATTACGATGAAGTCGGCTTTGCTTATTTCCTTGGGGTTAGCAGTAAAGTTAAGATTAGGTTGATTAATTGACTTGAGTTGTTTTATTCTTTTGTTATCAGTGTCAAAGCCAATTACCTTCAGACTTTTGGCAAATGCCTGAGCCAGGGGCAAACCCACATAACCCAGACCGATAACACAGACCACTGCTTGCTCTAAATTATGTCTCATTTTTAAATCTCCTGATGGTTTCCCTTAGCCCTTCCTCTAAACTATACCTCGGATTATAACCGAAGGATTTAGCTTTGGAAATATCTGCCAGGCTATGTCTTATATCACCGGGTCTTGGCTCAGCGTGAACTGGTTCAACATTATTTCCCATAAGCTTAATAGTAAGCTCAGCTAACTGGTTTATAGTGATGCTCTCACCCCTCGCGATGTTGAAGACACCGGTGGCATTGCTTTCCGCCGCCAGAATACTCGCTTCAACTGCATCTTTGACGAAGGTAAAATCCCTGGTCTGCTCACCGTCCCCGAAAATTATGGGGGGGTTTTTCTCAGAGACCTTCTTTATGAACATGGGGATGACAGCAGCATACTGGGAGTTCAGGTCCTGCCTCGGACCGTAGACATTGAAATACCTTAGACAGATGGTAGGAAGTCCGTAAACCTCCTGGAAGACACGGCAGTAACATTCACCAGCAAGCTTCGTTACGGCGTAGGGTGATTTGGGATTAGGTGTCATGTCCTCACTCTTGGGTAGGGTGGGGGTATCCCCATAGACTGCAGAAGATGAGGCGTAGATTAATTTCTTAACACCGTTATCCCTAGCTGCTAAAAGCACGTTTAGCACTCCGGTGGCATTTACCTCATGAGTGGCTTTGGGATTCTCTATACTTCGAGCAACATTGGGGATAGCTGCCTGATGAAACACATATTCAACACCCTGGGAGAGTTTCTGAAGCAGGGGAAGGTCAGCGATGCTACCTTGGAGGAACTCCACTGTCTTCTTCTTAAGCAACAGTTCTATGTTTTTCACTCGCCCCGTGGAGATGTCATCAAGGATGATAACATAATAACCACGTTTTGCCAGTTCCTCGCTGACATGTGAGCCAATGAAGCCAGCACCACCGGTGACAACTACTTTTCTCATTTGCTATGTTCCCTGACTAGCTTGGTCAACCTCGCAGGTAACTAACTACTTATTGGAATTATACCTTATCCAATCTGTGAAAGGAAAGTTATGCTACTAGAAAAACTCTAGCTGCGGTGTGAGCTTTTCCCTAACTAGTTAACACAACCCAAGCCAACACGGAGCTTGACAAAATGACTTTTCAGTGCTATAAGAGAACAAAGCAAGGAGATATTAGAGATTGAGGCAACAAGGAGGTGCAAATGAAGTGAGAAGGTGTTAACTGTGAGTCTGGACTACTCCGGTAAACAAATCAGGAGGTAAAGATGAAAAGGAAAATTTTGTTTTCTTTGGTAGCAGTGATGATGATGGCAGGTTTAGTAGTTGGATGCGCCGCCCCGGCATCACCCACGCCATTACCTAGTCCACCCGTAACGACCGGGCCAATCAAGCTGAAAGCGGTTATGTTCTGGCCCTATCGGCCGGAAAACCCGCTTCACAAAGCCTGGGTAGACGTAATGGTTGAAGGCATTAAGCAGAAGTCCAATGGTATGCTTACGGTCGAGCTTCTGGGCGGGCCAGAGGTAGTACCTCCCTTTGACCAGATTTCTTCGCTATCGAAGGGCGTGATTGATATCAGTCTTATCGCTGCCAGTTATGCTAATACCATCATCCCAGAGACTGACGCTCTCATGGTTTCCGAGCGTAGCAGCATCGAGGAAAGGAAAGCTGGTTTCAACGACTGGGTTAATACACTCTTTAGAGCGCAGGGTTTACTCTTTCTGGGGAAAGTACCCAGCGGAGGTATGATTCTGTTTAGCCGGGAGCGTGCCATTACCAACCCACGCACTGATTTTAAGGGGATGAAATTCTCTGGTGGTGGCACCATGTGGATACCCTTCATTACCAAGCTGGGGGCGGTTCTAACAGTCACCCCCATTGGCGAGGCATATGCAGGATTACAGCGCGGCGTTTTCGATGGTACGGGGGCTAACACCACGGCGGGTGCGGCCCAGGGTTATGGCGAGGTGTGTAAGTACCGGATTAATCACCCATTCTGGACGGGTGGTGACAGTTCTAATATCATGAGCCTGAGTACATGGAACAAGCTGCCGAAGAATCTGCAGGACGTCATCATGGCGCAACAGCTTGAGATGGAAAATACGTTTCCATCGCTGGTAGCGGGTATGGAAGAGTATGAGACTGCAGCACTAATCAAGCAGGGTTGCCAGCAGCTTACCTTTAAGCCCGAGGATGCTCAGTGGTACGTTAACACCGCCCAAGAGGCCAAATGGGAGGAGGTAAAACAGAAATTATCTCCAGACTCATACGCGAAGTTGCAGGGCTTTTTTAAGAAATAGAATCACATCCCTTGCTATGGTTGGGTACCTCGTAAGGTGGTTATCGTCTTATGAGAAAATGGCACGTGATATCGGTGGATGAATTTTTCTACCGATATCACGTGCCAGATAATAATCTGTGTATTGCGCATAGAAAGTCCTCCGGGTAAGGAGTGGTAAGGGGCAAAATGAGGTCTTTAGCAAAGGCAGGGGCTATTTTCGACCGCATTAATGAATTTATGTTCTGGCTGGCGGCCGCAATGGTAATCTTCGCCAATTTTGCTATCTGCTATGACGTTGGCATGAGATACTTTTTGAATAAACCAACAACCTGGGCAATAGAACTCACGGAGAACATTCAGGTATGGTTCACCTTTTTCGCTGCCGCCTGGGTGCTGAAGAGAGAAGGTCATATAAAGATAGATTTTATAGTGAGCAGGTTAAGACCAAGGACTCAGGCCATGCTTAATCTTGTTAACTACGTTCTTTGTGCCACCGCGTGCTTGGTGGTTACCTGGTATTCGGGTCAGGTTGTCTGGGAGCAATTCCAGACAGGTGTCCATACCCATAGCTATATGCATCTTCTTATGTGGCCCATTTATATTGTGCTGCCCATTGGTTTTTTCTTACTCTTTGTGCAGTTTCTGAGAAATGCTAATAGATACCTGAGTGAATGGAAAATCGGATTAGGCAAGAGCAGTTGATATAACTAAAAGTTAAAATTAAGCGAGAAAGGGAAGAGCATCAATGGAGTGGTGGCTAGCTTTACTGATTCTGATTGGCGGCTTGCTTTTTTTGTTCGCTTTAGGTATACCGGTTGCCTTTGCCTTCCTGATAATAGATATCATAGGGGTTATCCTATTCTGTAGTGGTGAAGGTGGTCTACGCCAGATTCTCGCTCTTGGTCTACGTGCTTCTGTGCTAAGTTTTACCTATCTGCCACTGGTGCTATTTGTGTTGATGGGCGCGGTGTTATTCCATTCGGGCATAGCATTAAATGCCGTTGATGCCATAGATAAATGGCTGGGACGTGTACCGGGCAGGCTGGGATTATTGGCCGTGGTCAGCGGGGTTTTGCTGGCCGCCCTGAGTGGTGTTTCCATGGCCAGTGCGGCACTATTGGGCTCAGTACTCACGCCGGAGATGGAGAGGCGCGGCTATAAAAAGGTAATCTCGCTGGGCCCGATAATGG
>Ga0315289_10009630_pt1 | contig 13900 bp, 21 predicted proteins | sample YL17G11_40_MG_FD_203452 | JGI IMG/M metagenome (GOLD analysis project Ga0315289, IMG submission 203452) | Sediment microbial communities from Yellowstone Lake, YNP, Wyoming, USA - YL17G11_40 | ecosystem: Environmental > Aquatic > Freshwater > Lake > Sediment | place: USA: Wyoming | collected...
CTGTAATGATAGCACCTGATCCGGTAGGCGCGGTTAGGTAGTAGATGTTCAGCGTTATCGGTATTTCAGTGGTGGCTCCCAAGAGAAACTCAAGCTGACCGTTCATATCGAACCGATTGTTAGCGTTTGCCAGAAGCCCCAAGTAGATTGCGTGGTCAAGATTGTTCGTGGCAGTGTAAGTCCATCTGATGTCTTGAGTCGTGAACGTCTGCGTGAATTGGCTGCCGTCCAAGTACCCTAGGCCTGGAATCTGCAGTTTCTTCAAGCTAACCTGTGTCAAGTCAGTGCATGGAACAGTCGCGTTGCCCGCTATGAGCTCTACCTTGTAGATTGCTGTGCCGTTGCTCTCTGTCAAGTTCAGGAACCAAGCAAAGTATCTCTGAGTCAGAAAGGCGCCAATGGCCGTTGTGTTTACTCCGCTTAAAGCGTCAGCAAACACAGGTGGACAGTACGCTGTTGCGTATGAGACGAACGAGATTATCGGGTAGCCGCTTGAAGGTATAGCATGATTCTTAAGGTCGTATTGGAACGCGAAGTATTTGACTCCTGTGCCAGTGACATCAACGTATTGGTAGCCCACGATGTACGGGTCGCTCTGCATGATTTTCTGGTAGTCAACGTAGAACTTCCAAGTTGTCGGAGCAATAACAACCCACATGTAGCCGTTGTCTTCTGGCTTAGCATCAAACAAGTCTGTGCCAGCCGAAGCCGTAACTCCTAGACTCCAGCGTCCCTGCAAGAAGTGGTAGTAGTAGATGTTCTGTTGCGTGGCTACCGTGTAAGACGTTGCCGCGACCAAGCTGTTGTAAATCCTCGTGCTCATCTGGAACTGGCCTATGCCGTTCAGATAGTTGCTGCGCATTGTGCTGTCGATTGTTGGGCCTCCGCCCGTTGGGCCTCCGCCTCCGCCTGTAGTTGAGAACTTGGGGAACCAAGCAACGTAGCCCATCTGGTTGGCAATGAAGATTGCAAGTAGTGCGATGATGATTACGCCGAGAATGTTTCGTGTATCCTTTTTCATGTCATCAAGTCCTTTTCAAAGGAAAAATACTTACCACTGGAATAGTCCCCAGCCTTCGGCAATGCCGAGAACGCTGAGTCCTACAGCCAATGCAGCCATGACGACCATCCAAAGCATTGTGTGCTTGCCAAGAGGCCTGTAGCCCGCGTAGTTCAAGACGTGCAGCCAAGCGAACAGCATCACTGCAACGTAGTTCAGAGCCAACGCCCAAGAGTTTCCTGTCCAAGTAAAGTATATTGTCGGATTGTAGCCTGCTATGCCCAGCAACACGCTGAAGCCCAAGAGAGCCATCGGAATTATAGTCAAAGCCTTCGCATGCGTGTTAGTCGGGCCTAGCTTGAAAATGCCAAGCTCAAACACTAGCACAAGAGCGAATAATGCGATGCTCAACGTCCAAAGAATCGCCGCGTTTATTCCTGTTGCTACCATCATGAAGTAGCTCATGCCAATGAGCGCCGCAAACAACGCGCCGAGCACGGTTGGTCGAGGGTTCGCTAGGACTAGGCCGCTTGCGAGGAATGTGAAGCCGAAGAGCACCATTGACTGGTTAATGCCGCCTCCGCCTAGGAATGGCAGTATGATGTACCAGAGTCCGATCAGTGTGAAGCCGAGAACGCCTGTTTTCCAGTTTAGCATTTGCTTGTATGGAATGTTCATTCTTTTGTCTCCTATGTTCTTTTCAAGAGAAAAATACTAAGTTGGCACATAGCCGTCGGGCTGATCTACTACTTCTGCCCAAACGACTGCAACCCCTACACTAAGCCAATATTCAAGACGACCCGAAATGTCCAGAAGCCAAGTTTGATAGGTTTCAATCGTGAAATCAGCCACAATCAAGTTCCCAGAGTCAAACCTGAACCCCAACACACTTGGAGTATCACGAAGAAGCTTGCCACCAATCCATTTGTGCAAATGCTGCTCCTTCATAGTCTGAAGCTGCTGCCAAACTTCGCCATCTGCCACATAAAGCCGAATTGTCGTGCTACGTAAATCGCGAATAAGACATGACGGTAGCATAACACCGTTCAAGACCACTGGTCTGTAAAGCCAAGCCAATCCAAGACAAGCCGCAAGCACCATCACTATTGCTAAGACTTTCGTATCATTCATCGACAGAACCTCACCAATACGGCCAGAAGTCTATGCGGTCAATCAATCCCTGCACCGTATTTACCTGCACCTGAATCACGCAACATGAACCGTTGACCACAGTGATAGTTCTTGTCAATGTAGCACTTTGCCAAGAAGCAGTCACACTATAGGAAGTGTTCGCTCGTAAAGAAAGAATTGGAGAGGCATCCCAGCCCGCTACAGTTACAACGGTAAGGTTCCCAGGGTTCACGTTTACCGTCACGTTAGAAACGTAACCATTGTAGCTAGTGGCAAAGACTTTGACTGGAATAGTAACAGGAAAAAGGATTGAGCCCGAACCAAAAAGCTGAGCAAACACTATCACTCCTACCAAACACAATAGAAGCCCTAAACCAAGAACAACTGCTTTCCGCACTAGCCCTTCCCTCCGCCTTTGTGTCCTCTCACATCCTTCACGTCTTTCCCTACATCCTTCAATGTGCTAGAGAGTTTTTTGACTCCACCAAAGATTCTGGGGAGCACCCACGGAGCAAACACCGCCAGCAACACGAAGACTATCAGCAGAAATACGCCTATGGTGAAGAGGAACCAGACAAACGGCTCCAACGGACCGAACATTTTGAACGGGTCCAGCCCAGCCAAGACGCCAGTCCAGAAACTTTGCGCCCAGCCAAAATAGTCTGACGGCCAATCTGGTTTCTCTGGTGGATTAGGATTAGTGTTTAGCACAAATTCATGCGCTTGAAGCACGTCTACACGGACAGTGTACATCACGGCTACATCACAAGGATAGAGTCCATCTACAAAGAAATAGGGGTCCGTCGTTGCATACGCACCTGCTCCCAGTTGAATAGGCAGATATTGAACCACTGTACTCTTTATCCGTATATCTGGAGTTACGGTTGGGTCCCAAGGAACTACAGGCGCAAGGTTCCCAAAAGTTCCATCATCTTCAAACATATTCAAAGGATAACCTCTCTCTGTCCCCCCAGCAATGTACATCTTAGCAGCACTATCAAGCGGTTGCCTATCTCCTCCAGGCGCAGGGTACTCGTTATCTACTGGTCCCTGCTCTTTCTCCAAAACAGAAGTCTCCATAATTCCAGCCCAGCAGTGATCTAGAACGTAAGAAGAATTAGGCGGAGTATGACTAGACACTCCAGTCCAAGGGTCTATAACAAACTTAACGTATGCGCCACCTTGAAACTTCTGTCCAATAAAATTAAATCTATTCACACCGACACCCTGAGCGTACCCCTCCCAAGGCCAAAGAGTCTCATGACAGAACAAAGGAGTGCCATAGTGACTCCCATTTGAAACAACATCAGCTATCGTGCGTATCGTGACATAGTAAGAGTAAATGTGCTGGTCAAGATACCAAGTCTCATTCCCTCTGGTAAAGGTGACAGAGCCAGCAGGAGTAGTGACGGGAATCACGTTGCCACTAAGGTCTATATGACGAATGTTTGACAGTGACACTTCTATTGTAGGAACTCCGTAGGTATAGTTGTCCACGTCAAACTTCCAATGAGAAGCTCCTACCTCTCTAGGAAAAGTAAACTGACTCGCAGAAGTATAGACGGTCTCAGGGGGTCCATTACTTACCCCACAGATTTGGGCGTAGATCTCCCAGCCTGGAACTACAATGCTTAGTCTCGGCAAGCCTGGAATCATTCCTGTCATAATCAAGACTGCAACTAGAAACAAGATTCCGATTCCTACAGCGGCAAACTTGACAGAGTCTGAGTGCTTCTTGCGTTTGGGCATCTTTCAATCCTTCAACAGAAAAATAGTTCTGAGACAAGAGTACGGAGAGTCACGGGAGAAAGGAGGTTTCAGAACCATGCCTCCGCACCCAAGTCCAAAAGAAAATGCCTATCGTTTTCGCCTGCACTTTCTGCCCAGCAACAGACCTACTCCAATGCAGACAAGACCGAAAGCGAAGCTTTCATGATGAAGAAACTGGCTCCATGACCACCAATCGTCATAGACAATGTACTGTTCCAAACAAAGAAGGAAAGCAACGCAGAAACAGAGGTATGAGTACCATTCAAACTTCATAGAAGAAAAATTGTTTCTCTCCGTTTTTCTACACCTTTAAGGTGTAGCAAGTTTTAAGTGTCAAGACGCAAGACAGAAAGGACTATTATTGCACAAAAGAAGGCTAGAAAGGAGTTGAGTGAATGTCTATTATATTCATGCCTATCATCTTTCCTCTAGAACCTGAACAACCTCCATTCCAAGTAGTTGTCAAAGTGGAGAAGCAGAAGTGGCAGGATGCTAAACCTAAACTGCTCAACATTGCAGAAAGGCTTGAGCAAGACAAGTGTAGATGGAAAGAGAACCAATTACAGCGGTCAAGATTTATAGCAGGTGCACTAGCAATAGTAGTTGCAATCTCTCTGTTCGTAGCACTTCTCTTTCTAGGAATGATTTACGGCATTCATGTTCAGTCCTCTAACCCTGCGGTTCAATTGATTATGGTAGTAATGCTCTATTTGATTGGACTGCCTGTCTTGTTAGGTCTCATAGCAGGATTTCTCTATGCAAAAGCCATTCCTTTTGTCAACATTGCGTGGTTGGAAGTCAGGGTAGGAACAACTTACGTCTATGTAGAGTTAAGTTCAGACTCGAAGAGTTGGCTAATTCATTTTCTTGACGACTTGAAGGAAGAAGGAGTTGTGTTGAGTGAGTAACACAATGCAAGACGCGAATTCTGAAAAGGACATTCGGGTTTGGGTCAGAAAAGGCTTAATCGCGCAAGTCAAGGACACGTACCGCGAAACGAGAGGCTTGACTGCTTCGGGCCTTGTGGATTGGGCCTTGCGCTACGTGGTTCTACTAGAAAGAAAACTGCCTAGAGGAAAGGAGGCTGAAAAGTGAAACTTACTTACGTTGCTATTGGACTCGCGTTTCTTGCGATAAACATAGTTGCAGGATTCAACTTTATCCATTGCTCTACAGAGTATCGAAATTTCCAAGTCTTTAACCATTATTATTATGGCCATGACCCTAGCCAAGTCTTTAACCATTATTATTATGGCCATGACCCTAGCCCAGATTGGCAGGCAGACCCTGAATTTGCAAAGAACTTGACATATGATAATGTTGCTGCGATCGCAAAATTTCTGCAGATGTACTACGAGAATGAACTTGGCTACTCAAATGTTACAGCCCAATTTAAGTTTCAAACTTTCACATATCGTAAGGAAGCCGTTGTTGAATACTGGATTAAGCTAGAGCAGGTCAGGCCAGTTCAAGTTGTCGAGATGGACAGGCCTCCACTTGCTTGTGTATGGGCTATCACATTTGTCGGTGCTCTAATTCTTGCTCTTGAATGGGCTAAAGAGAGTGCTAAACATGAAGGGTAAACTGGGAGGTTGAAAGTGCCTAGCTTCGACGAGTTTGCACTGCTACTGCTCTTCGTCACTCTAACATTGGCATTGGCCCTAGCTTACTGCGATTGGAAGGGAAGAAAGCATGAGTGAGATAAAGTTAGACATCGGCTGCGGAAACAAGAAGCGACAAGGCTTCATAGGCCTAGACACTAGACCAACCCTCCAAACCGATTACGTCTGCTCCCTACAAGAAGCGCATAACATCTTTCCTTACGGTACTGTGGATGAAATCTATTCTAGAAGAGTTTTTCAGCACATTCCAGACGATGTGGCCGCCTTCAAAGAAGTCTCTAAACTACTAAAGGTCGGCGGCAAAGCCACAATCATAGTGTCAGGCTACAGGCCATGGCTGTACTACCAGTTATGGTGGAAACACACTCGAGACTACCAGAACATCTACCCATGCTTCCACCTCTACACAAAAGGAAGACTGAAACGCAAGTTTGAGAAAGCAGGCTGGTCGCTGTTCCACAAAGACCTCAGCTTCAAATATGCTATCCACCGCACTTCTGAGGGCTGTAGACACCATAGCTTCGACCTAGCAGTAGAGCTAGTTAAACTTCCTGCTTTAGACGAGCTTGAAGACAGAGAGTTCCGACAGTGGGGCTACATGGGCACTGAGATGGCACATGAACATTGCAGGGATTGTTGGACTTGTGTTGGCGAAGACGAATGTGGAAAAGGCGAGGTTTGAGTTACGAGATTAGACGTTGGTTGCGGTGGAAGTGGAGCTTCAGAGTTCAAGCAGAATGTGGAGCGCGGCTTCGTATTCTCACCCCTACAAGGCGACGTAGCCATAGACATCCGCAAACCCAAACAGAAACGACAGAACTTCATCCTAGCAAGCGGTGAAGCCCTACCATTCAAAGACAAAGCGTTCAGCTTCGCCTTCAGCACAGACGTTCTTGAACACGTCAACGGGCCCGTCTACATGGTTGAAGAGATGAAGCGTGTAGCACGCAAGATCCTCATTGTTACGCCTAACAGTCTGCATTTGCCCGGGATACTGATGAGCATGGTAAGGAAGAACCAGAAGTATGAGCCGTATGCAGATCATGTTGTTATCTGGAGTAAGGCTGAGATGGAAGGGCTGCTTAACCGAGTCGGCTTTAAGAGCTACTCTGTGGGTTGGTCGAACCTGCGCAGGCACAGAGCGCATTGGTATGTGCGTCTTCTTGTTAGTGTGTGTCCATTTCCTGCCTTGCGATATGGAGCATTGGCGGTTGTTGCAGAATGCTGAAGACCGATAGCTATTGTCACTAACGCAAAAGTCCCCACAAACAGGTGACTCGTTCCTGCTTTCTTTTTAGAAGAATCATTTTTCACTGTGCTACCTAACAGGCAAAGACCGATTCCATGGCTCCAAACCAACGCTTTCATCGATTCATTGCACATGAAACTCTGACAAACAGTTTAGCATATGTATAAGCATAAAGTTCTCCCCAACCAACATACCACACATCAGTCTTTCCACCTATCTGTGCCAAAACATTATCCCATGCTGAACCTACTCCCCATTCTTCTACAGAAAATTGTAATGGATGTGTCATAAAATGAAATACTGCACCATCATTGTATACTTGCTGAAATACTGTAGCATTTGGCAATGCATTTCCACCCATACACGAAGCACGTTCAAATACTATGCCTGTCCATTGTGTAATTCCTGTAAAATCACTTGGTTTTCCACGGTCAATAAGATAGTTGTATTTTGCAAGTATCTCTTCAGTAACTTTTGTTGAGTGGAAGGGTGCAATCCAACCATGAACATACTGTCCATATGGAAGATTCAAATTGGAAAGAATCGCATCACGGGAGGCTTGTGCTTCATTTTCAAAAAAGTCAGTTCCTTTTAGATACCAATCTTCTATATGAGTGTAACTATGAGATGAAATACTGACAAATCCCTCATCAATTTGTTGTTGAAGTTCAGACCATCCATTCAATCCACAGCCTCCTCCTGCTGGAGTAACACCGACAGTAATTACTATCTTGTTTCTTTGATATGCATCTATTGCTTCCATCCATTGTGAAGAAGGACAATTATAATCATCATTAGTTGAAACTACTGTTGCTTTTCTATTGTCATAATACTTTGATATTCCAATAAATTGGCAATCATTTGTTTCTGATATACATATGTCAAGTGTCGTATGTCCACTAAATGCTACAGAAATATATGCTGTTTGTCCTGAATAATTAAATCTTACAACATTAATTCCATTAAAGAAATCGTTATCTGTCCTCTGAGGTAATTCTTGCCACAATGCTGTTGTTTCATATCTGTACCAAGCATTGAGTGTATTTAAGTTTGGTGGAATTGAAAACATAAATGTTACTGGATAATACAAACCATACTTTTCTGTTCCATTAACTGTGAATGAGAATGCAATCATGTTACCAGATAATGGTTGTTGGATTACTGAAGGAAATACATAAGAAACATAACAATAAACTCCAACAAGGACAAGCATTGATATTAGTGCACAGTTGATAAGACAATTAGATATATATTTTTCTCTAACCATGGTGGCTACGACTCTCTTGGAGCTTGGCTGTACACGAAACTGAAGAGCAAAGGACAATTAATGTGTTGCTACTGTAATTGTCTAAAAGCTCTAAAACTTGGCGACAAAATTGTTTCCAAGACTCGCAGAGGCAAAACCAGAAGGTATCATAAAGAGTGTTGGCTCCTAACATTCGTTGCGTAAGAGATGAAGCAAACTTGAGAGAAAAAGCCTACCCTAACTGCCCACAAATAGGTGACTCGTTCCTGCTTTCTTTTTAGAAAAATCATTTTTCTCTTAGTGAAAACATGAAAGCCACAACCGCTTTACTAATCATTATCGCAGGTGCAATCCTAATCGTCGGTGCTAACCAATACGGACTTGTAACATTGTTCCCAAAACTCTCAACCACTGGCGGCGATGAACCAGGACTCAACCTACCAGACCAGAACGAACAAAACGATGTGCCACCCGCCGCAGAACTCCAACCCTTCTCCAACCGCGAAATCCACACTGCACTATGCTACTTAACAGGCAAAGACCTTCCATGGCTCCAAACCAACGCTTTCATCGATTCATTGCACATAGAAATATACGGCAAAAACAACGTAAACTACCTAGACATGGAAACCTATTACAACAACCTCTGGACCGCCGACGGATACACAGTTTACGTTCGCGGCTACGCTTACCACACAGGCTACACCACGTACAGCGCAATGTTCACGAAGGGCGGCGACGGACGCGGAGTAACCGCAGCCTCAGGCGCAGGCGTCACCTCATACTATGGCTATGATACTATGATTATGGTTGGCCACGGACCACTAACAACTTGGATCGCATTTCTGACACTGATAAACTCGTCATAGACACTATTTTTCTAGTGGCGAGTGCTAATGGGCAAATTACCGCAGAATCCGAAGAAAGGCCAAGTCGCAGTCCTCAAGCGAAAAGGCAGAAAAATCACTTTCAAGGCAACGGGTAAATCAGGTTTTGGCAAGTGGCGTATCGTAAGCAACGAGAAATCATAAACCCTTCTCCAACTAGGCTCATGCTAGACGATGATCTGCTAGACTGGCTACTCTCCATCGACTATTTCAAGTGCGAAAAGCGAGCCGCCCAATAACAAGTTAATTTATTACTTTGTTATTTCACATACTAGCTAGAAGTTCTATTAAGAGCCCGAATTTGAACCGCTTTGGTTACGAGGCCATGTTGCTTTGAGGTTATAACCATAAGGTCAAACCTTACATATTATTCTATTAGGTGATGGTATGCCCTTGAGCAAGTGCCGAATCTGTGGGAAGAAAGTTCCTAACCTCTTTCGACCATATCATGAGCAGGTTGCGTGTAGAGTGATGCGGAGACGGAGAGGTGAAGAATTGCCCAAAGTCCGAAAGCCAACGAAAGAGTCAGACGAAGATAGAGTTCAGAAGAAGCTTATGGAGTTTGTACGTCATGCAGAAACGAAGTAATAAGCAGCCTCAGAAGGCGTATTGGGACAAGCACCCTGGAGAGTATCGGAGGCACAGGGTTGACAAGGAAGTCCTGAATTTCATGGGGTGGCAGAAACTGGAGAAACTGATCAAGGCCGCAGAGGACCTGCCCACTAACTTTGATGATCGCTTAGTGTTTGCAGACGCTTTGGCTGTAGCGTTTGCAACGGCAGGCAGAATAAACGAGTGGACTCAATTGCGAACTAGCAATTTCTACGAATATGACACCTACTTTGAAGTCATAGATATGATTGTTGAAAAGCGTTACAGGAAAATCGGTCACTCAATCATCTGTCTGCGATGCGAGACTGAGAACGACAAGTTTGAGATGACCTGCAAAAGCTGTGGAGCAAACCTTGTGTACGCAGGACAAAAGAAGTGGCAAACCGTCCCAGTTGAAGAAATCAGGATCCCCTTCAAGTTTCCTAAAACAGAACCTACGACAATCTACATTAAAAGGAGGCTGGCACTTGCAAAGCAGAAAGGTTGGTCCTACCTATTCCTGAACCCAGCTACACAGAAACCGATTTCAGACGTTTGCTTCTACGACCATTTTGTGTTAGTAGGGAAACGATGTGGCATCGATATGTGGCCTCACCGGCAGCGAGCTGAGAGATGCAAACAACTCCGAGAAGAGTACAAATTCGAGGATGACGACTTGAGGCGATTTACCATGATAATGTCTGAAAAGACTCTGAGAATCTACGCCGGCACAAGCAAGCCTTACGAACAGAAAATGGGGTTGAGCTAATGTCTTCGAGAGGTTGGTGAAAGCATTTTGACAGTCTATACAATTTACCCATATCTTGTGTCTGATGCGCAACTTGAAGAACTTGAACGAATGGGAATAAGACACACGCAAGAAATGGTCAAGATGAATCTGAATTATGCTGATCTGCCAACAAAGTACGGTAGCGAATCTGATAAACATAGAGCATTGAAGAAGGCTGCTTATGAGATGTTGCAGAGACTAGGAGAACAGAAACCACAATACGAGTACGCATACTATGATGTTTATAGTTCTAGCTTGAACATTGTAATAGAATGTGGAGATACACAGCTGGATAAACTGCTTGATGCTTTCTTCCGATGGTTTAAGTCTGACCTGAAAGAGTTTTGGAACTTGGACTTTCCTGATAAAGATGGAAACGCGGAGTTACTAAAATTCAGGAAGACCTAATGGATACTTAGCTTGCGCCACAGTTAGGACATGTTGAAGCCTTTTGTGAATCGTATCGGGTTTTGCAGTAAGAACACGTTTTCAAACCCATCTATTCAGGCTTCCCGCTCTCTACTATGGTTTGCTCGTTCATCCACTGATACACGCCGCTGCGAACCATGTCTTCAGCTTGAGGTCTCGGCACAACACCCACCATCAAGCCCTCACGCCACACTTGGATTCTGGAAGTTCTGAACTCGCGGTCAACGCTTACGGCGAGCGTCTGCAGTGCCTCTGCGATCCTGTGCGCCTTGTCGTAGCTGCGGGCGGACACTGAAACGGTTTCTTTGTCCACTTGGATTGCGTCTTCAGTGACTGGTTCGCCGCCGACTTCGGAGGCTGACAAGATTCTGTGGTAAAGAAGTTCTGCTTCGTATGGGTTGAGGAGAACAACGTAGGCGACGTTCACGTCTTTTTCCAAGGTTACGCCGTACCTGAAAAGTTTAAGCGACGGCTTTTTGCCGCTTTGGATTGCTCTGTGCCTAGCCGCTACTTTCGGGTCTTCCTCTACAGGAAAGGCTTGTCCGCGTTGTCGGCTAGAGCCGTGAGTGCGAGTTTTCCAAGGACACAAGATGCTTCACAATAGAAAAATCAAAGTCTAAATCTCATAAGTTTAGCCCTGTCTCTACATGCTCTGTGAATCAAGCGTCTCGCGTAATAGATACCTGTTCCACGCCTAACCTGAGTCCCGCAGACAGCGCAAACCTTCAAACTCAGAGTCCCGCTTTTGCTTTAGCCTTAGCCTTGCTCATTCCTTGATTGCGAAGCTTGAAGTATTCTAAGACTTTCGGAGGCATCTTGCCACTCTTACGCTTTCCTTTCCTATGAACTACTCTCCCACCTTTACGCTTAGGCATTTATTTTACCTTCTCTACTTTAGCCTTGATTGGATGTTTCAAACTTCGCAGAACCTTGGCACATGCCATAGCTGAAAGTTTCCCTACAGGATGCTTCAGAGCTTCTTTCTTCTTTCCCTTCTTTCGATAAAACACCATATACAAAGTTTTACGCTTAGTCATTAATATCAACGCCTCCTATGCTTAGCCCGATCCTTTGCCCTTCTAACTAATTCAGCGTCTATCTTCTTTACATCTGATGTAGAACCGTACTTCTTTGCATATTTCCTCTCCGTACGTAATTGGGTGAGGTAAAGCCGTTGATAATACGCCTTGGTCAGCATAGCTCATCACTAGAAAAATAGATTTAAAGGAAGTAATGCGCTATTGCGCAAATGCATATCCTTTGGCCTTAGGACATACACAGGAAAAATCTATATGCGCTTCTGAACATTCAACGCAAAAACTGCTCTTTGCTTCAAAAGTCTTGTCACCGTAACCCGCTTACCATTGACAGTTATCTTCCTTCCTTTAGGCAACCGTTTTATCCTATGTAGCCAAAGCTTCGGAATCTTCTCACTCAAGGGTACGCCAAGCTGCCTGTGCAACGCACCCTTACGCCTTCGCTTAGAAGCCCTCTGAATCCACTTCTTAGGCATAAATGGTCAGTCGTTGCTAGTGATTCGCCAAGCGCCAAAGCCTTTTTTGCCAGTTGCCCTGAATTTTACTTTGCGTCCGTGAACGGTTATGGTTTGAGTGTCGCCTTTCTTTGGATTCTTCGGAAAATGATGTTTACCCATACTCTTCACAATAGAAAAATAAGCCAAAAATTATTTTCATTTACGACGGCTTTGTATGCTTAGGTTCTTCAACTGAAAAAGAGCCTTTCCTGTTCGCCCATTTCTTGACACTTATGAATCTGCCTTTTGAATCTCTAGTGACAAGGCGATAATGCCCTTTGACCTTGATCCTCTTATTCATTATAGCGACCTACTATGTTCTTTGACTGATATGAAGCGATGTTTTGTTTCAGTTACCAAAGGTTTGTAAGGAGAACTCTTAGATCCGCGCTTCCTTGCTCGTTGAAGAGCCTTGAATAGAGGTTCGTTTGACATAACCTTTGCAGTCTCATCCAGTTCGCTCCTTTTGTAAGCATGTGAATAAGGATGGCTCTTTTCCTGCATGATGTCATGTAAGGTCATTCGGGTTTTCTCGGTCAACTTATAGACTTCGTAGGCTAGGTTATCGAGTTGTTCATTGATGTCATCGAACGCATCAATGTAAAAATTCCAACGATGTTGTTCTATTTCTGCCCAATTTCTAGGTTTTGGCATTTGAAGACTCAACTCATTTGACTTTTTCAATATCGCCCAAAGACTTCTCTTACCCAAATCTCTAACGTAGCAACAGGTGGAAGTTTGCAGTCTTTGATTTCAAGGTGAGCATAGTGTCGCTTCTTCAATATTTGAATTGGTATATACTTGTCCAGCACTACTAGTTGTCCATTTACCAATACCTCTATTTCAATAGCCTCTTTCTCTTTCTTCATTCTATCTCCTCCCTTTGTATGCATAGATAAGACCTTCATAAGTAAAGAACAGTTCTCCATCTCCCATGTCAACAAAAATAGTCGTAATATTCCAGTTGCGAGCCAATGTAAGAAAATAAGTAACGTTAGAGATTCTCACAAAGGGAGCAAAAGAAGAAAAGGAACCTCTTTCCGCATTAAATCCTTGAATCTTGATGAACTGCACATTTGATTCTATTTTGGCATTTAGCTCTCTGTACTCATACGCTACGAATATAAATGCACAAAATACCATTACTGCAATTCCAACACAAACAATCTTAATCCATTCAGGCATTCCTTTTTGTTTTGATTCTGTTTGTTCAGACATATTTTCACCACATATTACTTAGGCGGCATCATCTTCACCATCTTCCTCGCCTGCTTAGTCGGCACAACCGTATCCCCAAACCGCTCCACCAAACCACAGTTAATCAGAAACTTAAGCTCGTCACCCCTCTTCAAAACCGTAATAATGTGCTGCCGCTCATAACTGCCATGAACCACCAAATCCTCAAGCAACTCTCGGGCCTCGTCAGTCAACACGTTCAGAATACTTCTCAACCGCCACTCGCCTTCGCCCTCGTCAAACCGCTTATTACACTCACTCCTCCAATCATCATACCGCGTCTGAACATCACTTGGCAAAGGCGGAAACCTCAACGTCAAACCCGTCTCAGCCTCCACCTCCCTCGAAACCTCACCCTTATAATCCAAACGCACCATCGTCTGATACGGATTATCAAACATAGTCCACTTCTTCA
>Ga0315289_10009632_pt1 | contig 13899 bp, 13 predicted proteins | sample YL17G11_40_MG_FD_203452 | JGI IMG/M metagenome (GOLD analysis project Ga0315289, IMG submission 203452) | Sediment microbial communities from Yellowstone Lake, YNP, Wyoming, USA - YL17G11_40 | ecosystem: Environmental > Aquatic > Freshwater > Lake > Sediment | place: USA: Wyoming | collected...
ACCCTCTCAACAACTTATGAGCCGAAAGCCTGGCCCAACCTGACCTGCCTGGGCCCGAGCTCATCCCTCAGCAACACTACCCCCAAGGCCTGGCCCAACCTGACCTGCCTGGGCCCGAGCTCATCCTTCAGCAACGCTACCCCCAAGGCCTGGCCCAACCTGACCTGCCTGGGCCCGAGCTCATCCTTCAGCAACGCTACCCCCAAGGCCTGGCCCAACCTGGCCTGCCTGGGAAGAATATAGAATTATTAGAATCTGAATCGGGTTGCCAATCGGCATATGAGTGGTGGTAGCGGCCGAAAAAAAATTCGGCCGTCTACCTCCACTCATTTCTGGGAATATCCTCTGCCCTGAGTCTGAAATATTAAGTAACGGATTCCGGGTAGAAAATTTCTATTCCGGGATAATATTTTAATACATCCTGGTTAATGTGCTTTTTGCATTTTTCCTTGGAAATGTTTTTCTGATTCTTTGTCTCCAACCCCGATTGGACGGCTAATTCTTTGTTTTTTACGACTAATTCCTGTTCCAGGGTCTTTATCTTCAGCGAATATTCTCTCTCTTTGCCCTCCCAGTAATTCAGGCAGCCAAAATCCTTATATTTTTCCTTGCTCCATTTGCCGCAAGCGCTGTTTCCGGAACCGGTATTTTTCATTTCGGCGCAAACTGACTTTACCTTTTCACAGGTCTTTTTCCCCGCCTGGACTTCCTTCCTCAAGTTATTAACGGTCTTCTGATTCTCCGCGCTGTTGGTGGAAATCAGTTTCTTGTATTTTTCGGCGATGCTGTCAATCGTTGGTTGATTTTCTTTCATGCAATCCGACCAGAGCGTGTATGATTTCTCGGCCCCTTTTGCCGGGTCATTATATAGGAGATCCAATTTATTTTTGCACTCCACCTCATGCCCGCTTTTCGGGTGCTCATTGATAAATTTTTCATAATCCAGGATCGTGTTTCTCTTGACCGCCTGGTTCCAGGCATAATTGGCGCAGGACAATACCAGAGGAATCAGTATTATTATCAGAATCCAATACCCCCCTGGAAAGTGTCGAAGGTGGGAATGATTGTGCCGCATAGAAACCAGTTTATCGTTTCAAGTTTCTAGTTTCAAGTTAATGGGCAAGGCGGTAGCCTTGTGTTTTCGGTAGCGGGTAGCCGCAACCTTCAGGTTGCGCCATTTTCGCAGGCTAAAGCCTGCGGCTACCGTTTATGATTTTCCATGGTATTTTGGAATCGTTGTACCAGACAGACCAGATAGACCAAATGGACTAGATAGACCATTAGATGGATTTGAGATCTTCGACTATCCGGGCGAACTCGCCGTTGACCCAGCCGCGCTTGCCGTCGGGCAGGTGGATTTTAAACCATCCCCTTTCCTCTCCTTCCACCGCGAATTCGGCCCCGGCGTGCAGTTTAAAAAGCACCGTGTCGTTCTGGCTGTATCCGGACCTGACCTCGATCTCCGGCTCGATCACCACCCCGGAATGAATTCCAGAGGATCCGGCGTATTTATCCAGGGCCGCCGCGCCTGAAACCACCCAGAGAACCAGGAGAGCGATCCAGAGCCAGCGGAGCCAATTCTGCCGTTTGAACAGGTATATCGAAAGCGAGGCCCAGAAAAGCAGATTGAGCGCGAGGAAAACGTAAATCAATTCCTGCCGGCTCGAATTGTAATACCAGAAAAGAAAAACTTTTTTAATACCGCTCTCTCCGGACTCGAGCTGGTCCAGCCGGTTCTGGATGGCATTGTTGAGGTTGGCGGCCAGGTCCGCGTCCCGAGGAATCAGGATCTGGGCACGACGATAGTAAAGAATGGCCCGGCCGATATCCCCCAGGCGGAAATAACAGTTCCCCAGGTTGTAAAAAAGGTGTCCGTCGGTAATCCCCTGGTCCAGGAGACCCTGGTAAAGGTCCCTGGCCCGGGCGAAATCCTTCTGGTCGTATGCCTGGCGGGCGTTAAATATGACAGTCTGGGGATCGGATTCGGCAGATGGTTTTATGCTTATCTCTGCGGAAAAAACCTTGGCCGAAACCGCCAGGATAATCAGGAAAAAGAAAATAATAACGAGTTTAGTTTTCATTAATTTTTAAATTGCCGCGCTGCGCTCGCAATGACATTAAAACCTGAACAACGCAGCCTAAAGGCTGCGGCTACCATCTCTGCGAAAATTGTCTGTTCCGCTAGATTTATTTGACTCAACTCGAAACCCGAAACTAGAAACTCGAAACTATAATTTTGGACCCTTTTTAAGCGCTTTCTGTAATTCCTTGATTAATTTCTGAATGGAGTGATAGATCTCCTTCCGTTCTTCGGAAGAAGCCCGGGAAGCTCCAAACTGGTAACTTTCCAGTTTATCGAGTGTCTCCCGGGCCCGGCCGGCGAGCTCCGGGTTGCCTGTCTGCTTGATCAAATCAAAAGCATCAAGGGGGGTGAGAGCCCCGCCGGAAATATTAAACCAGTCACCCAGGTAATCCTTGATTATCCTCGAGAGAACCCGGAAAAATTCCGGGTTCTCCCTTTCCATTGCTTTTTTCGCCCGGGAAAGTTCAGCCCGCGCCCGCGGGAATGCCTTTTTTCTCCTGATCCCGGCGGCATCCTTCTCGGTCTTCTCCTTCCGCCGGAAAGCCAGGAGCGTTATGACAAATCCGCAAAATGGCAGGAAAAACGCCGCCCAATAAACCGGGTGATTAAGCGAACCTGGTCGCCCCCTCGAAATCCTGACCTGCTGGGAATGGGGAGGCAGAATATCCCGGCCTAAAACGTCAACGGCGGTGGCCAGGCCCGGACCCGCCCCGGCCTTCACCAGGGTGAAAGCTTCTTTTTCCTTGCCGGGGGTGACCGAGACCTTCATCCAATCGCTCTGGGCCACTTCGTATCTTCCCTGGACCGGGTCAAAATATGAAACCCCGACCGGAGGAATCCGGGATTCCCCAGTCTTAAGGGGAACCAGGGCCCGCTTGAAGGCCTTGGTCTGGATGAGATCGCGGCCCTGGGTCCTGGCCGAAAAGGACGGGCGGTCTTCATACACCTTGAAATCCGACATTCCCGCCAGGGGGGGAAGTTCAAAACTCCGCAGGTTGCCGTTTCCCGAAACCACCACGTTCAGGGTGGCCGAATCCCCCACCGGAAGAGAGTTTTTGTCCAAATTCACCTCGGCCCGGTAATTTCCCACCAGGCCCTTATAATCAGGCGGCCTTCCTTCGAGGGGAAGCCCCCTGACCTCAACCTGGATCGGCTCCGACCGGAGATTCATCGTCTTGAACTCCGTCCGGCCGAAAAATGGGGAATCGAAGAAGTGATCGAAGAAGGGATCTCCCGTCCCCCGGCGTTGCCGGGACTGGACAAATACCTGGCAGGACAGCGTGGCTTCCCCGATGGTCAGTTTCCCCGCCTGGGTGGGATAAAGAGCTTTTCTAACCTCGGTGACAAGGTATTCGACCCCTCCCACCACCGTCTTGTAATCCCTCTGTTCTCCCATGTCTTCGGTCAGGAACCCGGTGAATTCCGGCTCGTCCATTTTGGTTTCACCCACCTGGACCCGGCGATAAAAGCGGAAAGTGTAAACCGCCTGCTGGTTTACATAGGGATTCCGCGGAGAAAGGGTCTGCTCGATAAAAAGGTCCGAGCGCTGGTTGGGCTTGGTCTGGGAGGGAAGAATCCGGATCTGGATCGGCTGGCTCTGGGAAACCTTTCCCTTCACCGTGACCGTGGCGGGGCCGATGGTGAAATCCCCGGCCCGCTTGGGGATCAGGGTATAGTTAAATATGGTGTTGGCCTGCATTTTAAAGTTGATGATTTGCACCTGGGAAACGGTCTGCCCGCCTTCCACCGTGAAATCGGGAAGACTCGGCAGGGCAGGCTGGGGCGCACTCTGCATCCCGGAAACGGTGATGGACAAAAGGATACTGTCCTCCAGGCTGGCTTCGTTTTTATCAACCTTGGCGGCAACCGAAATTTCTTCGGCCCCAACTCGCAAAGGGCTAAGGGTAAGGAGGGAAGCGAGAAAAATAAAAAGAAAAAACCTGTGAGTTAGTAAGTTGGGGTGTTGGTGTTTTATCATAGGGCAAATCGTCGTTCGTCAGTCAGTTGCGGATACCTGATCCCCTGTTATCCTGATACCCACATCCTGATTTCCCGATAACCTGATTACCTTGTTTTTCTAACCACCAAGCCACCTAACAACCAAGCAACCATTTCTTTTTACCAGTCTTTCTCCGGCGAGCGCGGCTGGGCAATTCCCTCCCGCACCTGTTTTCTCTGAAAATCCCTCTGATCCTCCTCAAGGTTTCCCAGCCACTGCTCCGCCGCCTGCCGGTCCAAACCCTTCTCGTCCTTTTTGCCTCCACTGCCGCCGGCCTGCTCTTCAGGTTTTTTCTGCCCTTCCCGGTTTTCCGGCGAAGCGGCCTGGCCTTCCTTCTTCATCTCCTCGGTTTGAGGCGGTTTTTCCTGTCCCTGCCCCGAGCCCTGCTGTTGCTCTTTATTGCCCTGCTGGTTTTGCTGCGGTTGCTGCTGGGCGTTCTTTTTCGCCTCTTCGACCCTCCGGCGAATCTCATCCCGGACAAACTCGATGTTGAACTTGGCGTCCTGGTCGTTGGGATCAAGCTCCAGAGCCTTTTGATACCACTCGATGGCTTCCTCCAGTTTTCCCTGCCGGTAGGCGGCATTTCCGAGGTTATAAAAGGCCTTTTCCCTGAGTTTTAAATCCGGCGAGCCCGCCGCGCCCTGGTAGGATTTATAAGCTTCCTCGTAATTGTTGATCTTGTACTTCGCGTTGCTGAGATTGTATTGCAGGATGTTACTGCCGGGGTCATCCATCTGCGCGTCGCTGAAAGCCGAGATCGCCTCCTGGTATTTGCCGTTTTTATAGAATTTCTCCGCCTCCCGGGCCCGGGACCGGGCCGAAGCGAAAAGATCAGAAGAAAGGGTTAATAAAATAATCAGGACGATCAAGATAGTGTACTTCATCGTAAATTCCTTAATCTTGGTTGTCATTCCGGGCTTGACTAAGCCTGCCCCGGACTTGATCCGGGGGAATCCAGGTTTTTTATCCTGGATTCCCGCTTTCGCGGGAATGACGTTTAAAAAATCCTTATAAGAATTGTTAGACGCACTATACTAGATTTCATTCTCCAGATTTTCATTCTGATTTCGTTTTTCTTAATTTTGATTTTATCCCGCCCCATACCTTCTGAATAGTCCGGTGGTTCTTCCGGTCGGGTGAATTCCCTCTTTTTCTCTCCCCCAGCATTTCCCCGGCGGCAATCAAAACAATTCCCAGCAAAAGCGGCCATTGAAACCTTTCTTCCATCCGTTTTCTCCGGGTGCTTTTCAACTCGGCGCGGGAGACCTCCTGGCGGATGCCCTCCCGGTAGATTTTCTCCAGGTCGATGTCCCCCGCCACGGAGTGAACGTATGACCCGCCGGTGATCAGGGCGATCTTCTGCAGAACCTCCTCGTTGAGCCGGGATATTACCAGGCTTCCGCTTTTATCCTTCTTGAAACCGCCCCCTTCTTCCCCGGACACCGGGATGGGGGCCCCGGATTCCTGGCCGATCCCGATCGTATAAATCCGGATCCCCTCTTTCTTCGCCTCCTCGGCGGCCTGGACCGGGTCACCCTCGTGGTCCTCCCCATCGGTGATCAGGATGACCGCCCGGCCGGCCTGGGAGGAACCGGACGGTTCAAAGATTTTAATCGACTCTTTTATCGCCTTCGCGATCGCGGTCCCGGGCAGGGGAATAAGATCGGTATCCGCATAGTCCAGGAACATATTCAGCGCCCCGTAATCAAGGGTCAGCGGGCATTGGATGAAGGCGGTCCCGGCAAAAGCCACCAGGCCAACCCGGTCTCCTTCCATCATCCCGACCAGGTCCTTGATCTTCTGCCGGGCCCTTTCCAACCGGCTGGGCTTGATATCCTCGGCGAGCATGGACTTGGACACGTCCAGGACGATCACGATATCAGAGCCCCGGCGCTGGATATCCTCCCAGTGATAACCCCACTGCGGCCGAAGCAGGGATAGAAATACGAAAACCATCCCGGCCAGGAGAAGAATGGATTTCCAGATCCTCCGGGTCTGGCTGATCTGGCCCATCAGGACCGGCTCAAGGTTGGGGCTCAGGAAATTGCGAACCAGCTGGCGCCGGCGGCGGTGGGCCCAGGCCAGGAATGCCACCAGGACCGGGATGATCCAGAACAGCCAGAGATATGTCAGATCGCCGAATCTCATCTCATTTGCCTAAAAAGTTCAAAGTTCAAAATCCAAATGGCAAAATAATGCCAAAGTCTCAAGCTCAAAGTTCAAACGAAACCCCAAAAAGCCCAAAAGAAAAATCGGATTTATGTTTCATAAGCTTTATTTGAACTTTGGCCTTTGAACTTTATTTGGCATTTGAGCTTTGACATTTGAACTTTGCACTTCTTCATAGCATCCGTACTTTGCCAAACTCATGGTATCTTCCTCAACCTGGTATTTCCCAGAATCACCGAGCCCAGGATCAGGGCCAGCCCGAAAATTACATACCGGGCGAAGCTTTCATTATACTCGGTGTATTCCTTGATCTTGATCTCGGATTTTTCCATCTGGTCAATCTCGCTGTAAATTTTCTCAAGGGAGGCCGTGTCCGTGGCCCGGAAGTATTTGCCCCCCGTTATTTCCGCGATCATCTTCAGGGTGTCCTCGTCGAGGTCCACCCGCTGATAGACGTAACGCTTCCCGAAGATGGTGTCCACCAGGAAGGGAGAGTCCCCCTCCACCCCCACCCCGATGGTGTAAACCTTGACGTTGTAGGTCCGGGCGATCTCCGCCGCCGTCTCCGGTGAAATCCTCCCGGCGTTATGCCGTCCGTCGGTCAGGAGAATAATGATCCGCGATTTACCGGGAAGATCCTTCAGGCGCTTGACCGAAAGAGCCAGGCCCGAGCCCAGCGCGGTCATATCCCCCGCCATCCCCACCTTCAGCCTCCCGACAAAGTTCTCCAGGATCCCGTAATCCAGGGTCAGGGGGCACTGGGTAAAGGCCTGGTCCCCGAAAATTATCATCCCGATCCGGTCGTTTTTCCTCTGGTGGATGAAATCCGTCACCACCTTTTTCACCACATCCAGCCGGTTAGCCTTCTGCCCCCCCAGCTCAAAATCCATGGCCTGCATGGTGCCGGAGGTGTCCAGGCAAAGCATGATATCGATGCCTTCCGAAAGGATTTCCGTATTTTTTACCCCGGATTGGGGCCGGGCCAGGCCCAGGCCCAGAAAGGCCATCCCCAGGGCCATCAGGACCGGGACGATATGTCGGGTTTGCACCGACCGGGATGGCCGGATGTTTTTGACCCCGGAAAGGGATGAAAAAATTATTCCCCCGCTTCCGCTTAAAAAGAAATATCGAAGCAGAAATATGACGGGAAGGATTATCGCTACCAGAAACTCGGGATCTTCGAAACGGAACATTTTATAATATATTACTTTAATTTATAATAAATAACTATTTATAATACATAGAATAATTAATTATGGTAATATTTTGTTTTTTCCTATTTCTGTCATTCCGCACTTGATGCGGAATCTAGTCATTCTTTCCTGGATTCCCGCTTTCGCAGGAATGACAAATAGCTTAAGAATCATTCTGATTCTGCTGATCCAACGTCTTGTTACTAGGGGATTCATTTGCAAGAACAGGAACAGTTTTTTCGATAAATTCCTCCACCTGCCCCAATCTGATCTCAATTTCTTCGGCTGGAGGAATATACTTTGCGTATTTAACCAGGTCAGACCCGTTCAGGAAATCCTCGGCGCTTTTTTTCAGCTCTTCATCGATCCATTCCATGCTTTTCAGGTACCCGTGAATCTCCTCCTGGGTTGCCTCCAGGGCCGGGAAACTGAATCTCCTTTCCAGGTAACGCCGGAAGATCTCGGAAAGGTGGAAGAAAAAGCTTTTCACCTCACCAGCCTCCAGAAGCTTGAGCTCCGTGAGTCTTTGCAGCTCCTCCCGCGCCAGTTCCCAAGCCGGCCGCTCCGGAACAGCCCTTTCCCTCTGTTTTCTCCTCCGCCAGGCATACCAGCATAAGAGCAACAGTAATATTGGACCGCCGATGACCGCCGCCCAGAACCAGAAAGGCCGCCCGGGATAAGGGATGATCGGCTTGAGATCGCGGATATCCTTGGCTTCGCCGGCCGGTCCCAGGACTGAAGCCACCTCCACGTAAACCGGGGCGGCGACGGCCTTTTTGGGGGTATCGCCCCCCTGGTAATTAATCTCCACGTCCGGCAGTATATATGAGCCAACCAGGTCGGCCCTGAGCTTATACCACCGGCTGGAGACCATCCTTCCTTCCACCCGCTTTTCCGGGTTATATCCCATATCCACGATCCGGAACCCGGTAATCCGGGGTCCGACCTCGGGAATCTTGGCCTGGACCTCGGGAGCCCGGTTCAGGGTCAGGGTGTAATTGACAATATCACCGGTGGTGGCAACCGCCCGGTCCACGCCTGAGGCGATTTCAACCGGATCCCGGGAAGGAGCGGAAACCGCCTGGCCCTTCTCCCCGCCCTTCCCGCAGGCGCTAAAAGAGGCAAGGACTAATAAGCAAATTGTGATTGGAACCAAAACGTGTTTTAGCATTTTAATGTTCTGGTGCTCGGTGCTCTGGTACTCTTGCCTATTCTAAGAAGCCTCTTGTTTTGTAGTGGCCGACCTTGGTCGGCTCCGGATGTCGAGCAAGCTCGACCACTACCCCACATTTCGGATTTTCATTCCGCAATCCGCATTCCGAATTCCGCATTTGGTTTCACCTGCTTTTTGTTACCGCCTTTTCTCTCTCATCCAGAAAAACCTGATCAGAGTGTCGGTGTAAGGCCGGTCGGTCCGGATCCGGACCAGATCCACCCCCAGGGACCGGAAGAAATTTACCCTTTCCTTTTCCACCCTCCGGGCGTAGCTTTCAAAATCACGCTCGAAAATAATGTCGGAGGTGTCGATCACCACCCGCTCCCCGGTCTCGGCGTCCTCGAGTTCCACCAGGCCGATTTTGGGAATCGCCTCCTCCCGGGGATCGGACAGATGAATGGCGACCAGGTCGTGCTTCTGGTTGGCGATTTTCAAGGATTTTTCAAACCCGGCGGTTAAAAAATCAGAAACCAGGAAGGCGATGGATCGCTTGTTCACCACCCGGTTCAGATAATCCAGGGCCACCTCGATCCGGGTATCCTTCTGAACCGGGGAAAAGGAAAGAATCTCGCGGATGACCCTCCAGACATGCCCCCGCCCCTTCTTGGGCGGGATGAATTTTTCCACCCGGTCGGTGAAAATGATCAGGCCGACCTTGTCGTTGCTCTTGATCGCGGTATAAGCCAGGACCGCGGCCAGCTCGGCGGCCAGCTCGCTCTTCAGGCGCTGTCCGCTCCCGAATTTCTGAGAGGTGGAGAGATCCACGAGGAGCATCATGGTCATTTCCCGTTCCTCGCGGTAGAGCTTGACGTAGGGGTGCCCCATCCGGGCGGTAACGTTCCAGTCGATCATCCGCGCATCATCGCCGAACGAGTATTCCCGGACTTCCTCGAACTCCATCCCCCGGCCCCGGAAAGCGCTTTCGTATTCTCCCGCCATCACCTCGTTGGCGAGGTAATTGGTGCGGATATGAATCGCCCGGATTCTTCTTAAGACGTCCTCGGGCAGAACCGCCCGGGGCTCCGGTCCGGCCGGTGGTTCAGCTTTTTCCCAAGATATGATTTTCTTCAGCCATTCCATTTTTAACCTTGAACCGTGAACCCTGAATCCTGAACGCTAAATCTTGTAAGCGTGTCGGTGCCAGTGTCCGAGTTTATTAATAAGCCTTTAACCCTGAGCCCATGTTTATATTTGTAGTGGCCGACCTTGGTCGGCTCTGTATGTCGGGCAAGCCCGACCACTACACGCAGGCTAAAGCCTGCGGCTACCGTTTCGCCTTGGTGCTCCGGTACTCTTTGCGTTTCTTAGGGCACTTCGATATTATCCAGGAGCTTCCGGATCACGTCGTCGGAATTCAGCTCCTCGGCTTCGGCTTCGTAGGAAAGAATCAGGCGGTGGCGCAAGATATCCGGGGCCATGATCTTGATGTCCTGGGGCGTCACGTATCCCCGGCCCCGGAGAAAGGCGTAGGCCCGGGATACCTGGTTCAGGTAAATCGAGGCCCGGGGAGAAGCCCCGTACCGGATCAGTCTCTTCAGGTCCGGCACCCGGTAGGCCTCCGGATCGCGGGTGGCGAGAACCAGGTCCACGATATAACCCTTGAGCTTTTCATCGATATAAATCCGGTTGGCCACCTGCCGGAAACGGAGGATATCCGCCGGGGTGAGGACCGGTTCCACCCGGGGGGTTCCCCCGAGGGCGATCCGGTCCATGATCTTGAGTTCCTCTTCCCGGTTGGGGTAATTGACCTTGACCTTCAGCATGAACCGGTCCACCTGGGCCTCGGGGAGTGGATAGGTCCCTTCCTGCTCAATCGGGTTCTGGGTGGCCATGACCAGGAACGGCTCCGTCAGCGTCAGGGTGCTCTCCCCGATGGTGACCTGCCGCTCCTGCATGGCCTCAAGGAGGGCGCTCTGCACCTTGGCCGGGGCCCGGTTGATTTCATCGGCGAGGATGATGTTGGAAAAAATCGGCCCCTTCCGGATGGTGAATTGGCCGGTTCCGGGAAGGTAAATCTGGGTTCCGATCAGGTCGGCGGGCAAAAGGTCGGGGGTGAACTGAATTCGCCGGAAGCCGGTGCTGATTACCTGGGCCAGGGTCTTGACCGCGGTGGTCTTGGCCAGGCCGGGGACCCCTTCCACCAGGATGTGCCCGTTGGAGATTATCCCGATCAGCATCCGCTCGATCAGCTCCATCTGGCCGACTATCACCTTTTCGACCTCGTGAAAAATCCGTCCGATGGTCTCGTGTTCTTTTTTTACCTCTTCCGTCACCTTTTGAATCTCGTTGGATTCCATCATTCACCTCCCCTAATAAAAACAATTACCAACAACCAAATCCCAATTACCAAAAATAAAATATCAACAATCAAATCCCAGTAGCCAATTCCTTACAACCTGGATTCACATTCCAAACACCAAATTATGTCATTCCCGCGAAGCTTGTCCTCGAATTGTTTAATCGGGGAGCGGGAATCCAGTGTTTTTAAGAATCTACTGGATCCCTGCTTCCGCAGGGATGACAATATTCCGAATTCAAATGTTACCTTTCCCCTTTCCCCTTTGACCTTTGACCTTTGACCCTTGACCTTTGAGCCTTTTGACCTTTGAGCCTTTTGACCTTTGACCCTTGACCTTCCTATTCCTCCTGCGGATACCGGGATTTGATTTTCAGCTCCGTCCGGCGGTAAATCTCTTCCAGCTCCGCCGGGGAAATCTTATGCCCCCCATATTTCAGGTGGTTGATTTTCTCCTCCAGGTTCCGGAGATACCCGGGCTCCGGCTCCGGGAATCTCCTTTCGAGTTCCGAAATCTTTTCCAGGACCATGACCTCCTCCCCCCGGATCCGAAACCTGCGGATTTCCTCTAGGGATTGCCGGAACCATTCCCCGTCCCGTGGCTCGGGCGCGGGGGTCTCCTTCGCTTTTTCTCCCCCGGTCAAAAGCCAGACCGATAATCCTATCCCCAGGCCCAGGAGCAAAGCCAGGAGTCCGATCCACTTATAAGCAATCCCGAAAATCCCGCTGGGCAAAATCTCGATGCTGATCGGATCCGCCTGGGCCTCCTGCTCCTGGCCGGAAACCGCGTCCCAGTAATAAACCCCGATCCCCGCCAGGTCGTATTTTCCCGCTTCACCGGCGCTGGCTTTCACCTCATATTGAAGGGATTTTCCGGAAGAACCGGGGAAAGGCGGTGACCCCGACCGGGCGGAGATGCCCAGGAGCTCCCATCCCTCCGGGGGAGGGAAAACCGGACGGATCTTCCCGGGCCAGGGGCCGGGTTCTTCCTGGGAAACCGCCAGGGTAACGGTAAAGACCTCACCGGCGTGAACCCGCGCATCGGGAGGGATAGCCTGAACCTTGAGCGAGAGCTGAACCAGTAATGGGATCAGGGAGATAGCCAGTTTAATCATAGTATTTAATACATATAGATTATTTTTAAAGAAATTGGTTCACCGGAAAACCGGCGGAATAAAGGGGCCAGATGTATTCTGGCCCCTTCGGGAAAACCGTTATGGCCCGGGTTAACCTTTAGAGAGCATCCGGTAAAGCCGCATCGCCGCGTCCGAGGCCAGTTCTCCCCCGATCCCCTGCCACCCGGAATCGGCACTGCAGTGGTAAAAGTTCTTGACCACCGGGTCGACGATCGGCGGGCGGTTCGGGCCGACCTGTTTGAGCGTCTGCCCCACCCCCACCACGTTCCCTCCCTCCCCGAAAAGATTGTCAATCCACTTCGGGCTGGTGGCCTCCACCCAGAGCACGTGTTTTTCCATCCCCGGGAAAATCCCGTAAAGGGTCCGCATATAGGCGTCTTCCCATTGCTTCCAGACGGAGGCGGGCGAATCCAGCTTCGTGCGGCAGGCCGCCCCGGCCAGGATCAGCTGTTTTCCCTCCGGGCAGGCGGTGGGATCGAGGTTGGAAATCACCGGGATCATCAGGATCGGGGCCTTGTCCGGCACCCCGCCCTGCAGGATCAGCATCGCCACGTCCACGATATTATCGGGATTAAGATACATGATCAGTTTTTCGTTCGTGATTTTCCGATCCAGGGCCACCTTGACGATGAAGGTTGCCTCCGACCAGGTATAGTCCTTGACCTTTTCCACGAAGGCGGGGGCGTATTTCTCCGCGCCGACCAGGTCCAGGACGCTGGTTTTGATGTCGGCGTTGGAGATGACGATATCCGCCGGGATTTCCTGGCCGCCCGGAAGGATCACCCCCGTCGCGCGGCCGTTCTCGATCTTGATCCTCTCCACCGCCTGGCTCAGGTGCACCTTCCCGCCCCTCTTCTCGATCGACCGGACGAAGGCCTCGGGGATGGCGCCGGTGCCCCCGATGGGGTATCCGCTGGCCCTGTTCCGGACGATCTCCTGCTGGCAGCGGGCCCAGTCGCCGGTGGGGGTCTCGTAATCGGGAACCACGAAGTACATCCCGGTCAGATAGGCGAAGATCGCCCGCAGGCGGTTGTCGTCCAGATAATTCTTCAGGAATTCGGCGATGGACACCGAGTTGAGCCTCTCGAAGTCCGCCTCGGTGAAAGTGGACAGGTCGGAATAAAGCTCGAGGATCTTGGCCATCTCCGCGTCCCCGAAACCGAGCTTGGCCGCCCCGCTCGGGAACTTGAGCCAGTCATTCCCGTAGACAAAGGTAGGCCCGGGTTTCCGGGTGTAGGCCCATTCCACCTTCTCCCCGATCATCTCGCAGATGGTCCCGAAGATGCCCTTATCGCAGTTGCCGACGATATGGCAGCCCACGTCCAGGCGGAAATCGCCCTTCTGGTAGGAGGCGAACCTTCCCCCGATAAAGCGGGTTTTCTCGAAAATCTCAACCTGGAACCCGTCCTGGGCCAGAAGCGCCCCGACCGCGGAGCCGCCGATCCCGCACCCGATGATCACGACTTTTTTGCCCTTCGCCATTAACCCTCCTTTCCATTCTCAAGACGGTGTAATAATCTAATACATATTGATTTTCAATTCAGAGTTATTTTCAAAACAATGTTCAGTCCTGAATCCTGATGGCAAAAAATAACCGAAACAACCCCACCGGGTCAACAATCAGGTTTTTCTCATACCTATCCAAATTATCCAACAACTTCCGAAGGGAAGATGCGTTGAGGACTTGGTTTTATGAATCGTTTATTTTGCCCCCTCACCTCTCCGAGCCGTAGGCTCCTACCCTCCGGCCTGTAAGCCCTACGGGCTGGAAGCGGAGCCGGAGGCCCCGCCCTCTCCTTCAGGACGA
>Ga0315289_10009635_pt1 | contig 13895 bp, 8 predicted proteins | sample YL17G11_40_MG_FD_203452 | JGI IMG/M metagenome (GOLD analysis project Ga0315289, IMG submission 203452) | Sediment microbial communities from Yellowstone Lake, YNP, Wyoming, USA - YL17G11_40 | ecosystem: Environmental > Aquatic > Freshwater > Lake > Sediment | place: USA: Wyoming | collected...
TCTCGAGGCTGCGGATGCCCTTCTGGAGGGCCTCCTTGAACGTGCGGCCGATGCTCATGGCCTCGCCCACCGATTTCATCGACGTGTTGATCGTGGGGTCGGCCTGCGGGAACTTCTTGAACGTGAACCGCGCGATCTTAAAGACGCAGTAGTCCACCGTCGGCTCGAAGAAGGCGTAGGTCTTGCCCGTGACGTCGTTCAGGACCTCGGGCAGCGTCATGCCGACGGCCAGTTTCGTGGCCACCCGGGCGATGGGGAACCCCGTGGCCTTGCTCGCCAGGGCGCTGGAACGCGACAGGCGCGGGTTGACCTCGATGATGACGACGTCGCCGCTCGCCGGGTTGCCGGCGAACTGGATGTTGCATCCGCCGCCCGTGATGTCGATCTTGCGGATGATGCGCCGGCACAGGTCGGTGTAGTGGACGTACTCCGGCGCCGAGAGCGTCTGCGACGGGGCGACCACCATCGAGTCGCCCGTGTGGACGCCCATCGGGTCCACGTTCTCCATGGAGGTGATGATGATGACGTTGTCGGCCGAGTCGCGCATGACCTCGAACTCGATCTCCTTCCAGCCCAGGACGGACTGCTCCACGAGGACCTGGCCGATGGGGCTGGTGGTGAGGGCGCGGACGAGGCCGGCCTTGAGTTCCTCCAGGTTGTAGGCGGTGGCCCCGCCGGAGCCGCCCAGCGTGAAGGCCGGTCGAAGGATGAGGGGCAGGCCGATGCGCTGGCCGATCTCCATGCCCTCCTCGACGCTCGTGGCGATGCCGCTCTCGGGCACTTGGAGGCCGATCTCCAGCATGGCGCGCTTGAAGAGGTCGCGGTCTTCGGCCCGGGCGATGGCCTTGGCGCTGGCGCCCAGGACCTCGACGCCGTACTTCTTGAAGACGCCGGCCCGCGCCAGGAACACCGCCATGTTCAGGCCCGTCTGGCCGCCCACCGTGGGCAGGACCGCATCGGGCTTCTCGCGGACGATGATCTTCTCGATGACCTCCGCCGTAATCGGCTCGATGTACGTCCGGTCGGCCATCAGCGGGTCCGTCATGATGGTCGCCGGGTTGGAGTTGATGAGGATGACCTGGTAGCCCTCTTCCTTCAGGGCCTTGCAGGCCTGGGAGCCGGAGTAATCGAACTCGCAGGCCTGGCCGATGACGATCGGGCCGGAGCCGATGATCAGGACCTTCTTGATGTCGGTTCGCTTGGGCACGCGCCGTCCCTATTCTTGATCCAGACTCTTGCACCACTGGGCCAGCAGGGGGCTCGGCCGCCCCATCTCGTCCGGGCACGGATGGAACTGGACCGACCCGGCTCGCCAGGGCGACGCCGTGGCAAGCCCCGCCGCGCCCTTCCGGGCCAGTACGCCCGCCCGTACTGGGCGGCGGCGGAGGCCTTCCACCGTCCCGTCGTTCTGGTTCTGGTGCGTCACCTCGATCCCTTTGGGGATCGCCGATTCGTCCACAACGTAACTGTGGTGCTGGACCGTGATGTGCGATGTGCCGTCCACGAGGTCCCGCACGGGGTAGTTCACGCCGTGGTGGCCCACCTTGAGTCGCCGGATGCCGCAGCCCAGCGCCAGGGCCAGCACCTGGTGCCCCAGGCCGATGCCCAGCAGGGGCGTCTTGCCCACCAGCGACCGGACGGTCTCGACGGCCCCGGCCGCAGCACGCGGGTCGCCCGGGCCGCCCGCCACGATGACGCCCTGCGGCTTGCGGGCCAGGATGTCCTTGGCGCCCGCCCCGCAGGAAACCACGTCCACCGTACAGCCCAGCCGCGACAGTTGTGCGAGCAGGCTGCTCGTGATGCCGAGGTTCAAGGCAACGACCTTGTGCCGCTGCCGCCCGTCGGCCTTGCGCACGCCTTCCCAGGTGGCCTTGGCCGCAAGGTCCTGGCCGAAGGGGGAGGGCGTGCCCTTGAGTTTCAGCGAGCGGGCGACGGCGGCCGCGTCGAAGTCTCCGCTGACGATGGCGCCGCGCATCTCGCCGCAGTCGCGCAGGTGGACGGCCACGGCCCGCGTGTCCACCTCGCGGATGCCCACCACGCCGTGCCGCACCATGAACGCCTCCAGCGAGGCCGTGGCCCGGAAGTTCGAGAAGTACGGACTGTATTCCCGGACGATGAGGCCGGCCGCCTGCACCCCGGGCGACTCGTTGTCCTCGCCGTTGGTGCCGTAGGAGCCGATAATGGGGTACGTCATGACGACCAGGGTCTGCCGGTAGGATGGATGGGTCAGGACTTCCTGGTACCCGACGACGCCGGTGTAAAAAACGGTTTCGCCGAAGGCCCCTCCGGCGGCGCCGAAGGATTGGCCTTCGAAGATGCACCCGTCTTCCAGGACCAGCGCAGCCTTGGCGTCGCTCATGGTCTGCCCGTTTGTGCCGAGTGGCGCCCCGCGAGGGCGGGGCCTGGTCGCCAAGGCGACCGACCCTCTCAGATGTACTCGATGGTGCTGGGCGGCTTCGGCGTAATGTCGTAAACGACCTTCGTCACGCCCGGGATTTCCCGCGTGATGCGCCGCTGAATCTTCATGAGGACCGCCCACGGCAGTTTCGTGGGCGCGGCCGTGATGGCGTTCTCGCTATCGACGCACCGCACGCAGAGGAAGTGGCCGAACGCGCGCCGCCCGTCCTTCGTCACGCCCGTCGCACGGTCGGCCAGCAGCACGGCAAAGGCCTGAAACCGCTTGAGGCTGGCCGTCTCTTCCTCGACGATGCGGCAGCCCCGGCGAACCACTTCGACGCGCTCGGGCGTTACCTCGCCCAGGACGCGGCAGGAAAGGCCCGGCCCCGGGAACGGCATCCGCTGGTGCATCGCCTTCGGCAGGCCCAGGATGCGGGCCACCTGGCGCACGCCGGGCTTGTATAGCGTCTTCAGGGGCTCGATGGTCCTGAACCCGTAGCCGCGCTTGGCGCTGATGCCGATCTGGTCCAGCACGTTGTGCTGCGTCTTGACGCCCTTCTTGGTCTCGATGATGTCGGGCGCAATCGTGCCCTGGAGCAGGAACTCGGCCCCCGACTCGCGCAGGGCCCTGCCGAGACAAGAGTAGAACGTGTCGCGGAAGGCCTTGCGCTTCTCCTCCGGGTCCGTCAGGCCCGCCAGCGCCGCAAAGAACTTCCGGGCCGCCTGGACCACGGTCACCTTGATGCCCATCCGGGCGAAGGCCTTGCGGACGGCCTGCGGCTCGTCCTGCCGCATCAGCCCGTCGTCGATGAAGAGGACCTTCATGCGATTGCCCAGCGCCTTGTGGCCCAGGACGGTCGTGACGGCGCTGTCCACGCCGCCCGACAGGGCGCTGATGGCCGCGGCGTTACCCACGATTCTGCGGATAGACTGGATCTGTTGGCGGGCGAACTTCCGGTAATTCATACGGCCCCCTTGCGTGTGCGGCCAACGGCTCTTGAGTCGCCGCGGCGACCGGGCACGATAGTGCGGCGCGGGGGCAATTGCAAAAAAAATCCGCCGCGCGCTGTACACCGTCATCTTCAGAGGGCATGTTGCCGTGACTAGCCCCCTGCGTAAGCAGGGGGTTGCCGCGTCATCGGGCATCGGTCCGGACATCGCCCCCCGCCTGACGGCGGGGGCGGGTAAGGACCCCTGCAACGGGGTGCCGCGCCGACTGCGCCCGCGCCGCGCGGGACTTTCCTGCGGACCTTTTCTCCTGTAAGATACACGCGCACGGAATCTGTTGCACGAGTCCGGCGCGTAAGCAAGCGATGCGGCGGGCATCGGAGACTCGACATGCAGGGAAGGGCGATTGCGACGCTGCGGCGGTTCGCGGCGGCGGTCTGGCTCGCAGGGTTCCTCCCGGTGGCGGCGGTCTGGCTCGCAGGGTTCCTCTCGGCGGCGGCGGTCTTGCTCGCAGGGTTCCTCTCGGCGGCGGCGGCGGCAGCGGCGGCAGCGGCGCCGCCGGCGCCTGCCGCGCACGTCTGGGAAAAGGTCGAGATTGCCCTTCGCGCGCAGAAACCCTACGCCAATCCGTACACCGAGGTGGATGTGTGGGTTGACCTGAAGGGGCCCGGCTTCGAGAAGCGGTGCTACGGGTTCTGGGACGGCGGCGACACCTTCCGCGTGCGTGTCCTGGCCACCGCGCCCGGCGAGTGGTCGTGGCGGAGCGGGGCCAACCCGCCGGACCCGGGCCTCGCCGGGGCGAGCGGCTCCTTTACGGCCGCCGCCTGGACCGAATCGGAGAAGGCCCAGAACCCCTGCCGGCGCGGCATGATTCGGGCCTCGGCCAACGGCCACGCCTTTGAGTACGCCGATGGCACGCCGTTCTTCCTCGTGGGCGACACGTGGTGGGCCGCGCCCACTTCCCGGTTCCGCTGGTACGACGACGACACGCCGCGGGCCATCGGGCCGGAGGCGGGCCTGAAGGACTACGTGCGCCTGCGCCGCAGCCAGGAGTTCAACTGCATCGCCATGATTGCGGCCTTCCCGAACTGGGCCAACGACGGCAAGCCCGCGGGCCTCAAGATGGCCGACGGCACGGTCTTGCGCTCCGCATGGAAACAGGCCGGCACCGAGAGCGCCAAGGACATGACCGACGAGGCCGGCAACCGCGCGTTCCTTTTCCCCGGCAAGGCGCCCGGGTACGAGAACACCATTCCCGACCTGGAGCGGATCAACCCGGCGTACTTCCGCGGAATGGACCGGAAGATCGAGTACCTGAACTCGCAGGGCATGGTCCCGTTCATCGAGGTCGCCCGGCGCGACATCGGCCAGGCGTGGAAGAAGTTCTACCCGTGGCCCGATTCCTACACGCGGTACATCCAATACGTGTGGAGCCGGTGCCAGGCCAACATCTGCCTCTTCAGCCCCATCCACCTGGATACGCCCGCGCAGAGCATCCCGCCCGCGGACTGGAACTTGGCCGCCAACAAGGTGATTGAGAAGTACGGCCGGCCGCCGTTCGGGACGCTCTGCGGCACGAACTCCAACCCGTCGTCGCTCGCCAACTGGGGGCACGTGGACAAGGCCCGGTGGCTCTCGTTCCACCAGATCGGCAACCGCCGCACGCACGACTGCTACGCGTACCTGACGGAGATCTTCCGCGCCTCGCCGCCCGTGCCGGGCATCAACGGCGAACCGTACTACGACGGCATGGAGAACCTGGAGCCGGGGAGCGATGCGGCCGCGCTCTACTGCCGCTCGGCCATGTATGGGAGCGTGCTCTCGGGCGGCCTGGGCGGCCACATCTACGGCGCGGGCGGGTGGCAGGGCGGCCTCTGGAGCGGCGAGGTCGAGGCGGCGTCCCAGTGGCCCCTCTGGAACGTCGTCCGCTGGCCCTCCGCCGACCAGATGAGGCACCTCAAGGCGTTTGTCATGGCCGAGGGCCGCAAGTACCAGGACCTCCTGCCGCAGACCGACTTGCTTGCCCCGAACAAGTCGGGCAAGCCCAACTCGTGCATCGGCTGGGCGTATGCGGCGGGCACGGCGGACCGGCAACTCTTCCTGGTCTACTTCGAGAAGGAATGCCCGCAGGCGACGCTTTCCGGCGTGCAGCCGGGCGCGACGTACCAGGCGCAGTGGTTCAATCCGCGCACGGGCAAGTGGGGCGGCGCGAGGATGCTCACCGCCGATGCCGAAGGCAAAGTCGCCCTGCCCGTACGGGGCGGCGTGGAGAAGTCGGAGGACGACTGGGCCCTGAAACTCACCGTTGTCAGCGCCCCAGCCGTCAAGGGCACGGCCGCGCCCCCGGGTGGAAGCGGGTAAGAGACTGTTTCAGAACCTGTGGCACGCCCGCCCCCGGGCGTGCGGATGGCCGATAACCAGCACAGCCGAGGGCGGCTGTGCCACAGGCAGCCGGGTTGTGAAACAGTTTCTAAGCGGCCTGGCACGCCTTTGTCCGCCGCGGGAGAGGGGTTGGGTGAGGGGGACAATGATCGCAAACGAAAGTGAGGCCGGATCATGACCAGGATAGGCGAAGGGCTTTCACGCCGTGATTTCCTGGGGGCCGTGACGGCGGCGGCCCTCCTGGGCCCTGCGGCCGCCCTGGCGGCCGAGGCGCCGAAGTCCGACCGCAAGGTCCGCATCGGCGTCGTCGGCGGAAACTTCGGGCTCCAGTTCCAGTGGCACCTCGACCCGAACTGCATCGTCGAGGCCGTCAGCGACCTGCGCCCCGACCGCCGCCAGTACCTCCAGCACGTTTACAAGTGCGAGAAGGCCTACGAGAGCCTCGAAAAACTCGTCCTCGACCCCAAGGTCGAGGCGGTCGCCGTCTTCACGGGCGCCCCCGACCATGCGCGGCACGTGCTGGAGTGCTTCAAGCGCGGCAGGCACGTCATCTCGGCGGTGCCGGCGTGCCTGACGCTGGAAGAGGCCCAGGCCATGAAGGAGGCCAGGGAGAAAACGGGCCTTACGTACATGATGGCCGAGACCACGTACTACCGCTGGCCCACGATCCTGGCGCGGCAACTGTGGAAGGAGAAACGCTTCGGCCGGTTCCTCTACAGCGAGGTGGAGTACTACCACAACCGCATCGGCGCCGCCACCGACGGCCTCTCGGTGGACCAGGGCCAACGCACCTGGCGGTACGGTTATCCGCCCATGCTGTACCCGACGCACTCCACCGCCTTCCACGTGGGCGTGACGGGCGAGCGACTCACGGCCGTCTCGTGCCTCGCCTACGGCGACGATGACCCGGCCCTCAAGGACAACGCATACAAGAACCCGTGGTGCAACCAGGTGGCCCTGTTTGCCACGAGCGGCGCGAGCATCTGCCGGTGCAACGTCTTCTGGCGGGTCCACAGCGACGGCGAGCGGGCCCAGTGGCTTGGCGAAAAGATGTCGATGTACATGTCGGGCGCGAGCGGCCAGCCCTTCGTCATCCGCGAGGCCGGCAAGAGAGACGTTAAAGAAGTGCCCGACTACTTCCCCCTGCTGCCGGAGCCGATGCGCGTGGCCACAGGCCACGGCAACTCGCACGGGTTTCTCACGCACGAGTTTGTCATGGCGCTCGCGGAGGGCCGCCCGCCCGCGGTGGACCTGTACGAGGCCCTCGCGATGACCGTCCCGGGGATCGTGGCGATGGAGTCCTCGCGCCGCGGCGGCGAGCAGATGAAGGTGCCCGGCTTCGACAGGACAAAGGGCCCGGCGTGATGCAAAACCGCCACATAATTGTGGATAACTTTTGGACTCGCCCCGGAGCGCCCCGAAAACGCGCCTTTTTTGCCCTTTCGGAAGGCCAAAACGGCCCTGGCGCTAGCGCCAGAGGGGGTGACCCCCCGAAATGTTAAGATGGGCATGACGAATTGCGCGCCTTTTTGATCCCTTTTTGACGGAAAACGTCGCCTTTTTGACCGATTTTGACCCGAATTTGACGGTTTTTAACATGGACGCATGGGCATACGCCGTTGTGGATAACTTGTTGCGAAAAAGCAACATCAGGAATTGGGAACCCGCCAGAGGCGGAACGACCGTCATTCGTCCTTTGTCATTGGTCATTTGCAGCGGCAAAAGGACTGCGGGAAGGGGGTGAGGGAAAGGGGGCGAGGGAACTGCCAAAACGGCAGACGGCGGCCCGCGGCCGGGAATCGGAATTCGGGGGCCGGGGGGTGGCCGCAAATTGAGGCAGTGGCTGTCAGGCCCATTGATGGGCCTTCCCCCCGCGTGAGCGGGGCATAGCCCCGCCATTGGATGGCGGGGTGAGCAGACGCGAGAGGCTCTGGCGCGATTCGCACCGGGGCTACAAGCCCTGGCCTACGCGCCGCTGACGCGGTGCGAAGGCGGCTGAAGCCGCCTCAGAACAACACAAGGCCAGCGCCGTGCCACAAAAACGGCCACAGCCGGAGCCGGCGTTCGGGAACCGGGGGCAATCCCCGGAAATCTTCTTGACTTCTTCCATCGGCGTCCGTAAGGTATCGTGATTGGGCTCATCCGACGAGCGATGGCCGCAGGCCGGGGGCATTTCGGATTTCGGGGGGCGGCCCAGGCTGATTAAGGAAAGGGCAATGAAACAATCGGTATGGTGTCCGCCGAATTACCGTCGGTGATGCCCTTGGCCGGGGGATGGTCAAGTTGCTGGAGGGGAAGAAGTGAACCACAGCGAGCCGTCAAACCAGTCGAAGGAATTCCAAGGAGCAATCATGGGCAAGAAATTCAAGATTCTCTGGCCTTTCGTTTTGTTGCTGATCGCCAATGGGCAAACGCTATCAGCCGCCGAGCAGTTGAAGGTTCACGGCATTTTCAGAAGCAACATGGTGTTGCAACGCGACAGACCGATCACGATCTGGGGATGGGCTCCTGCCGGGAAAGAGGTGAAGGTCTCCTTTGGCCAACTTTCAGCCACGGGCAAAGCCACGGGCGACAACGGGCGTTGGGAAGTCGTCTTCGATGCTCAACCGGCCAATGCACAAGGGCAGACCATCAAAGTGCAATCGGGCGAGCAAGCCATCGCAATGGACAACATCCTCATCGGCGACGTTTGGGTGATGAACGGGCAAAGCAACATGGCCATTGGTCTCCGGGCGGTCTATGAAGGCAACTTCGAGGCCCTCATGGCGCACTTGCCGCTGCTGCGTCACTTCCGAATCAACTCCGGCGCTGAATCCGAGAATATCGAAACCGACTTGGCGGACAAGTTTATCAATGGTCAGGACGTTGACAAGAACTGGAAAGTGGTCACGCCCGAGGTGGCGCTGGACATGGGCGCGATCGGCTATGTTTTTGGTTCGCGCATCCAGCGGGCCTTGCAGATCCCCATCGGCATTATCGACAACGCCCGCGGCGGGGCGAGCATCGAGAGCCTGGTGCCCCGCCACAAATTTGCGGAGCACCCGCTGGCTGCCGAGTATTTGAAATGGGTGGATGAGCGTCGTGCGGCATTCAGCGAAGAAGCCTTTCTCAAGGCCGAAATGGACAAGTGGAAACTAGCGCACAAAGCATGGGAAGAGCAGGTGGCGAAGGACAAGGCCAAGGGCGTGACCGCAAACCGCCGAGAGCCGAAGAAACCTGATGGCAGCATTCGGACCTGGTCGGTGCCGGGCCGCAGCCCCAGCGATGCCGCCGCTTGTTACAACGGCATGTTTGGCGTTTTCAAAAGCATGAATATCAAGGGCGTGGTCTTTCACCAGGGGTTCAACAACGCGATGATGAACACGAGTTGTAAGCCGAAATTCTACCGTATCCTGATGAAGTTGATGGTGGAAGGCTGGCGGGAAGATTTCAACGACCCCCATCTGCCGGTGGCCGTGATCGGTTTCTGTGCGGGCGGTCAGGCTCAGACTCGTTTAAACTTTGAAGAGCAGGGATTCTCGACCGCGGCCTATATCCGCGAGGCCCAGCGCCTGGGCCTGGCCGACGTCGGCGATCCGAAGCATACGGCCTACATCCCGTCCGACGACCAGAAGATCCCTCAATTGCACACCAAGAAAAAGAAAGAGTTGGGTATCCGAACCGCGCTTTGGGCCTTGCAGACAGTGTATGGTATGAAAGATATCTCATGGGAATCGGCGAAGTTGCTGTCGGCAGTTCCTGAGGGCGGCAAGATGCTGTTGACGTTCGACCGGGCCGTGTTCCCCGATGACATGGGTTCGGAGATCGAAGGCTTCTCCATCGCGGATGCGTCAGGCCGTTATTACATGGCCCAGGCCGTCGCGAAGGAGGTCAAAGACAAGGAGCAGAAGAACAAGCAGATCCTTGTCTCCAGCCCCCTCGTGCAGAAACCGGTATCGGTTCGTTACGCTTGGGCCTGTTCGCCGATGGGCAACCTCAAGGTGGAAGGCAAGCCGTGGCAACCCTTGCATAACTTTCGCACCGATCCGTGGGACTTCACCGCAGAAGTAAAGCATAACGATCCGGATGGGCAACAGAAGAACTCTGAGGCGATCAAGGAGATGTCCAAGCAAGCCAAAGCCTGCCTTGCCCGCCGCCTCGAAAGCGAAACAAGGCCGGGTGGGAAATGACCTGCTTCCCCTGTGCGCTCTAGTACTACGCCACCATCTTCTCCCACGCGGCACGCTGCTTCTTCAGGAACTCCACCGGGTTTTCCTTGGTGCTCGTCTCGAGCATGGTGTAGCCGGTGTAGCCCAGCCCCTTAAGGCATGTCATGAGTTCCTGCCAGGGATAATCGCTCTTGGTGAGGTCGCGGACGTGGCAATGGACGAGCCACTGCTTGACGAGGTCGAAGTTGGCCTTGACGGAGCCGCTCTTGGCGTCGCCGCCGTTGGAGTTCCAGCAGAGGCCGGCTCTGGGGTGCTTCGAGGCCTCCATGATTTTGGCCATGTTGGGTGCGTCGGACGGGGCGCCGTGCATCTCAACGGCGATGACGATGCCCTTTTCCTTGGCGAACTCGGCGCACTGGGCCACGGCCTCGCCGATCTGCTTGAGGGTCTGCTCCTGCGGCACATCTTTGCGGAAGCCGTTCGGGCGCACCTTGACGCCCCAGGCGCCCAGGTCGGCGGCCAGTTTGACGAACTCCTTGGTCAGGTCGATGTTCTTCTGGACCACGGCCGGGTCGGCCGCGTGGAACTCGCATATTGAGCCGAGCGCCACGAGTTTGACCTTGGTCTTGTCGAAGGTTTCCCTGACCTTGGCCCGGCCTGCGGCATCCAGCGAGGGCTCCACGCCGTGCTTGTGTGTGGTCCGGAGTTCCACGCCCTCCATGCCGGACTTTTCGCACACGTCGATGAGGGTCGGAAGGTCCATCTGGGCGCCGACCATGTAGGTGACCATGCCCAACGGCGGGGAACGGGGAACGGGTAACGGGGAACGGGAACCATCCTTGCCTGTTGCCTGTTCCCTGTTCCCTGTTCCCGGCTTTTGGGGCCTCGCGGCCCCTGCGGCGGCCCAGGCGCCTGCGGCGGCCAGACCTGTACGGATCACGCCCCTGCGCGTCAGACGGTCCAACATCGCGGTCTCCTTTGTCACGAAAACGGATGTTGCCGCATGATAGCGGACACGCTGCCGAATGCAAGGTATCGCCCGGACCGGCCGTAAGCCACAGGCTACAAGCGGCAAGCCAAGGCACAGCGGAAGCGGCAACCAGCAAGCGGCCTGCGGCCGCGCGGCTTACTTCCACGTCGCCTTCGGCGGGTCGGCGTAGTCGGCGTAGCGGGCGGCCACGTTGCCGGCTTTCTCGTCGCCGGGATGGAGGCAGAGGCGGTACCGGAGGGTCAACTCCTTGCCCTCGTCAATCGTGTGGTCGCCCTTGGGGGCGCCCTTCTCGAAACTGCCCGAGCCGAAAGGATTGGCCCCCGTCAGGCCGTACGTCCGGGCGTGCCACCACGTGGGGAACCGGAAGTTCCCCGGCGTGTCGAAGAGGGCCACGCCAAGGGTCTTGCCGTCCACCGGTCCGGAATAATCGATCCACTCGGAGCGTTTGCCCCACGCGGGCGTCCCCACGAGGCCCTGGGCGTTGACCAGTCGGCCCGTCCCCCCTTTGTCGGATACCAGTTCGGTGCGCACGCGGATGGAGCAGATGCCCGCCTCCTTGGTGTCCTTGAACTCGATCTTCCCGTACGTGGCCTGGAAGGTGACCTCCAGGTCCAGCATGCGGGCGCTGGCGGGCAGGCGGTAGATGCGGACAGAGCGCACCTCGGCGGCCACAGGCTTCTTGTCGGCCGCCGTCCAGTCGAGCGTCTCGCGGAAGAAGCCGACGACCGGACCGCCCTGGACCGTCTGGAACGCCTTGTGGATCTGCCAGCCGGCCTTGTCGCCGTTGGACCAGTTGTCCACGCCGCCGATTTCGCCGTACGCCACCCAGAAACTCGTTTGGTGCGGGTGGTCTTTCTGGAGGTTCGCCGGCAGGTCGGTGTCGGTGCACGGCCACGGCCGGGTCATCGGCGCCTGGTCGGGCCCCAGGACGGGCCAGAAGTACGGCCGCTTGATCTGGACGCCGCCGACCTTCGGGTTCGTAAAGCGGTACACGGTGAAGGGCTTTCCGTCGATGGCGATCTCGACGGTTTCGGGTGTTTCCTTGAGTTCCACCGCCTTCGGGTCGGCCGTGCTCGCCGCACCGAGGTCGACCGCATAGGTCTTGGTCGCGCCGGCGGCGAGGTCGTCGAGGATCCACCACAACTTGCCGTCGGCCACCTGGCAGGGGACCTCCTTGGCGCCGTCCATCATCCGCGCCTGGGCGGTCCCGGCGGGCACATCGACGCTCATCGGCACGTTGGCGCGGGCGCTCGGGCCGGCCTCGACCACGAGGGTCTTGGCGGCGCCCTGGGCCGCGGGCGACGCGTAAAGGGCAAGCCAGGCGGCGACAAGAGGAACCGCCAGCAGAACGGTTCGCAACCGGCTTGCAGGGCTCATAGCATTCTCCTGGCGTAAGGCAATTCGTGCGCGTCTTGGCGTGAGAATAGGCCTGCCGCAAGGCGGCGTCAAGCAATCCGTGCCGCATCCTGGCGATTGCACCCTGTGTGGCCGGGTGGCATGCCCACAGCCTGCCCGCTCGCCCAGTCGAGTCTTCGACCTGGGCGGGCCGCCGTATGCGTAGGCATGCTTCCCGGCGCCCAGTACGGGCGGGCGTACTGGCCCGCAGGACGCCACCTGGTAAGGGGAAGAGGCCCCTCATAAGTGCAAGGCAACCGTGGCTGCTTATCGCTTGAGGTCGGCTTGAAGTCCGATATGCTTTTACCGTGACTGGCGGGCCGCGCGGCGGTTTAAGAAACGGGCCTGCCGCGGGGGCAGAGCAGGGGACCGATGAAGGTGCAGCCTGGCGCGGATGGTGTGAATTGCCTGGCGTTCGTGCCGGTGTTCGTGAACGCCGGGATGGCCATTCTGCCCGCCGTCATCGTGTCCGAATAAAGCATGTTGACCTCGCGCGGTTGCGGGGGTACACTTAGCCAGCAAGGTCGGCCACAAAGGTCGGGGCGAACTAAAGGAGCAGTGCCATGGCGGATCGGGAGATTACGCGACGGGAATTTGTGAGGGACAGCGCCGTTGCGGCGGCCGCCCTGGCCGCGGCAGCGTCGGCGGCGCAGGCGGCAGGGCAGGTCGGACGGGCGGCCCCGCGCACCGCGGCCGGCGCGGCGGTGAAGGGCGATCCCAAGAAGGCCCTCAACTACAACGCGGCCATGGAGTACCGCCCCTGCGGGAAAACCGGCCTCATGGTCTCGGCCGTGGCCATGGGCGGGCACTGGAAGCGCATCGAAAAGCAAATCCCGCCCGGCACCACCGGCAATGCCATCTTCGGCGGCAACCTCGAAGGCGCCGACTTCCAGAAGAACCGCTACGACACCGTTACCAAGTGCATGGAGGTCGGCATCAACTGGATCGACGCCTGCACCTGCGACGAGGTCAAGGCCTACTCCAGGGCCATCCGAGGCCGCCGCGACAAGATGCACCTGGCGTGCTCCTGGTACGAGCGGGAGTTACGGAACGGGCAATACCGTACCGAGAAGGCGCTCCTGGCAACGCTGGAATGGGGCATGAAGGAGGCCGGCCTCGATTACGTGGACCTCTGGCGGCCCACGATGCACGAGCAGAGCATCAAGCACACCGACGGCGAGGTCGAGGAAATGATGAAGGCCCTGCGGGCGGCCAAGAAGTCCGGCAAGGTCCGGTTCACCGGCTTCTCCTCCCACCACCGCGAGCACATCAAGGGAATGATCGAGAAGTACCCCGACGTGGTGGACGCCTTCTGCACCCCTTACACCGCCAAGACCAAGGAACTGCCGACGGACAGCCTGTTTGAGACCGTCCGAAAGTACCAGGTCGGCGTCTTCGGCATCAAGCCGTTCTTCGGCACCTCGCTCTTCAAGGGCGACAGCGCCATCAGCAGCCCGGAGGCGAAAGAAGACGACGAGCGGGCGCGCCTGGCGATCCGGTACATCCTGTGCAACCCGGCCCTGACGGCGCCGATTCCGGGGCTCCTGAATCCGCACCAGGTGGAGAACGTGGCGGCGGCCGTGGCCGAGCGCCGCAAACTCGACGTGGCCGAGGCCCGGAAACTCGAACAGGCC
>Ga0315289_10009636_pt1 | contig 13895 bp, 10 predicted proteins | sample YL17G11_40_MG_FD_203452 | JGI IMG/M metagenome (GOLD analysis project Ga0315289, IMG submission 203452) | Sediment microbial communities from Yellowstone Lake, YNP, Wyoming, USA - YL17G11_40 | ecosystem: Environmental > Aquatic > Freshwater > Lake > Sediment | place: USA: Wyoming | collected...
CCCTGTGCCGGAGTAGCCGACGTAAGCATGGGAGCCGACGTTGAGGTCCCCGTCCGAAAGCGTGTAAGCCCCCTGGGAGCCGGAGTTGTAGCCCAGGTAGAGGTAGCCTCCGAGCGTGTGCGTTCCGCCGGTCTGGGTGAACGTCCCTGTGCCGTGGTAGCCGACATAGGCATAGTATCCGACGACTTTGAGGTTCCCGTCCGAAAGCGTGTAGGTACCCGTCCCACCCACCTGGTACCCAATGTAGAGATTCGAAACGGTGTGTGCACCTTGCGATTGGCCTATGTGTGCGGCGCCCGAATAGCCCACGTAAAGGTTCGTGATGGAGGCCCCTGCCGTGCCCGGCAAAGTGTAGGTCACGTCACTGCCGCTTTGATAGCCAAAGGCCAAGTTGTTAATGGTGCCCCCCACTTGAAGAGAGCCGCCACTTACATCAAGGATGCCTACGCCTGTGACGCTGCCGGTCACGCTGAGCGTGCCTCCCTGAAGGTTGTACATGTCCTTCGAGCCTATGGCCAAGTCCCTGCCGACCGTGTGCGTGCCGCCGGTCTGGGTGAACGTCGCTGCGCCGGAGTTGCCTACGTAGGCATAGGAGCCGACGTTAAGGTTCCCGTCCGAAAGCGTGTAGGTCCCCTGGGAGCTGGAGGAGTAGCCCAAGTAGAGGCTGCTGCCGACCGTGTGCGTGCCGCCGGTCTGGGTGAACGTCCCTGTGCCGTAGTAGCCGACGTAGGCATAGGAGCCGACGTTAAGGTTCCCGTCCGAAAGCGTGTAGGCCCCCTGGGACCCGGAGTCGTAGCCCAGGTTGAGGTAGTTGCCTACTGTGTGCGTGCCGCCAGTCTGCTCGACGGCGCCCGCCCCGGTACTGGCCGTGTAACCCAGATATAAATACGAACTCTGGGCGTTGGGGGCCGCGATCAGGGCTGTCCCGCCATTGTCGATGCGCGCCCCCAAGCCACTTGTTGGCACCCCGGAGGTCCAGTTTGCCGCGTTGAACCAGTCGCCCGCCCCCGGGTTGGTCCAGTAGGTCTGCGCCATTGCCAGGCCGGTGCCCATGAGAAGCGCCGCTGCGCCAAACGCCGCAATCATCATCTTGGCGTACATGTTGGTTCCCCCCGCTATGACTTGCCTCTGCCAGTGAAATGCGGAAACCGGCCCCGCGCCTAATCTTGCTTCTCTCACAACGAAATATACCCCAACATCGCCAGGATGGCAAATGCAAACACTATCGCAATGTCTTGCCGCACGATGCGGCCCCAGCACTCAGTACGCCAGTTCCACGGTGCGCAGGGCCTCGCGGAACTCCTCGATCTTCCAGGCCGTGGGCGGAATGTCGCCTTGGTCGCAGGCCGGGAAGTCGCGCAGGAACCGCCCGCGGTACAGGTGCCGCTGAAGGGCCATCACACGCCCGTTCGCGTTGGCCAGGTAATCGGTCCGTCCCTTTCCGCCGGGCGGCACGACCGTCACGCCCTATTCCATTGACGCCGGGGCCGGCGCGCGGCAGTATTGGAGTGCCGGACAACCGTTTTCGGGCAAGGTATCTGGTCCAAATCAGGAGGCAGCGCATGCGATATCCGGTTCTCGGCATTCTGGGTCTGGCCCTCTTGGCGGGGGCGATGGTGATGGCGGCGGAGGAGGGCAAGGAAGAGGGGTTCGTGCCGCTCTTCAACGGCAAGGACCTGACGGGCTGGGAGGGCGACGCCAAACTCTGGATCGTCGAGAACGGCGTACTCATCGGCCGCTCGCCCGGCATCGGCTACAACGATTTCCTCGCCACCACGAAGACCTACGGCGACTTCATCCTGCGGTTCCAGATCAAACTCGTCGATAACAAGGGCAACAGCGGCGTCCAGTTCCGCTCGAAGCGCGTGCCGAACTCGCACGAGGTCTCTGGGTACCAGGCCGACATCGCCCCGGGATGGTGGGGAAAACTCTACGATGAGGCACGGCGCAACCGCGTCCTGGCGGGACCCAAGGAGGAAGACCTGAACAAGGTGCTCAAGCCGACCGACTGGAACAACTACGAGGTCCAGGCCGTGGGCAACAAGATCACCATGTCGATCAACGGCTTCAAGACCGTGGAGTACACAGAAGAAGACAAGGGCATCGCCACCGCGGGCATCATCGCCACGCAAATCCACGGCGGCGGCCCGATGGAAGTCCAGTTCAAGGATATCCGCATCAAGGAAATCAAGCCGGAGAAGTAGCAATACGACGCCGCTCAAGACGCAGCGCGGCACATCGAGCGGCTGCGGTAACGAGCCTGGACTGTCATTCCGAGTGAGCGCAGCGAGTCGAGGAATCTCGCCGTAGTCTTTGCCGTTTTGTCGTCTCCACGGCGAGACCCCTCGGCTTCGCTCGGGGTGACAGATATCCTTGGGAGTTGCTTGACCTCGCCCCTGCCGCGTGGCAAGATGCACCGGCGTGAGAGGTTGCATGGCACTGGGCGACCTGTGGAGGCCATTTCCGTGAACAATCGCGTCAATCGGCGGACGTTCCTGGCTGCCTCGGCGGCGGCGGGGTGGGGCCTGGCGGCAGCCCCCTATCTTCGGGGCGAGGAACCGAAGTTCAAGACCACCCTCAAGAAGGCGATGATCGTCGGCCGCCCGAGTGAGGCGAACCTCAAGCCCCTCAAGGATGCCGGCTTCGACGGCGTCGAGGCCGGCGACTGGCGCGTGAGCGACGCCGACGCGGCCGCCAGCCGCGACGCCGCCGAGAAACTCGGCCTGCGCATCCAGTCGGTCCTCTACGGGTGGGCTGGGTACAACACAAAGGACCCGAACGTCGCCGACATGGAGAAGGCCCTGCGGGCCGCCAAGGCTTACGGCGCCGACGCCGTGCTTCTCGTCCCCTGCCGCATCGGCGGCATGCCGATGCCCGAGGCGTGGGAGTTCCAGATCGAGTTCGACGAGAAGACCGGGCACCTTGTGAAGGTGGTCGCCGGCGACAACGAGAAATACAAGGCCTACATCGACGCCCACAACCAGGCGGTCGACGGGTCCATCGCGGGCGTCAAGAAACTCATCCCCGTGGCCGAAGAGACGAAGGTCGTCATCGCGCTCGAGAACGTGTGGAACAACCTCTGGGTCAAGCCGGCGTACTTCGCCGCGTTCGTCGGCATGTTCAAGAACCCCTGGGTGAAGGCATACTTCGATATCGGCAACCACGTGAAGTACGCGCCGCCGGAGGAGTGGATCCGGGCCCTGGGCGGGCTCCTTGCGAAGTGTCACGTCAAGGATTTCAAACTGAAGAGCGACGGGCACGGCGGCGACTTCGTCAACATCCGCGACGGCAGCGTCAACTGGCCCGTCGTCCGCAAGGCCCTCGACGACGTCGGTTACAGCGGGTGGATGACGATCGAGGGGGGCAGTTGCTCGCTCCAGGAGCACTCGAAACGCCTGGACCTGATCTTCGCCGGACAATAACGGCCGTTTCTCAACACATTCGGCCGCCCGCCTTTGGGGGCGCGTCATCCGGTGGATGGCATGGCCACGCGACTGTGCGTGGCCATGTGATTGCGCGCGGGCCTGCAACATGGCCACGCAGCGGCGCGTGTCCGTGCCGCCCGCCGCACAAATCGCCGGCTTGCCGCCCACGCATCGCGCCACCAGGTCGGCAAGTCGGCGCTTCAGCCTGCGGCCGACAGGCGGTATGATGAGGCAAGGCGATCGGTAATCGCGGAGAGTGTCAATGCCGGAAGAGCCACAGGCCGACAAGATGGCGCCGCTCGTCAGACTCGTGCGCGAGAAGCGGTTCGACGACCTGGAATCTGAGTGGATGGCCGCGATCGAAAACGACGCGTTCACCCTCGAGGACCTGGCGGTCGTCCTCCAAGAGGCCGCCCAGGAGGGCGCGGCCAAGGCGATGGAGTCGCTTCTGTGGCTCCTGCTTTCGTCGTGGAAGGACCGCAAGGGCGTCGAGGCGACCCTCGAGGCGACCCGGCAGGTGGCCGACTTCCTCTCCGATAGCGACGTCCTGCGCGAGGAGGTGGACGGCGTCTACCGGGCGGCGTTCGGGGGCGTGCCGGGCATCGCCACACTCGCCGAGATGACGGTCGGGCGCCGCGACGTGCCGCTGCGCATCGGCGTCCGGCGGCTCGAGAAGTTCCTCCTGCTGGAGCCGGGCACGTACATCTCCGACAGCCGCCGCAGGAGCCCCGGCCGCGTCATCGGCATCGACGAGGCCCGCAAGGTCCTCTCGGTTTCCTTCGGCGACACCCAGCGGGCGTACGACGTGGCCTCGGTCGAGAACCTGGAGATCAGCGACCAGGACGACCTGCGGGCGCTCCTTCTGTTCGACAAGCCGCGCCTCGCGCGCCTGGCCGAAGAGGACCCGGCCGAGTTGGCCCGATTGGTGCTGAAGGCGTACGGCCCGCACCTGGGGTTCCGCGACTTCAAGGCCGCCCTGGCGGAAGTCGTTCCCGGCGATGCGTGGTCGCGGTGGTGGTCGGGGGCAAAGACCGCCGTCCGCCGCTCGCCCTTGATTGAGATGTCCGACGGCGCCCAGCCAACGTTTTTCCTTCGCACCAGTCCCCGGGCGTTCGAGGATCGCTCGCGCGAGGAGTTTGGCGAGACGCCCCTCGGCCAGCCGCGCCTGGTGCTAGTGCTGGCGCACCTCAAGGAGACCGGGCACGACCCGGCGACCGAGTCGGTCCTGCTGGGGCACTTTGCGGCCGAGATCGCGCGGCCGCTCACAGAAGGTGCCGTGGCGCCTCCCGCCGAGGCCCTGGCGGCACTGGCGGTGCTGGCGGAGATCCGGCGCCATCATCCGGAAGGCCCGGCGCCGGCGGCCCCGCCGGTCGAGTCGGTCCTCACGGCCGACGCCGACATGGCGGCGCTCATGCGGCCCATCGGCGACGACGGCCTCGCCCGGTGCATCCTGACTCTGGTGCGCGAGGCCCTGACCGACCACTGGCCGGACCTTTACGCGGCGGCCCTCATGGGCTGCTGCGAAGAGGTTTGCGAGTGGGTCGGCGAGCAACTCGCGGCCGCCGGGCTCGAGAGCCGCCTGACTTCGGCTGCGGCCACGATCCTGCGGCGGCCCGACGAGAACTTCTCCGCCCTCTTCTGGCTCTGGAAGGCCGTGACCTCCGGCCAGCACGCCCAGGCCTTCGCGGAGGTCAACCGCTCGTCGCTCACGATCCGGTTCCTGCTGGCGGCCGACGCTTTCGCGCGGCGGGCCGCCGATGACCGGTCCTTGAGGCCCCAAGTGGGGTCGATACGGGCGGCGCTGGCGGCCCGCGACGGCGAGGCGCTGCGCAGCGTGCTGGAAGCCGCCGACGACCGGCAGGCCAAGGATATCCGGGCGGCCATCGAGCGCAACGCCGCCCTCACCGACGTCGTGCGGACGCGCCTCCTGGACATCGTTCGCAAGACCCATCCCTCGCACTTCGTCGTCAAGGCCCTGGCGCCGTGGGAAGAGGACGTCAACTATACGACGACCGCCGCCCTCAGGAAGCAGGAGGAGATTTACGGCGAACTGGTCACCAAGAAAGTTCTCGACAACCAGCGGGCGATCGCCTCGGCCGCCGAGCAAGGCGACGTGAGCGACAACGCCGAGTTCACCGCCGCCCTCGAAGAACGCGACCGCCTGGCCGAGCGGGCCGCACGCCTCCAGGCCGACATCGCCAAGGCCCGCCTCATCACCCACGGCATGGCCGACAGCGACATGGTGACCGTGGGCAGCCGCCTCCGGGCCCGCAACCTGGCCACCGGCGCCGACGAGGAGTTCGTGTTCCTGGGGCCCTGGGACGCCGACATCTCGAAACACATCTACTTCTATCGCGCCCCGCTCGCCCTGGCGTTCATGGGCCGCCGCGCCGGCGACACAGTCGCCTACGGCGCCGGGCCCGAAGAGCGGAAGTGGGAAATCCTGGAAGTCGGCGCGGGAATCTGAGCCGGTCATTCGATAAGGCCGTGTTCGCCGGCGGGCTCGTTGGAGAGTCCCCCCAGCCGCTCAATGCCCGTCACTTCCCGGCGCCCCCCGGCGCCGACCACGAGAACGCGCTCGGGTCAGTCGGGAAGGGCAACTGGTCGAACGGCCGCGAGACGGGCTTGCCGAAGAACACCTTGTCGGCGAAGTCCAGGAGCGTCGCCCAGTCCTCGGCGTTGTGCTCGTGCTTGCCCTCGCGGTAAGAGATGCCGATGCGGTCGGGCACGCCGAGGAACTTGTAGACCTCCAGGGCCGCCAGGTGCGCCTGCTGGCACCCCGTGGGGTTGGCCCAGAGGTCGCCGCGGGCCTCGGTCGCCAGGAGCGCCCGCGGCGCCACCAGGGCCCTCAGCGAATGGTGGTCGAACGGAAGGCGCGTCTCGTTGCCGATGAACCCCTGGAACCGCGGGTTGAACCAGAACGGGAAGACCGTCGCGACCCGCTGGAGCGTCTCGCCCTGGGGATGGACGACGCGGTACGCGCTCGCGCCGCCTGCGCCGGACCCGTTGGGGCAGACCAGGGCCACCCGGTCGTCGAACGCCCCGGCCAGCAGGGCGGCCTTGCCGCCGCGAGAGTGCCCCGTGACGGCGATGCGGGCGGGGTCCACGAAGTCCAGCGTCAGCAGGTAATCGACCGTGCGATGGAACCCCCAGGCCCAGGCGGCCTCGCAGCCCCAGTCGTAATCTGGATAGAGGGGGAACACGCCCCGGGTGCGCTCGTTCTTGTCGGGGGCGACCTCCTCGCGGTTGAACTCGGCTACGATGTACCCGCGCCGGGCGGCGTCCTGCCGTATGGCCTCCGGCAACTTGTACCAGGCCAGGTCGCCCGTCACCATGGCCGGCAACCGGCCGGTCTTGCCGCGAGGGATCGTCAGGTCCAGGTGATACCGGACCTTGTGGCCGGGGCCCATCGCCAGGAGCAACTGTTTCTCGGTGGCGCCGATGGCGTCATTGGTTTTCGACGAGATCTCAGTGGCCTCGATGTTGCCGGGCGCCGGCGGCAAGTGCCCGAACTCGTAGTACAGAATCCGGGCCTTGAGTTCCTCGCGGCGGCGGGCCCAGTCGCCCTTGGCCTTCACGCGAGAGCCGTCGCTCATGATAAACGGGTCCGGCAATTCCTTGATGGCAGGCAACTGGTCCACGGGGGGCATCTCGGCCCAACGGGCCGAACCGCAACCGGCGTTGGAGGTGAACATAAGGACTCCCAATATGAGGGCCAGGTTGAGAGCGTTAGAGTGCGTCGAACGCACCATGCCGTCACCGGACCTTTCCCGATTCTGCCGGTGCGGCGGGCCTGCTGACCCGCCGCGCCGAGTATTCGTGCCGCGCTACACCGCCTCGCGGGCGTAATCGCGCATCGCCAGGAGGTTCTCGGCCGGCGTGCCGCGCGGCACCTCGCACCCGGCCCCGACGATGTACCGCCGCCCGGCCGCCCGGTGGCACTCGGCCAGCGCCTGCTTGACGCTTTCGGGCGTCCCGTCGCGCAGGGCCCGCACTGGGTCGAGGTTCCCGAGGAGCACCTGCCGCGCCCCCATCTTGGCGCGGGCGTCGGCCAAGGGCACCGGATAATCGATGTCGGCGATCTCGCACCCGAGGCGGCCCATGAGTTCGAGGTTCCGGCGGGTGTCGCCGCAGATGTGCAGCCGCACCGCCGCCCCGAGCGCGTGGATGCCGTCGACGAGTCTCACCTGCCAGGGCCAGACGAACTCCGAGTAGATCCGCGGGCCCACGAGCGACGAGGCAGCGTCGCCGACGCCCACCAGGTCGGCCCCCGCCTGGACCTGGGCCTTCGCGAACGCCAGTTCCATCTCGACCGCGAAGGCGAAGAGGTCCCGCACGAAGCCGGGATCGTCGAAGTAGTCGTACATCAGCGTGTTCATGCCGCGAAGGTCCGCCCCCATGGCGCAAGGGCCTTCGACCCACCCCTCGATGACCTTGTCGCCGCCCAGGCGCTTCCGGAAAAGGGCCGCGGCCTTCACGCGGTCGCTCATCCGCTTGCCCTTCAAGGGGTCGGGCACCTTGAGGCGCGCCAGGGTCTTCTTCTCGGCCAAGAGGGCCCGGCTCTCGTCGATGGCGGGGGGCTGGTTCTCGAAGAACTTGACGGCGGCCCCCAGGTCGGCGGCCTCGCGGGCCGGGTCGGAGATCGACGACACGTAGTCCAGGTCGAACCGCTCGGCCGTCCGCATCTGGGCCTCCACCAGGACGCGGTGATCCGTGACGTACCGGCGGTACTTCGCGCCGATCTGATCGGCGGCCAGCATCATGGTGATGGGCATCACGGGCAGGCGGTCGGTGCGCTTGCCGGCAATCATGGCGAAGACTCGCTCGCGCGAAGTCATGGCTTGGCCTCCGTCCGGACGCCTGCCACCTTAGCATCCGGCCGCGCGGTTCGCAAGCGGTCGGGCAAGGGAGCGGGCCACGGTGGTCAATCGCGGCAAGCCGTTACCCGCCGCGGATGCCGCGCCCTGGTGCAGAGAGCGGCGGGCTCGCGCAAAGCCGCAAAGCACGCAAAGCAGGGCAGTTTTTCTGTCCCAAGAAGAACGTCGTTTTGCCTTTCTTTGCGTCTTTGCGCCTTTGCGTGAGCAGCCTTCTTGCGCTGTCCGCTTTGCACTGTTCCTGAACGTAAGTCATCGTGACTTACAACGACTTACGTTTTTTGGACCCCCAAAATCGGCCTTTTAGGCCCAAAGTTATCCACAAAATGGCCTTGGCGCTAGCGCCAGGGCGGGTGACCTCGAAAAATGTTAAGATGGGCTAGACGAAATTTATCGATTTTTTCACTTTTTTGAGTTTTACACCCCCCCTTCTGTATCGACTTTGCATTTTTTTATCGTTTTTTGCGCGCACCCCAAAGACGTAAGTCGAATTGCAGAAATGAGACTTACAAGCGGCGGGACTAGGGACTGGGGACTTGGGACTGGGGGTGGAATGAGGATCACTTTGACGACTCCATGAAGGCGAGTTCAGCGGGGAGGCGGAGGCAACCGGGGACCCGGAAGAGGCGGCGACTGCCAAAAAGGCAGGGACTAGGGACTGGGGACTTGGGAAGGACGCAACGCGGACCAGGCGGCGAAGGGCAAGGACGCCCGGTTCCGCAAGGTCGAGCGGGGCAAGTTCGAGGCGACGGTGGCCGCCCGGCAGTGGCCCTATCCGCCTAAGACGCCCAGGCCGTGCACGCCCGGGCGTCTGTCCGGTTGGCCGGCCACCGCCGCAGCCGCTACGGCTGCAAGCACGTCCAGGTCATTCACGCCTGCCCCGCGTGGGGGGACGCATCCAGCGCCGCCGCGAGCGCCGGCATTGTGGCAAGCACATTACCACCTGGGAGCATGCCCCCGTCGTAGGGGAGGCAATGGCACGGCGATTGGGCAAAGCGATTGGGCAAGGTGTTGCGGATGGCATCGCCGATACCTACAATGCCGAAGAGAGCGGGGCTCGTTTCCGTCATAGGGGGCAAGATCATGGCCACAGCAGAACAACTCAAGGCTTTGGTGCGCAGTTACACCGAAGGCGATGAGGATCGCTTTCTGGCCGTTGCCATGCAGATCGCAGCCCATGCGGCCCGCACAGGTAAGGAGAAGCTGGCCCAAGAACTTCAGGCTCTTGTGGATCAGGCCAAGAAACGCAGACCGCTTGAAGCACGCCCTCGCTCGGTTTCCATTGTGCGCCCCGACAGTGACCTGGCGGGATTGGTAACGGCCTCTTTCCCCCAGACTCGTCTCGCAGACATGGTGTTGTCGGATTCCATCCGGAGTCACCTGGATCGGGTCGTGCTTGAATACCGGGAGGCCGACCGGCTCCTGGCGTACGGGCTTTCCCCAAGACGCAAGCTGCTGTTGGTTGGCCCGCCAGGATCGGGCAAGACGATGACCGCGTCCGCGTTGGCTGGGGAATTGAGCCTGCCACTCCTGACTGTTCAGCTTCATGCGGTGATCTCGCGCTTCATGGGTGAAACCGCTGCCAAACTGCACCTCGTCTTCGACGCCATGTCCCGTACCAGGGGTGTCTACCTCTTCGACGAGTTCGATGCCATCGGCGGACGGCGGGTTGCCGTGAATGATGTTGGAGAGGTGCGGCGAATCTTGAACTCATTCCTGCAATTCCTGGAACGGGACGATTCGGGCAGCCTCATCATTGCCGCCACCAACCTGGTCGAGATGCTGGACGAGGCCCTGTTCCGGCGCTTTGATGACGTGGTTCGGTATGACCTGCCTACTGGGGAAATGGCGAAACTGCTAATCCAGAATCACCTCGCGGCGTTCGAAATCCCGGATTTGGCATGGGAGTCCCTCCTGCCCGCCACCCATGGGCTAAGCCACGCTGAGATTACACGCGCTTGCAATGACGCGGCAAAGGATGCCGTGCTCGCGGATCGGTGCGCCGTCACCACCGAGAACCTTGCCGCTGCATTGGCCAGAAAGGCGCATAAGGAGTAAGTGCCGGGGGGAATGCAGAATGGCGAAGCGGCGTCATATTCGGATCGAACGCGCACCTTCTACAGAGCGCTACACCTATCCTGGGAAGGTGCGCTCTAAATTCATATGTCCTCTGCGCGACCGCGCCTTTCATGCGCAGCGCCTGCGGCAACAGGTGCGCGCCGTCGAGGCCGCTGCGGCAGCCGCGCATGCGGATCAACCTGCCGAGTCATATAGCATTGCAGTGGAGTTCTGGAGCGACGCCGATTTCGAACTGATGCTGGACAGTTTGGAGAATCGCAAGCAGAAAGTCGAGGTCGCGTGCGTTCGCAAAGAGAATGGGATTTCGATCGCCACCGTTCATGTTCCTCCTGGTAAAATGTCTTTTTTTCTGAGAAGGATCGAACAGTACGAAACCGAGAACACCAAACCTAGGAAACCCACATCCGAGACCAGGCCTAGACATCGCAATCTGGTTGAAAGCATCGCCAACATCAAGTTCGCCGCGGTCAGATCATTCTGGACCGATGACGCGGCCTTGTATCCTCTGGACGACCAAGCCATCTGGTGGGAGGTTTGGCTTCGCTGTCCTCGAACGGAGCAAGGCAATCAAACCCTCTCGGAATTTCGGCAGGCAGCTGGCCAAGCGATCCGGCTGGATCGGCGTGAAGTCCGATTTGAGGAACGGGCCGCTCTCCTTGCATGGTGTGCGCCGGCAGACTGGGCCGGTGATCCCGGCCTGATGGATTACCTGGCCGAACTTCGGAAGGCAAAGGAACCTGCCGGCCCTTACGTGCAGTTGACGCCTGCTGACCAAGCCGCAGTTGTTCAGGACCTCCTGTCGCGGGTCACGCCGCCAGCCGGAGATGCTCCAGCCGTCTGCATCCTGGACACGGGCGTGGATTGGGCACACCGGTTGCTTGCCGTCGGTATGGATCAGGCGTCCGCACTGACGGTGGACCCGAACTGGCGCACGAACGACCACAATGGTCACGGCACAGAGGTTGCGGGGCTTGGTCTCTATGGCTGCCTGACTCAGGCTTTCTCACGCGCGGCACATGTCGCATTGACCCATCGCCTTGAGTCCGTGAAGATACTACCTCCGCAAGGCGCGAATCGTCCCGAGAACTACGGGGCCATTACACAGGAGGCTGTAGCACGAGCCGAGACGGCCTTCCCCGGCCGCAATCGTTCGGTTTGTATGGCTATAACGGCAAGTGACCGGGACCACGGGTATCCCACCCTGTGGTCGGCGGCAATAGACCAGATGTGTTCAGGGGAACTCGACGACAATCGCAGATTGATGTTCGTCTGCGCAGGCAACGTAGACGCTCCACGGGATGCGGATTCAGGCTACCGATATCCGCAGACAAATCATGCCCAAGGAATCGAAGACCCAGGCCAGTCCTGGAATGCTCTTACCGTGGGCGCCTGTACCGACTTGGTCATTATCCAGGAATCCGGACGCCAAGGGTTGAGCCCTATTGCATCGAGAGGCCGCCTCTGTCCCGCGAGCAGAACGTCCATGTCCTGGGGTCATGAGTGGCCCATCAAGCCCGACATCGTAGTGGAGGGGGGAAACTGGGCCATAGACTCGGCGGGGCGTATTGATCAAGCCGTGGATGACCTGTCCCTGTTGACCACGGCGAGGCCGATATCTGGTCGGATGCTGACCACTTCCCGTGACACAAGTGCCGCCGTTGCGTTAGCGGCACGCATGGGCGCGATCATTCAGGGCAGGTATCCCGCCCTCTGGCCTGAGACGGTTCGCGGCCTGATGATCCATTCAGCCGAATGGACCCCGGAGATGCTGGCGGAGTTCCCCGAGGCCACCCGGCGAAGAGATCTCCTCAGGTGCTACGGTTGGGGTGTGCCGCAGTTGGAGCGGGCGATCTGGAGCGCCGAGAACGCAGTGACCCTGATTTGCGAAGGGTACCTTCAGCCTTACGACAATATCGAGAAGATGGACAAGAACGGCAGGAAGGTTAGCAAGGTCGGGACGAGAGATATGCACGTCCACGAGCTTCCTTGGCCAGTGGATGTTCTGCGGCAGTGTTCGGCTGAGACAGTAAGAATGCGTGTCACGCTGTCGTACTTCATCGAGCCGAGCCCCGGCAGGGTAGGATGGACGCGAAGGCATCGCTATCAGTCGCACGGCCTGCGATTCGATGTTAAGCGGCCGACTGAGTCCGTGGATGATTTCCGCGGGCGGCTCAGCCGCGAAGCACAGAAGGAAGAACTGGAGGATGCGCAAGAGGGAGCCGCCCCTCCCGCACCTCAGGGCGGGGGCCAACCGTGGGCGCTCGGCCGCACGTTGCGTGCCCGCGGTTCGATCCACTCGGATTGGTGGGAAGGCTCGGCTAGCGAACTGGCCTCCTGTGGATACATCGGAATATTCCCGGTCACTGGTTGGTGGCGAGAACGCGCACACCTGGGGCGATGGGATCGCCCAGCGCGGTATAGCCTGATTGTCTCCCTGGAAACCTCCCGAACTGACATTGACCTTTACACCGCCATTGCTGCCCAAGTCGGGATTGCGACTGAGATTGGAGCCTAGCGGTCCGACAGGCTGGATCTGGCACCTGTCTCCCCCAGTGTGACAGTCTGCGGTGCTTCCCCCCCAAGTTTCCTGACCCGCATTCCGCCCACTGGCAGCGGCAGGCGACCGCCGTGCGCATCATCCGCGGCCGATACGATGCCGCGCGGACGACCGATGCCAACCGCCGCCACTGGGCGGGCGCCGAAGAAAAGTACACCGGTGTAACGGGGCCATGCAGGAACCTCTTGCATGGCCTTCTTGTCAAGCGGAGACATTGGGGATGCTGCCCGGGTTTTCGGGGAATACGGGAATCGCTTCCATACTGCGCATACTCTGAAGAGGGGGAAGACAATATATGTGTCTCACCGGAACTCCCTGTAAGGACATTGACGAACTGGTCGGTCACCTTTACAGGTCGGTCGGTTTCCGGGGACTTATCTCCTGACCGCCTCGCCCGCGGTGGGGGCACTATGTGGCTTACGGGTTTGCGCGAGACCTGGATCTGAAATCTGAGACTTGAGATTTGAAGGCGGCAAGGGCCCACTCGCATCGGGGCAGCAACGGTGTACAATGGGCGCGTTCGACGGGGGGGCGGCTCTTTGGGCCGAAGGCGTACAGCACAGGCGCGGATCGGCCGGCGCGCAGCCGGCGGCTTGTCGGCAGCGGGCCGGCGGGGGCGCAGGAGCATGAGACATGACTGCGGCAGCCACGGCATTTGACGGCCAGATCGCCTTTCGGCACCTGGAGCATCTGGCGGTGACCATCGGCCCCCGCCCGACCGGCAGTCCGGGCGAGCACAAGGCCGCCGCATACATCGCCGGCGTGCTGAAACGCCTCGGCCTCAAGGTGACCCGGCAGCGTTTCCCGTCCATAACCTACGGCAACCACAAGTGCGTTTTTGAGGTCCGCCAGGGCGGGCGATGGCGGCCGGTGGCGGCCGAGCCAGTCATGCTCAGCAAGAACACGCCCCCCCGCGGCGTGGAAGGCGAGATCTTCTTCGCCGAAACAGGGCAGCCGGAG
>Ga0315289_10009639_pt1 | contig 13893 bp, 14 predicted proteins | sample YL17G11_40_MG_FD_203452 | JGI IMG/M metagenome (GOLD analysis project Ga0315289, IMG submission 203452) | Sediment microbial communities from Yellowstone Lake, YNP, Wyoming, USA - YL17G11_40 | ecosystem: Environmental > Aquatic > Freshwater > Lake > Sediment | place: USA: Wyoming | collected...
ATCTCGGAAGCACCATTGATGCTGTGACCAGCACTACTCCACACCAATACCTTGTTCTCATTGGAGAGAATCTCCATATTGGCATTAAGCAGGGTCGGATTCACCTTCCCAGCAAACTCAAACAGAAGTCCACCAATCGGAGAAGCGCACTCCACCGTGATCTTGTCACCCGAGACGATCAGGTTGGCAACCTCAGAGGAGGGACCAAGCTTCGGGTATGGAGTTGCGTCATGCTGAATCACCCGAATCAGGTAGATTAGGTCAGACAACATCAAAGTCCGACCATCCGCATTCACGTCCGTGGCGCAAATCTGCGAGGGCTTATCAAAGGTGAACACATCGGTTCCGATGACAAAGTAGCGAGCAAACAAGACTGCATCGGCAGGCTCGTAGGCTATGTGGTTGAGGTTAATGTCACCACGCTCACACTTGAACAATGAGCTGGTGTCGCACACGTCTACTCCACCGCAAACAAAGTTGAAAGCTCTGACGAAATAGCCGGGCAAGTGCTCTTGGTAAACGCTACAAGGATCCGCCGGGAATTGCTGTACATTAATACTTACAAAGAGCGAATCACCAGTGCAGTTGGAGAAGACGTTCTCATTGCAATAGGCATCTTCCCACTCGAAGCAAACCGGCAGTTTCAGACCTCTCAACAGGGCGTTGTTGGCAACCTGGAACTTCAACCAAACCAGAACTTGATCACCGTCTGTCGCCTTCCCAACTGGCTCTGGATAAGTTTCGTTCAGGCAGTATCCTAGCTTGGCTGGCCCATTGGGCATGTCATTCTGGCCATAAAGCAGGATCTTATACTTGCAGCAGGCACAAAGCGGGCAAGGCAGAAGTCTGTAGGTGAAATACTCCCAGGTATACTTGGCGAACTCATAAGGAAATGGCGGATCCAATGGCAACTTGAATGATTCTAACAGATAATCTCCTTTCGTTACACTCAAGAGCGTCAGATCGATGTAATCAAACTCCACTTCCAGCTCAAATCCACCAATGGCAATACTGTCGTCAAGGTTCAGCAACATTATCGGGAGTTCAACAATATCTCCTGGCTGTGCACAGCTACCAATATCCTCAGAGTTCGGGATCCAGACCACGTTGGGGTTGGCGGGCGGCGTGGTGGCGGTCATGGTGAAGGTGCAGGAAGCGGTGGACTGGCATTTGTCGGTGGCGGTTAAGGTGATGGTGTAAACAATGTCTGTCTCAGGGCAAGTCGGCACCCATTCCACATGGGACCCGACTATAGTCGGCGGATTGGTTGGAGTTGGCACGACACTAGTAATACTCACGGTTGGAGTCTCACCACAAAAATCGGTAGCGGTAAAGTCACCGCTGACGAGCTTCGGCTTGTCACAGTAACCAGTCACGTTGGCCGGGCAGGTGATGCTCGGAGCATCGTTGGTGAGGTTTACTCTGACGGTGCACTGGGCTGTGCCTCCCTTGTCGTCGGTAGCTGTGACCGTAATCAGACCACCAGCCAAGCAATGATCGGCAACGTGATAGCAGGCTTTTCCGGTGGCAGTCGCAGTCCCTATACCGGACACGGTACAGGCGGCTACACCGTCCACCCCATTTCCTGCAAACGTTGCAACTATTTGACTTATGGTGCCATCCGGATCATTTACGATATACCAGCCGGTGGAATAGTTTCCATCACAGTTACGACTATCGGCACCCGGGCAGGTGCTAAACTGCGGTAGCTCGTTTGGCGGGATATAAATGGTGTCGCAAGCCGGGAGGAAGTGTCTGGGAACATAGTTGATGGCATCGTATCTGGTCAAAGCCAGGTTACTTCCTGGAGGCCAGAACGTGCTGTCCACACAGATGTCGGCTTCCGTGCAACCACTTACCTTCAGACCATAAACCAAGAAGGTCCAAGTGGCAACCAGTACCTTTTTGCCTTCCCACCATTTACCATATCCCGGGGCTAACATGGAGATCATAACGTTGTCCGGTCCCGTAGTATTCAAGTTGACGGACCATGCATCCTCATAAGCCAGATCGTACATCATATAGGCATAGCGGTTGGTATCGATAAGACCTGTGTGATTATCCACCAGGTCACGGAAGATGCTACGCCTAAAGGATGTCAAACCTTTATTCGTAGATTTGTTATTCCAGCTACCATAAGTGGGCAGAACGATTGAATCTGCACAACCTGATGGCCACCATTTTAGTGGAACCACAATGCCGGAGATGGAGTCTTGCACATATCTTCCTCCACCGTCCCACCAAAAGGTATTGGAGTCGTGGGTGATATATATGGCAAGCCGCACTGAATCATAAGGACCAGTGTTGTAAATATGATCGCAATTGAAAGTCTCTACGTACAGGGTGTCGCATATACCCAAGTCGACTGGATCCTCGGCACACGCGGCCCAGCTGTGGCTATTGAACGAGAGTATCGCCACAACCATCACTGCGAGAAGTAACAAGTTTCGTTTCATTTTTATTGCTCCTTACAAATTAACTTAAGTTATTGATTTAGTTTCTTGAAATTCTATCGAAACAGAATTCCAAAAAACCGATCTTCTTTCCCCCTCCTTCTTCAAAAGGTTACAGGGTTAGTTAGTAGCCTTTTTAATTTTGCTTTCTCACCTCCTTACCTAAAGTCTTTTTGAAGTAAAGTTGATAAAAGTAATGGATTTTACCCCTTCCTTATCTTCACCTCCTTTCAAGCAAAGGTTAAAGGATTTAGGTTACAGAAAAGCTCAAATTCCTTATCTATTCCTCTTTTTTTATGGCACAAGCACACCCGCCTTTGGGTCGCGGTCCTCCGACAAACAAGTAATTTATAAGATAGGAGATATCTGCAGAGTTGATGTGACAACTTGAATCGGGATCCGCGGCTTCTGGGGTACAGGGTTTTGGTCCACCTACAAAAAGATAATTGATCAAAAAAGATATGTCGGCTGAATTTGCCGCACTGTCGCTATTTGCATCTCCGTTCTTCCCCCACCAAGCGAAAAGCTCACCCATATCGTATTTAAAGGGATGCGTGAAACCAAAACTATCGCTAAAACTGCTGAATCCCTGACTCACCAGGAATAACACCTCTCTTCCGGAATCGGCATTACAGAGACAGGAAAGGTTCACCCCTAATCTGAAAAGGAGACCAGGGCTTCCCCTGGGGGGGATGGCACCACCTGGCTTCGCTTTCCCGTATACTACCACCCGTTTACAATCGGGCAGATTGGTGTCACCAGGGTCCCCATGACAGGTTACTGTTTCAAAATTTCTTATCAGAGATCCTACAGTGTCGATAAAACACTCTCGCACTGGAAAACGATTCCACACCAAACAAGGACAAGTATCTGGATCTGGATGAAGAGTATCGCAACCATCCGACCCACTATAAAGACAAGTGTCTACCGTGCATACTACATATGGGTCTGGACAAGTATCTAATGGAACCCGTGTACTGTCCACATAAATATCTGTGGTTTTGAAGTTAATCAGATGATCCCAACCACCTAAAGTAAAATCAAGGCTGAAAGATTGGATTGGAACTGGATTGGTCATCCATACACTAATCTCTACAAAACGTCCCGGATAAGCTGTTTTATACTCGACGGCCAGCTGAATCGTGTCACCCGCGGTCATTTCGGTTGCCCACACTTCACAACCTCCCACACACAGGAAGATAAAGGCGAAGCCAAACCCAATCACTCCCATGACTTGGTTTTTGCTCATCACTCTCCTCCGTTTTTATAATGTTTTTAACATCATTCTTCACCTTTATCTACCGCCTCTTTAGCCCAGCCTCCTTTGTATAAATTTGTTTTTCTGAAGAAAAGAGAAGCCTCCTTCTCCTTGCTTGGTATAATTTGATTTTTAGTAATCTTTACCAGCCCCAAAACTTTATTCAGCAAGCCTGGATTAAGATATCTTTTTGAATCTATTTGCTAAATCATTCCCTCTGGGAATATCTTCTTTATAAAGGGTTTCGATTTTATCATTAAACTCACAAATCGTGATATACCTGAGAGCGTCGACATCTTAACTTTCAGTATGTAATATACACCCTATTTCAATTTTGTCAAGAAAAAAAATAAAGATTTTTGAAAATTTTTGCCCATTTTTTGAACACCTTGATCTTCACACGATCCTTTGACTCTGGAACACTTACTTTTGCACAAAAACAGCTTACGCAAAGAACATGCCATTTATCGTCTTTGCGGATAGAATCGTTCTCCCAAGGTCGGAGCTTTTGCAATCCATAAAATCTTATTTCTTAAGTCTAAGTGTTACTTCGACTTATAACAAGCGGTGGTTTTGAGCAATTGATTTGTTTTTAATTACGCCTTCAGTCTATTTCCATGTTTTGCGTGGAGGCTATGCAATTCTTTTCAAAAAGAGTGCATCAGGTTTCATGGATTTGGAGAGATGGAATTAATAGGACTTTAACATAAATGTTTTTGTCACTGGTTTCGTGGAAAAAGGGTTCGGGTTGGGGTTAGGTATCGTTTGTCGTAAAGTCGTTGTCGTTTAGCGTGTTAAGATCAAAGAGGAGCAACATAGTTTGTATTAGTCTAATCAAACTCGCATGGAAGAGAGGAGATTCTCTTCGGGCGGAGAGACCTCTATCTTCTGGCATTCCTCCCCCCGCCTTGGCGGGGGATTTTCAACAGGTGAGTTTGACCATACTTTCACGGTTAGGGTTTTTAACCCCTTTTCATCGCAATATCTGGCACAGATTTTTGCAGATAGAGTCTGGTTTTCAATGGTAGGGTCTCCCAAAAGGAGGGCATAGGTGCTTTTATATCGGTCCACTGTAAATTTTAGCTCAGAAGGAAGTGAAAGAGACAGGAGAGCCTCATTTTCCTTTTGATCTCTTCCAGCTATCACTTTAGCTTTGGAGGGAAGCCTAAAGTGCCTGCCCATCTTTAAAAGAAATATGTGCCTCAACGAATCTTCCCCATGTTCAAAGGATTCCTTTAACCTTTGGGCAAAATTCTTGTCGGTCAGAAGGCAACCTCCCGCAGGGCAGGGATAATCTTCGATTTGGTAGCTTTGGGCTAAAGCGATTTGCGGCTTACGGGATCTCCCCTGTATGGGCAAAAGCTTCTCCCGGTCTACGATTCCCATTTGTTCCACCAGGGTGGGCTCCAAAAGCTTGGCAGAAAGGGGACGCAAGACTTTTCCTTTCAAACCCGACTCTTTCTCAATCAGCTTCATGGCATCCAACCTCTGAGACATGGGTCTTTCCCCTAAAACCTCGCCAGTGAAAATAAAATCAGCACCCACCTCTTCCATCAGCTGCTTGGCTTTCTGGAAAAGGAAGATTCTGCAATCCAGACAGGGATTCATGTTTCTTCCGTAGCCATGCTTGGGATTTTTCACCAGTTCCAGATAATCCTCTCCCCCGTATATTCTTTTCAAAAGGATATTAAACTTTTGAGCTACGGATTCCGAATAGCATTTGTCTTTTGTATCGCAACAACAAAAAGGGGTTTTGAAGTTTAAAGCTATTACCTCAAACCCCAGGTCCAGAATTATCTTCATTGCCAGGGTGCTGTCTAGCCCCCCGGAGAGAAGCCCAATCGCTTTTCTTTTCATTCGTTAAACCTTCCGCAATAAAACAAAACTCAGAATAAATGTTAGTGCCAAAATTACGACTTATGTGATATTCTTCTTGACATGTCATAAATAATAGAAAGTGATGTCCATAAAAGGAAGCCTGTAACTTTTAGATAATGTCGTGTCAAGTAGAATCTCATATAATATGAAACTTCCCCTCTCCTTACCCTCTCCCACAAGGGGAGAGGGGAGAATCAAGTAGAATGTAAGAAATTGAAAATATATATGCCCTTTCGTGCATTGTATTGCAAAGCATTCTCGCTTGATGGCAGTTCACAGTTTTGCCTGCAATTTTAAGTTTTGCTTTTTTAATTTGAATTAAAAAATCCTCCGCCCCATTTATCTATCTGAGAGGGGGGCAGGAACTCAGAGTAGAGTAAGATGGGACGAAGGATTAAATTTTTTTTCTTATCTTTTCATAGATGAGACGTAATAAATTTTCTTTTTGTTGTAATTTTTTTATTCAGCCAGCAACTGGTCGATCCTCTGCAAAACATCCTGAGCATCCCACTCCTTTCCCCCTACTATTTTCCATCTTATCACCCCTTTTTTGTCTAACAGGAAGGAAGTGGGGATGGCTCGAACCCAATACTTGCTCGCCACCTCTCCTTGGGGATTGAGTAAAATAGGAAAACTCATTTGGTACTTTCCAGCAAAGGAGGCTATGGTGGAGGCAGGACTTCTCTCTGCATTCACCGCCACAATTTCAAATCCCTTATCATGTCTTTTCTGATATAATCTCTCCAAAGATGGAATTTCTCTTTTGCAGGGGGAACACCAGGTTGCCCAAAAGTTCAAGAGAATCACTTTCCCCCTGAAATCTGCTAAACTGACACTTTTGCCACTTAGGTCAGACAAAGCAAATTGAGGAGCTAAAAACCCCTCCTGGGGTGACTCTTTTTCCTTGGGGTTGGGAATTGGATTTATCTCTGAAATTTCTTTACTTTCTCGAGTGAAGTAAAATACCCCCATCCCCACTACTAATAGCAGAAGCACAACCCATATTATAACTCTATTGCTCAAACAGATATCCCTTTTTTAGACCAAAAAATCAAATCTTTACGGTTTTCTTTTCTTATCTTTAAGAATTCGACCAGAAAAAAGAGAAACTTTATGTTTGACTTAAAGAACCTTTTTATTAAAAAAATGGGCAGGTAAGACTCCCGCCCTATACTGAAGAGATCTTGCTTTATTCTTTACCTTATTTCTTTTGCTCAGATTCGGATGGCTTCTTCTCTGCTACCGCGCTCTCAAAGCCCTTTTGGATTGGCAGGGTAATTCTGTAGGTGGTATTTTTACCTTTGATCTCTAAGGTGATCGATTTTTGGAAACGCTGGTCTTCCATTTCCCTTTTCAATCTAATCTTCAATTTTGCGGTTTTATTGGGCTTGATTTCATCCTTAGATAGTTTCACCTCTTGGAAAAATTCGGGTGGGCTATCGAGAAGAGTTAACTCCATTACCTCTGAAGTGAGATTTTTGATTTCGGTCTCTATTTCGACTTTTCGTTTCTTCCCTACCGGACCGAAGTCCAAAATCCGCGGTTCCACCTCTAACATAACGCTGGTATCCGAAGGCAACCACCCCTTTCCGCTGAAAGAGATGCTTAGATCTCCGGTGGTAGTGTCATTGGTGGATACCCTCGCGCTTTTATGGGTCTCTGAGGAATGCTGCCCCATCGTGTATATCAGCTCGATCCAAGTGCTGTCACCGACAGCCAGCTCCGTTCTAGTCAAGGGAGCTTTAGTGCACCCTCACCCAGGACTCACACTTTTGATCTTCAGGGTATCGGTCCCCATATTCCTGACCAGATAATGGTGGCTGACCACGCTCCCTGCCGGGACAAGTCCAAAATCAAATGTCGTCTCCGGAATCAGTATTTTTGGCTCGCCAGCCTGAGCCTCATACACAAAAATTGCCCCACAGGTCAAAAGTATCATCACCCCACAGAAGAAAACTACTCTCTTCATTTTGTCCTCCGTTTACCTCAATCGTATTAGTTAGGATAAAAATGAATCTGTTTTTAACTATTCTACATAAAGCTAAAATAAACCATTTCCTTATTTTGTCAACTATTTTTTGAAGTTTTTTCGCTCCCAATCCATTTTTGGATCCCCAACTTACTTCTGTGTCGACAAATATAACGTAAAATTTTATTTACTATTTGATCGTCTCTTATTTTCTTTTTCGAATTCACTTTTTCAAAGATACATTTCTTTTCAGGGTTTAAAGGTTAATAAACAGGACATACAGACCCGCTAAAAAAATGAGAACTCCGCTGATTTTCTTGGTGAGAGCTGAGAAATTGCTTACCCCTTTAGACTTGGCGTAGTTCTCCACAAAACCAGTAAACACTCCCGCCAAGACTATCAAAGCGCAGTGTCCGATAGCATAGACGAAGAGCAAAGAAGTGCCATAGATTATCCTTCCCTTTGAGGCCACAAAAGCCAGAATGACAGCCAGAACCGGCGTGGCACAGGGAGAGGAGACCACTCCAAATAAAAGTCCCAACAAAAACGCACCCAGAACTCCTTTATGTTTCGATTTGAGAGTGACCGGCTGGGGAAATTTAAAGTTGATTATTCCAGTTAGATAGAGCCCCATGATAATGGCTACTGCACCGGCGATGTAATACCAGAACTTCCCCACGTCTCCAAAAAGACCTCCCACCAAGGAGGCAATGGCGCCCAATATCGTAAAGGTTATGGAAAGCCCTAAAGCGAACACCAAGGAATAGGTGATTGCCTTCTTCTTGTTCCCTTCAGAGTAACCACCCACAAATCCAATGACCAGAGGGATTATTGCCAAGACACAAGGACTTGAAGCAGAGATCAGCCCACCTAAGAAGACGAAAAGGTAAGCCAGCCCAGGAGAATTGTTGATGACGTCTGAGATATTAGATAAAATCGATTCCATATCAGTAGACTCCCATCTCAGCGAATTTCATTTTTATGGATTGTTTGTCCATAAATCCCTCATGCCGGTAAACTTCTTTGCCCTCTGCATCAAAAAATATCTGGGTGGGAATCAATCGAATTCTATATTTATTGGCTTCTTTTGGCTCATACCTTAGGTCGATTACTTTCACAATCGCCTTTCCTTTGTATTCTTTTTCCAACTCTTCCAAAATTGGCTTCATCTTTTTGCACGGAATACAGGTCCCCTTTCCTAAATCGACCAGCATGGGAATCTTATCCATGGTCTGACCCTGAAGTTCTCCCTTAGAAGCTCCCCCTGTTGCTCCCTGATTAGGTGTTTTGCCTGATTGATCGCTGGAACAGCTTATTTGAGTCAAACCGATTCCTATCGCAGTCAATATTCCTATAATAAACACACTTTGTTTGATTTTCACTTCTTCTCCTTTGGCTGTCTTTTTTCTTCGGCTCTTACCTCGATCTTTTGTATCATCTTTTTCTAAAGGACTCCAAAATGGCTAACGGTGGGAAAGAAATAGCTTTGGGTTTACACTTCACTGCGCACATACTGCATCCCACTTCGCAGTTGTAGGGATTTGAGACTTTCACCTTGTTGGTCTTCTCGTCATATTCATATACTCCGAAAGAGCAGAAATTCAAACAAATCTTGCAACCATCGCATAAATCTTCCATAATAGTAGGGAACCAGGGGACCTCCTCTCTGGGCACACCTTGCCAAGTTCCCAAACTTTTTGCCTTTTTTCCAACGCCTCGGTTTTTCTGGTCACAGAATTCCTCATATTCCTCTAACAAAGCAGATGCATAACTTTGTTCTTTAACCTTCGGGATATAATTATGTTCCTTGAATTTTTGTAACAAATAACTTTGCAATTCTTTAGTAGGCTTTTTGCGGGCTTCAAAAAGTTCGGTGAAAATCTCATCCATTCCGGATATGCCTATTAATTTACCATCTATTGTGATCAACTTTGATTTCATCGATGTTTATCACTTTAAGACTATTACGAAAAAATAGGACAGGGACAAGCCCTGTCCCTACATAAAACCCTTCAGGTTTCAAGTCTTCTCTTCTAATAAAAGATTTCTTATTTCTCCTACCGACGGGACCTTGCCTTGAAATTTTATCTTACCGTTTACAATCAAAGCTGGGGTGAAGCTCACACCTCTATCGATGATCTCGAAAACATCAGTGATCTTTACAAGCTCAGCTTCCAGTCCTATGGATCCTGCGGACTTTAGCTCATCCAATACTTGCTTGACTTTCTCAAAAGTATTATCGCACTTGGAGCAACCGGGACCCAATACCTCAATTTTGAGCATTTCTTTTCTTTAACACCTTCTATATTACTATCCCCATTTTTCCACACAACGATGACCGTAAAACTTCAACGTAATGTTTTCTCCTTTTGTGTCTTCGTTTGACTTTTCTCCTTTTTAGATGCAACCAGGAGTTCATCCAGCTCTTTTTTGAAATTCACAAGGAATTTCTCCTCATCTTCACAAAATTGCCAGACCGATTCGATCTCTTTGAACTCTTCTTTTCCTTTGAATATCTTCCTAAAACCTAAGGCAGACCAGAATATTTTGTATTTCTTGGCCGTCAAAGAGTCCTGTTCGATATTGCACTCCTTGAAAATAATGCGTCCCTCTTTGTATGGCTTGGTGTAAAATTTTTCTAAACCTTTCTTAGAAAAATTGCCAACATTTATGCAACAGGAACATTGGACCGCAGGATGGAAATGAATTATTACCAGGGAATCAAAACTGGCTAATTTTGCCTTGATACTCCCTTCTGAAGAAGCTTTTAGAGAATCACTGACCGTAGTCTCTTTCTTCTGCTGACCTTTCGCTATGCTTTCGCACAAAACTTGAGCGAAAGGATCAACCAAAAAGCCAACTAATATTATCATCCATCCCAAAACGACAATTATACTCACTTTCATAGTTGACTCTCTCTTCGAAAATTAGCTTGTTGCAGCAAGTTTACCTTCTTCTTTTAGAGCCTTCTTTACCTTGCTCCAGATTTTTTCTTTTTGGTAAAGTTGCCTTATCTTCTCAAGATTCTGAAAACTGATGGCATTTCCCATGCAGAGATTAGCACAGGTATTACAGCCTACTATGCAATCGAAAGGTCTTGCCACCACCGGTCCTTTATCTGTCCACTCAAAGACTTTTCTTCCACAATTCATGCAGATTCCACACTTCAAGCACTTTTGGGAATCAACTTTGGGATACCATTCAACTTTTTCCCTGGGATAACCAGCCAACCATGGCATTGTAAACCTCCTACGTGCGTTGACTTTTCACTATGGGCACCTTGGCACTAACGATTTCACGAAAAACTACCAGGATAATGCCCAACACAATTGAAACTAAGCTGAGGTCGAAGACCAGATAAGATAGACGGGTAATCACGCCTAACGCTTCCGGATGAATTAGCATGATGATCCCGGAAAGAGCAGACAAAGCCAGTCCTATTGCGATCAAAGTGCAACGAAAACAAGAGGCGACTCGTTTCCGAAGACATCCGCCTGGATACAATTGTTTAAGTCGGATCAAGAGGGCAATAGTTCCCACAATCATAACACCAGCGCCAACGCCAAAGTGGTGCGAATCCAGCCAAAATCTGCTGGGAAGCATAAATTCTAATAGCTCACGATGCCACATTAAATAAACAAATATCAGAAATACAGCAACTCCCATGATCCAGGAGAAAAGCCGATGGTGTAAACCAATGGATGGCGGACCCAATATCTCAAGAGCGCGACCAACCGCCCAGATCAGGAATAGAGATATCAGGACTACGAATAGGACGTAAAGAATCGGTTTTAGCTCGGATTCCCTAAACATCCCCAGGCTCACACTCCATGGCGAAAGCCCCAGAAGTTTATATTGTGGTTCATACACGGGATTCCCCTTTTCATCAAAGGGACGTTTAACCACAGGAGCATAGAAGAAGTCGGAATTACGACTGTGACAATCCCCACAACCATTCACTCCCAAAGCCGCCCTGGCGGGATAAACGTCATGGGTATATTTGTGCACATTCCCGTAGGGTGAAGCTTCCCAAGGCTCCATTGGGACTTGCTCAAACTCTTTTCCGCTTCTGTATATTCGGTCATTTGACACCCATACCACACGCTTCCCCTCCAGCGCATAACCAGTCTTATTTAGGTAAGAAGTCAATGCAGAGATCAACGCATCAATTTCCTCTGGTCGATTGATTTCTATCACTCCGTCATCATTGTCATCTTTAATCAGGGCTAAATCAGCATACGAGGTTGAGTCATTCTTAAAAGCCATCCACATCTTGTAAACATCAGACATCAGTGGCTGAGCCAATCCCTTTTTACCCTCAATCTCTATTCCGGGCCAAGCACTATGAAGCTGGTTCACCGGATAGATTTTTTCCTTATAACGTGCAAACACGGGGCGATATGGGTCAGTTGGTTTGTCATCGAATCCCATCATCTCCAGCTCGCCATAGTGATTCCAATATTTCATATCCGGACCATAGAAAGTCCAAAGATATTTGCCTTTCTCCGGAATTTTGGTTCCCGGATTAAAAACATCGGAGGCTTGAAACAAAGCCGCTTTCACTGGTCTTTGTGGAATATGGCAGGTTTGGCATGCGATCTTGTCAAGATGGAGTGGGGGTAGCCAACTGTGGTTGGCAATGGGAGCATTCAGGTATCCTTTTTCGTGGCACTGAGAACAATCCCTGCACGTATTGTCCAAATCGTCCCGCACATGTCCACCGGGATCGTCTCCCTTGCCAACCTGATGCACATCTTTTCCTTTAATACGCTCATCATCTGCATACTTGCCTGCAGGATGGCAGTCCACACACAAAAGCCCTGCGGCAAGGTGAACGTCGGTTCGCGCACGGAAATTGGCACCTCGCTTTTTCCATCCAGGTTTGGCATGGCAATTAAGGCAGGTCTGGGTACGTGGCTCTCTTACAATATGGGGAGAAAGTTTACCATCTTCATCAAAGCGAGACTTATCATAGGTAAGCTTAACTGGTTTTCCTTCTTTCACTGAACCTTCAACCATGGCTAATTTTGATCCGGTAGTAGCCGCCCAGCGGAAGTTCAGATTCTTCATTTGTTCATTACGGGCTGAGAAACTGTATTCTGGCATGTGGCACAAGAAACAATCCGCCTCCAAAACGCCCGACTTGTCCCACATAGCCTTGTAGTAGTCTCCATCTAAACTGTTCTCGCCGCCGGAAACCATGCCTGAGTTCGCATCAGTCATAACTGAATCATAACGACGCCCATCCCGATCAAACTCCAGAGGACCACCGCCCGGATGGCAACTTCCGCATTGGACAACAAAGTCATAAGACGTCATATCAATCAACCGAGCATTTGAATTTTTCTTTTCCGCCAACTGACGGTAAAGTGGCGCTGGGCTTCACCAATTACCACCATAGTTGCCTGGTGATGTTACCCATAGACATCGCTCCGCAGTTAAAGGGTTGGGCTTTTCTCCACGCCCTTGCTGAAAATGGAAACCTTCGGTAGTTTTATTGTAGTCATGGCATTTTCCACAGGTTTGCTTAGGGGAGTATGGTTTGTCGGAATTTATCTCCTTAACCGGATCTATTATATTTCCTGTCTCGTCATAAAGGAAAAAAGGCGGACACACGCCTTCCACGGAAGTTTTTTTAATGGTTTCTTTAGACCAACTCACTGATGGCGTTTGTGTCGCAGAGATGCAGAGTGACCATAGAATGAGCAAAGCGGACAACACCGTTAATCCAACCACCTTTTTCGTTATCAATGCTTGCTTTCCTCCTCTATCCATCTCTTCAGCGTAGCCATAACCGGCAGTTTGCCAGAGGAGTATACTTTTCCGTTAATCACCAGACCTGGGGTCATCAGGATTCCGTATTTGGAAAACTCCTTCATATCGGTAACTTTGACCACCTCCGCTTCGATTTTCAACTCAGCTAAAGTCTTGTTTACATCCTCCTCCAGCTTTTTGCAGTTAGGGCATCCGGGTCCCAAAACCTCGATTTTCATATTCTTTCCTCCTACAAAATCAGATTTCCAAATATCATTCCGGTTATAGTTGCCATTACTACTACCAGACTAACATAGACTCCTGTCTTTTTTACCCCCATTATTCTGGCAATTACAATCATATTGGGCAGGCTCAAAGCCGGACCAGCCAAAAGCAGTGCCAGAGCTGGACCTTTACCCATTCCTAAGTCGGTCAAAGCGCGAATAATAGGGACTTCGGTAAGGGTGGAAAAATACATCAGGGCTCCAAAGACCGAAGCTATGAAAGTCGGCCTTAGCCCGTTTCCTCCTAACCAATGCTCTACCACCGACTGAGGAAGCAAAGCTTTTAAGATCCCAGCT
>Ga0315289_10009640_pt1 | contig 13892 bp, 13 predicted proteins | sample YL17G11_40_MG_FD_203452 | JGI IMG/M metagenome (GOLD analysis project Ga0315289, IMG submission 203452) | Sediment microbial communities from Yellowstone Lake, YNP, Wyoming, USA - YL17G11_40 | ecosystem: Environmental > Aquatic > Freshwater > Lake > Sediment | place: USA: Wyoming | collected...
AGCGACCGGGAGCGGCTGGCGGGGGAGAAGGAGGTGCTGGGCCTGTACCTGACGGGCCACCCGCTGGATCAGTATGCGGAGAAGATCAAGGAGCTGGCCACGCATGCGGGCGACGGGCTCGAGGGGCTGCCCAAGGGGACGGAAGTGACGCTGTGCGGGCTGCTGACCGGGATCCAGAGGCGGCGGAACCGGGAGGGCAAGCCCTGGGCGTCAATGCAGCTCGAGGACCGTTCAGGCACTCTCGAAGCCCTGGTTTTCACGACCAACTACGAACGGCTGTCAGACAGCCTGGTGGAAGACTGCGCGGTACGCATCCGGGGCTTGGTGCTGCCGGAGGAGAATGCCCCGCCGAAGGTGTCGGTGCAGGACATTGTGCCGCTGGAGGTGGCCCGCGTGTCGATACCCACGCTGATCGCGATCCGGGTGCCGCTGGGTTCCGGCCAGGGACCGGAAGCGAGTGCTGCGGAGGCGCTGCGCGAGCTGTTTGCGAGGAAGCCCGGCGAGACCGAGGTGCGCCTGCGGCTGGAGAGGGCGCGGGAGTTCTCGGTGCTGCTGGACCTGCCGCAAAAGGTGCGGGCGGACCGGGAGTTCCGCCAGGAGGTGGAGCGGATCTGCGGGCGGGAGGCGGTGGAGGTGTTGGGAAGTTGAGGCGCCCTGCTAAGCTAGGTGGAGGCCATGGATTCTGAAGCCGACAGCAGCCAGCCAGAGGCTGGCGAGGAAGTGAAGGCGGAGGGCGCGCCCACCGAGGGCGCCTGGCAACGGGTGCAGCTTGCCCGGCATCCCAAGCGTCCGCACTCGCTGGATTACATCCAGCGCTTGTTCACTGATTTCAAGGAGATCCACGGAGACCGGCGCTTCGGCGACGACCCGGCGATCGTCTGCGGCCTGGGTTTCTTCGAGGGCGTGCCGGTCATGGTAGTGGGTCAGCAGAAGGGGCGGGACACCAAGCAGAAGCTGTACCGGAACTTCGGGATGCCCAAGCCGGAGGGGTATCGGAAGGCCTTGCGGGTCATGCAGCTTGCGGCCAAGTTCGGGCGGCCGATGGTGACTCTTCTGGACACTCCGGGGGCCTACCCGGGCATAGACGCCGAGGAGCGGGGCCAGGCCGAGGCGATCGCCTACAACCTCAGGGAAATGTCGCGGCTGACCAGCCCCCTGATAGTGATCTGCATCGGCGAGGGAGGCAGCGGGGGCGCGCTGGCGCTGGGCGTGGGCAACCGGGTCTACATGCTGGAGAACGCCATCTACAGCGTGATCTCGCCGGAGAGCTGCGCGGCGATCATCTACCGGGACTCCAGCAAGGGTCCGCTGGCGGCGGAGGCCCTCAAACTGACCGCCCAGGACCTGTTGCGGCTGGGCCTGATCGACGGGGTGATCCCCGAGCCGCCGGGGGGCGCTCACACCGACCCCGATCAGGCCGCCGAGCACATCCGCCTGGCCTTGCGGGCGTCTCTCGAGGAGCTTGGCGGGATGTCGCCCGAGGAGCTGATCGAGCAGCGCTGCCGGAAGTTCCGCGAGATGGGGAACTTCTTCAGCGAAGGGGACTCCTGAGCGCGGGTCGGCAGGGGGCGGGGTCTGCTACGATGGAAATTGGTGAACTTTTCCCTAGTCGTCACCGTCTGAATCAGCAGGAGCTTTACGCGTGAAGCGGAAATTGAAGATTTGGCTGATCATCCTCGGGGTGATCGTAGTGGGAGCGGTGGTTCTAGGTGCGGTCAAGCGCGGCCAGGCGGGAATTGTGACCGTCCAGACCGGCCGGGTGACGCGTCAGGACCTGGTTTCGATCGTGACGGCTTCCGGAGAGATTAAGCCCCGGAATTACATCAACATCGGCGCCAGCACCATGGTGCCGTCGCGGTTGACGGAGATCCTGGTCAAAGAGGGCGACCGGGTCAAGAAAGGCCAGTTGCTGGCGCGGCTGGAATCCGTGCAGCCCGAAGCCGAGGTAGCGGCGCAGAAGGCCGGTGTGAGTTCCTCCGAGGCGGACTCGGCGGCCACGGAAGCCTCTCTCAGGGCAGCCGACGAGAACCTGGTCACGGCGCAGGCGACGATTGACCGGACCAAGGCGGAGCTGGAGCAGTCGCGGCTGAATTTCCAGCGCTACGAGCAACTGTTCCGGGACAAGCTGGTTTCCAAGCAGGACTTCGACCAGCGCCGGATGGAATATGATTCCCGGCAGGCGGCTTTGCGCGAAGTCCAGGCGCGCCTGGAGCAGGCCAGGGCGCAGCGCGGCCAGGTGGCTTCACAACTGGCCGCCGCGCAGAAGCGGGTGGCGCTGTCTGAGGCCAACCTGAAGCGGGCTGCCGATGTGCTGCAACGGACTTACGCCGTGGCGCCGCTGGACGGGGTGGTGACCAACCTGCCGGTGCGGGTGGGCGAGACGGTGGTGCCGGGCATTCAGAACTCGCCTGCCAGTCTGATCATGACCATTGCCGACATGTCGTTGATCACCGCCGAGGTCAAGGTGGATGAGACCGACATTGTCAACGTGAAGCTGGACCAGTCGGCCGACATCACCATCGACGCCATCCCCAACCGGACGTTCAAGGGGCGGGTGATCGAGATGGGCAACACGGCGATCCTGCGATCAACCGGGCTGGCGGCCTCACAAAGCGCCATCTCCAGCCAGGAGGCCAAGGATTTCAAGGTGGTCATTGCGCTAGTTGATCCTCCTGAGGAGATCCGGCCCGGGCTTTCTTGCACCTCCAAGATCACTACAGCTACCCGGCGCGGAGTGCTGACCATCCCGATTCAGGCTCTCACGGTGCGCCAGAAAGGCGATCTGGAGCCGCCGCCCAAGGGTGGCGTGCGAGCGGAGACGAAGTCCGACCCAGCCGCCGAGAAGGCCAAGAAAGAGGAGCTCCAGGGAGTCTTCGCGGTAGTCGGCGAGAAGGCGGCTTTCCGGAAGGTGGAAACGGGAATCACCGGGGCCACCGACATCGAGGTGCTGAACGGGCTGAAAGAGGGCGAAGACATCATCACCGGCAGCTACCGGGTCATCCGGACCATCCGAAACGATGCTCGGATCAAGGTGGACAACAAGTCGGCGGCCACAACCTGATAACAACGGCGGGCGGCGGCCCGGAAGGGGGCTGTGAAGAAACCGGCCAGGATCGGAAACAGACAGGCAAGAATGCCTATTCTACACGGCAACGCGGAAGGTGGAATAGGCATTCGTGCCTGTGGGCCGGTTTCCTCACAACCTGGTAACAGAAGGGCTGCCAGCGCGCGTCATAAGAAGAAGGACTATGCCACAAGCGGTTGCAGAGAGCGTTGAACGCGGCCAACAGCTAAAGCGCGACGGGATCATCATTCGGACGTACGATCTCTGGAAGACCTACCTGATGGGGCAGGAGGAGATACACGCGGTTTCAGGCCTGGACGTGGAAATCCGGAAGGGGGAGTACGTGGCCATCATGGGGCCGTCCGGGTCCGGCAAGTCCACGCTGATGAACCTGATCGGGTGCCTGGACACGCCCACCGGCGGGCAGTACTACATCAACGGGCGGCTGGTGAGCGACATGAGCGACGACGAGCTGGCGCGCATCCGGAACAAGGAAATCGGGTTTGTCTTCCAGACCTTCAACCTGCTGCCGCGGGCCACGGCGCTGCACAACGTCGAGCTGCCGCTGATTTACGCCGGGCTGTCGGGCGACGTGCGGATCGAGCGGGCCAAGGGGGCGATGCGGCAGGTGGATCTGGAAGATCGCATGAGCCACAAGCCCAGCGAGCTTTCCGGCGGCCAGCGCCAGCGGGTGGCCATTGCCCGCGCGCTGGTGAACAACCCTTCCATTCTGCTGGCCGACGAGCCCACCGGGAACCTGGACACCGCGACCGGCAACGAGATCATGGGGGTGTTTGCCCGGCTGCACCAGCAGGGCAACACCATCGTGCTGGTCACCCACGAGCACGACATCGCCATGCACGCCCACCGCGTCATCCACCTGCGCGACGGCAAAGTCGAGCGGGACGAGCGGATCAAGTAGGGGCCCACACACACAGGCAAGAATGCCTGTGCCACCGCATTGCCATCATCTACAATTGGGCCAATGGACCAGATCGGCCTGGAGTTCGCGCCGGAGCGGCGCGTGTACACGGTCAGCGAGCTGAACGCGGCCATCGGGGCGCTGCTGGGGAGCGAGTTCCAGGACATCTGGGTGGCGGGCGAAGTCTCGGGCGTGCGGGTGGCGGCCAGCGGGCACAATTACTTCGCTCTGAAGGAGCAGGACTCCGTGCTGCGCTGCGTGTGCTTCCGCACCACGGCGCGTTACCTGAAGTTCAAGCCCCAGGACGGCCTGGCGGTTCTGGCGCGCGGGCGCATCGACGTTTACGAGCCGCGGGGCGAGTACCAGTTGCTGGTGGAGTTCCTCGAACCGCAGGGTTACGGAGCCTTGCAGTTGGCCTTCGAGCAGCTCAAGAAGAAGCTGGCCACCGAGGGCCTCTTCGACGCCTCCCGCAAGCGCCCCCTTCCCCGGCTGCCGCGTCGCATCGGCATCGTGACCTCGCCCACGGGCGCGGTGATTCGCGACCTGCTCGAAATCCTGGAGCGGCGTTTCCCGGGGCTGCACATCCGGCTGTACCCGGCGCTGGTGCAAGGGGAGGGCTCGATCGAGGAGGTGTGCGCCGGTCTGGAGCACTTCAGCCAGTCGGGCTGGGCGGAGGTGGTGATCGTGGCGCGGGGCGGCGGCTCACTCGAGGACCTGTGGACCTTCAACGAGGAAGCGGTGGCGCGGGCTATCGCGGCCTGCGCCGTGCCGGTGATCTCGGCCATCGGTCACGAGACGGACGTGACGATCGCGGATTTTGTGGCGGACCTGCGGGCGCCGACGCCATCGGCGGCGGCCGAGATGGTCATCCCCACGCGAGCTTCGCTCACCGAGCAGATCACCGCGGCCGGGGGACGTTTGGAGCGGGGGCTGCGCTACCGGGTAGCCCGCGCGATTCGCCGGCTCCACGAGCTTGGCCTGGACCGCACCGCCTCGCTGGTGGCGCGCCGCGTGGGACGGGCTTTCCAGCGCGTGGACGAACTCGACTACCGTCTGCGCGATTGGGCGCGCGCGCGGCTGGGGGCGGCGCGCCGGCGCCTGGAGCCGCTCGCCGGGCAGTTGGCGCAGTTGAGCCCGCTGGCCGTGCTGGAGCGCGGTTACGCCATCGTGCAGAACGAGACGGGGCGCGTCGTAAAGGAGGCCAGCGAAGCTCCGCCGGGATCCATGCTGCACGCACGGCTAGCCCGAGGGCGCCTCCGGGCGCAGGTGACGGAGTCTACTCCAGCCGGTAGTTCGGGGCTTCCTTGGTGATGATGACGTCGTGAACGTGGCCCTCGCGCAGGGCGGCCGAGGTGATGCGCAGGAAGCGGGCCTGCTGCTGCAACTCGGCGATGGTGGCGCAGCCGCAGTAACCCATGCCGGCTTTCAGCCCGCCCACCAGTTGGTAGACGAGTTCCGCCAGCGGACCCTTGCTGGGCACGCGACCCTCGATGCCCTCGGGAACCAGCTTGGCGCCGTAGTCCTGCCCATAGCGGTCGGCGCTGGCCACCGCCATGGCGCTCAGCGAGCCCATACCCCGGTAGCTCTTGAAGGTGCGGCCCTGGAAAAGGATGGTCTCGCCGGGGCTTTCATCGGTACCAGCGAGAAGGCTCCCGATCATCACGCAGTCGGCGCCGGCGGCGATCGCCTTCGTGATGTCGCCGGAGAACTTGATGCCGCCGTCGGCGATCAGGGGCACGCCGGCCGGGCGGCAGGCGCGCGAGCACTCGATGATAGCCGTGATCTGAGGCACGCCCGCGCCGGAGACCACGCGCGTGGTGCAGATCGAACCCGGACCCATGCCGACCTTGACCCCGTCCACGCCCAGCTCGATGAGGTCGCGGGCCCCTTCGTAAGTGGAGACGTTGCCGGCGATCAGTTCCACTTCCGGCAGTGTGCGCTTGATGGCGCGGGCGGCTTCCATGACCCGCTCGGAGTGGCCGTGCGCGCTGTCGATGGCCAGCACATCCACTTTCCTGGCCACCAGTTCCTGAACCCGCTCGAGGAAATCGCCGCCGGCGCCGACGGCCGCGCCCACCCGCAAGCGGCCCTGAGCGTCCTTCGCCGCGTTGGGGTACTTCAGCTTCTTCTGGATGTCCTTGACGGTGATCAGGCCCTTGAGCATGTAGTTCTCGTCCACCACCAGCAGCTTCTCGATGCGGTGCCGGTGCAGGATCTTCTCGGCCTCCTCCAGCGTCGTGCCGACCGGGACGGTAATGAGGTTCTCCCGGGTCATGACGTTGGCTATGGGCTGGTCGAGCTGAGTCTCGAAGCGCAGGTCGCGGTTGGTGAGGATGCCGACCAGCTTGCCGTTGCGGGTAATGGGTACGCCGGAGATCCGGTAGCGTCTCATGACTTCGAGCGCTTCGTAGATCCTCTGCTCGGGCCCCATGGTGACGGGGTCCACGATCATGCCGGCCTCGCTGCGTTTCACGCGGTCCACTTCCTCGGCCTGGCGCTCGATGGTCATGTTGCGGTGGATGATGCCGATGCCGCCCTCGCGGGCCAGGGCGATGGCCAGGTGCGACTCGGTCACGGTGTCCATAGCGGAGCTGACGATGGGGATGTGGAGGGCGATCTGGCGGCTGAGCCGGGTGCGCGTGTCCGCTTGGGCGGGCAGAACGCCGCTGCGCGCTGGGACCAAAAGCACGTCGTCGAAGGTGAGCCCTTCGGGGATGCTGTCGGTAACCATATTCAATGATACGTGGGGCGGCCCTCGGACTGCAAGACCGCCGGTGATCCGTCCCGCAGCGCGGGGAGAGGCGCGGCTGCCGTCTTCAGCCCCGCTCCACCCGGTTCTCCAGCACGCCGACGCCGTCGATCTCCACCCGCACCACCGAGCCCGGCTCCAGCGGCCCCACGCCGGCCGGCGTGCCGGTGGCGATCAGATCGCCCGGCTCCAAGGTCATGAACTGGGTCACAAAAGCGATGATTGCGCCGGGCGAAAAGATCATCTCCTCGACCGAGGCGTCCTGCTTCAACTCGCCGTTGACGAAGGTGCGGATGCGCAACCGCTCGAAATCCGCCTCCTCGCGCGGCACGATCCACGGGCCCACGGGGCAGAAAGTGTCGAACCCCTTCCCGCGCGTGAACTGCCCGTCCTTTTTCTGCAAGTCGCGCGCGGTGACGTCGTTGACGCAGGTGTAGCCGAAGATGCAGCTTTCGGCCTCCTGTGGCCGCACCTGCCGGGCGCGCTTTCCGATCACCACGCCCAGCTCCCCTTCGTAGTCCACCCGCGCCGACAGCGACGGGTACACGATTGCGTCGCCGGAGGCAACCAGCGCGGAGGGAGGCTTCAGGAAGATCAGCGGTTCCGCGGGGACCGGGTTTCCCAGCTCGCTGGCATGCTCGCGGTAGTTCCTGCCCACCCCCACGATCTTCGAGGGCCAGCAGGGAGGCAGCAGGCGCACGTCCGCCAGCGCGTAAGCCGCGCCCTTCTCCTGCGACCACGGTGAGCGCGTCTCGAACAGCGTCTCGCCCTCCACCAATCCGAACCTCACTTCCGGCGAGCCGTCCGGCAAGGTGGGCTCCGCAAACCGGTTCAGGCTGAAGCGTACTCGCTTGGGCATCTTCGCCTACTATTATTCCGTAGAATGGGGAAGGAGAGCACATTGGGATCAAAAGTCACGGCGATCCCCGAGGGTTTCCACACCCTGACCCCTTACCTCGTAGTGCGGGATGCGGCGCGCGCCGTTGAGTTCTACAGGCAGGCCTTCGGCGCCGAGGTCCGTCGCATCCACTACGGCCCGGACGGCAAGCGCCTCACTCACGCCGATCTAAAGATCGGCGATTCAATGCTGATGCTGTCGGACGAATTCCCCAACTGGGGCGCGTTGTCCCCGCTGGCGCTAGGCGGCACCAGCACCACCATCCACATGTACGTCGAGGACGCAGACGCGGCCTTCGAGCGCGCCATAGCCGCCGGGGCGACCGTGAAAATGCCCCTGGCGGATATGTACTGGGGCGACCGCTACGGCAGCGTCGTGGATCCCTTCGGACACCAGTGGTCGTTCGCCACCCGGATCAAGCACCTCAGCGAAGAGGAGATCAAACAAGCCGGCGACGCCGTCTTTGCCAAGCTGGCCGCAGGCCGCGAGTAGAGTGCCTGCGGCTCGGTGCCGTGGAGGCGCGGGCGGGAGGCCGCGACGAAGCTGGGATAGTGTGAGAGAAGCGGGCTAGCACGCCGCCTGCCCGGGTGGGCTGGATCCAGACTCCGGCAAGCGAGTGCGCACAAAGGCGGCTACCTGCCGCACCACGCTACGAGCCTCCTCCGCCACCTCTGAAGCGGGCCAGAAGTCGTCGTCGTACCGCGCTTCAACGGCATAGGGCGTGAGCGGGGCGACCTTTTCAGCGAGGCTGCGGAAAGCGGGGTCCCCGGAGGCGCACTCATCCAGCAGTCTCTCTAGGTTATGGGTGTGGATCAACGGAAGCCCCGCATGGATGAGAAAGGCCTTGAAAAGCTTCTCGACCGCCTGCTGCGCGTGGAAGCAGGCAGCGTCATAGGCACCGGCTCCGAGCGAGGCGTCCATAGCCACGATGTCGCTCTCCGCCTTGCGAAGCCAGCCGCGGACGAGATCAGCCTTGCCCTTCATAAAGGACCACCCCCTCGCGAATCGCGGTGGTCACGAAGGCCTCAGGGACGGCGCTCCAGTCGGCCACCTCCTCGGGCGTGTAGACCACCACATCCACCTCGGCGGGCAGATCCGCCAACACGGAGTAGATGCGAGTGGAGCGCCGGTAGCGGGGTTGCTCGGACCGCTGGATAACCAGCACGTCGTAGTCGCTGCCCGGACGATGGCTGTCGTGGGCGCGGCTGCCGAACAGGATGATCCTCTGCGGCCGGCTTACCCCCAGGATACGCCGCACAATCTCCGAGGCGATGCCGCCAGCGGGAACCATACTCCACCCCGATTATCGCAGAAGCGCTACCCAACCCGTGGTTGATGATCCGCGGGCGGCCAGTATCCAAGGCGCTCACACGCCGGTCCACAAACCCCGGTTCCAGTACCAGACCGGCTGAGTCAGAGTACTGGAGGTTCTGGAACGCCTAGTCCCGGCGTGGCTTCATGGTAGTATGCAACATTACGCAATCCAGGCCTTTCGTTTCCGCAGGATAGCGGCCGCCAGTTTGATGCTCGTGCTGGCCGCGGCTGTGACTCAGGCGGACACCATCGTTGGATCGCCGGGCGCTGCCTGGCAAGCCTTCCCTAGCGCGTTGCACGAGCTCGGGAACCCCTACTGGGACAGCACTTCCTGGGACGGTTCGCACCTCAACGTGGGCTACCTGCTCAGCCAGTTGCAGGGGTTGACGCCCCCATGGTGGGGCAACGCCAACGGCTCGGCTGATCCGGGCTTCTACTTCACGAGCCCCGGCCCCGATTCCGATGCCACCCTGCATTTCGCTTTAGCGGGCCGGTGGGGCAGCAACGAGTTCGGCTGGTACGATCCCGCGTCGCCCGCGGTCCTGCATCCCATCATCATGGGCGGCACGGCTCTAGGCACGCAGGTGAACTGGCTTCCCTCCGCCGACTACGGCTTCTACTTGAAGACCCCCGAGGGCGGAAGCAACCGCGTGTACTACACGGAATCCTCGCGGAATCCCGCCGGCGAGACCGGGCACCAGCACTTCGCGGTGTTCGCCGAGTCCTTGCAGCCGGGCGAGGAAGTCTACTGGATCGGGGTGGAAGACCTGCGCGCGGGCCACGGAGACGAGGACTACCAGGACATGGTAGTGCGCGTGCACGCCAGCCCGGAACCAGCGACCTTCCTGCTGCTGGGCGGGGGGCTGGCGGTCATCTGGGTATGGCGGCGAAGGGCGCGGGGTTGACAGCCGGGCGGCCGGCTGAAGCCGGTCCCACTACCCCAGGCTTACGCGCACCTTCTGGGTGCGCCCGTCGCGGTAGATGGTGAGTTCGATGCTGTCGCCCGGGCGCTTGCGGCTGAGCGCGTTGGACAAGGCGTCGCGTCCGTCCACGGGCCGCCCGTCGATGGCCACGATCAAGTCGCCGCCTGTGGGGACGCGATAGTTGCCCACGATCACCCGCCGGCGGGCGCCCCGCAGCCCCGCCGTCTCGGCCGATGAGCCGGGCTGCACATACAGGATCAGCAGCCCGCCTTCTCGCGGCAGCTCCAGCGCCTCGGCCAGGTCGCCCGAAACCGGCCAAACGTCCACTCCCACCCGCGGCCGCGGTTTGCCCTTGGCCTGATACCAAGTCAGCATCGTCTTGGCGCGGTTGATGGGGATGGCAAAGCCGATGCCGATGTTGGCGCCCGGTCCCAAGATGGCCGTGTTAATCCCGATCACGCTGCCCGCCGAGTCCAGCAGCGGCCCTCCGCTGTTGCCCGGGTTGATCGCGGCGTCGGTCTGGATCATGTCTTCCAGCCGCTTGTTAGAGTCCTCGATGGTGCGCCCCAGCGAGCTGATTATTCCGGTGGTCAGAGTGCCCTGGAGCCCGAACGGGTTGCCGATGGCCAGCACTTTCTGCCCTACCCGCAGGCCCTCCGAGTCGCCCAGCTTGAGAAACGTCAGACTCTTGCGCGGTGAGATCTTGATCAGGGCCAGATCGCTCGCCTCGTCGGCGGTCACGATCTGGGCTCGGTAGCGGGTCTGATCGGGCAAAGTCACCTGGATGTCCCTGGATTCCCCGGTGTCGCCGCCGACCACGTGCTGGTTGGTGAGAATCCGCCCGTCGGCGTCGATCAGGAAACCCGACCCGATGCCCTTTCGGGGAACAAGCTGGAAGAACCAGTTCTCCTCGTACACCACGCTGGTGATGTTGACCGTGGCCGGACCCGCCACATTGTAAATGTCGATGTTGTTCTTCTCGTCGGAGCTCACCGGCGCGCGACCAACCTGCGCGTCGGCGGACCACAGCGGCGCGGCGCTGGTGCTAAGCGGCTCGATGAGCCGACGAAAACCCCAGTTCTTGACTGTGGCAAGATACGCGAATCCGCCCACCAGCAGGGCGGCGAACAAGATAGTCCGCAATTTCATGACTGGATACTCCGCAATGCCAGATACACCTGCTCCACCTGCTCCAGGGTATTCGCCTGGCTGCCCGACGTGTCTATGACGTAATCGGCGAACTTTCGTTTCTCTTCCAGAGGCATCTGGCGCTCCAGGCGCGCCAGGACCTCCTGGCGGCTCGAGCCGTTGCGCCGCATGGCGCGCTCGATCTGCTGCTCGCGATCGCAGACCGCCAGCACGATCCGCTCGTACTGGCGGTAGTGGCCGGTCTCAATCAGGATGGCCGCCTCCGTCACTACGATGCCGCCGGGATCGCGCGCAAAGAACTGCTCGACCAGCTCTTCCTCCCGGCGAATCACGGGCGGATGCACCAGCCGGCTGAGCCGTTCCAGCCCCGCCGGATCATTGAAGACCGCGGCGGCCAGCCGGTGCCGGCTGATCGTCCCGTCAGCTTCCAGGATTCCCGCTCCGAACTCCCGGACCACCCCCTCGTACGCTTCCCCGTCCGGCAGCAGGACCTGGTGCCCCAGTTCGTCGGCGCGAACCAGGTGGCATCCCAGCTTCTCCAGCGCCTCGCCCACGAAGCTTTTCCCGGTGGCCAGCCCTCCGGTGAGCCCTACGCGGAGCATACGCCCAGTCTCCGCTCGGCGGCTTCCACGGTGTTCTGCATCAGCGCGGCGATAGTCAGCGGCCCCACCCCGCCCGGCACCGGGGTGTAGGCGCCTGCCCTCTCGGCCACATCGACGGGATGAACGTCGCCCACCAGCAAGCTGCCCTTGCGGTCGAATTCGGCCAGCTTGACCGGGTCGTTGCGAAACACCGCCGCTGCCTCCTCCCGGCTGGAGATACGGTTCGTCCCCACGTCGATGACCGTGGCGCCCTCCCGAATGTAGGCCGCGGTCAGCATGGCCGGCCGGCCCATGGCCGCCACCAGAATGTCGGCCCCCCGGCAAACCTCCGCCAAGTTGGGGGTCTTCGAGTGGCACATGGTCACCGTGGCGTGCTCGGCCAGCAGCAGCAAGGCCATCGGCTTGCCCACCATATCACTCCGGCCCACCACCACCGCGTGCCGGCCCAGCACCGGAATCCGGTAGCGCCTCAACAGCTCCATGACCCCTGCCGGCGTGCAGGGACGCGGACCCGGGCGACCGGTGAGGAGCCGACCCAGGTTCAGCGGATGAAGCCCGTCCACATCCTTGTCCGGATCCACCGCCAGCAGCACCTGCCTGGCATCCACGCGCGGCGGCAGAGGCAACTGCACCAGGATGCCGTCGATCTCCGGGCGGCGGTTGAGCGCGGTTACGATCTCGATAAGTTCCTCGGTGGAGATGCTGGCTGGCGGGGTCAGTTTCTCGGAATAGATGCCCAGCGTCTGGCAGGTCTTGACCTTGTTGCGGACGTAGATCTCGGAAGCCGGATTGTTGCCCACCAGGATTACCGCCAGACCCGGGGAGCGCCGCCCGGCCAGCAGCCGCTCGATGCGGGGCCGCAATTCGGCCTCGATCTCCGCGCGAATGCGGATGCCGTCCAGAATCTGGGCCATTTACTTACGAAGATAGCAGAGCCACTGACCGTGGGGGCCGGCCGCCCTGCGGCGGAGGAAGATTCTCATCCGCCACGGCATGCCTCAGCCGAAACTGACCGCCGGGGCTGGACGCCCTGCGGCGGAGGAGCACGCGGCGCCCACGCTTTTCCCTACCGGCTCCTCTGCGGCCTGAACCGGAAGTGATAGACCAGCGCGCCGGTGGCCAGCGTGGTCACCACGGCCACCGAAATCTTGGGCTGGAGCCAGACGCCGTAGACGATGGTCCACAGACCCACCAGGATGAAGAAGACCGGAATCAGGGGAAAGCCGATACTGACCACGCGGAGCTTCTGCCACTGGGGCCGGCGGCGGAAGATGAACAGCGAGGAGACCGAGAGCACGGTCATCGAGGTGAGCGTGAAACCGATGTAAATCATCAGCGTGGGGAACGGGGTGAGCGTCATCAGCATCGCGCACAGGCCCTGGCAGGCAATCGCGAACACGGGCGTGCGCCACCGCGGGTGCACCTCGGCGGCCTTCCGGAAAAACGCCCCGTTCTTGGCCATGGCGTAATAGACCCGCGGGCCGATGGTCACCATGGCGTTCACCGTGGCCATCAGCGACAGGGCCATCAGCGCGCTGAAAATGCCCGCCGTTTCCGGCCCGAACAGGTGCTTGGCCGCCAGAGAACCCACCGCCACCACGCCCTTCATCGATTCCAGCGGGCTGGCGAAGATGAACACCAGGTTCAGCGCCACGTACAGCATGGCCACCAGCGCCGTACCGAACAGCAGCGCGATGGGCAGGGTGCGCTCCGGGCGCTTCAGCTCTTCGGCCACGTAGGTCGCGGCATTCCATCCGCTGTAGCAGACGTAGATCCAGAACAGGCTGATGGCGAACTGCGCCGCCACCGGCACCGTCGAGGTGCGCGTGGCCGCCAGCGAGAAGTTCTCCCAGTTCCCGGTGCCGGCCAAAAACCCCAAGGTGATGAATGCCAGGATCACCAGCAGCTTGGTGGCGGTCAGCACGTTCTGGATCTTGGCCACACGGCTGACGCCCAGAAAATTCAGCACCGTGAAGACCGCTACCAGAGAGCAGGCTACCGCCTGGGCGCCGCCCAGCTTCAAGGCAAAGGTTCCCGAGCCCAGGGTCCACACCGCGTTTTCCTGTTTCAGCGCCGGGAAGAAGTAGCCCAGGTAGTCGGAGAAGGCCAGCGCCGCCGCCGCGATCGGCGCCGAGAACCCCGCAAAGAAGGACACCCATCCGTCCATGAATCCCCAGGTCGGCCCGTAGGCCCGTGTCAAGTACACGTACTCGCCGCCCGAGGCGGGGAAGTTGATCCCCAGCTCCGAGTAGCACAAGGCTCCGGCCAGCG
>Ga0315289_10009641_pt1 | contig 13891 bp, 14 predicted proteins | sample YL17G11_40_MG_FD_203452 | JGI IMG/M metagenome (GOLD analysis project Ga0315289, IMG submission 203452) | Sediment microbial communities from Yellowstone Lake, YNP, Wyoming, USA - YL17G11_40 | ecosystem: Environmental > Aquatic > Freshwater > Lake > Sediment | place: USA: Wyoming | collected...
ATCCGATCCTTATTTCCCCGATCTCAAGATCTTTGATGAATGAGTTCCTGAGCATCAGGACCGTTTCAACGGCTTTTGTTATCGCTTGCCCTCGAGCGCGAACCATAACCTCCTCGGCGCCAGAGTTTAAGAGCGTCACACAGGCGACAACGTAATTCATGATAGGTTTCTTGCCGATGCGAACGAGGTTTGCTTGTTCCATGATCGGGTTCACGCCGATGATAGGGTTGCTGGGTGTAGGCTCTGTCCCTTGCTTTCCGAGGGTATGGCCTCGTGTACCTTCTTCCCTGACCCTATAAGAATAGCGTTGAGTTGCGACGGCTCTCTCTGATTCCCAACGAGTCGATTTGCTCGGTCAGGCTGGCGACCATTTCCTATCGGTTAGCGAGAATTGGTAATTGCTTAAATTGTCCGTATGATCGTTGCTACGGGGCAACGTTGGATCTCGATAAGCCTCTCTTGAATCTCCAAGATCTCAACCAAGATCGGGGAGTGATTGCTCGTCCTGTCCTTTCAGACAGGTTTGGAAGGCCGGTCACCAACGCGAGGATCTCACTCAATTCGAGTTCGACTTGCAACTTCAGATGCATCCACTGTCACATGGAAGGCATCAAGTCCGCTTCGTCGACATTGATCACGGCAGACGAGATACAACGCATCCTTAGCATCCTTTCCCGTTTCGGTATCGATGCGGTCAAACTGACCGGCGGCGAACCGATGCTCCGCCAAGACATCGTTGAAATCGTGAAGAGGCTCAAAAGTGTGGGCCTTCGTGAAATCTCTATGACAACTAACGGCACTCGGTTCTCGAAGCTTGCGGGGCCGTTGCATGACGCTGGCTTGTCGAGGGTGAACATTAGCCTTCACAGTCTCCGTAAAGATCGTTTTCGATCTATTGCAGGAGTTGACGGATACGACGAGGCGATCAGCGCTGTGGGCGCGGCGATAGCAGCTAAACTTCTGCCAGTCAAATTGAACATTACATTGATGAAGGGCGTGAACGAAGACGAGATTGACGACCTGATAGGATTCGTTCGCAGGTCGGGAGGCAATGGCAAGGTCGTCCTTCAGCTCATCGAGCTTGTGGTCACTGATCCAGAGTTCTACGAGAAGTATCATTGTGATCTAGCGCCGATAGAAGCGCGTTTGAACTCTGAGGCATTAGCAGTCTACCGGCGTGGTATGCATAACCGTCCAAGATACATCCTGCCAGACGGAGTCACGGTTGAAGTTGTACGGCCAATGCATAACTCAGAATTCTGCATGAAGAACAACAGGATCAGGATCACGCATGATGGCAAATTCAAGCCATGCCTGCTCCGAGACGATAACCATGTGGACTTCCTAACCAGTATGAGAGCAGGCGCCCCAGACGAGGAGATCGCGGAGCTCTTCAGACGTGCAGTACTGCTGCGCGAACCATTCTTCAAGACCCAGGAACTCGGTGTGCGTGCGTTGACACCGTCGCGCTCGTGTCTTGGAGCCTGCCAAGACTAGCTGCGCTGTGTTCTGGTCGAAATATCAGGTCTCACTAGATACGTGAGCTTCTCTTCGCTCGTCGTTTCGAGTTCTGTAGCGAAGACATGCTCGAATGCGTGTGTAAGAGGTCCTTTGACCTCCGAGATTGAAACCTGTCTCCCCAGCTGTTCCGTTATTGATGTCATCACTCCGCTGTCATAGCCGCAAGGGTTGATCGTGGAGAAGCAGGAGAGATCTGTTGAAACGTTGAGTGCGAAGCCGTGAAATGTGATCCAGCTGCGAACCGCAACTCCGATCGAGGCTATCTTCTTCTGTTCGCCGATCCACACTCCAGTACGGCCTTCTATCCTCTGAGCTGAGATACCAAAGTGACCCAGAGTCACCATGAGCGTTGTTTCGAGGCCTCTTACGTGTCGTCTAATGTCCTTGTCGCGTTGAGTGAGATCCATGATCGGATATCCAACCAGTTGGCCATACCCATGATATGTGACATCTCCTCCGCGTTCCACTTCGTAGGTCGGGAATCTCTTCGACAGGATATTCTCAGGCTTCGCTGACTTGCCCATTGTGACTACGTGTGGATGCTCGACGAGCAGCAGAACATCCGGAACTAGTGCTTGACCGCGTAGTTCCACTAGTCTGTGTTGCAGTTCCCACGTTTCCTTGTAGTCGCGAGTCTGAAGGTCTACGAGCAGAGTCTTGCTCATGGTGGTTTCAAGATGTGTATTGCCTTTCCTTTGGCTGCTTCGGTCGCTTCCATGAGAGCTTCTGGGAGTGTCGGGTGAGGGTGGACCGTTAGCGCGAGGTCGTCTAGCGTGGCGCCCATCTCGATCGCAAGCGCGGCTTCGCTGATTAGATCCGTCACGTCGGCTCCGACCATATGTATTCCAAGGATCTGTTCGCTTTCCTTGTCCGCAACGACTTTGATGAATCCATCAGTTTCGCCAACCGCCACCGCTCGGCCGAGAGCGGTGAATGGGAACTTCCCGACTATCGGCTCGTATCCTTGCTTCTTCGCCTCTGTTTCCGTCAAGCCTACGGTCGCGATCTCGGGATCTGTCCAGACCGCGCCTGGGATCGCCTTGAAGTCTGCGGCGCTCGCTTCTCCAGCGATCACTTCAGCTGCCACTATTCCTTGCTTCGACGCTTTGTGAGCAAGCAAAGGCTGTCCGACAACGTCTCCAATTGCGTATATGCCGGGCACACTGGTCTGCATCTGCGAGTTTACCTGGATGAATCCTGCCTGATCTGTCTTGACGCCTGTTGTCTCAAGTCCGATCTGGTCAGAGTTCGGTCGTCTCCCGACAACAACCATCACCTTGTCCGCTGGCACCTCGATTTCCTTGCCGTCGGCAAGTTGAGCACCAACCTTACCATCCTTTGCCCATTTGGCACGAGCTTTCAGATGCGTCTCTACACCTAGTTTCCTCAGTGTCCGCTCGACGACTCTGACGAGTTCGATGTCAGTGCCAGGCAGAAGTTGGTCGAGCATCTCGATCACTATGACATGGCTACCGAATTCGGCGTACGCCGTCCCAAGCTCAAGTCCGCTGACTCCGCCACCGATGATGACCAAGCTGCGCGGGACTTCAGTAAACGAAAGGGCTTCTGTTGCGGTGATGACGAACTTTCCGTCGAACTTGAACCCGGGGATCTCTACTGGCCGTGAGCCGGTCGCGATAATGACGTTATCCGCATTGACGACTTTTGAGGCCTCTTTGCTCTTGATTTCGACTTGGTGTGGGCCTTGAAATCGTGCCTCGCCATAGACGACGTTCACTTTGTTGCCTTTGCAGAGATAGGCCACGCCTTGTGTGAGTTTGTCGACGACACTCTTCTTCCATGCCTGGAGTTTCTGAAGATCGATTTTGGGTTGAGATGTCTCGATCCCGAATTCCTGTGCCCTCTGGATCTGCTTCATCAGTTTCGCGGCACGTACAATTGTCTTAGACGGGATGCATCCAACATTAAGACAGACACCGCCAAGTGTTTCTCTCTCAACCAACATGGTTTCTCGGCCCAGTTGTCTCAATCTGATCGCGGCCACATAGCCGCCTGGGCCGCCTCCGATCACTAGGTTCTCGACATGGTTATCCACTGTTGGTGCCCCTCATGCGAGCGCGGTACGGTTGTACAGGCTCCTAATTATCGTGCTGGTCTAGCCGTTGAGAAGTGGAACAACTCATCGATTTGTGTATCTAGAGTTTTGACTGTTCTCCAATCTTCTTTTGGAATATCGAGTACTCGAGGGTGATTCCTCTGAAGGAATCCCATAGCTCTAGGACCTCGAACCATAGGCCCAGCAGCATGGCGCACCATCCAATGCTAAAGATCCCCACCACTAGGGCAACCTGAACTAGTGTTGGAAAGATCATGGAAACTAGCATGACGAATGATAGCGTGAGAAAACTGGATACGCCGACGAATAGGCCGAAAAGCGCCCACTTTGCATAGCGCGCTCGCTTGAACAGCATCTCCAGCACCTTCTGAGTTTCCGCGTCAGGGGCTGGAAGATTCAGCAATTGTCTCGTGTGGTCGACGATTCTGCCGTATCGGGTTTGGACCACGAGGCAGAGTAGTCCTCCAGTCGAGGACAAAACAACCGGAACCAATGCGGTCTGTAACGGGCCTAGTAGGTTCTGCAGATCCATATTGAGATTCTCCATTCAGTTGCTCAGGAACGATGATTCATTCATTGGTCCCTTAAGTTCCTTTTCGAGCGCATGATGCTGCATCGTCTCCGGAGGTGCGTCAACGCTATTGGTTGGAACTGACCTCAAGAGATACGAGACGCGTCATGGCCAGAGCAATGTTTGGGATTCATCTGCCTTCTAGATCGACAGCAGATTTCGGTGCAGTTGTATCGTATGCGAAGAGATGCGAGGATTTGGGTTTCGGCTCGGTGTGGGTCGCCGATCATGTTCTCTCTGGAGAGTCAGGCGGCATCTATGAACCCTTGACAGCGTTGGCCGCTCTGTCCTGTCGCACGGAGAAGGTGTATCTTGGGACATCGGTGTTGATTGCTTCTCTTAGAAACCCGGTTTTGCTCGCCGATATTACTGGGACCATCCAAGAGACATCTGAAGAGCGTCTGATTTTAGGTGTAGGTGCCGGACGGGACCGGCATGAATTTGAGAGCTTAGGAGTATCGTTCGAGGAAAGAGGTGCTTTGACAGATGAATGCCTTGAGATTATCCGTGGACTATGGAAGGGTGAAGCCTTCAGCTTCAAAGGCGAACACTTCATTGTGAAAAATGTGAAGATAGGGGCGCCGCCTAAGCGATCACCAATCGATCTGGATCGGTGGTAACTCTCATTCAGCGATACGGCGAGCCTCCAAGTACGATGCATGGTTTCCAACAGATCCGACTGTGGAAGAAATCAGCCGAGGAAGACCAGAGCTTTCCCGACTGATCAAGACCGGAGACAGACCGATAGTGGTGGCGCACATATACCTCATAATGGAAGACTCAACCATAGAAGCCGAGCGGTCCGCGGTTTTTCTAAGCGAGCAGACCGGTGACACGCTCAACAAGATCAAGGAGTGGGCAATCGTCGGGGATGCTGAGACAGCGAAGGAAAGGATAAGCAACTACATCGACGCGGGCGTTCACTACTTTGTATTCAGTATACCTTACACCAAGAGCTACGAAGCCTCACTTGATAGAGTCGCCCGACTAGTCGGCCAATTCTGACTATGCCTCTGGCGTCCAAGTTCATGGTCTGTATGCTTACTAAACCAGCCAAATGCAGAATCGGAGCATCCTAGCTAAGGAACTTCCGCGTTCATAATGCAAATCAAGCGGTGTTGAACCATTCTAGAGCAGGTGGCTCGTTTGCGGATAATGCACACTTGTTTGAACGTCATGGATCTCGACAGGTCGATCGCCTTCTATCGAGACCAGCTAGGACTTAAGCTGACACGACGGGTTGAAGTCAAGGAGAACAACGCCGAGATTGCCTTTCTGGAAGATCCGGACGGGAACGCCATCGAGCTAACCCGTTGGCGCGACAAGAAACAGCTCACCGAGGGAGACAACTTCGATCACGTCGCCTTTGGAGTCAAGGATCTGAATCCCACAATTGAACGACTTCGGGAACAAGGCGTTGCGATAGCGATGGAACCCTTCAAGCTGAAAGGCGCAGCTCATCAAATAGCATTCATAAAGGATCCAGACGGGAACTGGCTAGAATTGATAGAAGAATAGCTCGCTCAGATCACGTGTCGGTGCGGGTTCCCGAGCGGGTCAGGTGTCGCTTTCCTTGCTCTTTGATATCGGGTGTCGCAGTATCGTTCTTAGCTTCTCTGGTTTGGCTCGTCGTGGGTCTCCTAGGTAGATCTCGTGATGTTTTCCGCTCAACGTGTAGCCATTCTTGAGAGCAAAGTCATGCATCTTCTCGATAGTGCGTGTTTCCTCAGAATATGGTCCGATGTGCATGATCTGCATTGAGCGTCCCTCGTGAAAGGTCTCAAGCCGGATTTTGGATAGCGCTGGGTTGTCTTTCTTCTTTCTGGCTTGCTGTAATGCCTCTTTGAACATTTCCTTGGTAATGTGTTGGGGCTGCATGATCATCATGGTCCATTCCCACGGTTCCTTTTTGTTGAAATCGAATTCTCCCGATCCAGTCCACCAGAGCCCTTCCAGCGCCATCACTGGATAGTCGATAGGGTTCTTCTTGCGTAGTTTCGACATGAACTTCAGGGTGAACGAGGCGCCATATAATGCGCCTATGGCATTCTGGTATTCCTGAGATGTTCCAGGTGTTTCATCAGGTCGGATCTCACCGTCGATCATCGCGAAACTGAAGTTAGGGACATCTACGATCTCGACTTTGCGAGCAGACGGAGCATAAAGATACCTCAATTCCTTCCTAAGGTCCAGCTTCTTCATCTGAACAACAGACCATCAGGGCCTAAACGCCGTCTCTGTCCGTATGAGCCTGTCTGCATTAAACGATTTCGCGTCAGATTTGATGGCTGCGCTCGTGTTCGGCGACACTTCGTGCATGCCTAGATAGTTGCTGAAGGATTTCTTCTGGCTCAGTTGTCGGAGGGTAGCACGTTTTTCCAATGCAGACATAGGCGCGCGGCTGTGGTTCGGCCATGAATCCTAGTCTGTTCAGACGTTCACGATCTGTCTCCGGATCTAGTGGGATCACCATTTTTCGTGGATCATATGCTCGGAGGCTCGTTTCGAGCAGCTGACGAGTTCTTGGCTCTTGTAGTGGGCCAACAACAGCAATGCGCGTCGGTTCGTTGAGAAAGAGATCCAGCGCCAGCCCATATGTCGATGCCATGTAACCGTGTCTCGTGTATTCCCCGCTCAGCATCATGAGTGTGGATTCGGCTCTCTCATGGTACGTTCCGTCTCCAGTAGCATGATAGAGCTTCATCAGAAGTATGCTGGCTAGACTGTTTTCATCTAACGGCTTCTCAGGCCGATTCATGTATCCGGGCGAGCCAGAGCTCGGAACAGTATCATAGTATCCTCCATTCCTCGCGTCGAGAAGTGTTTCGTCCATGTACCGGATCAGTCTCTGAGCGCGCTCGAGATACTTCCTATTCCCGGTGGTTTCGTTTGCTCTGACCAACGCGTGGCTGAAGGCAACTTGGTCGACGAGAAGGCCGCCCAAGTGCAGTTTCTCATCCGATAGATAATGGCAAACGGCGCCCGTATCATGATCGAAGGATTCGTTGATGATTCTCTCGATTGATTTCAGAGCGAACGCTGTCAGATTTCGATCGTCTAGTAGCTGAGCCGCCTCCAAATATGCGTGGATCATCAATCCGTTGCAATTGGTGTAGATGGTTCTATCGACGTTTGGGGCATTTGCGCTTGTGCGCTTGCTTCTGGAGAGCCTGTAGTACTCTTCATCAGCATCCTGACTTCCATAGAAGCCTCCTGCCTGCTGGTCAGTGAGCGTCGTGTTTACGTAGGTGACAATTTCGCTCGCAATTCTTCTGTACTCCTCTGTACCTGTGGCTTGGTAAGCATGAAGGTAGACGGCAAGTAACCTAGCGTTGTCCTCGCACATTTTCTCGTAGTGTGGGATTTTCCAATCACGACTGGTTGAGTAGCGGAAGAACCCGCCTTCGATGCTATCGTGGATTCCTCCGTTGGCCATGCGGTCAAGAGTTTTCGTCACGATTGTGCGTAATCCTTTGTCCCCACTGTACCAGTGTTGGGCCAGAGCCAGCTCTAGAGCATCAGGATGCGGAAACTTTGGCTCATCGCCGAAGCCCCCATAAAGTGGATCGAAATTGGCCACAAGAGAACTCAGAATATTGTCGATGAGCTCGTTCGAGAGCTCGATGGCTGATGACTCAGCAGCCGGCTTAATCGGCATTCTTGCATAGGCCGACTTGTTGTGCATATAGTGCTCTTTGACATCGCGGAGGATCGTTTTCATCTGATCTGGCGGTATGTATGTTCCTCCGGTTATGACATCACCTGTCGGCGTGAGGAAGGCCGTGGTTGGCCACCCACCCATGTTGTATCTTCTATTGATGTCAGGACGCCGATCATTGTCCACCCTTATCGGAACGTAGTCTCGGTTGATGGTTCGTATCACTCCGGGGTCTGAATAGGTCGTTTTGTCTTGGATGTGGCACCAGTGGCACCAAACTGCGCTGATCGCGAGAAGCACCGGTTTGTTTTCGGTCTTTGCTTTCTCGAACGCTTCCGGCCCGTACTCAAGCCAGTTTATCTTCGTCGTTGCTTGTGAGATTTCGTTCAATGTTTGGACCATCTGGGCTTCATTCATTTGTCAGTTTTGTCCCTTGGCGAATCAGTCCGACTTAGTCTCGCGTTATTGATGATAGCCACGCGTTGGCTCCATCCATGTGAATGTTGTCTTCAAAACGGGCTGCTCGTATGTAGTTGATCTTCCAACCGTCTCTGAATGTCGCCCTAATCTCTCGTCGGGTCACGTGTCTTGGTCCCAGTAATTCAGTCTCGTGGTCGCTGAAACAGAGCATGTAGTATTTGCCGCCGGGACGAAGGATAAATGCAATCGTGAGAGCGTAGAGAGGGCGTTCTTCATCGGACAAGATGTGGAATAGGCCTGTATCTATGACGTTGTCGAAAGTTCTTCCGAGATCTCCGAGTTCAAGTGCGTCCCGAACGAGAAATCTCACTTTGAGGCGGCGTTCTTGGGCCTTCTTCTTCGCTTTGGCGATCGCGTTAGGTGATGAATCGACACCCCATGTCTCATGTCCCAGGCTGGCGAGATAGAGAGCGTTCTCTCCGGTGCCGCATCCCAGGTCGAGAACGGAGCCAGACAGTTGCTTCCTCCGGGCTAACTGAACTATTTCCTGCTGCGCCCGGCCTATATCCCATGGAGGTACGTGATCGTCTTCGTATGCGAGGTCGAAGAAGCTCAATGGCCGAGAGCTCAGTTGTGACCGGATTTCCTGTAGGTTAGGAATAGCGCGACGACTCCTAGCAGCACGCCCAGGCAGGCGACGAGCGCCAGTATGCCGATAGGCTGCACTACGAAACCGATCTTCATGTGTACCATTCCCGGAATGTCTTTTTCTGCTGTGCCTTTCGCTAGCTCATCTAGCATCGTGACTCCACCAACGTACCCTGCATATCCGAGCAACGTTGTGCCTACAACTGTGCCGACCTCAAGTAACACCAAATGCAGCCACGCTAGGATATTGTTGACCGTTCCTCCTGTTGCTTTGGGGATCACGTAGTAGAGGGACGCGAACGTCGCGAATCCTAAGACCCCTACGATGAGGAACAGCAGAAAACCTAGGAATCCCCAAGTTCCTACGGAACCGCCTGCGATGGTACGTGAGATTCGAGTATCAAGCGCAATAGGGAACAGAAGCCAAGCGATCGCTATCAAAGCGTTGACTAAAGCTACTGCGCCAAACCTTTTTGACCATATCTCGGACGAGGAAGACATTATATTCACCAATCGTTACGCAGCCGATAGTTCGCCCCCATCTATCAACAGTGATCCATTTCATTGTCAAGTCTGACGCGTTCTTGCTTGGCTGATGAAACGCCAGACTTGTCTTAGGCTTACAAACACGACTTGCTACAGGTGGTGGCGACTCAGAGCGGTCGAATTCTAGAAGGCTCTTCCATGACTCGGGTTAGACCCAAGCTCGCTGCTTGAGACTCGTTCTTGATTGCCACTGACAATAGCTGGCCTAGCAGGGGTGATCCAGTCCAATCCCTCGCAGCTGTCTTCTTGCTATACCTCATCAGGTCATGGTCCGAAGCGGTCATGAGGTGGCAAGAGAGCTCTCTACCGCCTCTGGGTTTAACCTCCTCGATCCTGCACCTGTTGTTGCTCAGAAAGACACATGGGTAGGGCAGGAAGGGCCAGTCCGTTGTGACAATGCTTCCTGGTCTGTCGTCTCTCCTTGCGGGGCATAGGTAGTAACGCTTCTCGCCAGAGTCAATAACGTAGTCTAAGACTAGGAATCGATTGAACAATCCCTCTTCTGATAAAGAGAGAAAGCGGGCGATATTAGCCAGATCATCTGGGGCAAGGGCACAAGGATGGGTTGTGCAGCACTTGCCGCATCGTAGACAGGGTTTCAGTTTTGGTTCCGTTTCCCAGCCAGTAGTTCTACGCGAGCGCTTGCAGGGCTACGAGAGCCTTAGCTCTATCTTGAGCGTACCGTCTGTATAGCCTACTTACATTCGAGACGAACTTGATCTTGTCGCCTGCTTCAATGTAGAATTTCTGCATTCCCTCTTCCAACTTCTTTGCAGAGGTGACTGACTCTGCAACGGCCGTTCCACTTGAAACGGGGGTGTAGCCGGAGTAGGTCTCTTCGAAGATTCCCGAGACTGGTTCGAGCAACGAGTGATCAACGCTTTCTCTAGCTGTTCTCTCAAGTTCTTTCTTGCGTTTGTCGCTGTTTTCGACGAATCTCGCGAACAATTCCTTAGCTTGGGTAAGCTTGCTGTCTGCTGCTAGATTGCGATAGAACTGCGCTGTCCGGTCCTCTAGTTGGAGTGTGAAACGGAGGACCATGCTGAAGGTTGTCAGTTCCACAGTTGATTCCTCATATTCACCGCGTGATTCAAGTCGGCTAGAACCATCGTTCGATAACGACTTTCCTATCGGTGAAGAAGTTGATGGCGTCGAAGCCTTGACCGTGCAGGTCGCCGAAGAACGAGTCTTTCCAGCCGCTGAAGGGGAAGAACGCGACCGGTGCGGCAATGCCTATGTTGATCCCAACATCTCCGGCCTGTACTCTGTGTTTGAAGTCCCGTGCCCACTTGCCGCTTTGTGTGAATATTGAGGCTGCATTGCCGTATGGGTTCTCATGAATCATTTTGAGAGCATCATCGAGGTTCTTGGCTCTGATCAGACACATAACTGGGCCAAAGATCTCCTCACTGCCGATTTTCATTTTCGGATTGACTTTGTCGAAGACTGTTGGGCCGATGAAGTACCCGTTTTCATAGCCTGGTACCTTTAGGTTTCTGCCGTCAAGGATGAGTTCGGCGCCTTCCTTGATGCCGGTCTCGATGTATGATAGGACCTTCTCCTTGGCTTGCTTTGAACGAAGCGGTCCCATCTGCACAGTTTCGTCTAGGCCGTAACCCGTTTTCAGCTTCTTCGCTGCTTCAACCAGCTTCCTCTTCAATTGTTCATAGAAAGCATCGTCGCCCACAGCCACCACGTTAGCGCCTGCTAGGCATCTCTGTCCTGCGCAGCCGTAGACTGAATTCATTATAGCAGGCATCATGTTTTCGATAAGCGCGTCCGGCATAACCAAGAGGAAGTTCTTCGCACCACCCTGGCACTGTGCCCGCTTTCCGCCTGTGGTTGCTTTGCTGTAGACGTATCTGGCGACGGGAGTGGAGCCAACAAATGATACGCCCTTAACATCCTTGCTTTCCAACAGTGCGTCAGAAACTTCCCTTGAACCGTTAACGAGATTGATGACGCCAGGCGGAAAGCCTGCCTCATCGATGAGTTCGAACATTTTGTTTTGGGTCATCGGAACTTCGCTAGAGGGCTTGATGATGTAGGTGTTGCCGCATGCAACGCCATATGGCATGAACCAGTAGGGGATCATCGAAGGGAAATTGGAAGGCGGGAGGCAACAGAAGACCCCTAAAGGTTGAAGAACACATTCCTCATCTAGGCCGGGCGCGATAGTCTCCGAGTTGTAACCCATCATTAGCGTGGGGATACCTGCTGCATGTTCAACGCATTCTATCGCTCGCCTTACTTCGCCGCGTGCCTCATCGAGGGTCTTCCCATGCTCTTTCGTCAGGATTTGAGATACTTCTTCGAAATGCTCTTCCATTAGACCCTTGAGCGTGAACATGTAGCGCGCACGTGTAAGCGGAGGGATTTCTCTCCATTCTTCGTATGCCTCTGCAGCATATCGAATCGCTTCGTCTACCTCTGCTCTTGTGGACATAGGAACTCGTGCCAGCACTTCGGTGGTGGCAGGATTCACGACGTCTAAAGTCTGAGTGGATTTAGACTCAACCCACTCGCCGTTGACATAGTTCTTCAAAACTTGGACTTCCAGCTTACGCTCCATCGTTTTCATGACTTGTACCATGCCCGATCGCGGAAGCTGGAACCCAGCCAACCAGTTATTAGGTTTTCTGAAAGGCGCATGAGCGAGGCAAAGTAAATGCAATAAAATGCCGAAAATAGCTAGCGGCATGCGGAATGTCGTAAAAACAAGCACCGGAGTGTTAGAGGAAATGACAGAGATCTTTCTTCAGAAACTCCAGCCAATATGCGTCTCTGTGGATTGCGTTTGAGCCGGCCGAGTTAGCGACGGCTAAAGAGATTGCTTCTTGCTGCGATGATGCGTAGCCTTGGAAAAGTCATGGGTGGATTATGACTTTGATGGCTCCTCCCATTCTCTTCGAGAAGACTTCCAGCGCCTTTTCAAACTCCGTCAAGGGAAAAGTGTGAGTTATCAGAGGCTTGAAGTCCACTTTTCCCTTCTTGAGTAACGTTATGACCTCGTCGCAGCTGTTAGGGTTCGCTCTAACGCCGTATACGTCGAGTTCGTTTAGGGCGATTCTATCCATGGGTATAGGGATCTGCGCTCCTCCAGTGAGCCCGATGCAGATTATCGTTCCCCCCTGCCTGACCAAGTCTAGCAGCATCTTGTATCCACCGTGACTGCCGCTGGTTTCTATCACCACGTCTGCGCCCAACCCCCCGGTTTGGCTCTTGATGATTTTTGCGGCATCTTCGATTTGGGTGTCGATGGTTAGGTCCGCGCCTTGTTTTCGAGAGAGCTCTAACCCTGGCTTGCTGACATCTCCGTATCCAATCATGATTATTCTGCCTGCCCCGGCTGCTTGAGCAAACTGTTGTGTCATCAGTCCTATGGCTCCTGGACCTATGATAGCTACTATGTCGCCGGGTTTGATGCGGCCTCTGTTCACCGCGTGCAGTCCGACCCCGGCTGTGTCAACGAGCGCTCCTTCGTCGAAGGAAATGTTGTCGGGTAATTTATGGAGGCTCTTGATGGAAATGGCGCAGTATTCGGCGTATCCTCCGCTTTCAGTGAATCCGTAGTGTTTGTGCCCAGTTTCTTTCTTTCCGTAGTTGGCACATATGTTGTATCTTCCTTCTAGGCATCTCTTACAGAATCCACATCCCTTAGAGGATTCGGCGGATACTTTATCGCCTACCTTCAGGCCGACGACTCCCGGTCCCACTTTCATTATTTCGCCAGCCCATTCATGACCTGGAGTGAACGGGTATGCTGGGGGCCAAAAACCTGGATATTCCCCTGCAATCAGGTGAGGGTCCGTGCCGCATATGGCTATCGACTTGACTCTGCAAAGCACTTCTTGGAAACCAACCTCCGGCACACTCACCCTTTCTATTTTGAAGTTCTTGGGCCCGTAGAGAACCAAGGCATTCATCTTTTCGGCCATGATAATTCCTTCTTGTTTCTTTTCGACAGACTTTCCGATAGCTCCGCCAAATAAGCGTTTGCATCCACAGACCGAGCCTCTTCACGGCGCATCCCTATCTGATGAAACTCCTCGGGGAAGGTTGAAATCATTCCGTCAGTTGTCTTGAATTCGGAGAGAATTACCGCATCGGACAAGGTTCTCTTTCCACGTGCTCTTTCGAGACGCGATGCTCCGTTATGCCCGCATCAATCGTGACGTTGTAAACGGAACATCTATCGGTCCCCATCCTCATCGTGATGCAGAAAACGAACTTCCCTGAATACTGCTCTTCTACCAACGACTGTTGTTACGGATATCTTGGCGTTGCCTCAAATCAAAAGATGACTAGCGATCGCGCATGCTGCCTGTTCTAACTACCCACATCTGTCATGGAAGTATACGTCTGCAGGATACAGATAACGAATTCCTTGATGCGGGCGTTCATAGTTCCAGTAATGAATGAACCCTCGATGGCTGGGAAACATCCATGA
>Ga0315289_10009642_pt1 | contig 13891 bp, 9 predicted proteins | sample YL17G11_40_MG_FD_203452 | JGI IMG/M metagenome (GOLD analysis project Ga0315289, IMG submission 203452) | Sediment microbial communities from Yellowstone Lake, YNP, Wyoming, USA - YL17G11_40 | ecosystem: Environmental > Aquatic > Freshwater > Lake > Sediment | place: USA: Wyoming | collected...
GCCCTCGAAGGCGGCGTGGCGCGGACGCACATCATTGACGGCAGGATCAGCCACTCGCTGCTGCTGGAGATCTTCAGCGACCGCGGCGTGGGCACGCTGATCTACCGCGGTTAGCGCAGGAACCGACCCCCGCGAGGGAGGCCCAACCATGATCAAGGACTTCATTGACCTGTCCGGCTTCACCGCCCAGCAGTTGCAGGCGCTGCTGGAGCGGGCGCTGGCGGACAAGGCGTTGTTCCGCGCCGGCAAGCTGGTGCCGTCGCTGCCCCGCAAGAGCCTGGCCATGATCTTCGAGAAGCCTTCCCTGCGGACCCGCGTGAGTTTCGAGGTGGCCATGGCCCAGTTGGGCGGCCACGCGCTGTATTTGACGCAGGCCGACATCGGCGTGAGCACGCGAGAGGCCATCCAGGACGTGGCGCGGGTGCTGTCACGGATGTGCGACGGCATCATGGCCCGCACCTTCAGCCATGAGTGGGTCAAGCAGTTGGCCGTCCACGCCACGGCGCCGGTGGTCAACGCCCTGACCGACTATTCCCATCCCTGCCAAGCCATGGCCGACCTGATGACGGCCATCGAGATCTTCGGCGATCTGAGGGGGCGGACGCTGACGTTCATCGGCGACGGCAACAACGTGGCCCGCAGCCTGGCCACCGGCTGCTCGCTGCTGGGGATGCGGTTTATCCTCACTGCCCCGCCGGGCTATGAACTTTCCCAGGAGTTTGTCAACGCGCTGCCCCAGCCACGGGCCTACCGGCTGGTCCAGGACCCGACGCAGGCGGTGTGCGAGGCGGACATAATCTACACCGACACGTGGGTCTCCATGGGCCAGGAGGAGGACCGCCCCCGGCGCCTGCGGGACCTGAAGGCCTACCAGATCAACGCCGAGCTGCTCAAGGCCGCCCCGCGCCAAGCGGTGGTGATGCACTGTCTGCCGGCTTACCGCGGCTGCGAGATCACCGACGAGGCCTTTGAGGCCCACGCCCGGACCATTCTGGAGGAGGCTGCCAACCGCCTACACTTCCAGCGAAGCCTGCTGAACGTGCTGATCGGCGAGGGCGGCATCCGCTAGTGCCCGCGGCGCGCGGGACTGTGGAGACATCCCCAGGCGAGCGGCTACACTGTGACGATGGCACGTTTCAAGCGACACGATGGGCGGCGGGCCAACCAGCTCCGGCCGGCGCGCCTTATTCCCGGCTTTGTCCGGACCGCCGACGGTTCATGCCTGATCGAGCTGGGCGGGACGCGCGTGATCTGCACCGCCAGCTTCGCGCGCGGCCTGCCGCCCTGGCGCGAGGGGACCGGGCAGGGCTGGGTCACCGCGGAGTATGGGATGCTCCCGGCCTCGACGGCCTCGCGGAAGCCCCGGCCCCTCCAGCGGCCCGACAGCCGATCCGTCGAGATTCAGCGTCTGATCGGCAGGGCCTTGCGGGCGGTGGTTCGGCCCGACCGGCTGGGCGAGAACACCGTCACCATCGACTGCGACGTGCTGGAAGCCGACGGGGGCACGCGGACGGCCTCGATTACCGGGGCTTGCGTCGCGTTGGCACTGGCGCTTAAGGCCCGCTGCCCCGAGGGGTCATCTCCGGCAAGCATCCTCGACGGCGCCGTGGCGGCTGTGTCGGTGGGCCTGCTGGACGGCGCGGCCGTGCTGGACTTGGATTACCAGGAGGACGCCGCCGCGGCGGTGGACATGAACGTCGCCATGACCAGCCGGGGGCGGTTCGTGGAGGTCCAGGCCACCGGCGAGCACGGCGCCTTCGACGAGCGCCGGCTCCACGAGATGCTCCGCCTGGCCCGCACGGGAATACGGCAACTGCTGCGCCTCCAGCGGCAGGCATTGACATCACGAGGTGCGCGCACATGAACTGGCGAATCGCCATCGCCGCGGGACTGGTGAACCTGCTGGCCTGGGCCGGCGGCTGCGCGCCGGGCGCGGGCGACGTGCAGGCCCCGCGCGCCGGCCCGCCCGGCAGCCAGGACGAGGGCTACACCATCCTCCTGATGGTCTTGGCCGGGTCCGATCACGTAAACCAGGCCCTGCGATACAAGCAGAACACCGAGGCCGACACCGGCTGGAAGGACCTGTACGTCGTCCACAAGGAGGACCGCAGCGAACTCTACCGGGGCAACTATCCCACCTCCGCCGCCGCCCAAAAGGACCTACGGGGGACCAAGCAGTACCGCACGAAGCTCAAGATCCAGCCCTACAAGCAGGCCCTGGTGATGCCCCTGCCCGGCAAGGACGTCGGCCCGCCGCGGTGGAATCTCGCCGGCGCCGCCGGTGAGTTCACGCTGGCCATTGGCCTGTTCAAGGACGACCCCAGCCGGGGGATCATCGGGCACAAGCAGTACGCGGTGGATAACGTCCAGGAGTTGCGAAACCAGGGCCTGGAGGCCTACTTCCTGCACGAGCCCTCGCAGTCGCTGGTGACCATCGGCAGTTTCCCCGAGAGTTCCTGCCCCGTGGTGCGCGGCAAGGATGGAACCTTCGAGCGGAAAGTGGTGGACCCCAAGCTGCAAGACCTGATGCGCCGCTTCCCCTACCTGGCCGTCAACGGCTATCAGGAGATCGTCCGCGTGCGCACGGCCAAGGGACGGAAGTCGGCGGCCACCCCTAGCTACCTCATGGCGATCCCGTCGGGAGCCAAGCCGTAATGCGCATCCCCCAGCCGATCATCATGGCCACGAGAAACCCGGGCAAGCTCCGGGAAATCGTCGAGGTCCTGGCGCCGCTGGGTCTGCAAGTCGTCGGGCTGGACGACTATCGCGAGCTTCCCGAACCGCCGGAGACGGGGGGTACGTTTGCCGAGAACGCCTGCCTCAAGGCCGCCTACTACGCCCGGAAGACCGGCCGATGGTGTCTGGCGGATGATTCGGGGCTTGAGGTGGATGCCCTGGAAGGCCGGCCGGGCGTGCAGAGCGCCCGCTACGCTGCCGATCAATGCCCTCCCGGCGCCGGTCGCCAGGGCGTCGACGCCGCCAACAACGCCCGGCTGCTGCGGGAGCTGGCGGACGTGCCGGCTGAGCGCCGCACCGCCCGGTTCGTCTGCCATCTAGTGCTGGCCGGCCCTGGGGGGGTGCTGGCCGGCCCTGGGCAGGTGCTGGCGGAGGCCTTCGACACCGTCGAGGGAAGTATCGGCTATCAGCCCAGGGGCGCCAACGGTTTTGGCTACGACCCGCTGTTTTGCCTACCTCAGATGGGCTGCACGTCGGCGGAGCTGTCGGTCCAGCAAAAGAACCGCATCAGCCATCGCGGCAAGGCGCTGGCCCACCTGGCGGGCCTGCTGGCCGGTCTGGTCCGCCGCGGCGCCTGATCCGCCAGCCCGCCAGCCTAACCCCGCCGCCAGGAGCAGTCTGCACGCAGCGACCTCCTACCCCAGGATGATCCCAGCCGGTAAAACAACAGGCCGCGAGCCTCCGACAAGCCCGCGGCCTGGGTGACATCCCGGTGTTTCATCACTGGGTCGGGAACAACCTCTCCTCTTCATCGCGCGGCACGATAATGGTCGGCTTGATCAGGATCAGGAGGGTCTCCTCATCCTTGACCGACCCGCGGTTGGTGAAGGCGCGGTTGATGATCGGGATCTTGCTCAGCAGCGGCACGCCCATCTCTCGCTCCACCTCGCCGGCCGACCGCAGGCCGCCCAGCAGCAGCGTCCCGCCGTCGGGAACGGCCACCGTGGTGGTCGCCGTCTGCACGGAGACATCGGGGGTCTGCACGAAGGCATAGCCTGCCGGAAGCTCCCCTCCCCCTTCAAGGATTTCCTGGGGGTTAAAGGGGAACCAGTTCAGCGCGTTGAGCCGCCGGATCCACGGGTTCACGGTCAGCGTCACGTACTTCAGGTCGGCACTGACGGTGGCGGCGATGTCCAGCGTGGTCCCGAGTTCCAGCTCCTCCTGGTCGCCATACTCGATCAGCGGAATGGTCTGGAGGTTGGCGCCGGCGCCGGTGGTGACGTAGCTGACGGACGCGCTGGGAATGTAGTTGACGGTCCGCCCCACGTACAGGTGCGCCGCCGTGCCGCTCATCAGCGTGATCCGCGGGGTCGCCGTCGCCCGCGTGGTCTGGTGAGCCTGGGTGGCCTGGATCAGGAAATCCACCTGGATGTCGTCCAGGAACGTCCCGCTGACCGTCATGGCCTGGCTATTGATTAAGGAACCGATGCTGCTGGCGCCGGCGGGACTAGACACGCCGACCATGTTGGTAAAGGCGCTGCTGCCCTGGCGCACCGGGACAGGGGTGAACTTGGCGTTGCTGGGATGGTCGGTGCCCCAGCCGGACATCCCGCCCATGCCCGGCACCGTCGCGCCGGTCCAGGGGTCGGTCAACGCCGTCGAGCCCAGGCGCGAACCGATGTTGAAGAAGAAATCCAGGTCCACGCCGACGCTGTTGAGGAACCCCGTGCTGACCGTGATGAAGCGGGTGTCGATCGAGACCTGGATTTCCTTGGCCTCACGCAGTTGGCTGAGCAGGTCGGCAATCGCCTGATGGTTGGCCGCCGTCTGGGTAACGATGAGGTGCCTTCCCTGGGCCCACGTCACCGCCTGGCCCTGCCCGGTGGGAAACCACGACCCCTGATCGATGGTGGTGGTGATCATCTCTTGCATCCGGTCGGCAATCTGCTGGGAGGTGAGCTGCTCTTCCTGGCCCTCGGTCTCCTGGCCGGTGACCTGCTCTTGCTGGCCCTGGGTCCCGCCGGTCTCGGCGCCGCCTTGCTGCTCCTCTTCAAAGCCTGTAAAATCGTAGTTGGCCAAGGCCAGCGCACGCGTCAGGTCGTCGATCCTGTAAACGACCGTGTAGAAGTATTCCGGGGCGTTCAGGGCGGCCTTGGTGGTAATCACAATTCGGCCGCCGTGGATCACGTAGACCAGTTGCGTCTCTTGCCCCATGTTGATGCCGCTGACGTATTCCAGTATCTGCTCCAGGGCCTTCTCGATGGTCACCTTCGTCATGGGTTCGATCTTGATCGTCATATCCCGCTTGTAGGCGGCCTCGGATCCTTCAATGGCGGGCCAATTGGGTTGAATGTTCAGGCCGGTGACCTCGCGGAGGTAGGAGATGGCATCCTCGAACTGGGTCCCCTCGGGGAACTCCAGGGTGGCCAGGGTCTCGTTGCGCAGGCGTTCACGGATCTTCCGGTCTTCCTCGCTGCCGTATCCGCCCTCGGCGGCAGCGCCCTGCTTGTACTGGCGCATCTGTTCCCAGTCCTTAGGGAACCGCAGGCGGTCCACCCAGGCGATCTCGGCGTCTTCGAGTTCCGTCAGTTCGCGAACCTCCTGGCCCGCCCTGGTGTCTCGAACCTCCCGCTGGGTCTGTAACAGCACCATGGCCTGAAGCATGTCCACTTGCCGGGCGGCCCAATCATTACCCGGCTCCAACTGGACGGTTTGCCGGGCGACCTCCAGGGCCTCCTGGTACTTCTGAGCGTCCCGCAGGGCGTCCACCTGCTCCGTCAGCGAGCGGACCTTCTGGCGGCGCTGCTCCTGGGCTTGGCGGACGCGCTGCTCTTCAGCCTGGGCGATCTGCTGGCGCTGCTCCTCCACGCGGGAGCGTTCCCAGCTTTCGCGGCGGGTCTGCGCCTCTTCCAGGCGGCGGGCGATGTCCTGGATCCGCTCCTGGTGCTCCACCGCGCTGTACAACTCGCGGTTGCGCTCCAGCACGTTTCGGGCCACCTGAAGGGTGTTGGCGGCCAGTTGGAATTCCTCGGCGCTCTTGGCCGTGCGTAGGATCTCCGCGGCCCGCTGGAGGTTGCTCTCCAGCTCCACGTCGGCGCGCTGGCGGAGGATTTTCCGATTTCGCTGTAGTTCAGAGAGAATGCCGCCCTCGGGCGCCGGGGCGGGCGGGGGGGCCTCGGCGACCACTGGCGCGGGGGCCGGGACCGCCTCCGCCGGCCCTGCCTCAACCGGCGCCACTTCGGCCGGCGCGGGTGGGACGGGCGCGGCTTCGGATGGCGCCGCTTCGACTGGCTTGACTTCGGCCACTGCCGCCTCGGCCGGCGCCGTCTGGGCCGTAGGAACCTCGGCGGGGGCCGTCGCAACGGGCGGCGCCGCGGCCGGGGGTTCTTCCGCCGTCAGCAGGCGAGGGGCGGGCTGCTCCGGGGGCGCCGCGGCGGCCGCCTGGGCCAGGTCGGCCGGCTGCTCGACCGGCTTCTCGACGGGTTTTTCGGCCGGTTTCTCAGCCGGCGGCTGGGCAGCCAGTTTCCGCTCCACCAGCGCCAGTTGCGTGCGGGCGTCCTTGCGGACCGGCTCGGGCAGGTACTCGTTTTGGGCAACCTGCTGGAACAACCGGCGGGCCTTGTCCAGTTGGTTGTCCCGCATCGCCTTCGACGCGTTGTCAAAGGCCTCCATGCCGGCGCTCTTGCGGCGGATGGCCACATCCGCCTGGGCCAGTAACTGGTCCAGCCGGGCCTTGTCCGGATCGGGAAGAAGCTGGCGGTCCACCTTCAGCAGCGTGGCCTTGGCTTCTCCGTAGTCCTTCACGTCGAATTGGGCGACGCCCTGCTTGAGCAGCGCGGCGGCCTGATCGGAGTCCGCTTCCTGGGCGCGGGCGACGCCCCAAGCCAGCACAACGGTGGCGGACAGCGCAACCTGAAGAAGGCGGCAAGGAGTGAACACGGCAATATCCCTTTCCGAATGCGGCCCGGGGCGCCGGGCACAGCGTCGCAGCCTGGGCCACTGCGTCCCGACGGCTGCCTCCTCAAGGCGGCCTGAGGCTCGTGGGTCAATACCACGCCGGCTACGCCGTGCTGCGCAGCCAACGGCCCGACAGGATAAGACTCTGCCGGGCCGCTTTCAAGTCAAAATCCGCACGGGCAAGCAAGGGAAATCTAGGGTGTCGCCGCGGTCGCCTCCGCCGCCTTGCGGGCCAGCCGAACCTGCTCTTCCAGCTCCTTGTACCGGACCGCCTCCGGACTGCCCCGCGGCTGGTGGTTGATGTCCAGCGTGGTCCGCAGGAGGCCCTGCTCGTCCAGGTATAGCAGCTCCACTGCCGGCCGGCCGCTGGTGCTGCCGGGATTAGGCTTGTTGAAGTCCGCGCCCACCGCGATGGCCTGGGTATCGAAGTCCACGCTCACCGAGTCGCTGGTTCCATTGACCGGGTGGGTCAAGGTCATCGCCTTGACGGCCCCGATCGGCTGGCCCGGCAACACGGTAAACTGGTCCATCACCTCCTGGCCATAATGGCGCGTGAAGATGGCCACCCGCACGGCGTTGTTGCTCTGCCCGGTGACAAAGAACTCCGTCACGCGCGGCACCCGGACCGGGTCTGACCACTGGCTGTAGGGGCTGTACACGTAAGGCTGCCTAGCATCCTGCTCCTGTACGACGGAATTGGCGTAGGTCAGCAACGGGTTGATGAACTTCAGCCGCATCCGGTAGCGGTATGTCCGGCCGGGTTGGAGCGAGCTATCATGCAGCCAGACCAGCACCTTGCCCAACTGCTTTTGCCACTCCAGGTCGGGCACGAAGGTCGGTTGGGGGGCCTCGGGAGCTTTCGCGGCTTCCTCAGCCCGCTGTTTGGCCCGCTCCTCGCTCTTCTGGCGGCGATCCCTGACTATCTGCTCCCGATCAGAGCTATCTGCTTCTTCATCCTGGCCCTCCGTCCTCAGGTACTCGGCCATCATCTCGGCCATGTTAATGCCCTCGAATTTGGGGCTGCCCGGCAGGTTCGAAGCCCTGCCTCGCCGGACCACCGCCTGCGGCTTGGGCGCCATCGCGACCTTCACAGGCTCCTTGGGCTTGGCCTTCTCGTCCTCCCAGGCCGTCGTCACCTCGGTCTTGGGCAGCTTGGTCGTCCAGTCCAGCCAGTTCCGCCCGGCCCACCAGATCTGGTAGTAGACCGGCTGAAGGATATCCTCCTGCCAACCTATGTCGCCCAGTTGGACGATCACGCTGTTCACCTTGTCTCCGTTGGCGCCGTCGAAGGCGGGCATCTCGGGAATGACGAACGGCTGGCCCTTCTCGTCGGGCGGCACGGCGCCGCTGACCGCCACCGGGTCGCTCCAGGCGCCGTCCTCCTGCTGGACCTGCGCCTGGGCCTCCACGCCGGCTACCACCGGCAGCGAGGGCACGCGGGCCTGCCGCAGCAGCTCCCTCCACTGCCCGTCCAGCCCCGACCAGGGGTAGATGCAGATCACGTGGGCGGTGTCGGTCTCCTCGGCGCCGGTCTGCTGGTAGGGCATCTCCCGGCCGGCAATGACGGTCGGCTTGTCCGGGGCCGGCAACGCCGCCTCCAAGGCCGCCAGCTCGATGGGCTGGACGTCCGGCCCCACGGCGTTGACCGAGGCGAGCGGCGTGGCCAGCACCCCCATGAGTCCAGCCCCCGCTTGGGGCGTTTGCAGCGCCTGCACCTGGCGGAGGTAGTCAGCGACCTCCTGCCGCTCGGCCGGCGCACGGAGGACTTCTTCCTCCACCCGGCTGACCTCGTCGTGGAGCAGTGCGTCCACCTTGGCCGGCGGGACGGTCTGCTTGCCTCGCACCATGGCCAGCTCCACCCGGCGCGGAGACGACGCGAAATAGCGAAACAGCGAAAGCCCCAGCAACACCACCACGACCGCCAGGATCATTTTTTCCAGGTGCCGCTCAACGATGCTCACTTGGTCTGTCTTGCTCATGACTGCTCTCCAAGCATGTCTTGGCCGGCCCGGCCGCCCGGGCTAGTCTCCTTCTTCAAGCAACGCGGCACGGCTCTCCTTGGCGGGGACGGCAGCAGGCGGCCTCGGCGCGGCAGCGCCGGGCTGGGGCTTGGGCTCGATGGGCCCCATGCGGGTCCGGTCGGCGTCCCGCAGGGCCGTACTGTTTTCCGGGAAAGCCGCCTTAAGCACCTCTACCGGCATCAGGGCCGGAAGGGTCCAGGCCCCGCTGGCTGGGTCGTGCGTGCCCCGTTCCCAGTCGGTCAGCAACAGCAATTCGCCCTCGATCTTCACTTCCATCACGTCGTCGGGGCCGTAATAGTAGTCCGCGTGCCCCTCGGCCTTCACTTGCGTGGAGCCTTTCTCCATGTCCACCTGTGTCATCTTAATGTTGCGGATGGCGTGGTAATTCTGGGCCATCAGGTTCCGCTGAAGCGCCAGCACGTAGCGAGATGGGATGACCACCGTAAAGTCGTAATAGATCACGTCGTAGTCCGCGGTGCATCCGCGTTGCGTCAACCCCTCCGCGGTGCGCTGCCCCTTGACGGTCAGGCCGGACGGGAGGGCTTCCATCGCCTCAGCTTGCTCCTCCGCCGCAGCCTCCGCCCGCTCCATCTCTAGGTACTGTTGCATCATGTCCATCCCCTGGGGGGCCCTCGGGGTGACGGTTGGAGCGGGAGTCCCGGCCGCCGATCCGGGCCTCTGGGAGGGCGCCGCGACGTAGTTCTCGTCGATGTTCAGGCTCATCAGCCGCTTGACAGCCGCGTTGGGAACCACCCGCTGGTTGGCGGCCGCTCCGCGCTGGTTGAACGCCTCTTCGTTGGTCTGGCGGATCGCCTCGAGGATGTCGCGGGTGATCCACAGGTTCAACTGGGTAAACCACAGCTCCTCAGGCTTGCCGTCGTGGACAGGGTATGGGTAGACCCGGTCCAGGTTGGCCATGTCCAGGTAGACCTGCCCGCTCATGGCGCGGGCCATCACGGCGCTCTGCCGCCCGCGACGTTTGGCTTCGTCGGAGAGACCCTGGCTGCGCGACTCCAAGGCCGCGCCGGGGCGGACGGAGAGCCGGGCGGCGCCGGTCCGTCCCGCCGGGCCGCCGGAGGGCTGGCCCTGCTCCTCCTGATCCTGCTGGAGCTGGTTTTGCCACTGCATCCCATGGGCCGTGATATCCGCCTGGGAAGGCGCCGCGGTGGGCTTCAGGGCCGCCACCATGGCCTGCAACTCAGCGATGTACTTGCCCGTGAAGGCCAGGCTGTACTGTGCAATGTTAAATTGAGCGTTGTTCTCGTAGGGGAACGCCGACACCTTCTGGCCGGCGATGTCCAATTCCAACGGAGCATAGTTCCTCCGGTTCCAGTCGATGCACGCCTGCTTGATCTCCTGGGCGGCCTGCTGGATCGACTGGACCTGCTGTTCCTCGGCCTTGAGCTTCTGGGGATTGACCGGGCTCTTCGCAACCCTCTCCAACTGCTGGGCCACTTGGTTGCGCTTGGCGACCTCGGCGTTTACGTCCTTGGCCACGCTGGTGGACATGAACACCATGAACCCGCCGACCACCAGCACGACCGCCACCACAATCGCCAGGAACAGATTCTGTTTTATGAACTGCATGGGATTCTCCCGATGCCGGTCAGTCGTCGACCGCCGCTGCCGCCGGCTGGGCCGAGGCGGGCGTGACGCCATCGCCCTCAACGGTCACCAGCCAGGCGAACACAAAGTAGGTATCGTCGGACTTATCCTCATCCCGCACCAGGGGATCCGGATTCGCCGGGCCCTTGGGCTCGCCCGGTCCTTTAGGGGCATAGCCTTCCTCTTCTTCAGCTTCCATGCCCCGGAGCAGGGCGTTGTAGTCCATGCCCATCGGCCCCATCTGCGAACCGCGACCGGCGGCTGCGCCCTGCCGGCTCGTCAAAGGGGTAAGCGCAGTAGCCTTCACCTGGATGATCGGGAAGGCCTTGCCCTCCTTCTGGGTCTGTTCTTTCATCCGCACCAGCATGTTCACCATGGCTTCGCGGGGCAAAGGCGTCCGGCCGGTGATCTTAATGACATAGCCGCGCTTGATGGCCGTCGGATCGACTGGAGCGCCCGACCTGGACCTGGCAGCCGCCACCGACCGATCTCCCTTTACCTGTGCCTCCAGGTCCACCGTGCTGACATCGTCGTAGTAGGCGGACTCGACGGACTCCACGAACACCATCTCGCGCTGGGCGCGGGGCTTGGCCTTGATCTGCTCCAGGGCTTGTTGCCGCTGCTGGTCGCTGGTGGCGGAGGCGTAGAAGTCCACCAGCCGCTGGTCCTGCGCGGTGTGCTCGATGGTCCGGGAGATCATCTGCATGATCGACGGCCAGAAGTCGCGGTAGCCGAAGAGCTGCTTATACCTGTTGATCTGCTGCTCTTCCTGGGGCCTGCGGCCCTTGAGCTGAGTGTACTGGCTCTGCTGCCTGCCCAGGTTGGCAACCACCTCCTGGGCTTGGCGGAACGTCGGCGACTCCGCCAGCGCCTTGCGGTCCACGTAGGCCCGGTACAGCGGTCCCGCCAGCGCCACCAGCAGCAGCGCCGCCGCCGCGATGAACCACGGGCGCTTCGCGCCCCAGACGCGCTTGCGGACGATCTCGTCAGGCAACAGGTTGGTGTTCACCTGCGCCAGCCCCAGGCCCTGCGCCGCCAGGCCGTACGCCACCGCGAAGGACAGCACGTTTTCGTCCAGCGCCGCCGGACTGGTCGAGCCGGTCGCCTTGAGGTGTTTGTAGCTGTCGATGCGGACCACCGGGACGTTGAGCTGCTGCTCCAGGAATTTCTGAAGCCCCGGCATGCGGAAGCCGTTGCCCAGCCCCAGCACCTTGCGGAACCGCGCCTCGCGGCGCATTGACATGTAGTAGCCCACCGACCGCTGAATCTCCTGGGCCAGGTCGGCGAACACCGGACGCATGGCCTGGAAGATCTGCCGGGCGTACTTGCTGGTGGCGGCGCTGCGCTTGAGTTTCTCCGCCTTGGCAAACGACAGCTTGAAGGCCTTGGCCAGCGCCTCGGTAAAGTGGTTGCCCCCGATCTGGATGGTTCGCGTCCAGATCCGCGGGCCGTCGGAGACCACCAGGTCCGTCTTGGCCGCCCCCACGTCCGCCAACAGCGTCGCCCCGTCGGAAGCCACCTGCTCGTCGAAGACAATGAAGTTCAGCAGCGACAGCGGCGCCATCTGCACCAGGTCCACCCCTACCTGCACGTCGTCGAAATGCCCCAACATCTCGTAGATGTCGCCCTTCTTCATCGCGAAGATGCCGGCCTGGATGTCTGGGCTGTTGGAATCGGTGAAGCTCTGCCACCGCCAGATAACGTCGTTGATGGGGAAGGGGATCTGCTGCTCGGCCTCAAACCGGACAATGTCGGGAATCTTCTTAGGTTCCACCGGCGGCAGCTTGACGAACCGGGTAAAGCCGCTCTGCCCCGGCACCGACACAGCCACCATCGCGCCGGCCAGGTTATTGCGGGCCAGGAACCCGTCCAAGGCCTGCCGGATGAGCTGCCCGGCGTTGGCGCCTTCCTCGCTCAGCAGTTGCGGGTACTCAACCAGGTCCAGCGCCTCGACCTGAAGCTGGCCGTCCGCCTCCGTCAGCTTCAGGGCCTTCAGCGACGACTGGCCGATGTCGATTCCCCAAACACTTCTCGCGGTCGCCATAACGACTCCTTGGCCCGAGGGGGCCGGCCAGCCGGTATAATAGCCTCTTTGCCGGGTCGGCTGCAACCAAACTGTCGCCGTGGCCGCACCCCTTAGATATGACGTTCCGGTAGCGCGAAAGTTCCCCCTGTGAAGCAATTCGCGACCATCACCCTCGGCTGCAAGGTCAACCAGTATGATGGGGCGGCGCTGGGGGCGACGCTGGAACAGCAGGGATGGCGCCGGCACCGGCGCGGCCAGCCGGACCTGGTGATCGTCAACACCTGCTGCGTGACGGTAGCAGCCATGGCCAAGTCGCGACAGGCGATCCGCCGCTGCGCCCATCGCTGGCCCGCGGCTCACATGCTCGTCGTGGGATGCTACAGCGACTACGATCCGCGCCGGCTGCGGCAGGTGCTTGACACAGAGGGAGTTGCGCCGAACCGGGCGCCCATCGCCGGCCACCACGACGACCTGAGAGTCCACCTTGAGCAGGTGATGCAACGGCTGGACGAACCATCGGCGGGCCAGGCCGAGATACCCCCGCGGGCCGTAGCGGCTGGGACAACGACGGAACTCCCCGCCGTGGCGCTCAAGGCCCGTCGGCTAGCGGCCTTGGCCGCCAGGTCCGCCGGGACATCCCGGCTGGAACCTCTGGCTCGCTTCCCGGGCCATCAGCGAGCCTTCGTGAAGGTTCAGGACGGCTGCGACGCCTTCTGCACCTTCTGCGTGGTGCCATATACCCGATGCGTGGTCCGCTCCAGGCCCACCGGGCAGATCCTGGACGAATGCCGCCGCCTAGTGGCTTATGGCCACCGGGAGATTGTGCTCTGCGGGGTCTTCCTGGGCGCGTTTGGGCGATCCACGGCCATCCGGCGAAGGTGGGCCACCGGCCCGGCCCCGCTGGTGGAGCTGGTCCGCCAGGTGTCGCGGATTCCCGGACTTTGGCGCGTCCGGCTTAGCAGCCTGGAACCCGCCGACGTCACCGACGAGTTCCTCGACGCCTGCCGTGCCCTGCCGGCCTTCGCCCCGCACCTGCACCTGCCGCTTCAGTCTGGCAGCCCGTCGGTGCTGCGGCGGATGAACCGCGGGTACACCCCGGAGCAGTTCCTCCAGGTGGCCCGCCGAGCGCGCCAGGCCTTCGACCGCCCGGCCATCAGCACCGACATCATCGTGGGCTTTCCCGGCGAGAGCGACGAGGACTTCGCCCAGACCCTGGACCTGGCGCGGGCGGCGGGGTTCATGAAGATTCACGCGTTTCCGTTCAGCCCCATTCCCGGCGCCGCCGCGTGGAATTGGCGACAGCAGGCGGCCCCGCCGTCCCAGTTGCACCGCCGCACGCGACAGCTAGCCGAACTCGAACAGCGGCTGGCGGCACAGTATCGTCGGCAGTGGGTGGGAGGCCAACTGGAGGGACTGGTCGAGAAGGTTGACGACCGCGGCGTCTGTCGGGCCGTCAGCGACCGATACGCGGAGCTGCTGTTTGAGGCCAAGGATGCAACAGCCGGGCAGGTGGCGCGTATGCGTGTGACGGGCATGCAGGATGGCCTGCTGACGGGGCGATTCCTGGGCCGGGTCTGTTGACCTTTGAACCCCTGGCGTGACGAGC
>Ga0315289_10009645_pt1 | contig 13888 bp, 20 predicted proteins | sample YL17G11_40_MG_FD_203452 | JGI IMG/M metagenome (GOLD analysis project Ga0315289, IMG submission 203452) | Sediment microbial communities from Yellowstone Lake, YNP, Wyoming, USA - YL17G11_40 | ecosystem: Environmental > Aquatic > Freshwater > Lake > Sediment | place: USA: Wyoming | collected...
TGACCCTGATCCAACGGAAGACGGCGGTCACGGCGGCCCAGTGGATCGCCACCCTGTACCGGAACGACTCCGCCTACTGCCCCCGCATCGGGTGGCTGGCCCTCGCCATCGCATCGCATCCCGACTGGGACTTCGGACAGCTCTGTGACGAATACCTGAAGACCGAGAAGCGGACAGACCGCCTCGCCCGATACCAGATGCTGGTCGACTACGCCAGGCGGCAGTACCGGAAGCGGGCGTGGGTCAGAGCCTCCGTCGACTGGGGGATGGCGTGGATCCGGGACCACGGGAAGGAGTTCGCCTGGCAGGTCCCGGCGGAGCCCGGCTCGGACCTCTCCTACTATGACCCCCGGTCGTGGCCGGGGAATGCTCCCACCCCCTGGGAAGCCGTGAACGGAGGCCGGCCATGACGATGACCAGCCGCGTCCTGAAGATCCTCACTGAGGCGGGGGAGCTCTATTCCGAGATCGACCCCGCGGAGCTCGGGGTGGTCCTGGAGAACGGGGACCGCGTCATCGAGGACGGGAACGTCGTCGCGCAGACCGAGTGGACCTACCGGTTCCTGCTGCAGCGGTACAGGGAGTTCGAGAAGGACCCCATGATGGGGCGCCTGTACGGGTCGAAGATCAGAGCTGATATAATCCTGGCGCTGGCCTCTCCCCAATGGCGGCAGCGGTTCCAGTGGGAGTCATGGTTCATGGCCGAATACTACCTGGCGCGGTTCTGGCGACCCGATACGATCCAGGCGGATCCGAAGGCTCCCCCGGTCCAGCCCGCGGACCCCCGGAACTGGTGGCCGATGGGCCTGCCGGACGATGTTGTCGATCAGATGCGGGCGGAGATGGAAAAGCGGGCAGAGCCGGAGCGGAAAGGGAGGAAGGTGGCATGAAAGAGAAGAAGAAACCCGGTCCGAAAGGCGAGGAGAAACCCATGGGGATGGTCCCCGAACCATCTATAGAGGACCAGGTCGCCATTCTCCGCGAGCGGGTCGCAGTCCTGGAGAAAGACAACCAGAAAGTCGTCCCCGCGGTCAACGAGCTGACCATGCATCATTTCAGGAGGAGGGCAGTGTGACCCAGGGTGTGGCCTTTACCGAGGCCATGAAGACGTATGTCCTCCGGAACAAGGACTCTCTCTTTTATTCCGAGATCGCCTGGAACCTCACGCAGATGACAGGGGTCCCGGTGACACGGAGGGGAGTGCAGGAGTATCTCTACCGGTACCGGAAGCAGAACGGGAATAATCATCTTCACCACTAGCCCCCAAGATTTATATGCCTCTGTAATACTATGGTAAAACGTCCATGACCGGTTACACTACAGTAACACGATGCCACAACAGTGGACCCTCTCAGAGGACACGGCAGGCGAGGCCGGGCAAGGCGCGGCCGGGTCAGGCGCGGCGCGGCGAGGCACGGCAGGCAAGGCGCGGTGCGGTCGGGCTAGGCAAGGCAGGCCGGGCAGGGCTTGGCGGGGCACGGCGTGGCCGGGCATGGCAAGGCGTGGCAGGTACGGCATGGCACGGCTCGGCCTGGCGGGGCCCGGCGGGGCGTGGCAGGCATGGCGTGGCTTGCCCAGGCAGCGCACGGCAGGAGCGGCGTGGCCCGGCAAGGCCAGGCGGGACTTGGCGGGGCAAGGTCCGGCGTGACAAGGCAGGTTAGGCACGGTGAGGCGCGGTATGGCCAGACGCGGCTAGACATGACCTGGCACGGTGCGGCCGGCATGGACAGGAATTGAGACATGGCAACAGAAAAGGAAATCCAGATTCGGGCACCGAACATGGCCACGGCATCCTTCGGGATCCGTGGGACGGCGCCCTTTGTACAGCTGAGGTTCTCCGCGAAAGTGCAGGAGGGCCTCTTGAAAAAGCACATGGAAGGTTCCCAGGCAAAGAAGGGGAAGAAACGGGAAGCCAAGGATCCCGAGGCACTCTTCGAGGAGGCCATGTACCTTTCGACCGATGGATGGCGGGGCATCCCGGCATCATCGTTCCGGAAGGCCCTCGTCTCCGCATGTCGGCTGGTGGGGTTCAAGATGACCCTGGCGAAGCTGGGAGTTTTCATTGAGCCCGATGGCTTCGATGCAGAGGACGGCACACCCCTCATCAGGATTCAGGGTGAGCCGGCGCTGCATATCAGCCACACACGGAATGCAACGGGTGTGCCGGACATCAGGATCCGGGCCATGTGGAGAGAGTGGGCGGCAACGGTGCGGATTACGTACGATGCTGACCTCTTCAATGAAGTGGATGTGGCGAACTTGCTCATGCGGGTGGGGATGCAGGTCGGGATTGGTGAGGGCCGGCCTGACAGCCGTGAATCCGTTGGCATGGGCTGGGGGACCTTTGGACTTGTGGGGAAGAAATGACCGCAGACGACGTTTATCAGGAACTGGAGAAGATCCGAGGGGAGCAGGGGGGCCTTCTTCGACCGGAAGATGTAGTCGAGATAGCCAGTCCGGAGGATCATCCCCTTCACAACCGGTTCGAATGGGACGATACCATTGCCGGCCGGGAGTACCGACTCTGGCAGGCGCGGGAACTTATCCTCTCCGTGAAAGTCATCATCGAAGGGGGATCACCAGAACCCATGCGGGCATACGTCTCCCTCAAAGAAGATCGGCGTACCGGCGAGGGATACCGTCATCTGGACGATGTGAGACATGATAAGGAACGTTACCGGACCCTCCTCCGCGAAGCAGCCGGAGAGATGCGGCGATTCCAGACGAGATACCAGAACCTCTCCGAGCTCAAACCCATTTTTGAGATCGCAGACGTGGTCTTCAAGAAAATCTAATCCTCCTCTTTTTTTCTCTATTCTCCTATAGTGGAATAAACCGATTTATAGATACTACTAATCATATATATACATGCCATTCCCCGGTGAGCACTCGGCCAGGATACGCGATCCTGACCAGTACCCGGAGGACAAGATCCGGAGGCAGAACAACAAGTTCGGCCGCGGGATCGACGTCATCTTCGGTATCAGGGCCGATGGCAAGTCGGAAGTACAGGCCATCCGATTCGACAGCACTCTTTTCACCGTAGCCGAGGCGAAGAAGTGGCTCCAGGATCACGACTATCATCCGATCCGGTTTGAGCCCGCCACCGGGACGGCAGGGAAAGAGCAGGCGGCGGAGGAGACGATGGATATGGAACTGAAGGAGAAGGCCCTGGACGTGGCCATCAACCCCACGCTGGGGAATATGCAGGAACTCGATGGCGGGCTGCTCGTCAAGGACGTGAAGCTCCTGGCGGCCGGGACCTGGATAGACTCCGTGCAGAAGACGCCCTGCCGGTACACGCCGGCGAGGCTCAAAGAGTTCGCCCAGAACTGGACGGACCGGAGCCTCTGGAGCCGGCACAGCGGCGGGACGCCCCGGGACATCACTGACAAGGTCGGCGACATCCGGAACATCCGCTACCAGGACGAGGCCGTGATGGGGGATCCTTTCTACCACGGCAGGACCTCCAGGTCCAAGGATACCCTGGAGATGGTCCGGCACGACCTGGCAGGATTCGTGTCCGTGGAGCTCGCAACCAGGGACCGCTGGATCCCCACGGAGAAGATCTTCGAGGCGGATGTGATCCGCTTTGATGGAGCGGCCACCGTAAACCGTGGTGCCTGCAGCAAGTGCACCCTCCGGGGCAACGAGGAAGCCCCGAAGGAAACGCCGGCCGGGACAGCGCCGGCGGAGAGCCTCCTGAAGAAGGAGAGTGAGCGAATGGACGACACAGACAAGAAAGCACTGGAGGACCGCTTCAAGGCCCTGGAAGAGGGGTTCACGAAGCAGGTCAAGGCCCTGGAGGAGAAGGCTGCCTCCCGGGACAAGGAGCTCGAGCAGACCAAGGCCGAGCTGGAAAAGATGAAGAAACAGCCGGTACCCCCGGTTACCACGCCCGCCGATACCGGTAAGGCCCTGGAGGCCATGCCCGAGTACGCGGTGAACGTGGACCTCGAGTCCGGCACGGTGGGGTGACCTGAACATGGCGGATATTGCATCATTCCCAACCATCCACGACGTTCTCTGGAGTGGCGACAACACCCAGAACTTCAAGGCCAGCGGGGCCATCACGGCTGGGATGGTGGTCTACCTCTCGGGCGACATGACCGTGACGAAGACCACCTCCCTGGCCCACCCCCCGGTCGGCGTGGCTATCGGCGACGCCGCCAGCGGGTATCCGGTCTCGGTGGCCCTCACGGGCTGCATCGTCTACGTGGCGAACACCGACAACAAGCTGACGGCCGGCGAGGGCGACTACGTGATCGTCGACGACAACGCCGTCGGCGGCACGGTCTCAAGGATCGTCAAGGGTGCCATCCCGCGGGGACCGTACTCAGCCCTGGGCGTGTTCGTTGAAGACATGGCAGCGAACAGCACGGTCAGGATCCTGATCCAGCCGGACATGATTGGGCGGTGGTCCTAATGACACAGCTTCTGATCAAGGCGCTCCGCGCTCATCCCCAGTTTGCGGGACCCGCGGAGCGGAAGCGGCTCCTCGCGGAGATCGCAACCCACGACATCCCCCTGGTGGAGAGGCAGCTTGGGCTCGCCTACATGGTGAAGGGCAAGGACGGCAAACCGCACCGGGCCCGTGACCTCCTGCTCTCCGATGCGAACGAGTCCGGCACGCTGATCCAGACCGAGATCTACCGGACGATCCTGGAGGGCAGCGAGCCCGCCAAGTGCATGCGGCAGGCGGTGCCGATCTTCAACATGAACAGCAACGTGATGCAGATCAACGTCGGCGAGACCGGGACCTACGCGGGTTTCATCGCGGAAGGAGCGGAGATCCCCGTCAACGACCAGGCGTACACGGCACGGACCTGGACTTCCAAGAAGTTCGGGGAGCGGCCGCTGATCACGCGGGAGATGGTGGACGACGCGCTCTTCAACGTGGTGGAGCTCGAGGTCCGCAAGACCGGGTTCAGGATCGAGAACACCCTCAACCAGTGGATGCTCCAGGTCCTGATGGACAACGCAGGGAACGAGCACGACATCAATGCGGCCATCACCACTGTTGGCGGGGTCATAGCGGCCATCATCGCTCGCGGCTACGTGGTCGAGGACGGTTTCCTGCCGGACGTTATCATCACACACCCGGCAATCACGCCGTACCTGTTCAAGGACTTCGTGCCCGGGTACAACCCCGTCGCACAGGGAGCTGTGGACCGCGGGGTCCTCCCACAGGTCATGGGCTGCAGGGTCTTCGAGTGCGGCGTCAGCTGTACCAGCGCCTCCGCGCCCACGGCCTCCACCCAGCCATGGGGTGACAAGACGGACACCAACATCGGCATGCTCGTCTTCGACTCCAGGTCCGCTGGCGGCATCGGCATGCGCCAGGACATCCGGGTCGAGCAGTACAAGGACCCGATCCGGGACCTGGTGGGCATGTCCATGACCATGCGGGCGGCCTGCCAGTACGGTGTGGCGAACGCCATCTGCCGGGTTGAGTACGGCGGATGAGGCGTGAGGGAGGGATACTCCCTCATGCTCACCACACGGAACAGCGGGAAATACCTGTCGGGCGAATGGGCACGGCAGCGGGAGCTCTGCGCACAGGACCGGGACCGGTTCAGCGCCGATGACCAGGCGTTCTACGAGGTCACCGGGCAGTCCCCCGGCATGGGGGACCGCGAGCGGATCGAGGAGACGATGACCATCGAGACCGCCCCCATGGACCCCATGGCGGCCAACACCCGCAGCGGGGAGTTCGACATCAGGGACCGGCCGGAGGTGGGACACTGAGCTACTGCAGCACAGCGGAACTGGTGAGCCTGACGGGATCGGCACTCTCGACCGCGGTCCTTCAGGCCATCATCGATGACGGCGACAGGGAGATCGACGCCTATCTGGGACAGTTCAACCTCTCCGGGTCGGCGACCGGCGCCATCAAGAGCGCGTCTCTGAAGCTCGCGCAGGCGGGCCTCCTCTACCATGGGCTCCAGGTGGGGGACCTCCAGGCAGGCATGGGGGAATTCGCATCATCTGTTGACGTGACCCGGGCGGCGGAGTCCCTGCGGAAAGCGGCCATGATGCTCCTGGAACAGTTCCGGGACTCCCAGACCTCCATCTCGGCCCCCCACCTCACCTTTGTCAGGAGAGTGGATGGAAGATGACGGACGAACTATCAGACCTCAAAGACTGCACGGACCACGACCTCCTTATCCTCATTCATACGGTGGTGAGGGGGATCAGTAAAGACATGGGCGATCACGAGTGCCGGATCCGGTCCGTCGAAGGTAACCAGCTCAAGATCCTGGGTGTGGGTGCCGCCATCGGGTTCATGACGGGCTGGCTGGGGCGGTTGTTTGGGGGGAGCCCCTGATGCTCACCGGCCTCCTCATCCACACCTGCACGATCCAGCTGCGGGACAAGATCGGGGAGGACAGCAACCACGCCCCCGTCTACGCATGGATCGACGAGCAGGAGGACGTGGCGTGCCGGTTCATCCACCCGAAGGGGAAGGCGGCCACGGGCCTGCCCGGAGAGGAGACCCTCGCCGACCTGGTGGTCCTCCTCCCGGAGACCGTGACCGTGACGGAACAGGAACGGCAGATCGTGACGAGCGAGAGTGGATACGCGGGGACTTACAGCATCACGAAGGTGCGGCCCATCTCGGGACGGTCCTCGATCCACCACTACGAATGCGACCTGCAGAAGACCGACGCGGCAGACGTGGCGACGATAGTGGACGGGGGCGCGGCAGGCACGGTCTTCCACGCCTTCCTTGACGGAGGGAACGCATGACGACACCGATCCAGATCCTTCACCGGAGGGACACGGCGGCCCACTGGACGTCCGCCAACCCGGTCCTCGGGGCATCAGAGCTCGGCTATGAGACGGACATGGGCCGGTTCAAGTTCGGGGACGGCGCGACCGCATGGAACGACCTGGACTATTTCGAGGCCGGCGCGGGAGACGTCGAGGGCCCGGGGACGTCGACCGATAACGCCATCGCCCGGTTCCACCAGGGGACCGGGAAGGTGATTCAGAACTCTCTCGTTACCATCGATGACTCGGGATCCCCAAACATCCCCACGGGGCAGAGCTACAAGAAGAACAGCGTGGCCCTGGCAGCTGCGGACGTGGGCGCGGCCGCGACCTCCCACACGCATGGGGGCGGGGACATCACCTCCCAGGTGGGGGACGCGAATACCGTAGACGGGGAGCACGCCTCCGCCTTCGCTGACGCCAGTCACAACCATGCGGCAACCGACATCACCTCCTCCACCCTGGACGGGGACCGCCTCCCGGCCCTCTCCACAGGTAAGCGGGGCGGCGTGAAGGAGACCGGGACACCCTCCGGGAAATTCCTCCGGGATGACGATTCATGGGCTGCAGCCGGTGGAGGGGATCCCTACATCGGCTCGATAGCCCAGCCGGGACCGGCGGATCTCGTCACAGCCGGGATCCCGATCCTCGTCACCTCATGGACGGCGGAACACGACTATGCTGCCGACCTGAACACGCAGGACGGTGTCCAGTTCCTGATCCCAACCAGTATCGACGGTCTCTTTGAGGCGGAGGTTTATGGTGGCCTCACAGGTGCATTAGAACCAGATTGGGATGGTGATGCGCCGAATATCGGGGACAGTCTGGTAGATGGGGATGTGACGTGGTACCGGGTCGGTGCCGCGTCCGCATGGCCCCTTGTACCCACCACCCGCCAGCCGGAGACCGCCTACGATTTCCTTGCGATGGTCTGGCGAGATCCCGCAGACGGATTCCTCTACATCCGGTACCCGGATGATGGCGGGACACTGACCGGTACTGGGGATCTGCCATTTTATGCTGGGAACTGGGATTATAGTGATGGGGACATCTACTGGTGGCGCGCTGGACTTGGCGGCGCCGGCAGCTTCGATCTCTCGAATGAAGCAGGGAGTCTTCGTTCAGTTGCGGGAATGGATGATAGTTCGACGGAGATTACCCCCCACAATGTATTATTAGCTCATGGAAAAATGGCACATAACTATATTGATGCTATTGGAACCAACGCTTACAATTTTATTCACGCGATTGGAAAGAATGCCACGGCTGTTTTTCAGGCCATTGGCTCCAATGCTTGGCTCAATTTCTATGCCAGGGGGGCAGCTGCAAGGATCACGATGGAGTCTCGCGGTGATGGTTCCTATGTGAACTTTCAAGCCAGAAGATCTGATGATACCCCTGCATCCCGTTTCTATACTTCTGCGACCGGTGCCGTCTCCATTGACACGTTCGAATCCGATGGCGTCACCCCCAGCCCCAACAAGCTCCTCTATAATGGGGTACCGGTTCTCAACAGTTACCGGCGGCCTGCCACAATCGTGGTTGCAGCCAGCGACTCCGCGGACAAGACCAACGTGGACTTCGTCTGCCCCGCGACGGACGCCCTGGACTACATCACCACGACCGTGATCCCGGCCATGCCCGCCGCGGGGGGGAAGATCCTCTTCCTGGAGGGCACCTACACGGTGAACACAAACAGCAAGCCGGTGGTGATCAATCAGGGGACCGCAGGGATCGAGATCGAGGGCATGGGCGCGGGGACGGTGTTCAAACATGGCGCGAACTCCATCGACAGCAAGATGATCCAGCTCTCAGGGGACAACTCCGGGGTCGTGATGATCCGACGGATCACTTTCGATAATACGGGTGTTTCCGCGACATCATCCACCGGCATCTATAACTTCACAACTACCCCCTTGATGGTGCAGGACTGTGTATTCAAAGGCCTGTCGTGGGGGATCTACGGAGGGAATGCCGACATTTTCCGGTGTAGATTCACCTCGACATCTGAGTATGGGGTCTCCTCGGTCCGCGATACCTTCACGCTAATCAACTGCACTTTCCTCTACTCAAATGCCTATCTCATCGAAGGGAACTCCGGCAACCACCGCATCCAGTCCTGCGATTTCTACACCGCATCGAAGCTCTACATCGCCAGGGGCGTGGTCATCGGGAGTAAGTTCGTGACCCATGGGATCCAACAGGTAACCGGAGGGTCCGTTGGCCTCCGTGTCCTCGGGAACGAGATCGCCATCTGGGGCGGCGGCGGTGCAGACGCGCAGTGTGTCCTCCTGGATGGTATCGGGGGGATCGTGGAGGGGAATACCCTTACAGTCTACGATGACGCCGATAAGCCCTGCGTGAAGATCGCGGCCGGCGGGTCCGGGAACATGGTGCTCGGGAACATCATGCGGCCGGCCATCTCGACATGGACCACGCCCCTGGGGGTGCGGGTCATGTCGGGCGCCACGGACAACGTGATCAAGGGGAACCTGATCTCGACCACCACCAAGATCGACGACGCAGGCACACGGACCGTCTACGGGGACACGGAGTTCATCAAGCTCGTGGATGTGGCCGCGGAAGACGTGGATGCCATCGTGGACAACGAGGACCTGAACGTCTCCTTGCCCCTGACCTGCACCCTGGACGGGCAGCCGGACTATGGGCGGAACGTGACCCTCACCCTGACGGACGTGGACGATTCAATCTCCGCCATCAACATCACGGTCACGGGGATCACGTCCCTCGGCCTGGTGAAGACGGAGACGTTCACCTTCGCCAGCTTCACCGCGAAGGTGGCGACGGGTAACTACCCCTTCGAGAAGATCACGGAGGTCAAGGTGAACTCCGGCACCGGGATCGGGGCAGGGGATGTCCTCGAAGTGGGGACCGGAAAGAAACTCGGCCTCCCCGGGAGGCTCGGGGCGGCGGGGGACGTGATCTGGATCAAACAAAACGCTGCGAAGACGGCATCCTACACGGCCAGCGCCACCTATGGGACCGTCGCCCCGACCACACTCACGGCGGCGGACGACTTTGACATCTTCTGGATCTGGAACGCGAATATCTGGACGGTGTGACCGTGGCCACCATCAGCATCGGAGAGCTCAAGAAGCGGCTGACCCAGCTCCAGGGCATCACGCCCGCCATGGAGAAGGGGATGAAGAAAGCCGCCCTGAACGTGGAGCGGACGGCGAAGGAGAACTGCACCAAGGGCATGTCCCCCTACTACAAGGCGCCCCACGACACGGGCCGCCTCCGGGCGGACATCGACAGTGGCGTCTCGGTGGAGTCCGGCCGGGTCACCGGGTTCGTGTTCTCCACCGTGGACTATGCCCCGTTCGTGCATGACGGGACCGCAGGGCGCAGCGTGGCTATCGTGGCTGGGGGGATGATGCACCAGGGGCGGCGCGAAGGGGGGATGCCTCCCCGCCCCTACATCCTGGACGCGGTGATCGCGGAGTCGGGCGCCACCCGGGAGTTCCTGGAGGACGCGGTGGCCGACTACATCATGAAGGTATGCCGGGAGGTGTCCCTGTGAAGGCCGCGATCACGTCAGCCATCATCGACCTGCTCAGGGCCGACCCCGCCCTGACCACCCTGCTCGGGAGTGCGACAGCCATCTTCCCGGGGCACATCTCCCAGGGATACCAGTTCCCGTGCGTGACGGTGCTGCAGAACTCCGAGACGGGGACGAAGCGACTGGGGTACTTCGACCAGAAGACCCGGGACCAGGCGGCCGTCATCCAGGTGGACGTGTGGTTCAAGACGTCCTACCTGGACGCGGAGACCGCGATGAACCGGGTGGAGGCCGTCCTGATACCAGATGTGGTGGCCACCACCTGGGGATGGGGGAAGATGGCGGAAGCGGTCTCCTTCGAGCCGGACCTGAAGGTCTACCACGTGATGAGCCGGTTCCGGTTCGAGTACAGCATTACGGACACATGAACGGAGGGATGAGAGACAATGACAGACGAGTTTGCATACACGGGCGCCCAGGCGACGTTCTCCTACAATGGGATCATCGACGTGGGTGAGGTTGACATCAAGATGACGAGGGCGGTGGCCTCCAGCGGTCCCCGCCTGGGGAAGTACGGGCAGTTCAAAGTGGGGGGTGCGTTTGACTTCACGGGAGCCGTGAAGCGGATCCAGAAAGATGGGGAGTTCCTGGTGGCCCTGATGACGGACACCCCCACCACGGGGACGGCGGAGACGCTGAAGTCCGGGCGGGCCCTCACGGAAGACGGGTGGGTGGACAACACCGACACCGTCATCGCCACACCGAGCCGGATCCGGCTCACTGTGGCGGGAGCGGAGATCGACACTGCAGGGAACATCACCATTGTGGGCGAGGACGCGAACGGGAACGGCATCACCGATGAGGTCTCCGTGGGGCTGTTGGGGATCGGCGAGTACGCCACCAGTAAGAAGGTCTTCAAGCAGGCATACGGCACCTACAACCACGGGGTCGTCTCGGCAACCGGGACCATCACGGTCGCCTCGATCGCGGGGGACACTACCGCGGGTGTCGGGGCGCCGCTGTACTGGGACATGGTCGTCCGCGTGGACAGTGGAACGAAAAACATCGTGATCACGGCCCTCAACTGCTTCTTCACGTCGGGAGGGTTCAAGCACACCGGCCCGGACGCGCAGGGCAAGGACGAGATGACGTTCACCATGCAGGACGTGGACGCTGACCTGACGGTCTCCTACGTGAGCGCATGACGCAGAAGAGGTTCACCACGCTGGCGGAAGTGGAGGCCCACTTCGCCAAGGTTGCTCCCCTCTTCGAGAAGCTGAATGCCCAGACCCAGGAGGAACGGGGGAGATGGCAGGCCGAGCTCGACATGCTCAAGCGGCGGACGGAGACCGCCCACGAGCTCGTCGACCTCGGCGACGGCAACATGTTCGCCATCCGGACGGGCCTCACAGCCCCCCAGCTCGAGGAGCTCCAGGAGCTCGCGAAGATGCGGGCGACCCTGGACCCGAACGACCTGGAGGCGCTGGACGAGGTCACCTACATGACCCTCCACATGGTCGCGGCGAACCCCGCCCTGACCCGGGACTGGTTCCGTGAGCACAAGGCGGACTACGCCGTCCTGGACGCCGTGGAGATGATCACGGGGTTCTACGAGCGGCGGGTGGAACGGCAGCGCGAGCGGTTCAGGAGGATCGCGGCCCTGACCTCCTTTCGCCCAGAGCCCGCAGGGGCAGAAGCACGGGAGCTTCCTGCACTACATGGGGTTCCGGGATCCCCGTGAATTCTACGACCTCCCGGAGGAACTGCAGTCATGGTGGATCGCGTGGTTTAACGTCAGGATGAGGTGAAGGGGATGGGATTCAATCTCGGATCGCTCGGGTCGGTGGTCTACGACATCGTATCCCAGGATAAGACGAAGGAGGGGGTAGACTCCGCCATCTCGGGCGCCGGGAAATTAGATCAGAAATGGAACGACATGGCCACCACCGGCCTGGGGGTAGCGGGGATTGCCATCGGTGTGGGTGCTGCCATGTGGGGGACCGCCAGCAAGGCCGCGGACTTCGCGGACAGGCTTGACGACCTCTCCCGGACGACGGGCATGTCCACCGACGAGCTCCAGGAGATGCGGTACATCGCGGGGGACGTGGGCGCGGACTTCGACGGGATCGCCACGGCCGCGGAGATGATGACCAAGAACATCGGTCTCGGCACCCCTGCCACGAAGAAGGCCCTGGAGGACCTCGGGGTGAGCGTGACCGACGCCGCCGGGAAGGTCCGGCCGACCGCGGACATCTTCCGGGATATTGTGGATGCTCTTGGGAAGGTCGAGGATCCCATGCAGCGGGCCGCCCTCGCCTCTGAACTCTTCGGGAAACAATACAAGCCGGTCCTCGAGCTGGTGGGGGTCTCCGCAGAGAAGTGGGATGCCCTCGCCAAGGCCGCCCGCGACGCGGGATTTATCATCGGGACGGAGAACGTGAAGGCGGCAGCCGCGTTCAAGAAAGAACAGAACGAGGTGAACATGGCCCTGGATACCTTCTGGAACACGCTGGGCCTGGCCGTGATGCCCCTCCTGCGGGAGCTTCCGGGCGTCCTGAATGAAGTGAAGCCGGCCATCGACGCCGTCGCGTGGGTGCTGCGGAACTTCCTGGCGTTCAACCGCCTTATGTCAGCGGGAGAGAAGCTGCTTGTGGGGGACGTGGCCGGGGCCCAGAAGGAGTTCGAGATCGGACGGACTATTTCCCAGGGGACCGCGGCACAGGCCGCCACCGCGGGAAGCACCGTCAACATCAACATTAACAATCCCACCCTGTCGAAGGGCTACACCGCGGGAGATGCGGTGCGGGACGCAGCGGAGGCAGCCCGGAATGAACGGGTCCAGGCGGGGGTGCCGTCATGAGCGTGACGTTCGACTCCGTGGAGCTCTACCACGCCTCCCCCTTTGAGAGGGAGACGCCGGTCCGGTCGGCGGAACGGATCCTGCTCGATGGGCGGAGCAAGATCGTTCCCGCGGCCAACGCCGGGACACGGTTCACCTTCACCTGCATGGGAACACTCACGCAGATGAACAATCTCATCGCGAAGGTGGGCGCCGCATACACGCTGAACGTGGGGGGGACAAACTACACGAACTGCCACATCCTGGGCAACCCGAGGACGCGGGAGATGCCGGGATCCCCGGGCAACTATACGCTGACCCTGACGTTCGTCCAGGACACGAGCGCATGAGGAACGATCATGAACGAAACTGAACCACATGGAACAACTCCCGGGGTGGGTAGCAAGAGCAAAGTCCAGATCGAGACCATCATCCGGAGGCCGGACGGGACGATCCGGGAACACACCATCGAGGAGGACGGAGTGGAGAGGAGTGTGATCTGACATGGCTACGAAAGTGAACAAGGGGCTGGAATACGATGCGAAGCTCCTCTGTGGGGTCTCCACGGCCCCCATGAAGTATATGGCCAACGGGACCGGGTCCACTGTGGAGGGGAACGCCCAGACTGCCCTTATCACGGAGAACACGACCGGGGGAATGGCCCGGAAGGAGGCGACCGTCGCCTACGAAGCCGACTATAAATGCACCTGGGAGGCGACCTGGACTGCGTCGGGTGCCCAGGTGGTCCGCGAG
>Ga0315289_10009649_pt1 | contig 13887 bp, 17 predicted proteins | sample YL17G11_40_MG_FD_203452 | JGI IMG/M metagenome (GOLD analysis project Ga0315289, IMG submission 203452) | Sediment microbial communities from Yellowstone Lake, YNP, Wyoming, USA - YL17G11_40 | ecosystem: Environmental > Aquatic > Freshwater > Lake > Sediment | place: USA: Wyoming | collected...
GGGGAGTTGTTCTCCGCGCATCGACATGTTTTCCCCACGCCTTGGTCCTCGCGGCGAAGTGTTTCGTGCCAAGCCGACGGCGGTGTAGTAGGGAAATCGCCGGGGCTTGCGCTCGCCACACCGATGGCCGGACACGCGGCCGCTGGTTGCGGGTCGGCTGCTGCTGTTAGAATCTCTCTTTTGCACTGCGCTGCTCTGCTGAGTCGCGCGCTGCGACCACGGTCAAACACAAGGATCCGGCCTGATGGACGAATCGTTCGATATGCCCGCGGCAATGGAAATTGAGCCCATCGAGATCCCGTTGGTCGAAGAGACCTCGACGCAGTACGTCGGCCGCTGGAATCGATTGGTCAGCACGACGAATTGGGAAAAGGGGAAGATTATCGCGGCGTGGCGAAAGGCGCTCACTCAAGCCGGTGCGCCGGCCGGCGGCTACAGCGACGAGGCATGGAGCCTGCGGGTCGGTAGTGTCAGCCCGCAGCACGTCGGCCGGCTGCGGCGGGTGTACGAGCGCTTCGGCCGCGTGCGGAAGCAGTACGCGGGGCTATATTGGAGTCACTTCCAGGCCGCGCTGGACTGGCCCGATGCGGAGATGTGGCTGGAAGGCGCGGTACAAAACGGCTGGTCGATCGCCCAGATGCGCCGGCAGCGTTGGGAGGCGCTCGGGGCCCCGCCGGAGCTGCTGCCCCGCGAGGAAGATATCATTCAGGCCGAGTTTGACGAAGACGTCGATCCGGCCGCCGATTCGACCGCGGCGGCAGGGATTAGCGAGTCGATCGGCGTGGTCCAGCCGGCCGGGGCCGGGCCGTCCTGCGAATCGGCCGACGCGGCGCCTGCGCAGCCCGCCGCGATGTCGCCGGCACCCTTCGAAGGCCTCGCCCCCTTGCCAGCCGATCTCAGCGAGGCCATCGAAGGGCTGAAACTGGTGATCTTGCGCCACAAGCTGTCCGGCTGGCGGGAGGTCGCTTGCCGTCATGTGCTGGCCGCCCTGGACGCCCTGAAGCAGATGGCCCTGGCCCCGGCAGAGTAGAAAAACGTAGTCCCCTCTCCCTCCGGGAGAGGGTTAGGGTGAGGGCCCTTCGTTCGAAAAGAGCCTAAAAAGAGGTGCGTCCCAATCCTGTTCGGCACGATTCTTGCTAGCCGCAAAAAGTGGCCGCTTGTCGTTTTTCTATTTTATCCAGCCCTGCTGTTTTGGTGGCGAGAGTGGAACAAGCTTGCTGGAAACGCTTTTCCCAGATTCCGCCGTCGGATGCCGTTGAGGGTGCGCAATCGTCGTGCCGAACAGGATTGGGTGCGTCCCCTTTCTTTCCTCCAATTTCTACAACAAACCGGGCCGTTCCGTTTCTGGGTGCAGGCGGCTAGAATAACCCGTCTCAAACAATTCCGGTCGTAGCATGTAGTCGTTTCTCCTCAATTCGTCTTATGCATTCCTGAATGTAGTGTTCGTGTTCAGGCCAACGTTCTACCGCGCCGCGATACAATGCAATTGCGGCGTCCCATTCGCCGAGCATATCCAATTGTGTTGCTGCCGCAATCGCATCTTCCGGAATGGCGTAATCATCCGCAGATCGTTGAATGACCTTGGTTCTCGGACGGAAGAATAACCAGAAAAATAACCAGATAATTCCCGCGAGCGGGCCGAAAAGCACCAAAAACAGCACGACGAGCCACACAGAATCACCTTGCTTCCGCGCATGGCGAACAGCCAACACGATACTTGCAACCCAGAGGGGTATTGCCGCAACAGCTAGCGCTATGCAGATGATGCCAAGGATGATACTGATGATACTCGCGACTTCCATTTTCAAACTCCGTTGAGAACCATCGCAGAGCCAGTTGTCAAATAGCTGCCGAACGAGGTTCCTGTCGTGCGAAGTGCAAACACCAGTATTGCGGGAAAGCTATGAACTTGGGATAAAATATCCACTTTTCGAACGACAATTTTACCCCAACGCAACACGACCGTAAAGAGCGTGCAGTCACGCTGGCAACATCTGAACCGGGCAGTTTTTTGCCACCGCGGTAGGCGAAATTCACGGGAGTTCCGAGGGAATCTGCCTCGAAGAGTGTTAAACTGCATGAAATACGCGCGGGATAGGGGTAGGGACGGCCGATTGGTTTCGGCCGCCCCTCCCTCCGAACCGGACGGGCGGGTTTCGCGCATCCGGCTCTCCGGTTGATGGTCTTACCTCTGTGAGGGTTGACAGGCCAAGTCATGGGCGGCTACCAGACTGAACAGCCCTTGCTGGGCGAAGAAGGCATTCTTCCAGCGGTGGAAGTCACCACCGCGGGCGATGCCCCGACGTTTGCTGCGTTTCCGCAGAAGCGCACGCAGCCGTTGCCGAATCCAAGCGTCCAGCCGCTGGAAGATCCACGGTCGGCTGTGTTGGAAGTAGGCGAACCAGCCGCGCATCGTTCGGTTGATCCTCCCGATGATGGGGAAAAAAGGGGACGCAGCTCTTTTTCGGTCCCTTTTCAAAAAGAGCTGCGTCCCCTTCTCTTCACCCCTACGTTGATAATTGGACTTGCAAGGTCGGGGAATCAGTTCTTGGCCGCGTAGAGTTCGGCGAATTCCAGCGACCAGTTATCGATCATCTCGGTGAACGAGGTCGGATCGATTTCGGCCAGCCGTTGGTAGTGGGTGCGGTTGAAGACTTCCTTGTTCTGAATGGTCGCCTTGGCCGACAGTTCCAGCACCGCATAGGCCGACAGCGGGCGGATCACCATTTCCAGGCGGCTGAAGGCGGTGCTGGGTTCGCGGGGCGGCTTCAGCAGCAGGTCGTCGCGGCTGATGGCGGCGCCCCAGCCGCGGTTGTCGACGATGGTCTCGAAGCGGAAGCCGGGAAAGCGGTCGGCCAGTTGCCGCAAGCAGCGCTCGACGTGCTCCGAAAACTCCAGCCGATGCTGGCCGTGCAGCCGCTGGAGTTCTTTTTCGCTCAGCGCCTGCTCGGCCTCGGCGCGGGCCCGCGCATCGCTCGCCCGTTGACCGCGCTGAATCGCTTTGTCGAGCCGCTTCTGAAATTCCATCACAGTGAACTTGGGAGAAAAGAAAAAGGGGACGGGGCTAATTTGCACTCAACGCCCCGAAGGGCCTTCGTAGTTCGACCAGGTCTGCCAACGTCACAAATTAGCCCCGTCCCCTTTTTCCGGGCGCGACCAACGGTCGCGGCTTTATGGGCCTTGACCCTCATCTGGTGCGGTGGCCGCAGTGGGATCGTCGGCGGGGGCGACGCCTTCGGGCGACGGCAACGGACCGATGTCGGCCGGCGCCGCATCGGTTGCGGGAACTGCTGCCACAGGTGCCGAAACCGGTACATCTGGCGTGGGAACCGGTGCAGCCGGCGCGGCGGCGGGTTGCGCGCGGGGTTGATTGTCGTCTTGGGGCTTTGGCTTTTGTTCGTAAAACTGCAACAGGTCGCCGAAGGTGCGCATCGGCTCCTTGCCCTTCTTCATCGCCTCGGTGATGGGGATCAAGGGCTTCGGACGGGGCTTGGGAGGTTGCTGCCGCGGCTTCGGCGGCGGACCTCGGCGCGGGGGCGGCGACTTCGACCTGGGCGGCCGCGGCGGTCGGTCCTGCGCCGGTCGCGGCGGGCGCGGCCCGCGCGGAGCGCCGCTCCCCGCCGAAGCAGCCGCGCCCTCGGCCGGCCTCCCGCCGCGCTCGCCGGAAGGCTTATCGGCGTGGGGCGGATGTCGCGGCCGCTCGCTGCCGGGGCGGACCATCGTCAACGACACGCGCCGCCGCTCTTTGTCGACCTCCAACACCCAAACCTTGACAATATCGCCGACGGCCACCACCTCGTGCGGATCGCGGATGTACCTGTCGGCCAAATGGCTGACGTGCACCAGGCCGCTGTCGTGCATGCCGATGTCGACAAAGGCCCCAAAGTCGACCACGTTCAGCACCGTACCGGTCAGTTCCATGCCGGGCGTGAGATCTTCCAGCTTCAGCACGCCCTGCTTGAACACGGGCGCGGGCAGATCTTCGCGGGGGTCGCGGCCCGGGCGGGCGAACTGCGCCAGGATGTCGTGGAGCGTGTGCGTGCCTACGGCCAGCTCCTGCGCCAGCGCGGCGCGGTCGGCCTGGGCCACGCGCTGGGCCAGCGCGGCCGCGGCCGGGTTGTCCATCAGATCGGCCGTGGTGGCGGCAAGCTTGGCCAACACGCGGTTGGCCGTCTCGTAGCTTTCCGGATGGATCCAGGTGGCATCCAGCGGGTTGCTGCCGCCCGCGATCTTCAGGAAGCCTGCCGCCTGCACGAAGGTGGCCTCGCCGAAGCCGGGCACCTCGCGGAGTTGTTCCCGGCTGCTGAACGGGCCGTGCTCGCGGCGATACTCGTACACGCGGCGGGCGGTCAACTGGTTCAAGCCCGAAACGTACCGCAGCAGGGCCGGGCTGGCCGTGTTGACATCGACGCCCACGTAATTGACGCACGATTCGACCACTTCGTCGAGCGACGTACGCAGGTGCTTGGCCTTCACGTCGTGCTGGTACAGGCCGACGCCGATGTTGGCCGGGTCGATCTTGACCAGCTCGCTCAACGGGTCCTGGAGCCGCCGGCCGATGGAAATGGCGCCCCGCAGGCTGGCGTCGTAGTGGGGAAACTCTTCGCGGCCGATGCGGCTGGTGGAGTAGACGCTGGCCCCCGCCTCGTTAACAATGACGTAGGCTACGCCGCGTCCTTTCAAGTCGGCATCGAGCAGCTCGCCGAAGAACTTCTCGGCCTCCCGGCAGGCCGTGCCGTTGCCCACGGCCACGAGCGACAGTTCCAGCCGGGTGACCAGGTCGATCACTTTCTCCCGGGCCTGGATGCGCCGCTCCGGCTTGCCGACCAGGTAGATCACCGCGTGTTCCAGCATGTTGCCGAACTGATCGAGCGCTGCCAGCTTGCAGCCGCTCTTGTAGCCCGGGTCGACGGCCAACAAGCGTCGCTCGCGGACCGGCGGCTGCAACAGCAAGTTGCGGAGGTTCTTGGCGAACACGCCCACGGCGTGGGCCTCGGCGCGATCGGTCAACTCGCGGCGAATCTCGCGCTCCAAACTAGGCAGGATCAGCCGCGTAAGAGCATCCCGGGCGCAGCCTCGCAAGTAGTCGGCGTGGGGATGCCCCGGCGGCACGAGCAGCTCTTCCAGCGCCTGGTGCATCGCCTGCATATCGGCTTCGATCCTCACCCGCAATACTTTGGCCCGCTCGCCGCGATTGATGGCCAACGTGCGGTGCGGCGGAGTTTTCTTGATTTCCTCGCGGTAGTCGAAATAGTCGCGGAAGGCTTTGACTCGTTTCTCTTCCAGCCTTTTCTTCTTGAGTTCCTTCTTGTTCGACTTCTCCGACCGATCCTTCGCAGCCTTGGCCACCGTAGGAAGTGCCGGCGCCCGGGGCGGCTCGGCCGCTGCCGCAGGAGTTGTGGGAAGTTGCAGCGGCTCGGCCGGCGGTTGATCGGTTGCCGGGACCGACGGCAAAGGAAGCGCCGCGCTAGGTTCGGTTGGGCCGGGGGATACTTGCTCGGGGAGCGGTTCCACTGTTTCATCCGCCGGGGATTCGGCCGGCATCTCGGACGGAGATGGAGCGATCTGGGCAGACCGGCTGGGAACTACTTCCTCCGCAAAAAGCACCAGTTGCTGACCGACGGCAGCGACGGCATCCGGCTGGACCGATACTTCCATGGCCTCAGGGGCCACTTCGATCCTAGACGCCTGGCTGGTCGCTGCTTCGCCGGTTGATTCGGCCGCGATGGTCTCCACTTGTTCCACTTTTTCGGCGGAATCCTGCGTTGGTGCTCCTCGTCGCTCGTCGCTCGTCGCCCGTCCCTCGCTCTGTACCCCTCCGCCTTCCGCCTTCCGCGACTCGACTGAGCTCGTCGAAGTCCCTCCGCCTTCCGCCTTCCGCCTTCCGCCTTCCCCCTTCGTCCCTCGCCCCGCTCGGCTGAGCTCGCCGCAAGCCTCGTCCTTCGGTTCGGGGGCGGCTTGGGTCGTGACGAACTTGCCGGTGCGCTGCAAAATCTCCCGCAGGGACTGTCGCAAGTCGGCCCGCTCGCTGAACTGCTCGGCGAGGATGTGGCCGGCGCCCAACAGGGCATCGGCGGCCGTGGGAACCTGGCGGTCGGGGTTGACGAACTCTCTCGCCCGGGCGTCCAGATCGGCACAGGCCGCATCGCCGGCAAGGATTTCCTGGGCCAACGGTTCCAGGCCACGGCTGCGGGCGAGGGTGGCCAGGGTCTGTTTTTTGGGCTTAAACGGCAGATACAGGTCTTCCAGCCGCTTGGTGGTGCCGGCGGCCAGGATCTGCTTGGCCAGTTCCTCGGTCAGCTTGCCCTGGGCCTCGATCGACCGCAGGATGGTCTGCTTGCGGTCGGCCAGCAGGCGCATTTTTGTCAGCCGCGCCTGAATTTGCCGGATCTGCTCTTCGTCCAGCCCGCCGGTCTGATCTTTGCGATACCGCGTGATGAAGGGGACCGTATTGCCTTCGTCCAGAAGCTCCACGACCGCCTGGACCTGACGCAATGGGGTGCCCAGTCCGCGAGCCACGTGCCTGAGGTCGATCGTTAGTGTACTGGCCATAAGCGGTCGGCGGGAGTCGGGTGGGAATCAGCGCAAGTGTTGCTTTGGCAAGGAGTTGGCGATGAGGAACTGTAACGGATGATCGGTCGGCTGTCAAGGCTCCCGGCGACGAAATCCCCGCCCGGAACCGCCCGTATCTCGGTATTGTCCAGCAGAACCGGCCCGTCCGCGCCAGCATCGTCGCCAGGCAAAAGCGGTATTTTCCCCCAAAAAGATCAAATCCGCAAGACACTTGCTGCCGATACAGGAGGAAGAAAACAGGGCGGGCACATGGAACCGCGCGCTAAGGGCCACGTGTCGCCTTATTGGGGGCTTGCCGCGGCCTGACACCGACAAGGATGTTCCCTTCGAGGAAGGAGTCTCTGCGATGAACGCACATCATCTCCGCGTGTACTACGGCCCCCAGGAAGATTCGCCCAAGTCGAGTGCCGCTCAGCTTCAGGTCCGAGGGGAAACCGTCACCGTCCCCTTGATGGAAGTCTTGCCGCTGTTGGCCGATGCGGTGCAGTCCGAGCGGACCTGGCTGCGGGATTTCTCCGACGACGAGGTCACCATCTCCATGGATCTTTACGAAGTCCTCTTGGCTTACCAGCATTACCGCCGTCCCTCAGCCTGAACAGAGTCCACAAGCGCCAGCCCGGTCCCAGCGCCCGGGCTGCTTCGTTTTCTTGCGGACCGAGAAAAGGGGAACGGGCAAAACCTAGAAGGCCAAGCTTTACAGATCGGGCAAACAGACTACCGCCCACCGTCTACCGCCTACCGTCTCAGGACGGCCACTGCTTCTTCCCGAGTGGGGAAGCTCTCCCAAAGGGTATCGAGCCGGGTCACGTGGATGACTTCGGCGCAGAAGGGCTGCACCCCGCACAAGACCAAAGTTCCGCCTCGCTCGGTTAAGCGCTTCCACGCTCGTACCAGCAACTCGATGAACTTCGAGACGCTATACGGAGCCCGAGATATCAACAACCTTGGACAGATTGCAGGTTGGGGCACAAATCCAAGCGGCCAAATACATGGCTTTCTGCTGACCCGGCGGGCGTGCTGTCTTCTGGCAGCCGTGGTCGAAGCGTGGCCCGACCTGCCCGAGCCGATCAAAGCGGGGGTCGTGGCGACGGTCCGGGCAGGCGGCATGGTGACGTAATTCCACACAGCTTGGCCCCAAAAAGGAACGGGGATGGGCAAAATGGCGAACAACGTGGCGGCGACAGAGCGGCGACGGTGCAGGGCGGTCATGGCAGGATGCCAGCAGGATGCTTCTGATGGGTCAGTTGTCGGGAAACTCCAGGGCGAACCAGTTGCGCCATTGGTCCGCCGTCCAGGCGGCCTTTTCGTTGACGGCGGGTTTGCCGTTGGGCTTTTTCGCCCGTTTTTCTACGGTAAACCCTGGGCACTCCGGGATCGTCGTCGCCACCTCACAGTACGGCGGCGGTAACTCTCCGTTGTGCTTCGCGCGGTGGAACCAGCGCGTCGCCCTGCGGTAGTGTTCGTATTTGTTCCCCGTCCCTTTGCCCGGCTTGTGCTGCATTTCGCCCCAAGGCAAGCCGCGATGATCCTTGATTCCGCGCCGCCAGAAGTCGGCCGCGACTTTCTTAACGTCCTCACCGCTACCCAACCGCTCCGCAATCTCGGCGATGTAGGCAAGTTGCTGATAGTCCCATTCCCAGCGGCGCGTGCCATCTGGGTCAACGATTTTCTTCTTCCCATAGCTCGGGAACACGCACCATAGCCCCTTCGACTTGCGCCACGCGCGGCCTTCAGCGGTACGCTGGGCGATCATGTCAGCCTCGAAGCTAGCGAACGCCGCGACGAACGTGACCATCACTCGACCCACGCTCGTCTCCATGTCGATGGTTTGACCGCCAAGGAACTGAAGCACAACGAGGCGAACACCTCGTTTGGTAAAGCGGTCCAGGGTGTCGAGAATATCCTTGGTGGTGCGTCCGAGTCGGTCAAGTTTGGTGACTACCAGCCCGTCGCCCTTCTTCGCGTTCAGCAAGAGCCAGCGCCCTTTTTCACGCTGGCGGAAGTTCGTCTTGAGCCCAGACGTACCAAGTGGCTCATCCAGGATCACCGGCTCGCCCAGGCCATGCTGGGTACAGTATTGGCGGATGGCATCGGCCTGCACCGCGGGCGAAGCCTCCTGTTTGCGTGTCGAGGCTCTCGTCAATCCAAATACCGCCATGATTTACGCCCTCACCTTCGATGGGTAACAATCGGCAGCCCCTTGATGTCCGGGGCTCGCCGATTTGTCTGGTCCAGCAAAGTCACACTGCGATGATGACCGCGCCCCAGAGCAGACTTATCCACAGCCCTTCTTGACTTTGTGGTTCCGGCTTGGGCTGTACGGTTATTGGATGGTATCGCCGCTTCCGCTTGCGACAGGGCCGCGAAGAGGACGGGAGAGAGGCCGTCCGTGCGCGGGCAACCCGCGACGGGTAGGAGTCCAGTCAAGCGGGCGATCGGCGTACCCCTACACCCAGCCCGCGCACGGCACCGCTATCTGTCCTCACACGTTCTGGCGGCCTTGCCGTCAGTCTCGAAAAGGTCCTGCTGTCCCGGCAGGCAATCCATGCCGCAAAGCAGCACGGTTTGCCGAATGTTCTCCGGTTGCCGGCCGCGCCACTCTGGTAGGCGCGGCGCAGGATTGCTTAGCGCGTAGCCTTCCTCCACTGGCTGTTGGACTGGCTCTTTCATGCCCGCACTTCCTCTCCGCAGCGCAGCTCCAGCGCGGCACCCAGGGCCGTCATCGCTCGCCGCATCGAGTAACTCCCGTTGCGCCAGGGCCTACGCATCGATTTCTTGACGTAACTGCTGGTAATACAGTATCTTGGGGCCGAAGCGAGGTGATGGACGGTGGCTGGGATGCCGCCGGGCCTCGCGAACCTTTTTGGGAGTAAGCGGTCATGGATGACCAGGCACACGACTTTGTGGCCACACTGCAGCGATGTTTTGGAGAGCTGAAAGACCCGCGGGTCGCGGCGTCCTGCGATCACCTGTTGATGGACATCCTGGCGATCACGATCCTCGCCGTGGCCAGCGGCGCTGACGACTGGACCGATCTGGAAACGTTCGGCCGCCTCCGGCACGATTGGCTGAAGACGTTTCTCGCCCTGCCTCATGGCATCCCCTCGCACGATACGTTTCGTCGCGTGTTCGGCCTGCTGGACCGCAAGCAGTTCGCCGTGTGTTTGTTCCAGTGGACGCAAGCGATCCATGAGGCCACCGGCGGCAAACTGATTGCCATCGACGGCAAGACGCTGCGGCGGTCCTTCGCGAAAAGATCGGGCAAAGCGGCGTTGCACCTGGTGACGGCCTGGTCGAGCGAAAATGGGCTGACGCTGGCGCAGGTGGCTTGTGAGGAGAAGTCGAACGAGATCACCGCCATTCCGGAACTCTTGAAGTTGCTCAGTCTTCGCGGCTGCACCGTGACGATCGACGCGATGGGCTGTCAGAAGCGCATCGCTGCGCAAATCCGCGCGCAAAAGGGACATTACGTGTTGGCATTGAAGGGGAATCAGTCGCGGCTCGATGAGGACCTGCAGCAACTGCACTTTCGGGGCATCGACACCGACTTCGCGGGCCTCAGTTGCGACGAATACGAGACCACGGAAACGGGACACGGCCGCACCACAACGCGCAACGTTCATGTGATCGCCATTCCGCAAGAGCACCCTCAGCGTCGTGTTTGGAAAGACCTCCGCACGCTGGCCGTCGTCACGACTTGCCGGACTGAGGGTGACAAGGAAACCTGGGAAACGCGCTGGTATGTAATTACCGCTCGGGCCTTCGCCACCGCCGCGGGCGAAAGGGTTGGCCCGCGCCATCCGTAAACACTGGGGTATTGAGAACGGACAACATTGGGTGCTCGACATCACCTTCGCTGAGGACGCGCGTCGCCAACAGGATCGGCACGGCGCAACGAACCTGGCTGCTGTGCGCCGTCTGGCTGTGAGCCTGCTTCGACAGGACCAAACGATCAAGCGTGGAGCCAAGTGCAAACGTATGACCTGTGCACTCGATCCGAATTACCTCCTCCGCGTGTTTCACAATGCCAAAATCGATGCGTAAGCCCTGGGTCCCTCCCGCAGACGTGTTTGGCAGACCGAGGAGAGAGCAGCGAACGCCACACATCTACACGACTGACGAGATCCGGCGTTTGCTCCACGCTGCGGCACAGCTCTCACCGAGAGGCTCTATTCGTTCCAACTGCTGCTCTGCTTCGCCGCCGAGCGGTACGGTACGTCGCCCTCAGACCTCGTCCTTGAGCAATTGGATGCGCCCCTGGTCCTTGCGTTCTTGGAACGCATCGAAACAGTTCGCGGCAACTCCCCGAGGACGAGAAACGCTCGACTCGCTGCCTTCAAGGCCTTCGCGCACTTCATTGAGTATCGAGTCCCTTCTGCCATCGAGCAGGTCCGCTGCGTCCTGGCGATCCCCTCGAAAAAGACTGACGAAGCCCTCGTCGACTATCTCAACCGCCGAGAGCTTCAAGCCTTGCTCGACGCTCCGGATCCAACGATCCGTTCGGGGATTCACGATCGCGCCATGCTCCACATCTGTTTTTCCGCGGGCCTCCGGGTTTCCGAACTGATCGGGCTTCGGCTCGACGAAGTGCAAACTCACCCGGAGGCCTGCCGACATGGGCGCGTCGGCAACTGTCACCCGTTCTGCCCCATAAGCAAACGCCAAAACGGCGGCTTGTGCCCACCCCCCAATACGGTAAAATAGGGGTTCTCTGGGACGCTGAAGAATGCCCCATGAATCAAGCGCCCCTGCGAAGGGGGGAACGCTATGGCTCGATTGGAAGATCTGACGCGAGGCGCGTCGGTCAAGGGAGTGCTTCCCGATGGGCTGGTGACGGTGGTGGATGTGAAATGGATCGGCACCATCGCCATTGAGCTTACCTATAAGGGTTCCACGGGTCGCCTCGGGAACGAACTGTTGTACCGAGACCGCGAACCCACCCTGGAGGTGGTTACAACAGGTCGCCCTTGGAGTTTCGACGGTGATGGCGGCATGTTCCGTCTGGTTTCCGAGGCGCACCGGATCGGGCTGGCATACTTGTTCGATCCACTGCTCGCCGTCCACACCTCGTTGGTGGAACCCCTGCCGCATCAAATCACGGCGGTCTACCAGGAGATGCTTCCCCGGCAACCACTCCGGTATCTGCTGGCGGAGGACCCCGGATCGGGAAAGACCATCATGACTGGTCCCTATCTCAATTACCGACCGCTCAGCCAGGAAGAACTGCCGCTGTTGCCTCAACTCCCTGAGCCGCCCTGGCTCCGCGACGAGATTGAATCCAAGGTTCTGGAGTATGCCGCCCTGAACCTTGTTCCGACGCACCTGGACGAATTGCGCCGCCGCAAGGAAACGCTGGTGGCGTTGCCGAAACGCTGAGCAAGGCGAAGAACACGGCGATGAATGGTTTGGTTGAGGCAGGCGTGGTCAAGGCACGCGGGGGTAAGGTCCAACTGTTAAAACGAGACGAATTGCCCGGTGGTTGGAGTCCTGCAACTGACAGTAGGCTTACTGTGTGGGAAGTGACACAGCACTTGATCCGAACCGTGGAGCAAAAAGGGGAGTCTGCCGCCGCAGGTTTGCTTCACCAACTGGGCGGAATGGGCGAAATTGCCCGCGACTTGGCATACCGGCTTTACACGATCTGTGCACGAAAGAAATGGGCTGACGAAGCCTTGGCTTACAACGGTTTAGTCATTGCTTGGTCCGAATTGACCAAGCTCGCGTTGGCGCAACGAACAAAGACAAAGGAAGCACAACAAGAAATGTTTTGATCGAGGAGGAAAGTACTATGATCTATCGTGGACACGTCAAGAAGGGAGTCGTGGTGTTCGATCCCGAGGTCGAACTTCCCGAAGGCATCGAAGTCAGAGTCGAGCCGATGTCACCGCCACCCAAGAAAACGCTGGCGGAGCAACTCGGGGACTTAATTGGTTCCGTTCCCGACCTGCCAGCCGACATGGCCCAACAGCACGACCATTACTTGCACGGAGCGCCGAAGCGATGACCCGCGTGTTTGCCGACAGCTTCTATTTCCTCGTCATGCAGGATCGGCAGATCACCCAAGCGCTGACCGGAGACCGTCATTTTGAGCAGGCGGGATTCACCGCCCTGTTGAAGTGAAGGGAACAAGCATGGCAATAAGTAACCGGGAGCGGGTGGGCAAGGCACTCGACCTGCTAAACACGGGTCTCGCGCCATTCGTGGAGCGGGAACTCAAGGCGGTCCACGGCGAGAAATGGGAGGAAGTCGCCAGAGAAGGACAGCCCCCAGAACGTGGCAAAGGGCGCAAAGCCGCCAAGCCTCGCCTGGACACCCACGCCCTGCTCTCGGTGATGTGGAACCAGTGGAACCAAGTCTTCAACCGCACCCTCGGCGGTGCCGAGCGAAGCATCGTCAATGAACTCCGCGACGTGCGCAACAAATGGGCACATCAGGAGGCATTTGCCGGGAACGACGCCTACCGTGCCCTGGACAGCATGGCGCGCCTGCTCACGGCGGTCTCGGCACCGGAAGCATCGGAAATCGAACAGATGCGAATGGATTTGCTGCGACTTCAATTTGATGAGCAGCGCAGAGCCGAAATGCGGAAGGCATCATTCGCCCCGACCGAAGGCAAACCGCAAGGCGGGCTGAAACCGTGGCGCGAAGTCGTCACCCCCCATCCCGATGTCGCTTCCGGGCGCTACCAGCAGGCGGAATTCGCTGCCGATCTCTGGCAAGTTTACCAGAATGAGGGGTCGGACGAGTACAAGCACCCTACCGAGTTCTTCCGCCGCACGTTCATCAACGAGGGGCTGCGGGGGTTGCTCGACAGCGCGCTGAAACGCTTGGCAGGTGTCGGCGGCGATCCGGTTGTTGAGCTACAGACGAATTTCGGCGGTGGCAAGACGCACTCGATGCTTGCGCAATACCACCTGTTTTCAGGGACGCCCGCAAGCGATTTGCCCGGTGTCGAACAACTGGTCAAGGACGCAGGTGTTGCCGTGGCCTCGGGTGTGAAGCGTGCGGTTTTCGTCGGCACAAAGATTTCTCCGGGGCAGCCCCATAAAAAGCCAGATGGGACGGTCGTGCGGACCCTGTGGGGCGAACTGGCGTGGCAACTGGGTGGCAAGGAAGGATACAAGTTCATCAAGGAGGCTGACGAAACAGCCACCAATCCAGGCGGCAACCTCAAGGAACTCTTTAACAAGTTTTCACCGTGCCTCATCTTGATTGACGAGTGGGTAGCCTACGCCCGGCAATTGCGCGATGACGGTGACCTTCCCGCAGGGACCTTCGATACGCAGTTTACATTCGCGCAGGCAATCAGCGAAT
>Ga0315289_10009650_pt1 | contig 13885 bp, 8 predicted proteins | sample YL17G11_40_MG_FD_203452 | JGI IMG/M metagenome (GOLD analysis project Ga0315289, IMG submission 203452) | Sediment microbial communities from Yellowstone Lake, YNP, Wyoming, USA - YL17G11_40 | ecosystem: Environmental > Aquatic > Freshwater > Lake > Sediment | place: USA: Wyoming | collected...
ACGCTGAAGCTGGTCTACGCCTGCTACGAGTCGGCTCGTTCAGGCAAGGCAGTTCGGCTGCAGTAGAGCTGCCTGACGCGCTCGATTCGGGAAGGCATCCGCCCGTGGCGCTGGACAACCCGCGCGGAGACGCACGCCCGGTAGACGACTGGTGTGCTGTCAGTCAGGGGGGAGTGACTGTGGACGGGAACGACTGCATTATCGGCATCAATGCAGGGACGTCTGTCGTCAAGGCCGTCGCCTTCGACCACGCCGGCAGGGAGGTCTGCAGCCACGAGACCCCATTCGAGCCGCACCGGCCGCATGCGTTGTGGGTCGAGCAGGACATGAACCAGCTCTGGACCACGGTGCAGGAAGGCATTTTGGCGGTGGCGGGCGAGCTGAAGGACAGGGGGATCAGACTGAGTGGCATCGGTATCACGTCTACCGGGGACGGCACTTTCTTGATCGATGCCGGAGGCAGGCCGGTCCGGAACGGCATCCTCTGATGTGACGGCCGGTCCGGTCAGATCGTGGAGAAGTGGCACGCGGAGGGCGTCGCCCGGGAAGCCTTTGACATCTGCGGGACGTCGGTCTTCACCGGGTCCCAGGCGTCGCAGCTTGCCTGGCTGCGGGCGCATGAGCCCGACGCATTAGAGAACGCCGCAACCATCTGCCACGCCCAGGACTGGCTCTTCTTCAAGCTGACCGGCAAGAGGACGACCGATGAGACGGATGAGTCTCTGACGATGCTCCGGATGTCAACGAGGCAGTACGATGCGGAGCTCTTCAGGATATTCGGGATCGAGGACCTGTTTGCCAAGTTCCTGCAGGTTCTCCCCAGCGAACAAAACAGGGGAAGCATCCGGCCGGACGTCGCGGAGGGCCTGGGCCTCCCGTTGGACCTTACGGTTGTCTCTGGGCCGATGGACGTTGCCGCCTGTGCGCTCGGCCAGGCGTCCACCGTGCGGGGAACGGCAGGCATTCACCAGGTCATCATGGACAGGCCAATTCTGGAACCGCGCGATGAACTCATGGTCCTCGGCCAGCTCCAACTTGAGAACCTTGACCGCGACAATGCGGTCGAGGCCAACCTGCCGGGCCTTATAGACCGTCCCCATGCCCCCGCTGCCGATCCGCTCATCACCCATCATCTCCTTGCACAACCCTCGCCAGACGCACCATTCCGCCGGGCGCTGTTCTGGTCATCATCATCGGTCTGCGGAGGAACTCATCAATCCAGGTCAGGCCTCCGGGCGTCCGGAAAGCGCTCCACCACGATTTTGTCCTGGGTATAGAAATCGACGATGGCTTCGCCCTGGGTCTTCGTATCGGATAGATTCGATGCCTTCGTGCCCCCGAAGGGCAGGTAGGCCACGGGGGCAGGGATGCCGACGTTTATGCCGATCATTCCCACGCGGGTTTCGAGCTTGAACCTTCTGGCACACGAGCCGTCTTGGGTGTAGATCGAGCCGCCGTTGCCGTACTCGCCGCCGTTGATGGTATCGATGGCCTCGTCAAGAGACTCGGCCCTCAGAATGCACACGACCGGCCCGAATATCTCCGTCCTGTGGATGGCCATGCCTGGTCGGACATCGACGAAGACCGTGGGGCCCACGAAGTACCCGTCCTCGCGTTCCAACACGACGCAATCACGTCCGTCCAGAGCCAGCGTGGCCCCTTCCCGCACACCCTGGGCAATCATGTCGTGGACGAAGTGCTTGGCTTTGGCGGATATCACCGGGCCCAGCACGAGGGGTTCGTCGGCCACCTTCGGGTCCAACGGGTCGGCAACAGGGATCTTCCTCGAGGCGGCGATGAAACGCTCGCACAGTTCCGTGTAGGTTGGCTGGCCGACTGCGATGACAGCCGCAGCGGCCATGCAGCGCTGACCGGCACAGCCAAAGCATGATGTCAGGATGTTGCGAATCACGTAGTCCATGCCGGCGTCGGGCATGACCACGAGATGGTTCTTGGCCCCGCCGAAAGCCTGGAAACGCTTGCCGGTTCTGGTGCACCCTTCGGCAACGGCGCGGCATGTGCGCGTCGAGCCGACTACGGAGACACCACGGACGACGGAACTCTCCACCAGCGTCTCGCCGACTACCCTGTCACCGTTGACGATATTGAATACCCCGTCGGGAAAACTGACTTCATGGATGAATTCCGCGATCAGTTCCATCGTCATGGGCGTCTGCTCAGAGGTCTTCAGCACAACCGTATTCCCCGTAGCAATGGCGTAGGGGACAAACCAGAACGGAACCATCGCCGGGAAGTTGAACGGTGCGATCACCCCGAACACGCCCAGCGGCTCACGGATGACCTCGCCGTCGATGCCTTGGGAGCAGCCGATCAGCTTGCGGCCCTGCTGGAGGATGGGCATGCTGCAGGCGGCCTCTATGTTCTCAAACGCCCGCTTCATCTCGGCCCGGGCATCGGGAACGGACTTGCCGTTCTCAGTCACCAGGGTCCGGACGATGCGCGACTCCGCGCCACGCAGCTTCCCGACCAGTTCGTAGAGTGGACGCACGCGCCTGGACACGGGCGTGCGGCTCCAATCCGAATACGCCTGCGCAGCCGCCTCAATCGCTCGTTCGGTCTCGCCACGTGTCGAGATGGGAACCTCTGCAATCGGGTCACCGGTGCTCGGATTATGCACCTTCAGAAAGCCGGTGTTTTCCGCTTCACGGAAACGTCCGTTCACATAGTTCTTCACGACGTGCATCGTTGTCTTCCTTCTCTAAGCGGCCTCACGGCTCCATCATGAACGGGTAGCGGAAGTCCTCAGGCGGAACGAACACCTCCTTGATCGTGCGCGGACTGCACCACCTCATCAGGTTGATCATGCAGCCCACTTTGTCATTCGTTCCCGAGGCCCGGGCCCCTCCGAACGGCTGCAGCCCCGGGGTCCCGCCGGTGGGCTTGTCGTTGATGAAGAAATTCCCGGCCGCGTTCGACAGCTTCCTCTCGGCAAGGGCGATCGCATAGCGGTCCTTGGCGAAGATCGAGGCCGTCAGCGCATAGGGAGATGTCCTGTCCGCCAGTTCCAGTATCTTCTCGAACTGTTCATCCCGATAAACGTAGACAGCAAGCACCGGCCCGAAGATCTCCTCACACATCACCGGATGTTGCGGATCCGTAGTGCGCAGGATGGTAGGCTCGATAAAATATCCTGTCGAGTCGTCACACCCACCCCCTGCGACCACCTCGACGGCCGGAGACGCCTTGGCCCGCTCGATATGACCCTTGATCTTGTCGAAGGTTGCCTGCTCGATCACCGCCGTCATGAAGTTAGTGAAGTCTTCAGGGGAGCCCACCTTGATCCGCGCCACGTCTTCCAGCAGAAGGTCTCTTGTCACTTTCCAGAGTGATTCAGGAATGTAAGCCCTCGAGGCGGCAGAGCACTTCTGTCCCTGGTACTCGAAAGCGCCCCGTGTCAAGGCCGTGGCCACCTGCCTCGGATGGGCGGAAGCGTGCACGACCACCGGGTTCTTGCCCCCCGTCTCGCCCACCAGCCTGGGGAAGCTGTGGTAAAGGTGCAGGTTGTCGGCCGCCATCTTCCAGAGGTTCCTGAACGTCTCGGTGCTGCCCGTGAAGTGCAGTCCTGCAAAATCCGGATGCCTCATCACCACGTCGGATGCCGTGGAACCCCGGGCATAAACCAGGTTGATCACCCCCTCGGGCATCCCCGCCTCGCGCAAGACCTCCATCAGCACGTAGGCGGAGTAGACCTGTGCGGAAGCCGGCTTCCAGACGACTGTGTTTCCGAGCAGGGCGGGTGCCGTCGGCAAGTTCCCGCCGATGGATGCGAAGTTGAAGGGGGTGACGGCAAACACGAACCCTTCCAATGGACGATACTCCATTCTGTTCCAGGAGCCTGGAAGCGACACCGGCTGCTGTCGGAAGATGCGCGTCATGAAGTGCACGTTGTACCTGAAATGGTCTATCATGGAGCAGGGCATGTCGATCTCGGCCTGGAACACGGTCTTGGATTGACACAGCATGGTTGCGGCGACGACCTTTGTCCGGTACTTGTCAGAAAGGAGTTCGGCGGCCCGCAGGTAGATGCTTGCCCTGTGCTCCCAGGGAAGAGCGGCCCAGGCCTCCTTGGCCTTCAGGGCTGCCTCGATGGCCGCGCACACGTGAGATGCGTCACCCTGGTGATAATGACCCAGGACCCGCCGGTGGTCGTGGGGGAGCCGAATGGCCACACGCTTATCCGTCCGAACCTCCCGACCCCCGATCACCATCGGAATGTCGGCCTCCTCCGAGGTCATCTTGGCCAGCAAGGCCTTCAGCGCCCTTCTCTCTTCCGAACCCGGCCGATAGGCCTTCGCAGGCTCGTTCACCGGCTCAGGGACATCAAAAAACGCTCCCGCCATCTTCTGCGTCCTTTCTATGATGACTCTACCACCGAATCAGCTTGAACTCCCAGTCCGGATCGACCTTCTTCATCTCGGTCACGTCATCCCTTTTGGCGAAGCCGCAGCGGAGGAAATTCTCATGGAGTTTCTGTAACATGCCACGGTCGAGCTCGATGCCGAGACCCGGTTCTCGAGGCACCCGTATGGCCCCATCCTCAAACCTCACGCGGCCCCCCGCGATTACCTCCTCCGACTGCCACGGATAGTGTGTGTCCAGGGCATAGGCGATGTTCGGTATGGCAGCCGCCATGTGTACCATGGCCATCAGTGAGATTCCCACATGGCTGTTGGAATGCATGGAAAGCTTCCTGCCGAACGTCTGGCAGACCCTGCCCAGCTCCACGCAGGCTCGCAGGCCACCCCAGAAATGGTGGTCGCTTAGAATGATATCCTCTGAGCCCAGCCGGATGCTGTTAGGAATGTCCTCGAACGAAGTCGTGCACATATTCGTGGCCATCGGGATGCCCAGAGCCCTGCGCACCTTCGCCATGGCTGCCTGGCCGCGCGTGGGATCCTCGTAATACTCCAGAATGTCTTTCATTCTCCGACCACACTCTATGGAGGTTTCGACGGACCACACGCCGTTCGGGTCAATCCTCAGCGGCACCTCCGGTCCGAAGGCTTCCCTCAATGCAAACATGGTCCCAACCTCAACCTGTGGCTCGAGAACGCCGGCCTTCAGCTTGAGAGGCACGAAGCCGAACTCCTCGCACATGGCCTTGGCCTGGATCACGATGCTCTCAGGGTCCAGCGCCTCGGCCTGACGTGCAGCCGCCCAGCCGCCTGCGTGCGGGTCGGTCCCCAACCCCAGTTCTCCGCCCGCCCCCTCGAGCTTGTAGAACAGGTACGCCGCGAAGGGAACCCGCTCGCGCACCATGCCTCCCAGCAGGTCCACAACCGGACGTCCCACAAGCTTGCCGATGATGTCCAGACAGGCCACTTCCACCGCGCTGAAGACGTGCACGAGTCGACGCTGGTCCCACGGCTGCTCCCCCCGCTTGTCCTCGGGACGGCTGGAGAAGCGGTCTGCCAGAGCCAATCTCATCGCACTGAGCTGGAAGGGATCGCTCCCGACAACCACCTCGCGGGCACTCTCCAGGGCCTCGTTAGTGTCGGCGTTCCCGGGAATCTCGCTCAGGCCGGAGACTCCGTCCTGGGTAACCAGTTCGACGATGGTCCGCAGCGCATAAGGCGCGTGAAGCCCAACGGCGTTCCGCAGCGGAGGATCCGTCACCGCAATAGGCGTTATTCTCATCTCGGCAATCTCGGGGCCGCTGCCCACCTTGAGAATCGCACGTCGTTCGTCCCTCAAGCCATAACCTCCCTTAATCTCTCAGGATAGCTTCCCGCCTCTCCTAAGCGCCTCGACCATTCTCTGAGCGCCAGTGGCTATGAAAGCGGAATCCGCGCCGCAGGCTATAAGACGGAATCCCAGCGCATGGTATGCCTGGAGTTGCTCCGGAGAATACAGAAGAACGCCGGCAGCCTTGCCAGATCTGCCGGCCGCCGCCGCCGTCAGACGCACAGCTTCGACATAGCGGGGATGATCAAACTGGCCCGGGATTCCCAACGCCATCGAGAGGTCCGCCGGACCCACAAAGAGAACGTCCGCGCCGTCAATCGCCGTGATCTCATCAAGGTGCTTGAGGCATTCCTCCGTTTCGACCTGAATGACACCCAGAATCTTCTCCTGGGTTTCCCGACAGTACCTGTCAAAGTCCCGGCCAAAGCCGCTGGCCCGCACCATCCTGGCCACTCCGCGACTCCCCACGGGTGGATACCGAAGGGCGGCCGCTGCCTCTCTAGCCTGGTCCGGTCGGTCAACTCGCGGGACCATGACCCCCTCCGCCCCGTAGTCGAGCACTCGCTGGATGCGTTGTCGCACGCCGCTTTCCACCCGGACCACGACGCCCGCCGTGCCACACTCCAGTGCCTGAAGTTGATGGAGCGCGTCCTTCTCTGTCCCCGCTCCGTGCTCCAGGTCAATCAGCACCCAGTCGAAGCCGGCTGCTCCGACGATCTCCGCGGAGACGGCGCAGCCGAGGTTCAGCCAACATCCGAAAAGAGTCTCTCCGTTGAGGAGCCGCTGCCTTATTCCCTTCATGGTTTCTCCACAGAACCCGCACCTTGAGAATACATCATCCGGGTCAGCATACATTCAAGCCTTTCCCTGTCAACCGGTTTCTCTGGCGCATGCGCCTGGTCAATAGAGAGGGGCCGACCGGTTGGTGAGGGGCAGCACTTCCCCAGCGCAAGGAAAGAACCAGCATCAGACACGCAAATGTGGCTATCCTTCGGCTCATGATCGGCTCCGTCCCCAGGCGTTTTCTTGGCATTCAGGCTGGACCCCTTGGTCCAGCTTCCACAAGACATGCGTCAGCCTGGAGCCATATGCCTTGACCCATCTGTCTCGCTTTCGGGCGTCAGAAGTGCAGGCAGATCACTTGACCCACTCATACATGCGGTAGTGCTGGCCGTTCATTCCCATCGCTTCATATGCGCGTTGAGCCGCCGCATTGGTCGTCGCCACATACAAGCGCAAGCCCAGCACTCCGCCGTTGCTTTGCACCAACTGCTGAAGGTGTCCGAACAGCTTTCGGAATACTCCCTGGCGACGGTACTCTTCGCGCACGTAGAGGGACTGGATCCACCAGAACGAGCCATTGCGCCAGTCCGACCACTCCGGCGTCACCAGGAGCGATCCGACCACCTGGCCGTCCACATCTGCAACCCAGTAGCGCCCCTTGCGTGGATCCTTGAGGATGGCTCGCACACCGGCGTACAAAGCTTCCCTGTCCAGACCGAGGTGCTCGGTCTCCATCGCCATGCAGAGTTGGAACTCAGCTATCGTTTCGACATCGTCTGAGCTGGCGCAACGTATCCGGACCATCACAATCCCTCCGTTACTTTCCTTCAGCCGTATCGCTCGGCCCTGTGGAATCCCCCACGTCCACCATGCGCCAGACACGCATGATCCGGCAGGGCACGATCCTGAAGGCGCGCAAAAAGGTGACCGTGCCGGTGTTCTGCGTAGAGCGCGGGTGCTGGAGCCGTCCGCCTCAGGCTTCGCTCCCAGCGAACCTCCGGCCCTCGTCCAGCATTGCCAGGAAGTTGTCCACGGGAATGTAGTTCGCCACGCTGTTCCCCGAACCCAGGCAGTAACCTCCGCCCGGCATGCAGTGCTCCAGCGTCCGCCTTACTCGCCGCCGGACGTCTTCGGAATCTGCCCGGCACAGGAAGTCCACGTCTATCCCGCCGAGAATCGCGATCCGGCCGCCGTACGTATCATACGCATCCGTCACCGGCTCGATGACGTCCTCGAACGAGTGCCGGGCGTCTATCCTCACATCCTCTATCAGATCCTCCATTATGGCATCGAGCTTGCCGCAGGCGTGCAGCATGTAAGGTCGGCCGGCGTCGTGGGACATCTGCGCCATGAGCTTGTGGCCGGGCAGCACGAACTCCCGCATGTCAGCCGGGCTGATGAGCGTGCCCGTCCGAAAGCCCATGTCGTCGCTGCCCCAGATGAGCTTGACGCGCTCGAACTCCAGTATGCGCTGAAGGACAGCGCGCTGTATCTCAACAAGCTTGCGGCTGATTGCGGCGACGAGGTCGCGCTGGTCATAGAGGGCGTAGCAGAGGCTCTCGTAGCCCATCAACCAGGCAAGGTGCTCGGCGAACTGGCCGAAGCACTCGGTGGCAATGATGCACATTTCGTCGGGCAGGTTCTCGGAGTACCATTCGAGCGACCCGGCGGACGCCCTCTCGGGCTCGGGCCACGCATAGGACTCGAACTCGTCCCAGTTGGTGATGGGGCCTTTGTGCTCTTCCATAAAACTCCGCCCGCCGGCCCTCGGCCGAGGCGCCAGGTCGACCGTGGTAGCCCCTTTGAGCTTCGGGGCCACGCCGTCCAGGGTGGTGCAGACGTAGTCGTAGCCGAGGAACCAGTTCACCGCTACCTGGCGGCGAAGCAAGAAGTGTGGGTCCGCTCGGTCGCGCTCCATCAGCAGGCCGTAGCGCCTGCATATTTCGTCCTGGATCTCGCCATCAATGAAGAGCTCAATGTGATGGACGCGCCTGGGCGTACCCTCGCGCGTGATGCAGCGCACGAAGCCCTGCCAGTCAGGTGCAGCCGGGGCTGTGAACGGTTCGCTGGTCAGCACGGCGGTCTCCTCATGAACCGTGGTCCTCAGCGGCAAGTATCTTCCACTGTTCCGGTTCGCAGCACCTCGGGCGCCTCAGCATCACCGCCCCCACGCCCGCCCGGGCCCGGTTTTTGTCCGGGTCATATTCCACCTGTCCGATGTGAGCCTGCAGCATGGCCTTGACCTCCGCCACGCTCCCGTTCCCACGACCTCGGGACTGACGCGGTAGATAACCCGCTGTCGGCTGTCTCACCAGCAGAAATAGCGGTACGGGTCGTCCTTCTCCACCGGTTCGTCGAGATAGAGGCCGGCGAGCCAGCGTTTGTCTTTCGGCCCGGGCGGGTTGGCGAAGTGCGCAAGAAGCGGCGTCTCGAACTCCACGCCCATGTTGCCGAGGATGCGATCAAGGGCGAAGCTGAGATGACGGAACGTCGTCTTCAGGTTGTAGAGCTGCTTGTAGTCGAATTGCCAGGGGAGGAGCTGGCAGAAGGCCACATTGGTGCTCTGGGCCAGCACGCCGTCGCCGATCACATCAGCCCCACCGACCACCAGCGGCATCTCTCGGGGATCACGGATCAACACGTCACCGGAGCCGATCCCCGACACTAATGTCCCCACACTAAGAGGCTCAAAGCAACAGGAGATGTGCTCCTTCTGTTCCGTGCGGACCTTGAACGGCAGGAACGCCTGCGCTTCCTGTTCGGAGAGGCCGAGTGCCAGGAGGTGACCGCCGGCCCCTGACCAGGATGCAACGGCTTGGGCCTGTGGCAAGAGTTCCTTGGCGCCCCCCGGTCCCACGACCAGCACCTGGTCGTCCTGAAGTTTCTCACCACTATACTTCGTCACGCGCGCGCCGGCACTCTTCAGATGCTCAAATCCCGCCGTCTCTCCGGCATATACGGCGCGGCGGCGGACGGGCGGGCTGTACGAACAGACATACTTCATGATGTTCCCTCTCAAGGTCGCCGCGGCGGGGTCATCCTCTGTTCGGCCCGTCACGTCGACTTGGCAGAACAGTATCATGCCCTTGCCTTCCCGGTATTCCATCAGAGGGCTGTACTGGAGGCCGAAACCGCAATCCACAAGCGGCATGAAGTCGCCAGCCGTCGGCTTCTCGATCATGACGGACGAGACATTACCGTAGCAGCCACACCGGCAGGGACGCCGGACCTTGAACTCGCACCATTCGACGGTCAGGTACGTGTGGAGCTCGGGCAGCGGCAGGGCAGGCGGCACAAGCGTCGCCTCTCCGTGCCAGTCACGCAGGTTCTCGCCGGAGAGTCCGGCAAGCACCGGATGGCCAGCAACCCGCTGGAACACCCGCCGGCTGCCGAACTCCTCGACGCGGAACCCAAGCCGCATATCGAGCGCTTGGGAGGTCTGTTCGAACATGACGACCTTCAGTCCGTCGCGGACTCGCGACAGGTCCGGCGCCGGCCCGTCGACCGTGAGGGCCGCTTTGCCAACCACGAGCACATCGTAGGCACTCAGGTCCGTGTCTGGGTTCACCGGAGAGAACCGCACCCCGAGGGCGCGCAGCGTCTCAGCCGTTTCCCCCTTCGGGTCGAACAGCGCGATCCTCCCGCTGACCTTCGGTGCGTCCGGGGGCGCAAGGACGCTTATGGCGAACGACTCCTCCTGCACCTGGCCGGTGCTGAAGCTGGCCTTGAGCCTTAGCTCATAGGTTCCCGCTCGCGAGGACGGCGGCAGTTCGAAGCGCACCGGGATGCGCGCTTGCCGGCCGGCATCAACGCGGACTGATTTCTCGCCCCTCTGGCTCTTGGGCAGGGATACGGACCACTGGCAGGCACAGTCCACGGCCCGGCGCGAGTCGTTGATGACGATGATCTGTTTCTCGACAGTCTGGCCGGGCAGGTAGTTGTGATCCTGGGCCGTGAAGCGGGAAGAGTGGCCGGCGATGTAGGCGAGCAGCGGCTCGTTGTACCTCAAGAGCGCCTGTCCCCGCGTGTTGGGGACCCAATCTGCCTGCTCGGTCGCCATGGAATAGAATATGTCGTCCACGGGCGAAGGCTGGTAGTAGTCGGGGCTGAAGCCCGGACGGTGGAGACTGTCCCAGTCCACCTGGTAGTCCTGCCGTTGAGGCGAGAGACCCGCGCGGAGATGGCACACATTCCACTCGCTCCACATGTTGAATCCGGAGAGACCGAAGGTGCGGAAGTAAGGCCACGTATGGGCAATGAACTCGCCCTGCACCCCTGTGAAGTTCGCTATGCTGGTTGCCCGTGCGGGCTCATTCGGGTACTCCCAGGGGTTGAACGGGCGGTTCTTCCGCCACCGGTCGGCCTCGAAGCGCAGTGCTCCCTTTTCGAACTCGCTCAGCTTGAAGGCGGCATCACCCCAGACGGCCGCGCCCCATTCCGGCAGGAAGAACTGGTGCAACAAGGGTCCCGAACTGCCGTCGCGAAGCGCCAGGAAGCTCAACGATGTGGGCTCCCCGTACTCCACCGCAAAAAGCGGTCTCACGCCCTTCTCAGCCCAGCCCTTGAACCACTCTGCACGCTCCTGCATCGGGACCCAGTTGAGGTAGCAGTTCATCGTGAACATCTCCCGGCTCCAGCCCCCGTGGTTGTAGACCGGACGCGTCGTGTCAAACTGCCTCAGGATCGCCTCGCGGCTGTATACCGCTTTGGTCCGACCCCCGTCCGGCACATCCATGTCAAGCACCAAGGGCAGCCGCTCCAGGTTCTCGATGTCCCTGCAGAACAGGAAGTTATGGTTTTGGCTGTACATCACCACGCTCGGGTGATTCTGCGCCCTGCGGACACACCACTCCAATTGCCGCTCGTAGCCATTGGTCTTCTCGTTTCTGTCCCTCCAATCGTAGTCGTTCATGTGAGGCAGCGAGAAGCTGAACAGCATCCCCGTGTCGTCCGCGGCCCTGAGCACTTCGGCGTAGCTTACATGCGAGCCTGGACTGCAGCCATAGTTGTGCCCGTAAACGATGTTGAAGCCCAGCCACTTCATGCGTGACATCGTCTTCGTCGCACCCTCGTAGGTCGTCGTCACCGCCACCGGACCTCTCATCGCCGAGTTCAACGGAAGGGCCCGAAGGTGCACGGGACTGCCGTTCAGGATGAAGTCACGCCCCTCTATCCAGAACTCTCGGAACCCGAACCGCACCGGGTAGTAGGAGTCCAGCGTCCTGCCCCCTTCCACGAGCTCGAGCGAGAGGTGGTACATGTTCTCCGGCGTGTCAGTGTCCCAGAGCTTCGGCGTCTCCCACGGCTTGTCGAATGCCATCCGCCCGTTCTTCAGGTCTGCCGACGCGAAGGGCCCGCTCTGGGCGCTCAAGACCTCCTTGCCTTTGTCAAGGACACGCGCCCGGAGGATGTAGCTCTTGGCCTCCTTCAGGCCCACCAGGCCGGTGTCAACGCTTAGACGCCACTTGCGTACGGAGGTGTCAACCTTCACGTCCGTGATGCGCTCGGCCGCGGGAGCGCTGGTAAGGAACGTGTCGCCGCACAGGCCCCGATACGAGCATGGAGACCAGTTGTTCACCTTTTCCTCGCGCGAGACGTAGCCGGTCCCCTCGGGGTTCAATCGCTGAGCGATCGTCCGAATCGCAAGTTGATGCGTCTTGCCCGGACCGCACGCCGCTGTGATGTCGAGGTCATCTCCCGGGCACACGATGGACCCTATCTCGTGGCCGTCTACGAAGACCGTCGCATAGGCGTTGACGTTGTCCAGCTGCAGTCCGATCCGACGTCCCCGCCATTCTGGCGGCACCGTGATGTCGCGTGCAGACCAGACGGCGTCCAGACCGCCGAGCCTGTCGGCCCAGGGCTGGGTCGCATAGATGCTCTGGCCCTGTCCTCCCCCGCGAAGCCAGGGGCCGGGCACCTTGAAATAGCCCCACCCGGTGCCGCTGGCGGGGACGGCCTCGGAGTAACTGTCGGCGGGCTTGAACCGCCAGAGGCCGTTGATGCAGACTTGCTCGCGCGTGCTTGTGGACTGGCGGTCGGCCTTATCTAAGTCCCAGACCACCCTGACGCCCGGCGGCAGCGTCACATCCTCGGCCCGCGCCGCCTGAAGACAAACGCCCAACAAAGACGCACATATCACAATGAGCGAAAGGTGAATAGCGCGCATGACGTGCTCCTTTCAAGGGTAATTGATGGGTTCTACGCCTCCGGTTCCCTTCTCCTTGCATGGGGTGTACTGCCGGCCGGGCTGCATGTCAAGAGGCTGCTTCCGACCGTGATCGTCACGTAGTGAGAAGGTTTTGGCGTATGGGGGGGCCAGGGGCCTTGAGGAGCGGGTACAATGTGAGCCGTCGCGGGATCTGGTTTTTTCACCGGGGAGGTGAGGCATGAAGAAGAAGTCCCGCCTGAAGCGCGCCGAGGGGATATTGCCCTTCACCCTGGAAGAGGTCGAGGGGCAGTCGCATCTGACCGCGCACGCCGGCCTGCCGCTGGTGGCGGAGGCCTTCCGCGCCAGCGGGGCGGGGGCGGGGGTGGATCGGTCCCTGCGGACCAGGCCTCGGCTGAGGGAGCGGGGGCTGACGGATGCTGAGTTGGTGGAGAGTTTCTGTGTTTTGCTTGCGGCGGGTGGTGAGTGCATTGGGGATTTCAACGTGCTGCGGGAGGACGAGGCTCTGGCGTCGCTTATAGGGCATGAGTTTCCGTCGCCTGCCCGGGCAAAGGAGTTCCTATATGCATTTGAGCCGCAACAGGGGCGGGGTGCAGAGGTGGCAGGCCAAGGTGCGCTGTGGGAGGGTGGCGAGGCCGGCGGGCCGCTGGCGGGGCTTGCGGAGGCGCTGCGGGCGACCCTTCGGGCTGCACAGAGGGAGCGGCCGGTCCAGGAGGCGACGATAGACCTGGACGCGACGATCATCGAGAGCGAAAAGCGCCAGGCGCAGGTGACGTACAGGGGCGAGAGGGGCTATCAGCCCGTGCTGGCGCTGTGGGCCGAGAAGGACATGGTGCTGGCGGATGAGTTTCGGGACGGCAACGTGCCGGCCGGGACGGGCCTGTTGGGTGTGGTGAAGGCGGCTGTGGCGGCGCTGCCTGAGGGGGTGGAGAAGGTGTCCTTGCGCTCGGATTCGGCGGGCTATGAGCACAGGCTTTTGAACTGGTGCCGGGACGAGGCGCATATCACCTTTGCGATCAGCGCGGACATGAGCGAGGAGCTGCGAGGGGCCATCGAGGCACGGCCGGCAGGGGCGTGGAAGTTTCTGGAGGTCAAAGGGGAGGTGGCGCGCAGTTGGGCGGAGGTGGAGTTCATTCCGTCGGCGCCGTCGGTGGTGAAGGGGCGTCGGCCGGACCGGTATCTGGCGATCAAGCTGGAGCCGGCGCAGGGGGAGCTTTTTACGGACGG
>Ga0315289_10009651_pt1 | contig 13883 bp, 27 predicted proteins | sample YL17G11_40_MG_FD_203452 | JGI IMG/M metagenome (GOLD analysis project Ga0315289, IMG submission 203452) | Sediment microbial communities from Yellowstone Lake, YNP, Wyoming, USA - YL17G11_40 | ecosystem: Environmental > Aquatic > Freshwater > Lake > Sediment | place: USA: Wyoming | collected...
AAGCTATACAGAAGCTAACCGGTGAAAGCCATGAGGAGCTTGAGGGTAAGCAACTGAAGCAGACTGATACTCATACTATCAAGATAGGCAAGTCTAAACCTCAAGCCTGGAAGCAACTAGGTTACCGAGTAGCTATGCCACTAGCCTTCATCTTCATCGTCTACGGCATAATGTGGCTGATAGCTTTCGTAGCCACTATGGGCTGAGACACGCTGTAGTCAAAAACTAGGCGGTCTTCTTACTAGCCCCCTTACTTGAAGATGGTAAGGGGGCTTTTTCTAACTCATCCTTAGTCCGCGCTACTATCCTACCATCTTCAAGTTTGATTAAGTAGACCTCTACCTCTTCATGCTGAGGTATCTTAACCTGTAGTAACGGTTTCTCTGGTTCCTGCAATTACTTCACCTTCCTTCCCTGTCTCCCGGTCCTTCACCCGGGCACCAGGGAGATGAGTCAATGCTAAAATCTCTTCCCTGGTGAGTGTTTTATAAGAGTACTGCTTCTCAGTCAATGGCTCTTTACTTTTAGCCCTGGTTATGATATCATGTATCAGACTATGACGAAGCTCCATAATTGACCTCCTAGTTTATGTAAAATTGAACCTTAACAGCTTAACATAAAGTCGTTAAGTTTACTATAAAAACTTAATATCCTTCACAGCTTTACAATAACCTTACATAAACACTATAGTGCGGCCCAGCCAAAGCTAATTATACCTTTTAATCTACATTATGTAATATATCATTTCATATATTAAAATGTTATAGTAGAACATTTGTCTTATTGACAAAGACTCAAAAAACCATTATAATAAATCCCGCTCAGGGGGTCTTTATATTAGCTCTTATATTATATTAATTAAGTTATATTAGCTAATAAGATATAGAGCTAGCCAAACAGTAATCTCATCCTCAGTCATATTAAGGTCATACAGTCTAGCCTCTGCTTCATCCCGGTTAATGCTCTGAGTCTGATACCAGGTGCCGACCACTTCTTTTGCTATGCTAGACGGATAGAGAAGTCTAAACAGCCTGACCTCTTCATAATCACCAAAGACATTATATAATCTGTCTATTACCTCGGGGAAATGCAGCTCACCAGTCTGCCATAACCTACCCACCTGAGAGGGGGTAAGGACTGGCAGGACTGGTGGTAATGCTGGCACCTTAACCGGGTACAGCTCGAGGAATAACGCTACCTCGTTAGCGTCCTTAAAGTAATCCATTAAGCGTCCGGACGCAGCTTCCTTAGTCAGCTTACCTTCTGAATACAGCCTGCCTACCTGAGCTGCTGAGAGTTTAGGTGGAGTTGGTAACGCCTTTTCGGGGACAGGGACGTACAGTGTTAGGAAGTATAAAGCTTCTCCCTTGGGATAATTCATAGCTACTAAGCGCCGTATCGCTTCCTCTTCGGGGATAACACCTTCTTGATACAAGTGTCCTACCTGTGCTGGAGTTAAGCCTTTCAGTAGCTCCGCGGCTCCGGGCTCATCCCCTCTCTCGTAAAGGAGAAGGAATAAATCAGCGTTAGCTACTGGTGGGGTCCGGGTAGTTAGCTTCTTAAGAGCATCTTCATAGTCTATCTTGCCAAGATTATACAGCCTTCCTATTTCAGTAGGGGTAAGCTCGCGCGGTGTAACCAACTCTTCGGCTGTTGCCTTCGGTGGGTAAAGCTCTAAGAGGAGTCTAACATCGTCAGGGTCAGTGTATCTAGTCAGCAAGCGCCTCTTAGCCTCTTCAAGGGGCATTTTACCATTCTGATATAAGCGGCATATCTCAGAGTCTGAGAGCGCTCCGACCTGCGTAGCATCAACACTAAGAGCTACGATTGATAGGTCCTGCTCTTCCTGGTCATAGTTAGCATCTACGTAGTAGCCTCTAAGCTCAGCTTCAGTTATCTTACCAGCCTTAAATAAGCTCTCCATCTTAGTAACAATCTTATCAATAAGCTCACGCTTGCGCTTGTTAAGAAGCTGCTCAACCATGACCTCGGCATCTTCCTCAGTGTATGACTGGTCTTTATAGTACTGCATAAGCTGGGACTTACTCTTAAAGCCTAGCCTGACTAAGTATTCCATAATAGCTTGAGGGAGACGCTTCCGGGAGAGTTGCTTAAGGATAACGATGTCATTATCAGACAGTCCACTCTGGGCTAGTTCCTTGTTGCTGGTATCAGCATCTTTGAGTCCGGCATAGTAGGCATCAATAATCTGAGCGTTAGCTAGAGGCTGCTGTCTATAGTACTCAGCAAACTTCTTCTCCATAGGAGCGGTAATACCGGCTCTGAATATAGGACCCATCACCATCCAGCTTAGCCAGCCTATGCCGTAAGACCATGATATAGCGTTAGGTAGGTCTTTTAACGACTTGAACATACCGAAGGAAACAGCATCACCGTAAAGGTGTAAGAGCCAAGCTGACATCTGGAACTGCAAGTTAGCTGACATGAAGGCTTCAGCACCCCGCATAGGCTCAGTTTCAGACTCTTTTTTAGAGGGCATAATAAGACCGAGCATAGGCTCAAGGAAAGTATGTCCGAGAGCTACAGCAGCATCATGAGTTCCGCCTATTACACCCGCCTTACTTATTCCCTCAAGGTCAATGCGTCCTCCGGTCATTTGCTCTAGGTAATCAGCGACAAAGCCTCCCCATGCTGAGCCTGGCTCTTTCCATGTTTCAATAACCTTAGTAAAGACATAATGAGCTGTAGGCTTACTCAGGCGTGCTATCCCAGCTACCATCCACAGCGACCATCTCATTAGCACCATCTGTATAATCTTAACGCCGAAGCCGATAAAGAAAGAAGCAACAACACCAGTAATCCACTTAGCCATACCGTCAAAGAAGGCAGCTAGCTTAGGTCCCCAGCCTGTTGGTGGTGGCGCTGCTGCTCCCTGGAGCTCTTTGAGCTTAGCGTAAAGTCTGCTTATACCCTTCTTGACTTTAGCTAGCTCTGCTTCAAGCTCATCTCCAGCCAGCCCAGCAGCAGCGAGGGTATTACTGGCAGCCTGTGTGATACCAGCGGTGATAGCTTCAGTATCTATAAGGTCTTTACCTGTAGTTAGCCACCAGGTGGCAATAGCAGTAGCTACGGCTGCGAGACTTATTGTGAGACCGTATTCGGAGAGGATTGTTATTACGGCTTCAACGAAGATTACTACTGCCATTATATTGCTCCCTTCTTAGCTTCGGCAGCTTCTAGCTCAGATATTACCTCGTTTAAGGCTAACTCTACATCAGCCCAGAACTCATCTGCTTTCATTAATTCCTCAGACGATAGTATATCAATTAGCTCACCCGATACTGTTTTAATATCTGGAAGGGTAGAGGCTATATCTGATAAATAAGCATCAGTTCCACCAGCGCCTTCTATAATGTTAATAAGAGGGTCAGCTATATTGTCAAAGCTAAACTTATCTAGTAACCAGTTTATAGGATAGGTAAAGAAGCTCTTAACATTTGAGCTCAACTCGCTCCACCAGTTTAGGAAGTCAGCTATACCTGGCATTAAGGAGTAAACATAGTTTGTTATCTCATCCCAGCTAGGTATATTAAGAGAAGATAGAAACTGCCAGATAGACTGAAGTGCTGGAAAGATAGTGCTGTCCCACCAGGCGTTAAGATGTGAAAGGATTGTCTGTCCAATACTAGCTACAAGTGTGGTAAACTGGTTCCATAAGTCTTGAAGTGTCGCTATCCACTGAGGGAAGGTAACAGTCGACCAGTCATTCCACCAAGCTTGAATAGGAGCCATAAGAGCTAAAAGCTGACTACCATAACCTGTAATTGTTAAGCCTAGCTGGTAAAACTGAGTCTGTATTGCTGGGTATACTTCACCCCACCATCCCTCAATAACTGCCCGGACATAATTCCAGATACCAACAATAAAATTATAAGCTACTGTAGCGTAGTTAATCCAGGTCTGAAAGTAGCTGGTTATGGTGCTTATATCAAGTATCTGGTTAATTCTACCTGCCGCCCAAACAAGCCAGTTATTGAAGTCAATAAAACTGCTAGTCAGGTAGTAAAAGGCTAAAAAGATGTAGTATAGCGGTGTAGCCAGGTTATTGAATGGAGATATCCAGCCTGATACTGTCCAGTAAGCACTAAGCAGATAGTCTCTGGCGCTTCCTAGCCAGGAGATAATAGAGTTCATCCAGCTCATTTTAGCCTCACAAACTTAAAATCTTATCGGCTTCGTCAGCTCGAGCTCTCAGGATAGGCTCGGCTCTATCAGCAGTGAAGTCCACCTCGCTAATATCAACAGTTAGCGAAGCTCCCCCTACTGTCGTGATAGAGTGGCGATAGTATTTAACTATCTCTCCTGCCGGTGTTATCCGGCTCATCTCAATGATTTTAGTTACCTTTCCCCAGTCAGCCATGTCTTTTACCTCCTGTTTTATTCTGTCCGCATAGTTGTTCCTTGAGGTATTTAATATCCCTCTTGAGCGTAGCGGTATCTCGCTCTAGGTGTATTAAGTTACCTATCGTAAAGAGTAGTAGACCTACTATTAGATACTCCATATTCTACCCTATTATAAACCCAAATGAGCGACCTACTGCTGGTGGAACATCTAGACCATAGGCACTCATTATGTAGTCTGCCGTTGCGGTATATGTCTGTGCTCCAGCGCCAAATTGGTCTCCCGCTTTCCAGAGAACACCGCTACCGCCAGTTAAACCTAGCTCAATTTGCCCTGTGGCATAGTATACCCCGATAATATCGCCTGTTTGAACGGCAATAGATAGTCCTGAGAAGGTCTTTTTAGAGCCAGCAGCGACATCACCAAGTGAGGCATAACCTCGGCTAGTCCAAGACGTGCCGCTACCATAGAATGTACCAACCTTTACACCTGTGGCATTGGTTACAAACCATAGCTCAATATAGGTTATCGTGCCATTGCCATTAGCTGGATTGGTAGTGTCTAGTTCTGTGTAGGCAGCAGTCCAATAAGAGGCTCTATCTAATGCTCCAGCACCTATATCAATAGTAGGCATTATGTTTTTACCGCCTTTAGACTCAAGGTTACTCTAGTAATAGTAGTGCAGCTATCTACATTGAAAGCTAGTATATCGCCAGCAGTAATAGCTACAGTAGTCCAGTCTGAAATATCGGTATCCTGAGCCTTCTGGTTAGTGGCTGCTATAGTCGGCTCTTTACCTGCTCCCGGCATAGCATCGGCATCAGTAGGCGGGAAGTTAGCGTAGGTATCCTTCCATATGTCTATTACTATTGCCCCAGCTACATCAGCCATTAGTGTCCAAGCAGATAAGGTGCAGGCAAAGGGTATCTCTAAATGCCCCTTCTGCCCTGTGGTGATAGCTGAGCCACCACCATCAATAATAAAGGTGAGCGTTAAGGTCTTAATGTTGGTTGATAGCCTAGCCGTATCTAAAGCTCCAGTAGTCAATTCTGAGGCATCTATTGTCTTGGTGTGATGAGCGGCAGCTATAGCAGCGTGGTCAGATACGGCAGTAGCTACCTCAGTATCTCTAGCTATGGTTGCTGGTATATCAGCATCAATAAGTGCTCTACTTTTCCATAAGCCAGTAGCATCATCATAATAAAAGAGGTCTTGGTCTGCTGGTGTAGGAACATTTACATCAGTAAGGTCGTCTAGTGCTAGGGCAGCAGCAGCTGAAGTCTGTAGCACACCATCAGCATCTACAGCTAAAGGTAGGTAAGTTCCGCCTATAGCATAGTAGCCGTGAGGAACGTGCTTTAGGTTCTCAGGAGTAGCTTGCTCTACTGTAAAGGGGTCAGCATCAGAAATAATCAGCTTACCATCAGCATCTACAGCAACCTTAACCCAATCTGCCAGTCCGCTATTCCAAGCCCAGAGATAACTAGCTGCCATTGTGTTTCTGCCTACCTCTCATGGCTTTATTATACTCTATGATTTCGTCAAGTGGTTCGCCTATAGGCTTCTGTTTAGACTTAACCCACCTGCGACCAAAAAAGCTATCCTCAATAAATATCAAAGACTCATCAGCTTCTACCTCTGGTGGTAGACCAGCATCATATTGAAATTTAGGTGGTTTAGTCCCTATAGTTAAGCGTATCCCAAGAGCAGCCCAACCGAAATATCGTTTAACCTCATCATAGTTAATAAACTTCACCTGAATTAGCTGCCCTTCAGTAGCAGAGACATAGCGAGGGTATGATACTACTAAAAGGTCTTCAAAGTAGCTTGAGTGTCGTGAATTGCCAGCAACATATAAAGTATAAGCGTGTCCAGTATCAGTCCCTTTCACAGATAAAACACCGTGACTCAGTGTTAAATCATAGCCAGTCGGCACAGTTAAAACACTGAAGGTGGTATTAGTTTTAGCAGCCATCAATGTAAAGAGTCCTAGGTAGTAATCCTCATAAGCTCTAGCACCAAGCACCTCACCAACAACCGCGCTATAATCAGGTGAACCTTTAGGCATTTAGGCACTCTCCGTTAATGGTATCTCTCTAGGGTTCTGAATAAGGTATAAGCTAGTGAGCGCTTCCCTAAAAGCATAGGCTGGTAACGCCTCAAGGGGAAGCACATCAAACCAGATGTCAAAGGTGTGCTCATAGGTATCATCATCATTCCATGCTCTAACCTTTAGCTCAAAGGGACTGTAAAATAGCTCATACCACTCTTCCCAAATTATAGGTGAGCTGTCTCCATGTAGGTCTTGCTCAGGGTCCAGAGGGAAGAGTTGATGCTCCCAGTGATGGACCTGAACATGAACTAGCCCGGCATGACCTGGGCGAGGATAAAACATTACTCTAGTAATAACGCCGTAGGTCAATTCAAAGATAGTTTCTACGGCGTTAAGCTTAGTTGTGTTTTTAGGTACAGTTACCTCACCGCCATAGAGCATAATAGACAGAAGGGGGATTCGAGTCCCCCTTCTCTCCTTTCTATAGGTGTCGCCACTGGACTAAGATACCTTGAAGGGCGTTGCCTTTGGTAATGTAAAGTCCCTTCCGACAGTAAATAGGTACTGGTGGCTTAAACTCAACGAATAGAACACCAGCAGTGCGCATTTCAACTATTTCGTCTCCAGAAGTATTAGTGCCATCGTATAAAATAGTGCCACTACTAGCGCCATTCGCTGTTAAGGCAACATAAACTAGCTCACACTCTAGGTCAGTGAGTAACCGACTAGCTGTTACCCAAGCCCAGTTATACTCTTTGCTGTCCACTAATACTTCCTTAGTTGCTGGATAGCTACCTGACAGGTTCCAGTTGCGCCTCTAGCGCCAGCCTCTAACCTTAGCCGTAGGTCGCCAATTCTCCGCACATCATACCAGTCGTCAATATCATCCTGAAGCCCGAAGGGTATCTGCATAGTGCTATTAGGTAGCCAGCCGTGAGCCATACCAGTGAACATGCAATCCGCACTAGCGCTCAGGATTACCTTGCCTCCACGAGGATATGTGTTGATGCCTATGGTATAGCCAGCTGCTACATGACCATGTCCTGCGACAGCACAAGTCATGTCAGTAGGTGTGATATAGTAAATGTGGTCTGTCTCAGAAGAGCTAATATAGCCAGCTAAAGGCTCTATTACCATCAGGTTAACACCCTTGTTCATGCGGTTATAGTCCTCTAGGTCTATGTCAAGGGGTATTCTGGCATCGTTGTCCTCATCCAGCTTCATCTTTTCTATCGTCTCGTGAGGGTCATAACCTGACTCAAAAGCCCTGATTAGGAGCTGACGATAGGGGAAATCTATTGGCATCTTGATATACTCAAAAGTGCCGTCAGTTGAAGGAGTGTATGCGTAATGCTCCTTTGACAAGAGGAAGCCCATAGGGGTGATTACCTTCTCATCAAACACGTCAGCAAAGACTTCCATATAAGCCTGAGTTACGCCAGTATCCGATAGAGCTAGGTTATGGGTAATCTGAAGCTGAGGCGTTGAGAACTTAGTGGGGTCAAAAGCCAGTTGGGTGTCCCATAGTTTACGACCGAAGTCAATCCCATACCAGCTATACTCATAGGAAGCAGCGATATGCTGTCCGTAACACATAGTTGGGACTTTGCGGTCATAAATGCAGAGGGCTTGGTTCATATACCCCGATAGGCTATGAAGGACATCGGAGCCGTCAATGAGTGCTATCTTGGTTATGTCCTTAGCAGGGTGAGCGTCCATAGCGTTCTTAGACTTGGTAGTCCTCCACGCTAAGGTAATACGGCTAATCGGCTTCTTAACACGAATGTCAATCGTCTCTATTCCAGCTGAGGTGATTGACTTCTCAGCCAGCAAAAGTGTCTGTCTGTATCTCATTTCTTAGCCCTCCTCACTTCCCTACTTTTGCAGCCCGGAGTGCATTAGCGATGGCTGCTACCCGGTCAATGTTGCGAGGGTCACCCTTACCATACTTCGGTGGGAGTGATGTCCTGGCGATGACATCAGCATAAGGGGCAAAGTTTTGCTGGTATTTAGGAGAGCCGTAGCCAATTCCAGTAGCCCATCTTTCAGGACCCTTCTGCCTGGTATCGGCTTGCCAACCGGCGGTGCCCTTGTCTCCGACTCCCTTACCAAACCTCTTAGCTGAGATAGCTTCCTGGACACCCTGCTCATAAGCACCTTCAGCAGCTTGAGTTTCAGAAGCCCAGTCAGCTTTAGGCTTAGCAATCCCGTTCTCGTAGTCAGTCCTACGACCTGGTGTAACCCTCTTATACTTTTCAGCTAGTTCTGTAATACTTCTAATTGCAGGCATTGAAAACTCCTTAACATAATTATTTTAGACTTCTGGGCTATCCCTACCTAAAGTTAGCTGACATAACAGCATTTAGATACAGTATAGTGCGTTCCATTGGTCTTAATTAAAGACTAGCACAAAGATTTAGATATGTCAAGAGGCTGTAGTCAAATTCTAGGGGCATAAAAAAGCTGGTGAATAGTAGAACACTCACCAGCTCAGCTATAAACTTTAGTCAGCTTTAGAGAATTAGTGTAGAGGGCATTGTAGAGATTAGCCTAGCCCTATTTCTCCGTCTCTCCTGGCAGCTGGACATCAGCTCGATATAGAGCTACTGTCTTGAGATACCTTATGCGTTTCAGAGCTTCAATGCCAAGCTCAATAGACCCCACCCATGGGATTCCTTCACCGGGCCAAGGATATAACTTTAGGTTCTCCAACCCTTCAATAGCTTCGTCTATGGTCATTTTGTTTGCTCCTTCTTAAAGGCTTCTTTCAGCACTCTATAGCACTCATTACAGACCGATATTGTCTGTAAGCCACCATACTCAAGGGTGTTACCGCAGGCATCACATACTACACCTAGCTTAATCTCTCCACCTTCTCCTTCAATAACTACCGGGGTAGGCTGATAGACTACACTCTGAGAGGTTACCCCTGCCTTCTGGTCAATCCACCTTCTAAGAACAAGTGTGCTAGCTCCACTTTTCTTGATAATATCCACAAGGTATTGTCTATATCCTTCGTCAGGACATCTAACCATTTCTCTTGCTTGTGAGGTACTAATGTCCCCAGCAGCCAGAGCTCCCATCGTATACTCGTCAAGCCTAAGAAGAGAAAGCATCTGATTAACATGAGCAGCAGTATGACCACTAAGCACGCCAATCTTCTCCTGAGTGAAGCCAAGCTCCTTCTGTAGATACTCATAGTACATCGCCTCCTCTAAGGGATTTAAGTCGGCTCTCTTCTGGTTCTCAATAAGAGTGATAACCTTCTCGCGCTCTATAGCCGGTGAGATTACATTACAAGGTACTACCTTCCAGTCCAAGCTCTTAATAGCCTCAAATCTCCTACCACCAGCAAGGAGCTCGTACTCTTCCCCTCTCTGCACTACTGTTAGAGGATTGAGTAAGCCATCGCGGTCAATAGACTGAGCAAGCTCTAGGATCTCAGTCATATCTTCTGGCTTGCGTAGAATTACAGCAGGATACTTGATTAGCTCAATCGGTATGCTCTTGACTTTCATTGGTAGCCTCTCTAATCAGTTTAATATCTGTCTTGTTTAGAATTACAAGGTACCCAGTGTCTAGAGTAAGAGTAATACCATCACCAAAGTTATACACATCTGCTACCTGTGCTTCTGTTATAGTATGCCTCTCCCTTTTATCATACAGTTGCATCTTTATCCTCCTCTATATAACTAGCTACCCAGCTTGCTATATCATGTTTAGGTTCTCTAAATTCAACTCCCTCTCGCTTTTCTAAGCCATCTAAAACAAGCTCAATGACATACTCAATACGCTCTCTTATCCTAGCATATTCACTCAGTAACATCCTTTGCTTCCTCTCCCTTCACCAGAAATAGCTCCCTTAGCTTCTGGTCAGTATTATTTATAATCTCCGTTACCTGAAGAGGGTGCTGACCATGATACTTAATTGTCCACCCATATGCACCCCTCATTCCCCTCTCAACCTCAACTGATAGAGGCTCTACGTGCTCTATCCTGTGCTCTAGCTCAATATCCACTTCAGCCATAGCTTCTCCTTTCTTACTTTTTTGTCTCTTCTGGTAGCGGATGCAGTTTATTTCTCCCAGCATCCGTTATAAAAAATCTATAATTCTTATGCCTGCCCCTTACTGTTGAAAGACATCTTTTAGCTAACCCCCGCCTTCTAAGGCTCATCAGAGTGTTATAAGCATTACTGGCAGACATACCCTTCATTGTTGAAACTATCCCCCAAGTTAAACCGTTTTTAGTTCTAGACAGTGATAACAGAACCTTTTGCTCTATGGTCATTCCCATAGCTTCTCATCCTTTAGTCTCTGAACTTCCTTAGCTACCATCTCAATAAACTCCTTCGTAGCCAGTAGATTGTAGCCTAGCTCTACCCAGCGATTAGCTGTCTTAATAGATATTTCATCTACAACCACCACCCCTGCTTGTGCCTGAGCCAGCACCTGACCTACTGTCTCAAAGCCTGCTACTGGCTGAGGTGGAGCAGGCGGAGCAGCACCACCAGCTAAAGATACTGTATATCTAGTATTCCGGCGGTCTGCTGACCGATTAACTGTAACCATCAATCCTAGCAGCTTATAGCCCTGTTGAGTAAGAGTGTCTAGCTGCTGAGCTACGCTAGATGGGAAGATATAGCTATCTCCAACCCCAGTAATAGCTATTGGTATCATGTAGTCTGCCCTAGCCGCTATTCCAGCAGCGCAGAGAGCGCAGCCGGCACCAGAGCAGGGCTTATATTCCCTGCCTACCCAGTGTCTAGGGTAAACCTTGTAGCCTTCAGCCTGTAGCTGAAATGTCTTAGTCTCACCAGGATTAAATGTCAGTGGCATCTTCTTCCTCCTTTTCTCTTATTTTCGCAGCTACCCCTATCATCTTTCTAGCTGGGGTGTATTTAGTAGTTCCATCCCCTCTCGGCTCTTCCTCTACAGTTAGACCACCGAGCTTACATACCTCATTCCATGTGGCACCACACTCACTACAGGTATAATGCTGATTAGTAGCCTGCATAGTGTCCTTATGGCAATACCAGCAAGTCTTAGTAAAGTCCATTATCTCACCCCCTCACAGTCGAAACTTTATCCAAATAAACACTGCAAGACTTATAAAGACCAGTGTAACAACAATTATAAAAGCTCCTAATATCCAATCCATCACTCCCATCGTTTCCCTCCTCTCACCAGTTACTTATCCTTAAAGTATCGGCTTGTCCTTGATGTCCGATACTTACAGGTCTTTCTTGTGCAGTTGAACCTGCCAGCCAGCCACTTGCTAAACTGGCAAGTAGGGCAGCGCCGGGCAATCTCCTCATCACTAAGCGCCTTTCTTCTCACAGGGCATCTTGTCCTCTATATATGTCAGGACACCAAAAAGCATAGCCAGGTGCTCCTGCATCAAATAAACACTACACGCCTCTAATCCCTCATGCCACCAGGCGCACTCCTCTTTGAGACAGTCAGCCCCATTGATGTAAAGATTACTGTAATTATCCGATGTAGTTTCAAAGGTTAGTGGGCACTTCATTTCTTCTCCACCTTACTCTGCTCTAGCTTCCGAACTATAGCCTCCTCAACCCACTCAGTTAAAGGCACACTAGCATCAATAGCTGCGTGCTTAGCAAGTCGCCATACCTTTGTTGATAGCTTAACCATCTTTATCTTTTCAGGCATCTTTAACTCCTATACCATATTTTATAGTATCATATCACACTTATTATACTTTGTCAAGAGAGTAAATAAAGAAGTTTTTATAAAAAGCTAAAAGTAATAAAAAGAGGAGCGGGGAAAATGACAAAGCCCGCTCCTCAAAAAGAAAGGAGATTGGCTAGTAGGCGGTCGAGACCTACTAGCCGAAAGGAGGGAGATTACCTAGCAGGGGCACAACTCCTGCTAGGCAATTATATCATCCATATATACACCCCTTGTGTCTTAGCTATCTCTCTGATATTAGGCTCTTCCCTTTCACAGACTATCCGCATTTCAACTGGCTTAGAGGGCTTGTAGTCCCTCTCATAGAGATACTTATAAGCTAGACATTGACCTAGTGCTGATAGACCGGCCCTGGGCTTGACCTCTATTACATAGATTACACCGGGGTCCTCAGCAACTACATCTATACGCTTGCTGTAGACCGATTGAAACATACCCTTGAGATAGTCAGGTAAAGTCTCGGGGACCGGGGGAACATCACCCACATGAACGTCATACTGGATATTAATAAAGGGTGGCTGCCGTATCTTAAGGAACTTATCCCATATCTCAGACTCAGCAGGCAGCATATGAGGATACTTAATAGCTGGTTGTGGAGTTACCATATTTAAGCTAGCTCTCTTTCTTTCTGAAGTAGAACTGACCGATTAGCGTCCACATCGCTATCGTGCCACCAATCACTATCTCAGGCACATTGATAACCCCTGCACCCTGTAATATCCACATGGCAGGGATTACCCCGATAAAAGCAAGTAGAGCTAATATGTTTCTGAAGTTCATCCTACTTTACCTCCTTCCTTACTCTGCTAGAATATACCCCAGAGATGGGTCACCAGTAAGTACCAGCTAACAACTATGCCTATTGGCGTTAATATCCACCATAGAGGATGCTCTTTAGCTGACCTTCTCATTGTATAGGTAAAAGGCTCAGGTCGCTTACAAATATCATGCCAGAACCAGTAATACCACTTAGACCAATGCATTTTACCCCCTTGTCCTTTCGTCCAGCTCTCCTAGCACCGCCTTGACCAGGTCGTGTGTTAGAGCTACACCTACTAATTTCGTCCATTGAATGAGTAAATACTTCTTGTCATTAGCGTCTATAGGCAAAGCTCTAAGATAGAGTATAAAGTCCTCTTCCTTATCTTTAGCTATTAAAGCTGCCGGTATCAAAGCTATGCTCATAACCCCCACCACTCAAGGTGCCTAGCATACCACAGGGCATCATCAACCCCGATAAGATGTCCTGTCCCATCACGCCTAAAGAGCATAGTAAAGAATATCCTAAGCCGTAGCCTTAACATATTACTACCATATCACATTATTAAAAACTTGTCAATGTTACCTTATAAACTACTTGACAAAGTATCCTTTGTATAGTAGTATTATAGGTGAAAGGAGGTGACTTATGGCATACCGAAAGAAAACTCTTAGGTCAATGTCCCCGGTCACTCGCAAAACGGCTCGGCTAGCCGGGGAGCTAGACAGCGTATCCAGAAGGCTCAAGAACCTTATCCCGGAGCTCCAGCAGCTTGAGCTAGACAGCCGGGCACTAAAACAAACTATGTATCCAAAGGAGTAAAATGACTAGACTATACTACTCAAATCTACCACCTGAAGCTCAGCAAGCTATACAGAAGCTAACCGGTGAAAGCCATGAGGAGCTTGAGGGTAAGCAACTGAAGCAGACTGATACTCATACTATCAAGATAGGCAAGTCTAAACCTCAAGCCTGGAAGCAACTAGGTTACCG
>Ga0315289_10009652_pt1 | contig 13883 bp, 11 predicted proteins | sample YL17G11_40_MG_FD_203452 | JGI IMG/M metagenome (GOLD analysis project Ga0315289, IMG submission 203452) | Sediment microbial communities from Yellowstone Lake, YNP, Wyoming, USA - YL17G11_40 | ecosystem: Environmental > Aquatic > Freshwater > Lake > Sediment | place: USA: Wyoming | collected...
GCTTGGTCACAAAGGCATCACCATAAGGCTGGTCTGTCTGATAGGGATTCTCTGTGGGAAAATTGGTGGAAGACGTCCATCCTGTCACATAAGCGTTGCCGGAGCCATCAACGGCGATGCCATAGTCGTAGTCATCGCCATTTCCCCCCAGGTAGGTGCTGTATACAAGGGCGTTTCCAACGGGGGCCAGCTTGGTCACAAAGACATCCCAACCAGGCTGGTTTGTCTGGTAGGGATTTAAGGTGGGGAAATCGGTGGAAGTGGTCAATCCCGTCACATAAGCATTGCCAGAGCCATCAACCGCAATGCCATAGCTGACGTCCCAACCATTTCCCCCCAGGTAGGTGCTGTAGACAAGGGAGTTGCCTGAGGGCGAAAGCTTGGTCACAAAGACATCCCAACCAAGCTGGTCTGTCTGGTAGGGATTTGAGGTGGGGAAATCGGTGGAATAGGTCTCTCCTGTTATGTAGGCGTTGCCGGAGGCATCAACTGCAATGGCGCATCCGTAGTCATTGTCATTTCCCCCGAGATAGGTGCTGTAGCCAAGGGAATTGCCTGAGGCCGAAAGCTTCGTCACAAAGGCATCAATCCCAGGCTGATCTGTCTGGTAAGGATTCAGGGTGGGAAAATCGGTGGAAGAGGTATATCCCGTCACGTAGGCGTTGCCGGAGGCATCAACCGCAATATCGCAGCCTTCGTCAATGCCATCTCCCCCCAAGTAGGTGCTGTAGACAAGGGAATTTCCTGAGGGCGAAAGCTTGGTCACAAAGGCATCATCATTAGGCCGGTCTGTTTGATAGGGATTCTGGGTGGGAAAATTGGTGGAAGACGTCCATCCTGTCACATAAGCGTTGCCGGAGCCATCAACGGCAATGTCAAGGCCTGCCTCACCACCATTTCCCCCCAAGTAGGTGCTGTAGACAAGCTCGGGGTCAATGACAACCGGATAGGCAGGGTTAAAGCCGTCTTCAACGGCAAAGCCAAAGATGCCATATTCCTGTAAAATATAATGTCCTGAAATCTCTCTCTTTTGGCCGTCTATCTCCTGATAGATCTGGGGGATCCTCTCATAAACCGGCCCAAATCGGGTCTGGGCTTCCAGGTCTCCCTGGTTTGTGACACCCAGATTTTCTACGCCATCATATCTTATCCTGATCTGCGAGATATCCGCTCCGGGATTGACGATGAAATCGTACTTCATGCCTTTTGCATTGCCGTGATAGCGCAAATCTATCCCCGGCCAAATGTCTTTGTACGTTATGGCTGAATAATTGGGCACATCGGTGCGCCATTTGGCGGGGTCATTTCCCAGGAAATAATTATTGTTGTGGGAGAGCCGGTCTTCGCCGACTATCTCGGCATCGGGATTGGCTCCCACAAACTGAGCCCTGAGAACCATCGACTCCTTCTTATAACGGGGATGATTGAACTTATCAGGCATGCCTTCTGGCATTTCACGGCCATGAGGCAGGCCATCTTCAATGAGCTCATCAGTATCCCGAGCAAAGACGTAGACTACTTCATCACGGCAGAACCAGAATGTAGCCCCGCCAGCCTCAGCTTTAAACAGGGCTTTATCATCCCATTGCCCGCGGTTTTCGGTAAAGGCAAGGGGGATGGAGGAGAGATTGGATAGAACCAAAGCCTTCTGGGATTCACTTGAGAATGTGGGCTGAGAGTTTGCGGTGGCAAAAAACACAACCACCAACAACAGGTTAAAAAGAAGAGACAGACGTTTCATAACCACCTCCAGGGAAGCAAGCCAGACCAGGGCGCAAGATATAAAAAAGCGTCATGTGTAATCTAACATGGCTCCGAAAAAAAACAATCATATTTTTTGCAGGCGCCCTGAGTTTTATCCAAATCGATACATTTATAAACTTCCCATCATTCCTTTGCCTATATACAAACAAAACGCCATCCCTGATCCTCATCTGAGTTGATCTTTGCGGGGCAAAAAAAGCTTTTCCAGATGGTGTTCCCTTCGGCATCGAGCTCGGCAGTAAAACATTTTGTAGACCAACTCCATGCGCTATAGATGCTCTTAAGAATGAATGCAGAAAAAAGAGGATCATAAAAAAGGCATACCGTCTCGTAAATCCTCCTGGATTATCATTCGAGAAGTCGCGCCAAAGCTGCCATGCCATCTCGACAGATCAAATGCCGAGACACCGACAGCAGATACTACAGTCTATATGTAATAACAAGGGAGTTCATTGCCCACGTTCCATTATTTTATACAACTTGAACCCACAGACAGGCTACGAGGCGGTAACTTCCTGTGCCATAACGTGTTTTCCGATATTTGGTGATTCGATGGGCAGATAGACTATAAATCTCGTCTTCCATTCTGACGATGATTCCAATTCAATCCGGCCCCCAAGGCAATCTACTATCCGGGCCACTATCGGCAACCCCAGGCCGGTGCCATCGTTCTTTGTGGAAAAAAACGGTTCGAAAATTCTCTCGCGCGCCTCCTCGGGGATACCGGGACCATTGTCCGCCACTTCGAGAATCACCATGCTTGGACCGTCGGTGTCATGATAATCGCAAGTCGAAACTCTAACCTCCCCTCCATCGGCACCCATGGCCTCGATTGAGTTCAGAATTAGATTCCAAAGCACTTGCTTCAATTGATCCTCGTCGGCCACCAGCAGGATTTCTCGCCTGTGAACGCTCTGAGTAATACATACGCCATCTCCCAGGCCCGGGCGGGTCGAAACCAGCGCGATGACCTCCTGTATTATCGACGCCAGATTGCACTTGCCGGTCGCAAACCTGGTGACCCTGGCGAAATTCAAGAAATCTGTGAGAATTTTGTTGAGACGCGCTGACTCCTTCAGAATCAACTCCAGAAGCCGAAGATCATCGCCTTCGAGTTTGAGGTCGTCCTTAAGCACCTCGACCGAGCCGGAAATGGACGCCAGCGGGTTTCGAATCTCGTGTGCAATCCCGGCCGCCAGACGTCCCACGACCGCCAGCCTATCGGCCGCGCGCAAATGCGCCTCGAGTCTGTTGGCTTCGGTCAGGTCCTGAAAAACGGCGATCACGCCGCGAGGTCTCCCCTCGTCATCGAGCAGAGTCGACGACGACAGGCCTATCGGAACTGCCCCTCTTACGGGATGCTTGATGATGATCTCAGCCCGCAACTCCGGTCGACGACTCGACATCGTCGACTCCAGCCGGGAGGCGAATTCCATAAGCCCCGGATGAAAAAACTCGGCCGGTATTTTCCCTTTGGCGCGCTTATGATCCAGCCCCAGGATTTCCCCCGCCGCTTTGTTGAAATAGATGATCCGGCCGGAGGCGTCGACCGTCATCAACCCCGAAAGCATCTGCTCCAGTATTTCATCTGTCTCGAGGCGGATTTTGCTCAGTTCCCTCGAGGCCCGGAAGAGGTTTTCGGCCAGATATCCCGAGACAAAGGCGCAAAAATAAAACAGGCAAAGATGCAGGAATACGGTGTAGAACGCCTCGTCGGACGATATCCCCATTCCCGCCAGCCTGGCGGGCTGAATGAGATTCTCATAAAGAATCGAGAGATCGAAGAAAATCGGCAGGGCGTACAGCAGGCCCGCCAACGTGGCCACGACTATCGAGCCCAGAAGATGGAAAAAGAGGCTGGCAGTGACTATCGTGGTAATGAAGAATATGACGAACGGCGAGAAGTTTCCCCCGATATGATTTACGAGCAGAGCCTCGATTATCAACTCTCCCGCAACCACCGCGATAATGAGAGACCTGATATAGGTCTCTTTCTGAATCCTGGATGAGAGAGTATATACGAATAGCGCCACGGCCAGGACTCCGTAAATCGTCAAGAGCAGATAGTTGAAGAGTATGGGGCGCAGAAACAGAATCCCTGAACCCACTAACAGCACCGGAATTATGAATCGTAGAATCAAAAACCAGGCCCGCCTGTCGACCGGCCTGGTCTGGTAGTATTTGGATTGAGGCGCCATAATCAAAAGGGCCTCTTCCCCCCTCAGGAAGAGTCCCTCATTTTCATGAATATCGCATAGCCGCTACGAAATTTTGCCGACGATATCGAACATGGGCAGATACATGGCGATCAGAATGGCGCCGATCATGGCGCCCATGAAGACGATAATGACCGGCTCTATGATCGAAGTCAAGGCCGCCACCGCGGCATCGACCTCCTCGTCGTAGAAGTCGGCTATCTTGGCCAGCATCTCGTCAAGGCCGCCGGTTTTCTCTCCCACCGATATCATCTGCGTCACCATCGGCGGAAACACCCCCGATTCCTTCAAGGGAGCCGTGATCGTCTCGCCCTCGGCTATCGAAACCATGGCATTCTTGATGGCCGTCTGCAAAACCATGTTTCCCGATGTCCTGGCGGTGATATTCAAGGCGTCGAGAATCGAGACTCCCGAGGAAAGCAGGGTGGCCAGGGTGCGCGTGAAGCGCGAGATGGCGCTCTTTCTGATGAGGTCGCCCAGGAGCGGCAAGCGGAGCTTGAACTTGTCCACCGTCATTCGCCCCGACGGCTGCCGCACATACAGCTTATAGGCGATCGCCAGGCCTATCAGGCCCAGTATCATGATGACCGTGTTGGCTTGCAGAAACTGGGATATTCCCATTACAAATCGAGTCGGCGCCGGAAGCTCGGAGCCGAGACCCTGGAACATCTTGGCAAAAACCGGCACGATGAAACGCAGCATGGCGAAAGTCACGCCTATGGCCACAATCATGACCACGATGGGATATACTAAGGCGCCCTTCACCTTTCTGATCAGCCTGTCGGCTTTCTCGCGGTATTGCGCCAGTCTCACCAGGATTGTATCGAGAGCGCCTCCGACCTCACCCGCCTCGACCATATTGACATAGAGATCATCGTAGGCTTTCTTGTGTTTCGAAAGCGCCTCCGACAGCGTGGAACCGGACTGCACCGATTCCTTGACTTCGATTATTATCCTGCGGAATTCGGCCGATTCCGTCTGGCTGCCCAAAATCTCGAGACACTGCACCATCGGCAGACCCGCCGAAATCATGGTCGCGAATTGGCGCGTGAAGCGCGAGATATCTATTTTCTTGATGCCGCTGCCTATTTTTATCGTAATTTGCGACGGCTTCTTGGAAACGCCGCTGACGAGGATCTTGTTGGAGCGTAAAAAGCGCTCCAGCTCTTGCCTGTTCTTGGCCTTGAGCTCGCCTTGCACCTGCTTCCCGGCAAGGGTCTTACCCTTATATTCATAGATTGGCATCCGTTACCTCTCAATCTGCTCCGCGAAGCTCTTGCCTGTTGACTCCGCGCGAAGGCCGCCTTGTCTAACCATCTCCTCAAATTCCTGGATATTGGACGATCTGGCGTAAGCATCGTTGTAACTTATCTTCTTCTTGGTATAAAGCTCAAATAACGAGACATTCATGGTCTTCATACCGTATTTGGCGCCGGCCTGAATCAGGGAGTAAATCTGGTGAATCTTGTCATCGCGTATGACGGCGCGCACGGCCGGCGTGGCGATGAGAATCTCCAGCGCCAGGACTCTGCCGCCTCCAATCCTGGGAATCAGCTGCTGCGAGATGATCCCCTGTAGCACAAACGACAACTGGATGCGAACCTGTTCTTGCTGGTTCGTCGGGAACACGTCGACAATGCGGTTGATGGCTTCCGCGGTGGAATTGGTATGAAGCGTCGCGAACGCCAGGTGACCGGTTTCCGAAATCGTCAAGGCGGCTTCCATGGTTTCGAGATCGCGCATCTCCCCGATCAGAACGACGTCGGGGTCCTGCCTTAGCGCGTATTTCAGGGAAGCGGCGAAACTCTTGGTATCGGAATGCACCTCACGCTGGTTGACAATGCAGTTCTTATGCCGGTGAAGATACTCTATCGGGTCCTCTATGGTGATGATGTGCATCTGTCTTTCGTCGTTGATCTTATCGATCAAGGCCGCCAGCGTCGTCGACTTGCCGCAGCCGGTGGGGCCGGTTACGAGGACCAGCCCGCGTGGAAGCTCCGCCAATTTGGCCACCACCTCGGGGATTCCCAGTTCATCGAACCCCATTGCCTTGAACGGTATCTGTCGAATTGCCACCGCCACGTTTCCGCGCTGCATGAAGACGTTGCATCGAAAGCGCGACAGCTGCTCGATGCCAAACGAGAGGTCGAGCTCCGAGGTCTCCTCGAATTTCTGGCGCTGCCTCTCGTTCATGATAGAATAGGCCAGCTTGCGCGTCACATCCGGAGTCAGCAAGTCGAATTCCGTCTGAACAAGCTTGCCGTCGATCCTCAAAATGGGAGGCGCCCCTACCGTCAGGTGAAGATCGGATGCCTTCCGCTTCACCATTATATCCAATAGCTCTCTTAGCGTCACCATGCTGGTTTACCCTCTTAATTACTTATCGACACTTAAACTTCACACTAAAGCATTACAGGGCAGTTTCTGCCACTATGTCTTCAAGCGACGAGATGCCAAGACGGAGCTTCTCGATGCCGGCGTGCCGCAGGGCTAACATACCTTCCTTTATGGCTTGCGCCCTGATTTCGGCCGTCGAGGCGTTCAGGACTATGAGCTTCTCGATCGCCGGCGAGATCGGCATGACTTCGAACAATCCGGTCCTTCCCGAATAGCCGGTACCGTTGCACTGATTGCACCCCTTGCCCTCGAATATCTTGAGGCCGGCCGCCTCCTCCCCAGTCACCTGAAGCAACTCCAGGATTTGCGGCGTCACAGGCACCTCCTGCCTGCAGGACACACATACTTTGCGGACCATTCTCTGGGCCATGATCAATTTGGTGGATGCGGCGATCAGATAGCTGGGAATGCCCATGTCGACAAGCCTGTTGATGGTCGATGGCGCATCGTTGGTATGGACCGTCGAGAACACCAGATGGCCGGTCAAAGCGGCCTTAATGGCGATGTCAGCCGTCTCGGCGTCTCGAATCTCGCCCACCATGATGATGTCCGGGTCCTGCCTGAGAAATGAACGCAGAGCCGCGGCGAACGTCAGCCCGATATCGGTCCTCACCAGCACCTGGTTGATGCCGTCAAAATTGAATTCCACCGGGTCCTCGGACGTCATGATGTTGACGTCGTTGGTATTCAGCGTCTTCAAGGCCGAATAGAGCGTCGTCGTCTTGCCGGAACCGGTGGGTCCGGTGACCAGGATCATCCCATAAGGCAGGCTTATCGCCTTGGCGAAATTCTTCAGCGCCAATTCGGGAAAGCCGAGCTTCGTCAAATCTATCATGAGCGATTTGGGATCCAGAATTCTCATGACGATCTTCTCGCCGTAAATGGTGGGAAGCACGGATACGCGCAGGTCGATCGTCCGCTCCCCAAGCTTGACCTTGATCCTGCCATCCTGGGGAAGCCGGCGTTCCGAGATATCCAGATCGGCCATGATTTTCATCCTCGATATGATCGCGGCCCGGTACTTGAACGGTATAGGGGCCATCTCCTGCAGTGCGCCGTCGATTCTGTAACGCACGCGAACCCTCTTCTCATAGCTCTCGAAATGAATGTCCGAGGCGCCCCTGCGAATAGCATCCGCAATGATGCCATCCACAAGCTTCACCAGAGGCTTATCCTGCACCTGCGATTGCAGGTCCTGTTCCGACGGATTATCCTCTTCGGCTTCCTCGACCACCTCGAGTTCGCTGTTCATCCCCTTGATGATCTCCCTCAGGCCTCCGCTGTCGTCATAATAAGCATTTATGGCGCTTTGAATCGTACTCTCTGGTGATATGACCGGCTGAATATTGCAGCCGGTGATGAATTTTATAGCATCCAACACATATATATTATTAGGGTCTGAGATTGCAACTATCAGCGTTTTGCCGAGTTTGGAAATGGCGATGACATTGAACTTGCGTGCTATGTCCTGCGGAATGAGCTTGATGATGTCGGGGTTGAGCTCGATGTCGGTCAGGCGGATCGCCCCGATATTGAGCTGCTTCCCGAGGAATTCCGAAATGATATTTTCGTCGGGGACAGCCCCGATCTTCACCAGGATTTCTCCCAGCTTGCCGCCGCCGTTTTTCTGAAGATCAAGCGCCTTCTGAAGTTGGGCCTCGGTTATCTTGCCGGCCTTTACCAGTATTTTCCCAAGTTCTACCGCCATCGAATGACCCTGAGAGTAGGCTTAAATACTGGACATGCTATGTCAAAACTTATCCTGAAATATGTCATCCAGCTTGGCCTCTGCCGACTCAGAGAAATCCTTTCCCAGTTCAAGGCCATCCTGCTTGCGTTCCTCCGTGTTTTCGACTATGTTGCGCAATGTCTCCCCGATCTCCTTGGCATAAAGCCTGACCATGCCGATCGTGGTGCGGTCGTCAAATATGACGACCATTATGGTGCGCTCGCCGATCAGAGATATGTGGATATGATCCTTTTTCCCCTGATGGAAAAGGACCGAAAACTCAGGCTCCCCCACCAGCCTGGCGATTTCTCTCGTCGAGGCAAAGCTTCCCGCCAGTAGGGCAGCCAGGGCCGTGGTGTCAAGCGTGTGGGTGAATCCCTGGCGCGTGATCAGGTGCCCGTCCTTGTCAACCAGCAAAGCGCATTTGGCCTCCGCTTCCTTTATCATCCGCGTCAACGCTTGATCTACTTGCTGAATCTGATCCTCGTAAAGGACCTGCTGCTCCCGAGACAATTTGAACCTCCTTTTATCTCAAGTTTATCAACTTATTACCTGAATAGACCAAAAAGGCCAAATTTCTTCTTCTTCCCCTTGACCTTCCTGCTTTCAGCCATCTGAGGCTTTTTTAAGGGGAGGTTTGCCTTCAAGTTTATCTCGGGAACGTCCGAGGAATAATCGCCGGAGCCCGAGAAATTGTAATCGTGCGCATGCGTGAAGCCCGATGGCCTTTCGGGCTGCTTCCGCTCAAAATCGCTGTAATCATTGGTAAGTGGAAGATGTCCTACATCGTATTTTTCTCTATAGCCGGAGTCGGTGCCGTCGCCGTCCATTGTGGCCCTCTCCGTGCGCTCCTCGACCACTTCCTGCTCCACGTGCTCCTCCCTCGCCGACCTGCGCTCGTCGACGGCGTCCGAAACGACGACGTTTGCCGGGATCTCAGGCTCCAAGATGACGGCCCGTTCCACGTTGGGCGTGCTGATCTTATCCGTAGACCGCACTGGGGTCGCAGGGACCTCGACCGCGGCTTCCGATAGGCCGTTGGGAACGCGGGCTGACGGCTTCTCCGGTGCCCGCGGCTGGGCCACAGCGGCGCCCACGCTGACCGGCTCCCTGGCCTCGACCGGCTGAGGCTTCGCCTGCCTGGCAGGTTCCATCTTCTTGGACTTGAGCTGGTCCAGCACCATTTTGCAGATTGCCTTCAATGTCTTGAAGACGCCTTCGCCGGTCACCGCCGCCGCCTCGAAATACGGCAGGCCCGCGGGATTGAGTATACTCTCAAGTTGATCAATCGAAACTATATCCGGCAAGTCGCGCTTGTTATACTGGATAACCATCGAGATCTGATCGATATCATAACCGTATTCTTCGAGGTTATCTTTCAAATTCTGCAGCGATTCAATATTCTCGTCCATCTTGGATGCCTGACTGTCGGCGACAAAGACTAAACCGTCAACCCCCCGCAGAACGAGCTTGCGGGTGGCGTTGTAATAGACCTGTCCCGGGACTGTGTAGAGCTGAAATTTAGTGGCGAATCCTTGAATCTTCCCCACGTTTACCGGCAGGAAATCGAAATACAGAGTCCTGTCCGCGTCGGTCGCCAGGCTGATAAGCTCCCCTCGGGTGGCGCTGGGAATCTCCTTGAACACGTACTGCAGATTGGTAGTCTTACCCGAAAGGCCAGGGCCATAGTAAACGATCTTGGAGATTATCTCCTTAAATGCATAATTGATCGATACCATTGGTACGCGTCCTTCTCTACTGCCCCTTGATGTGCGCTAAGGCGTTCTTTATCTCGAGCCTGACGAGCCCTACGTTGATATTCGGTTCCGTGATGACGGCCAGAATACCGACCCCCGCATCGCTCAAGAATATCTTTCCCGCATCCGCCTCTATGGTGACACGCTCAGGATTGTTCTGTCTAAGTCTGTCTAACGCCTTGGAGACATTTGACATAATTGAAGCAGCCATGGCGCCCACCGCTTCGTCCTCCAAGTGCGAATCGAGGTCGGCGGCGATTATAATGCCGTCGTTGCCAACCAGCATCGAACCCCTCACCCCGGAGGTCTTGTTTAGTTCCCCTAGAACGCTATACATGTACTTCCTCCAGCTTTTTGGTCGATTTCCCAGCTCTTTCCCTGGGTATGATCAATGGGTATCTTTCTTTGAAATATGATGAAATCATCTCCAGCGACCGTGAAATCCTCACATTCAGTAAGTCGTCGGCCCGGCGGTCCGCCGCCACTATCAGAAATGCCTCTGAGGATTGGGCAACCGTGATCCAGTCCCTGCCGGTCTTGATGGAGAGATGTTCCAGGCTTGGATTGGCGATTCTTCCCAGTGGCCCTTCTATGGCTGTCTTCACTGCAATCGCAAAGGCCGCGAATTTTTCGGCGTCAAAAGAAGCCTGGCCGCTTGTGGCGATGACGATCCCCTCGCCGTCCGCCACGACCGCCCCTCTGACCCCTGTGTATTCCGTCAAGTATACGACGGCCATCTGGAACTTATCCTTGTTTCTATCTGATTTTGATTTGCCCATCTTGCTGTTTCCTCAGATTAAATTACAACATCGCTGAACAAATCGTGAATCTTCAGTCTTAAGGCACCTAAGCTGACATCGTCCCTGGCGTGGACGACAAGCAGGTATTTGTGCGCGGCGAAGAGCCATATCTTGGATGACTGTGTCTCGATCAAGACCTCGCGGCCCGTCCCAAAATGAAGCTTCTCGGAAGCCACCTTTATGGCGTCGAATATCCCCTTCGACAACGCCGCGAATTCCTCCTTGTGAATTGCGCCCTCGAAACGCCCGTCGAGCACCAGCCCGTCGGGGCCGACCGCCAGGATTCCCAACACTCGCGGCATCACCTTGAGCATATTGATGGCATTAGTTAGAGTCAAATCACGACCCCTATCCTTTTCAGGTTTGAGAGCCACCAGCGAGGTCATATCCTCGTCCGACTTGCCACCGACGATCGTTTCGTCTTCCATAAGAGAGATGAGGTTTTTTACGTTCTCATCGTCCGGGTCGGTGGCCAAAAGGTTTCGTATGATGAGGTTGGCCTCGTGCTTCCTGCCCCGCCGGATCAAGATTTCCGCTTCCAGCATGTCAATGGCCCGCGTCCGACCGCCGTTTGCTATGGCTTTCTCCAACTCGCCCCAGGCGGCCTCATAATTCCCCTTGACCAGATGAATCTTCGCCATCACTATCCTGGCCGAGGCGTAGTCGGGATGAATCCTCAAACCCTGCATACAGATCTCATACGCCTTCTGGACGTCCCCCTTCTTACGAAAGGCATCGGCCAAAGCCGCAAAAATCTGGCTCTGGGGATCGGCCTCCAGAATTCTCTCGCACTTCTCGATACGATCATCAATTTCAACAGATTCGATCATAAAAGACCTCTCAGGTCAATCTAACTAATTAACTTATCGACAATTCCGCTCTTATGTTTAGAGCGGCCGGGCCTGTTTTTATTGCAGTCCCCTCTTGTAAAAGAAGAGCCCCACCAGTATAGAAAGCATTGACCCGCTGTAAATGATGAGGAGCGCCATTCTCAAATCATATTGGCTTATGACGAGCTTCAAGGCATCCAGAAGTTGAATAGCCCCGCCCAGGGCCGCGGCCCCGAAACCGATCATGAAGAATATCCAGGGAAGACCCAGTTTGCCACCCCGCAGGGTCATATAGATCAACACCGTCAGAACCAGGCAAGAAAGAGATAGTATCACCAACAGAGACTGCTGTAATACTTGATATTGTTGCGACGTCATGGCGTTGGCTATTTCGTAATCGGCCATGACAAAGAGGACGGCGCCTGCGAACTTGACCATGAACCTACCTGTCCTTCAGGAGCCTCGAGAATTCCTCTTCCAGCCCGTACTTCACGGCAAGCTGGCGATTGCGGTTGAGGCTGTTTTGGATGTTGATCCTCATTTCCGATATAACCCGCCGGAAGATCTTGTTTCCCAGATTATTCTGGACAGCAATCAGATAATCGGTCAACAAGGAATTGAAGTTCGACACCAGGCGCCAAATCCTGGTCTCCTCCGGCAACTTCTTGTACAACTCGATGAACAACTTAAGATTAATCTGCGCGTCCTTGCCCGCGAAAAGTTGGTTCAAGACCGGGTAGAATATCTTGTTTTCCTCGAAGATCTCGTAGATGACGCGCTCTCCCTTGACACCAAGCTTCTCTTTCAAGCTCGAGAATAGGAAAACGAGATTGCTGATATAGACATGTGCCAGCAGCTCCACAAGTTCGATCTGTTCCTGTTCGGACGTCTTATTGACCGGCACGATCTTACCAATCCGTATCAACCCCATCTGGAGGAGCTTGGCCAGAGCCTTGCAGGTCAAAAACTGGTCCAGGACGCTCTCCTCGACAATTGCCTGTACCTTCTTCCCCCCGGCCAGCATCGCCAGCACCGTAAACTCGCTTCGGGTCAGCGTAACTTCCTCGGACTTCACTTGCGGGTCGGGAACGATTTCCAGCAAGGCGTCATCGGGAGGCAGGATTTTCTTTAGCTCCACCCACTCGTCTATCCGCCGCGTCCCTTCCATTATTATGTTCATCGGGTTCAGCTCGGTCTGAATCGATTCCGGCGGAGGGGCCTTCCCCTCGGAAAACTCGAAATCCCCGTCCTTCCAGCCGAACAGCCCGTAAACTACTTCCTCTATCTGCATTCGCAGGCAATCGAAAATTTCTTCGCGCGTAAAGAGATTCTGCTCCACCAGGAGCGCGCCTATTTTCTTGCCGTCCTTCTGGCTGTTGAGAATGTTCTCCAACTCGACCTTGGAGATTCTCCCCTTTTTCAGCAGCAGGTTTCCAAACAGGTCCTGCCTGTCGTTGGAGGAGGCGTAGACAAGCATCCCTTCCTTGAAAAAGATCCGGCGCGCCGACTTGCTCTTGCTGACGGACAGCACCCCGGACTTCTTGGTCGTAAAGACAAGCTGGAAAACGTCTGTTAGCGACACAGTTTTCAGGTTGCCTGCGAATCCCACTGTTCCCTCTCTTATTCCCAGGGTCTCATGGTTTGAATTCCGATGCCGTCGTCGAATCGACCGACCATAAATGCTCCGCAGATAGATGTGGCTGCCAGGTTGTCCCGAGAGTGGGTCAGCCGCTTTCTGTCGACTGGCGCGATCACCGAATACCTGTCCGGCGAGAACACCAAGAATTGCGGATTCAGCTTCTCGACCTGTTCAAGAGTTGCGCTCTGCGCATAAACGCTCCAGGGCAGCTCAAGAAGAATCGTGCGCTTCCACGATTCTCCGACCACACCCATGCCTGTCCAGCCCGCTAAAAGCAACTCACCGTCCTCTACTATAATCCGAAGAGCCGGAAGCCTCCGCTTCCTACCATGATTATTATCGGATTCATCCCATATAACCTTAGCGCCGGGGTTGCGATTATCCCACAGCATACGAGCACCATCGAGAACCTCGGCTCCCCCTTCCAGTGCCGAGAGAGATGTGTCAGCCAGGTTGATCGCCTCCGGCGAAAATTGTGATATGATCTTCTGCACGTCCTGCGATTCCATGGTCGAGCTCAGGAGGTAATCGAGATGACCTTCATGGTGATTGAGTAAATGGGGTATTATGACTTTATCGGCGTCGTCCAGGCTTTCGAAGGAATCAAAGGCGGCCAGCGTCTTCCCCTGGGACGAAAACAGCCAGGCGCGGTTTCGCCCGACGTCAAGAAACTCCAGGGTCCATTCAGGCTCGGGCATCAACACTTTATACCAAATGGCGAAATTCAGGAACACTAAAGCCGCGATGACCC
>Ga0315289_10009655_pt1 | contig 13881 bp, 15 predicted proteins | sample YL17G11_40_MG_FD_203452 | JGI IMG/M metagenome (GOLD analysis project Ga0315289, IMG submission 203452) | Sediment microbial communities from Yellowstone Lake, YNP, Wyoming, USA - YL17G11_40 | ecosystem: Environmental > Aquatic > Freshwater > Lake > Sediment | place: USA: Wyoming | collected...
AACTGCCGCAGCCGGAACCCCTGCGGCGAGATCCTGCCGACCCCGATCAGGAAGGCGTAGGTGCCCGTGCCGCCGGCCAGGCCCGTCGTCTCGGTGTCCAGGAACGCCCAGCGCGTGGGCGGCACGTTGCCCACGTCACCGCTCGACAGCGGTCCCAGTAGGTCCTCGGGCAGCTCGGCCAGGGTCGAGATCTCGAAGCTGCCATGCAGGCGGTGGCGCTCCCAGAGCTTCTCGGTTTCGAAGTGGAAGCCGTAGGGCGTCTCGACCACCTGCCCGCTCATCCACTCCTCGATGAAGAAGCGGGCGGGCTTCGTGTCCGGCCGCGGCGCACCCGCGCCGTACTTCTTGTCGATGCGCGCGACTTTCCGCCGCAGGGCCTCGAGTTGCTGCTGGAGGTCACTCAACGTTCAAACCCTACCACACCGTCCGGATGGGGTACTGCGCGATCTGCGGGTCCGGGGTCAGGATGGGCAAGCCGTGGACGATGGCCTGGCAGACCAGCATGCGGTCGAAGGGATCGGAGTGGATCCTCGGGAGACGAGGTAGTTCCAGGGTCGCCTCCTCCTCCAAGGGCAGGCTCCGGATTCCGCAGGCGCGCCTCCGGCTCGGAACGTACTCCGCCGGCGGCAGGGGCAGCGGCAGACGGCCGGCCGAGTACTTGAGGGCAATCTCCCAACTCGAAACCGCGCTCAAATAGAACTCGCTGGCCGGATCCGCCAGCAAGAGCCGGACGCGATGGGACAACGCTGGGGCGTCCACCATCCACCACAGGAACGTGCAGGTGTCCAGCAGCAGCCTCACGCGCCCTTCTCCGGCTCCTCACCATTGAAAAGGGCCAGCAGGTCGGGCGGCAACGGCTCGAAGAACTCGGGTGGCACTTCAAAGGCTCCCTTGTCAAGCCCGATGGGGCGCTTGGCTTTGCCAGGCTGAGGCAGCCGCCGGATCTCGGCAAAGGGGATGTTCCGTTTGCACAAGATGATGGTCTCGCCTCGTGCCACGCGGTTGAGGTACTTCGACAGGTGGGTCTTGGCGTCGTGAACGTTCACCCGCAACATAGTCCTATTGTAGACCAACAAGTGGACTAACTCAACCGCAGCCCTCCTCGACCTGCCGCGAGACCTGCTCCCACTGGGCCAGGCGGGCCTCGAGGGCCGCGCGGCTCTCCTCCAGCAGACTGCTCAGGCGGCGGGTCTCCGCGGCGCTCTTGAAGCCGGTCAGGGCGCGCTCGTGGCCGGCGATTTCCGCTTCCAGCCGGGCGATCTCCTCGAGGAGCGCGGCCGCACGCTCCTTGAACTGCCGCAGCCGGATGGGGTTAAGGCGGCGGGCCGTGGGCGAGATTCCGCTCCCTGACGGTCGCGGCTCAGAAGACGGCTGCGGCTCCGAAGGGGTGGGGACGGCGTCAAGGGCGGGCTGGTTCTCCTTCCGCCAGAGGTAGTCCTCGTAGTTGCCCAGGTAGGCGTTCAGGCGCCCGCCCTCGATCTCGAAGACCCGCGTGGCCAGCCGGTCGATGAAGTAGCGGTCGTGCGAGACGAATACCAGCGTCCCGGTGTACTCCTGGAGCGCCTCCAGGAGCACGTCCTTGGCGCGCAGGTCCAGGTGGTTGGTGGGCTCGTCGAGCAGCAAGAAGTTCGAGGGGCGCACCAGCAGGCGCGCCAGGGCGTAGCGGTTGCGCTCGCCGCCCGAGAGCACCCCGATCTTCTTGAACACGTCGGCGGCGGAGAACAAGAAGCAGCCGAGCAGGGTGCGCAACTGGGTCTGCGGCACGCGCGGGGCCGCCGCCGAGAGATCGTCCAGGAGGTTCGCCTCCGGGTCCAGTTCCCTGTACTGGTCCTGCGCGAAGTAGTCGGCTTGCACGTTCAGGCCCAGCCGGATGTCGCCCTCGCTGGGCCGCTCCAGCCCGGCCAGCAGCCGGATGAGCGTCGATTTACCCGCCCCGTTCACCCCAGTGAGCGCCACGCGGTCGCCGCGCTCGACGATGAAGCTCACTTCCTCGAAAACCGGCCGCCCGCCGTAGCGCTTGGCCAGGCCCGCGGCCTCCGTCACCACGCGCCCGCTGGAGCGGGGCTGCGGGAAGGAGAAGTGAATGGCCTCCTCCTCCGGCGGGATCTCGATGCGCTCGAAGCGCCCGAGTTCCTTGATGCGGCTCTGCACCTGGCGGGCCTTGGTGGCCGTATAGCGAAAGCGGCTGATGAAGGCCTCAAGCTGCCGGATGCGGACCTGCTGGTTCTTGAAGGCGGCCTCCAGTTGCGCGCGCCGCTGCTGCTTCTGCTCGAGGAACCGCGAGTAGTTGCCGCTGTAGAAATGGAGCCGCCGGTTCCAGATCTCGACCACCTTGCGGACGGTGGCGTCCAGGAAGTAGCGGTCGTGCGAGACCACCACGAAAGCGAACGGGTAGGCGGTCAGATACTCCTCCAGCCAGTTGCGCGCCTCCAGATCCAGGTGGTTGGTGGGCTCATCGAGCAGCAGCACGTTGGGCTTCTCCAGCAGCAGCTTGGCCAGGGCGACCCGCATCTGCCAGCCGCCCGAGAACTCCTCCGTCCGCCGCCGCCAGTCGTCCTTGGGGAAGCCCAGCCCGGTCAGCACCCTGCCCACCTCGGCCTCGAGGGCGTAGCCGTCGCGCGCGCGGAACTCGCCGTCCAGGCGCTGGAACCGCTCCGCCACCTGGCGGTACTCGGGGCTCTCCGGATCGAGCTCCGCCATGCGCCGGGTGAGCGCTTCGAGCTCCTCTTCCATGGCGCGCAGGTCGGCGAAGACGGAGACGCACTCGGCGAAGACCGTGCGGCCCTTGAGCTCGAGCCCTTCCTGCGGCAGGTAGCCGGTGGTCAGCCCCTTGGCGCGGGTCACCGCGCCCGCATCCACGCTCTCCACCCCACCGAGGATCTTGAGGAGCGTGGTCTTGCCGGTGCCGTTGGCGCCTACCAGCCCGACGCGGTCGTCCGGCGTCAACAGCCAGTCCCCGCCCTGGAAGAGTGGTTTCTGCCCGTAATGTTTGGCGGCGCCCGCGAGCCGGATCATTGCCGGCGCAGCACGCGGCCGGGGCGCGCGCCGGTCAGCTTGCCATTCTCGACCACCGCCACGCCGTTGACCAGGACCAGGTCAAAGCCCTCGGAGAATTGGTGGGGCTTCAAGAAAGTGGCCTTGTCCTGGACGCGCGCCGGGTCGAACAGCACCAGGTCGGCGGCAAAGCCCTCGCGCACCAGGCCACGGTGGCGGAAACCGAGGGTGCGCGCCGGGAGCGAGGTCATCTTGCGGACGGCGTCTTCCAGTGAGATGAGGCCGCGGTTGCGCACGTACTCGGCCAGCACGCGCGCGCGCGTGCCGTATGAGCGGGGGTGCGGCACGCCCACGCCGAACTCGCGGAGGCCGCCGTCGCTCGCGACCGCGGCGTTCGCATACCGCATGATGCGCTCGACGTCCTTCTCGCTCATCGAGTGGTAGACCATGGAGGCCCCGCCCTGCGCCATCAGGTCCAGGATGGTCTGGATCTCGAGCTTCAGCTTCTTCTTGCGGCCCTTGAGCACGTTGATCTCGCGGATGCTCTTGCCTTCGAGCGACCGGTCGAACTCGCAGGCGGCCACCACGGCGTAGGAGTAGTCCTTGTGCCCCAGGCGCTTGAGCATGTGCTCCATTTCCTTGGCGATCTTGGCGCGGGTGGGGGGATGGGCCAGCCGCTCCTTGACCTTGGCCTCGCCATCGGCCAGCGCCCAGGTCGGCAGCAGGATGCCGATGCCGGTGCTCGAGCGGTCGTAGGGGTACTGATCGACGCTCACGTCCACGCCGGCGCGGCGCGAGCGCTCGATCAGCTCGACGGTCTTCCCGCTCGAGCCCCACAGCCGCCGGTTGTCGATCTTGAAGTGCGCTAGCTCGACCGGGAGGCCCGCCTCCTGGCCCACGCGGACCGCTTCCTCGATGGCCTGGATGACGCGCTCGCCCTCGTCGCGCAGATGGCTGGCGTAGATGCCGCCGTACTTGGCGGCGGCTTTCGCCAGAGCCACCACCTCTTCCGTGTTGGCGTACGTGCCCGGGATGTAGATCAGGCCGGTCGAGAAACCCACCGCGCCCTCGAGCATGGCCTTCTCGACCAGCTCCTGCATGCGCGCGATCTCCTCGGGCGTGGCCTGCCGGTTGGCCCGGCCCATGACCTGGCTGCGCACGGTGTTGTGGCCCACCAGGGAAGCCACATTGAGGCCGATGCCCAGCTTCTCGAGTCCGGCGAAGGCCGCGGCAAAATCGCCGTAGGAGCCGCCGCAGTTGCCGGTCACCACGGTGGTGACGCCGTCCATGACGTAGTTGTCGCCGCCGGGGACTTTCTCTACTTCACCCTCGACATGGGTGTGGATGTCGATGAAACCGGGGGCCAGCACGCGGTCCTGGGCGTCGATCTCGCGCGCGGCGGTGGCCCCGCTCAGGCGGCCGACGGCCACGATCCTGCCGTCCTTGATACCCACGTCCGCGCGGAACCAGGGGTTGCCGGCGCCGTCCACCACGCGGGCGTGGCGGATCAGCAGGTCGAAATCCGCCGCCTGGAGCGTGGCGGCCAGACACAAACCCAGCAGCAGTCTCATGGTTGAATTCTACCTTGAGATCAGGCCGCGGGGCCGCAGAAGAAATCCAGGGCCTTGGCGATGTACGCCTTGAGTTCCGCGCGCTTCACTACGGCGTCCAGCATGCCCTTGGCCAGCAGGAACTCGGCCCGCTGGAAACCCTGCGGGAGCTTCTGGCGGATGGTCTGCTCGATGACGCGCGGCCCGGCGAAACCGATCTGCGCGCCGGGCTCGGCGATGTTCAGGTCCCCGAGCATGGCGAAGCTGGCCGTCACCCCGCCGGTGGTGGGGTCGGTGAGGACGCTCAGGAAGGGCACGCGGGCTTCGTCCAGGTACATCAGGGCCGCCGAGATCTTGGCCATCTGCATCAGGCTGACCGCGCCTTCCTGCATGCGCGCGCCGCCCGAGGCCGAGACGATGACCAGCGGCACGCGCTGGGCCAGCGAGCGCTCGATGGCCCGCGTGATCTTCTCACCCACCACGGCGCCCATGCTGCCGCCGATGAACTTCAGCTCCAGCGCGCAGATGTACACGTGCCGCCCCTGGAGCGCACCTCCGGCGGAGATCACGGCGTCCGGCAGGTTGGTGACCTGCCGCATGGCGCCCAGCCGCTCGGTGTACTTCCGCGAATCCACGAACCCCAGCGGGTCGTTCGAGGCCAGACCCGGGTCGAACTCCTGGAAGGGGCCGTCGAAGAGCAGGCGCAGCCGCGTGGCGGCGTCGACGCGGAAGTGGTGGCCGCATTGGGTGCAGACTTGCAGGTTCTCCTCGAGGGCTTTCTTCCAGACGATGTGGCGGCAGCCGTCGCACTTGACCCACAGGCCCTCGGTCTTGACCTTGCGCTCTTCCTCGGGCGGAGGCTGCGGGTGGCTGGACTTGTCTCGGGTAAACCAGGGCATGGGCATCAGTAATCGATTCCCCGCGCGGCCGGGAGCCCCTGCCGGAACGGGTGCTTCACCTCGTTGATCTCGCTCACCAGGTCCGCCGCTTCGACCAGTTGGGGATGCGCCTGGCGCCCGGTGCAGATGACGTGCAGGCGCTCCGGACGCCGCGCCAAATCCTCCACCACCCGCTCGACGGCAATCATGCCGTAGTGGACCGCGCAGTTGATCTCGTCCAGGATCAGCAGGTCGCACCGGTCCGCGGCCAGGGCTTGCCGGGCGGCTTCCCAGGCCTGCTCGACCAGCCGCACGTCCTCGGGCTGGGGCTCGCGCGGATTGACGAAGCCGCGGCCCATGGGCCGGATCTCGAAGCTCTCACCGAGCCGCCGGGCGCCCTCCAGTTCTCCGTATTGCCACGATCCTTTCAGGAACTGGATCATGAGCACCTTCAAGCCCTGGCCCACGGCGCGCAACGCCGTGCCCAGAGCGGCCGTGGTCTTGCCCTTCCCGTCGCCGGTGAAAACGATCAGCAGACCGCGCCGATCCGTCATTGTTCTAGGCTAGCACAGCGCTGTGGCCTTTCGATTCTCAGTACGGCGGGACTTCCAGCTCGATCTCGGGGATCATGCGGTAGTGCCGCTCGTTTCGCGTCACCAAGGCGTATCGCGCTTCCAGGGCGACCGCAGCCTGGAGCGCATCGAAGGTCCTCAACCCATGCGAATGAGCGAACTGCAGCAACAGGTCGTATGCCCTCTTTCCGGTGCCGGCCCCCAGCGGGACGATCGGCAAGGCAGAGAGAAACCTGTGAATTCTGTCGGCCTCGATCCTGCTCCGAGCGCCGACAATAGTCTCCAACGCCGTCACCACTGAGATCCACCAGCGGTCTGGCAACGAATCCAGGTACTCAATAGCACCCTGGTTGTTCTTGGACACGTCGATGAGGATGTCGCTGTCAACCAGATAGGGCACGCGCTACGACCCGTTCCGCTCCCGCAGCCGATTCACGTAAGTGACGCCATCGGGAACGTCGTCGCGGTCTCTCCACATTCCGCAAAACTCGAACTCCCTGACCGAACGTCGGGTGGGCTCTTCGCCCGGGACCGACACCTCAACCACAGTCCCGTCCGGCAGGTCCACGCTGGTCACCGGCTTGAATACGCCGCCCTCGTACCTGGCTCGCACTACCATGGCTATGACTCCACTGTCAGGGTCGGCTGGCGGCGGTGGTCTTGCCCTTCCCGTCGCCGGTGAAAACGATCAGCAGACCGCGCCGATCCGTCATTGTTCTAGGCTAGCACAGCGAGCGCGGGACACGGTTTCTGGTGCACTCAGGGGCCCTCCCGCGCGGCCCCGTGCCGGCTGCTTGCCTAGTCGTTCCCAAGGGGCGCAAAAATGAGTGACCGTCTAGAGTTGGAGTCGAGGCGGCGCGCCCCCTCACCGCGGATACGGGTGCCCGCGCAGGGTGGCGAAGGCCCGGTAGAGCTGCTCGGCCAGGATCACCCGGGCCAGCTCGTGGGGGAAGGTCAGGGCGGAGAGCGACAGCAGCAGGTCCGCACGCTCGCGCCAGCCCGCGGGCAGGCCATCGGCGCCGCCCACCACGAACACCAGGTCTTGGGCCGCCTGCTGGGCCCGCGCGAGGAGCGCGGCGAACTCGGCCGAGCTGATCGCCCGCCCGCCGGCGTCGAGCAGAATCACCCTCGCCCCGGCGTGCCGCGCCCAGGGGTCGAAGCGCGCCGGCTGGATCTGCCGCATCTCGCAGCGCGCGCAACGCCCGGTGCGCTTCACGTAGTCCGCGGCCAGGGCATTGGCGTGCGGGTCTCGTGGCCTCCCTACGAAGTACAGGTAGACCCTCATGCGGACGGCCTCGCCCCTACTCGACCCGCGCCATCAGTTGCTTCAAAACGATCTGGGCGGCCTGCTGGCCGGCGCTCTTCTTCGAGTCGCCTTCCCCGCGCGCCACCCACTCCTCGCCGATGCGCGCCTCGACGGTGAACGTGCGCGCATGGGCCGGGCCGTGCTCGGTGATGACCACGTAGCGCGGCGCCGGCAGGTTCAGCGAGCGCGCGATCTCCTGCAACGCGCCCTTGTAGTTGGTGAACAGCGAATCGGCGTAGCCGGCGATGGCAGACGTGTCGCCCAAGATATGCCGCCCGACGAACTCGCGCGCCGCCTCCGGCCCGCCGTCCAGGTAAATGGCCGCGATCAGCGCCTCGACGGCGTCCGCCAGCAGGCCTTTCTTCACGCGGCCCCCGCTCAGCTCCTCGCCCCGCCCCAGCAACAAGTACTCCCCCAGCCCGAGCTTCTGCCCCACCTCGTGCAGGTGCAAGGCGCTGACCAGGAAATTCTTGAGGATCGACAGCCGCCCCTCGCGGTAGGCGGGGAAGCGGCCGATCAGGTGCTCGCTGACCAGGAAACCCAGGATGGCGTCCCCCAGGAACTCCAGTTGCTCGTTATCGGAGAGCGGCAGGTTCTTCTCGTAGGCGTGCGAGGTGTGGGTCAGCGCGCGGAGCAGGAGGTCGCGGTTTCGGAACGTGTGGCCGATGGCGGCCTCCAGCGCCTCCAGATCCGCGCGCATTGCGTCCGCGCCTACGGCGTCTTGATCTCGACCTGCGGCGGCGCGGAGGCGGCGGGCGGCGCCGCGGCCGGCTTGGCGGCTGCGGACTTGAGCTGGATGGCGCGCACCCGCTCGGCCTGCGCGAACTGCTTGATCTGCGGGTGCACATCCGTCTGGGCCATGAGCTTATCGAGCAGCGCCACGGCCTCGTCGTACTGGCCCGCCAGGTTGTAGACCGCGCCCAGCCGCACCATGGTGGCGGGGTCGGGGCTGCTGGCAACCTCGGTGGCGGTCTTGAACTCGGCGATGGCCACGTCGTACTTCTTGCGCACCAGGGCGGCCAGCCCCAGCGCCTCGTGCGACTGCGCCATGAAGTCCTTGCGAGCGCTCTCCCACTGCTCGTCGGTCAGGTTGGGGTTGGGCTTGAGGGCGGTCTTGAGGATCTCTTGGGCCGTGCGCGCGTACTTCTCGGAGCGCGCCAGCTTCTCCTCGCGGTCCAGATCGAACTCGCGCGTGCGCTGGGCGATGCCGCTGGCCAGCATCAGCATGGCGGAGAAGTTCTGGGGATCGACCTCCAGGGTGCGCTCGCAGTAGATGACCATGTTCTCGAAATCGTTCTTCTGCTGGCAGGAGGCCGCCGCGATTTGCAGCGCCACGGCCTGGAACTCCGTGTCGGCGTACTTGGTCAGCAGGGCGTCCGCGGCCTTGATGCGCGTGTCGGGGTCGGGCGCGTTGAAGATGGCCATGAGGGCTTCGGCTTCGTCTTTCGACTTGGCCTGGGGCTGCTTGGCCACCGGCGTCTGGGACGCGGCGGCTTGGGCCGGTTGCGCGGGCTTGGCCGGCTGCGCCCGCTTGGCCGGCTGCGCCCAGAGAACCGCGGCCCCGGCGAATGCCACGACAAAAAAGACCACCGCTCGGTTACTCATGAAGAAACTCCTTGTTCGGTTCGATATCTCTGCTGATTGTAGTGCTATCCGGCCTATTCCTGCTAGCCAGGTTTCTGGAATTTTGCCTGAAGGCCCTTCTCGGCCGCCGCCCGCGCCGCGGCTGAGCCTCCCTCGACTCCCAAGACCGCCTGGTAATGGCGCAGGGCTTGCTGGCGCTCGCCCGCCGCGTCCGCCAGCCGGCCCAGGTAGACGTGCGCCCAGGCGCGCACCTCGGGATGGGGCGAGGACTCGAGCGCCCGCTGGAACAGCTTCTCGGCCGTTTCGGGATCCTTCTGAAGCGCTGCGATGCGCGCCAGCCCGTAGTAGGCCTGGGCGTGCAGGGGCTTCTCCGGCGTCTCCTGGAGCAGCCGCCGGTAGGCTTGGCTAGCCCTCTCCAGCTCGCGGCCGGCGTAAAATTGCTCGGCCTCCTCCAGGGTCTTCTGCGCGCGGGTGGGCTCCGGCTGGGGCGCGGGCGGGGCCGGCTTGGCCTTCCGCACCGCGCGCTCGGAAGCGAACTCGACCTTGTCGAGCCTCCGCTCCTCCTTCTTCAGGTCGATGCCGTCGGCCACCTCGGCCAGGTAGAAGCGCAGGGACTGCTCCTGCTTCTCGTAAGCGGGCAGCGCCTCGGCGAAGTACGGCGCCAGGATGAAGCCCTCGCGCAAAGCCTGCTCGACCAGCGCCGGTCTGCTGGCGAGCCGGGCCTCGATGGCCTTGATCAGGCATTCGGTAGCCAGCAGCAGGAAGTCTGTCTTGTAGTGCTCCTCAAGCAGCGGCGCTCCCAACGCGTAATCCAGCAGCGCCTTCTTCTGGTTGAACTGCTCGGAGTACTTGCCCACCAGCGGATCCAGCAGGTAGTGCAGGTAGGCGTGGCGGATGTCGCCGGCCTGCGGCTCCGGCGACGGCGTCAGCACGATGAAGCAGTCGTCGGCATAACTGCGCGTGTGGATCTGGTTGGGCGCGCCCAGCAGGTCGAGGTAGATCTGGAAGCGCCGGCCCAGCCAGCCGCGGGTCGAGCTGCGCAGGTAGGCGTTGACCTCCAGCACGGCGCGCGCCGCGGGCTGCTGGTAGCGCTCGAGCGCCTGCTCGATGGCCGGCTGCGCCTTCTGCCACAGCGGCTCGAGCTCCGCTTCTTTCCAGAAGCGCCGCATCAGGGCGTCGAAGCCCTCCAGCGGCTGCACGTCGGGCGGAAGCTGGTGCGTAGGGAAACGGAATTTGAAACTGGGGGGGCCGTCCACGCTGAGCGCGAAGGAGACGTACTGGCTGAGCTCTGCGGTCCAGTCCTTCTGGCGATGGCGGGCTACGAAGCGCTTGAGCTCCTCGAGGCTGGGGACCCTTTTCGCGGCCAGTTCGTGGCGCACCACCTCGCGCAGCGGGTGATTGGCGGGCGAGTCGAGATCGGCGTCGTAACCGGCGGCGTTGATGGCGGCCAGGACGCTGAACAGCGCGGGGCTGGCGTCAAGCTGGCCCGGCTCGGCGGCAGGGGAGGGACCGGCCGCGCACAGCGTCAGGGCCAGCACCAGTGGGAGCAACAACTTTTCAGTGTAGCGGAGTTACGCCGTCTCTCTCATCATGGCCAGGATGACGTCCTCGACTTCGCGCGCCACCGGATCGAGCTCCGGGTTGCCGAACATCGCCAGCAGGGCGGTGGGCAGGATGGTGGCCAGCTTGTAAGTGTCCCCCGCGCGGTACACCGAGATCCGGCACGGCAGGGCCGTGGAGATCGCCCCGTTGGCCTCCAGCACCTTCCTGGCCTGGTGCGGGTTGCAGACCTCGAAGACCAGGCACTCGCCGGCGAAATCCACGCCCTTCTTCTTCATGGTCTCCTTGAGGTTGTGGATGGCCATGACGCCGAAGCCGTGCCGGGCGGCGGCGGCCTGGAGGCCCTGTTCGATCTCGGCCAGGGTCTTCTGGGTTGCCACTTCAAACAGCATGGGAAGCCTCCTAGAGTTGTTCAGATGCACAAGCGCAGCAGAAGTGACAAACTCCGGGTAAGATGGGGAGTTGCATGGCTAGGGTGCTGATGGTGGCTTCCGAGGCGACCCCTTTTGCAAAAACCGGGGGCCTCGCCGACGTGGTGGGCGCGCTGGCCGCCACGCTCTGCGCGCGGGGCGAGGAAGTGGCCATCGTGATGCCGCGCTACCGTTCGGTCCCGCTGAAGGGCGCCCAGTGCGTGCGCGAGCACCTGCCGGTGTGGCTGGCCGCGGGCAGCGCATACGAGGCTAGCGTGTGGCTGGCGACCGACCGACCGGTGCTCTACTACTTCATCGACTGCCCGCCGCTGTACGACCGCGCGGGCCTCTACGGCGAGACCGCGGACTACCCGGACAACTACGTGCGGTTCGCGGTCCTGGCGCAGGCCGCCCTGGCCGTGGTGCGTTCCCTGTTTCGGCCCGACCTCATCCACTGCCACGACTGGCAGACCGCCCTGGTGCCTGTCTATATCCGCACGCGGCTGGAAGGCGATCCCACCTTCATGGGCTTGAAGACCCTGCTCACCATTCACAACCTGGGCTACCAGGGCATCTACCCGAGGGAGATCCTGGCCCGCATCGGACTGGATGACACCCTCTTCCACCCGGACGCCCTCGAGTTTTTCGGGAACGTCAACCTCCTCAAAGGCGGAATCGGATACGCCGACGCGCTCAACACCGTGAGCCCCACCTATGCGCGGGAGATTCAGACCCCCGAGCTGGGCTTCGGCCTGGACGGCCTGCTGCGGGCCCGCAGCGACGTGCTCAGCGGCATCCTCAACGGCGCGGACTACGCGGAGTGGAATCCGGAAACCGACCCCCACCTGGCGGCCCACTACTCGGCCTCCGACCTGGGCGGCAAGCGTTTGTGCAAAAGAGACCTGCTGGCGGAACTCGGCCTGCCCGCCGAGAACCTGGACCGTCCGCTCATCGGCATGGTCTCGCGCCTGGATACCCAGAAGGGTTTTGAGTTGATCGAGGAGGCCGCCGCGGGGCTGGCCGCGGAGGACTGCTCGGTGGCGGCCCTCCTGACCAGCACCCCGGCGCTGGAAGAGCCTCTGCGCCTCTGGGCGGCGGCACATCCCCGGCAGGTCGCCCTGCGCATCGCCTACGACGAGCGCCTGGCGCACCAGATCGAAGCCGGCGCGGACCTTTTCCTCATGCCCAGCCGCTACGAACCCTGCGGCTTGAACCAAATCTACAGCCTGCGTTACGGCACGGTGCCGGTGGTGCGCGCCACGGGCGGCCTGGCCGACACGGTGGACGAGGACACGGGGTTTACCTTCGGCGAGTACTCGGGCGCGGCCCTGATGGAGGCCCTGCGCGCCGCCTTGTCCGCCTGGCGCGACCCGCAGCGCTGGCGCGGCCTCATGCAGCGGGGCATGGCAAAGGATTTTTCCTGGGAGGCATCCGCGGCCCAGTATGCGGCGCTCTACCGCCGCCTGGCGGGATGAATCTGGTGGCAGCTTTCTGCATCATAGACACTGGGAGGTTTGATGCCGGACATGGCCGGAGCAAATACGCTGACTCTTAGCGACGCGACGTTCGATCAGGAGGTCCTCCACTCGGAGGTTCCTGTGCTGGTGGACTTCTGGGCCGCCTGGTGCGGCCCGTGCAGGGTGCTGGCACCCACCGTGGAGGCCATCGCCGGCGAGTTCGCGGGCTCGCTGAAAGTGGGCAAGCTGGACTTGGACCAGAACATGAACACGGCCGCGCGCTTTCGCGTTCAGAACATCCCCACCCTGCTTTTGTTCAAAAATGGCCAGCTCGTGGACGGGCGCGTCGGGCTGGTCCCCCGCTCGGAAATCCTGAAAATGGTGCTGCCGCACGTGGGGAAAGAGATCACCGGCGCGCAGGGCTGAGCGCCGCGCGGCGCTCTGCGGATTTGACCTCTGCGGCAGGGCAGAGGTATACTGCCTGTGCGGAGGTTAGTCCATGCGTATGCGTTCCTGCCTTGCCGTCGCTCTGCTGGCGGCCTTGCTCCCGGTGTGCCTGCTGGCGCAGGCGCCGGATCCGCGCGGCCACATCGTGGGCCGCGTGCTCGATCCCACCGGCGCGGTAATCCCCAACGCCGAGGTGCGCGCCGTCAACGCGGCCACGGGCGTGGCCGCGGCGACTAAGACCAACCAGTCGGGCAACTTCCTGCTGCCGTACTTGCTGTCCGGCACCTACACGTTCACCGTCGAGATTGCCGGCTTTAAGAAGTTCGTGCGCGACGGCGTCCAGGTGCGGGTGAACGACACCGTGGAGCTCAATCCCCAGCTCCAGGTGGGCGACATTGCCGAATCGGTCGAAGTGACGGCCGAGACGCCGCTGCTCCAGACCGCTGAGGCTTCGCTCGGCCAGGTGGTGGACGAGCGTCGCATCACGGAGCTGCCGCTGTTCGCCGGCAACGCCATGGATTTGGTCCACCTGGCGCCCGGCACGGTGAACGGCACCGACATGCGCTTGCGCAAGGCGCCGTTTAATAACGCACCCTCGCAATTCTCGACCGACGGGAGCGGGAACTACGGCAACGCCTTCACCATCGACGGCGTATCCAACGTCTACTCGGACGGGACCAGCCCGCGGGTGGCCTTCTCGCCGCCCACCGCCTCGCTGTCGGAGTTCAAGGTGCAGACCTCGTCGTTCGACGCCGCCATCGGACGCACGCTGGGTTCGCTGGTCAACGTCAGTACCAAGGGCGGCACCAACGACATCCACGGCCAGGCCTGGTGGTGGCTGAGGCACTCCGCCTTCGATACCCCGACGATCTTCCAGAACCGCGCGACCAGGGCCCCCGGGGCGCGAGTGCTGCCCGTCTACCGGGACAACCGCTACGGTCTGGCGGGCGGCAGCCCGGTCGTGATCCCGAAGTTGTACAACGGCAAGAACCGGACCTTCTGGTTCTTCACCTGGGAGGCCAACAAGTTCGGTGACCCCAACGTGGGCGGGTCGATCACCTCGACGGTGCCGCGCGAGGCCTGGCGCAACGGGGACCTCTCGGACCTGCTGAAGCTGGGCGGG
>Ga0315289_10009657_pt1 | contig 13876 bp, 15 predicted proteins | sample YL17G11_40_MG_FD_203452 | JGI IMG/M metagenome (GOLD analysis project Ga0315289, IMG submission 203452) | Sediment microbial communities from Yellowstone Lake, YNP, Wyoming, USA - YL17G11_40 | ecosystem: Environmental > Aquatic > Freshwater > Lake > Sediment | place: USA: Wyoming | collected...
CGCGGTCGTGAAGGTGTCCACGATCACGTCATTGATCTTGTAGCAGCGGCCGAACCACATCTTCCACACGGCAAAGTGGATACGGCCGAACTCGTCGCCGTAGAATGTCCGGTAGGTGCAAGGGAACAGTTGCCAGAGGCACCAAATCAACTTACTCAGCAATCGGCTCACGGTTTGATCTCCAATTTGTTGAAAGCGATGGCCCGCATGTCGGCCAGGTGACGTTCCACGGCGTCCAGTTGCCCGGCGCTCTGCTTGCCCTGCGTGGGCCGCAGTCCGCAAGTCCAGAGCATGTCCATTAGCTCCTGGGCCTCTTGCCGGTCGAGAGTGAAGGTCGGATCAAGCGGCGCGCCGGGCGACACTTCCGCGAACTCCAGCGACTTGGCGACCAGCCGGGGCTTCCCGGTCTCGTGCTTCACCAACAGGAACCCGACCTTTTCGCTCCAAGGGTCTTGGTGCGCGATCGCGCGGACGAACGTGTACCAGTCATAGCCGCTCACGTCACGCATGGTCTTCTCCCGAGTAGCGGTGCCATAGCCGGTTCAAGGTCTCTTCCACGCCGTACAGCGAGTAGACGAGCGTGGCCGGTTTGCCGAAGGGGAACAGCAGGCGGTAGACGTGCTGCGGCTCACCTCGGCTGGGAATCTGGATGCGCGCGTAGTCGTCGGCCAGGACACGCTCTTGTCCATCCACTGGACCACCACAAAATAGCGCTCGGAATCTCATGCGTCCTACTTGGCAACCGGAATCCTGTAGGTGCAAACGCCATCCTTGCAGTAACCCTGATACGTTCCATCCTTGAGGCACTTGCACGCGCGGCAAACGGTGTACATCGGGCAACACGCCATACGGTTGCGGATTTCGCCGTTCACCACGACGCAGACTGCCTCGCCTTCCGGCTTGCAGCCGTACTTGAAGGGGCAGGTGATGGTACAGATGCCGTCCTTGCAAATGATCTCGCAACCATGATTCGCCGCCGGCAGGATGTGAACGTCCACCAGCGGTGCCGGCGAATTCGCGCAGCCGACCAGCAGCCCCAGGGCAAAGACATAGAACAATCGCATTACAGGGCCTCCGTTGTGAAGTCGAAGATCAGCGTATCGTGCTTCCGCAGGTCCAAGTCTTCCGCGATAATGACTCGGGCCACCATGCCGCCAGCAGGTTTGCGGCCGAGCACGTAGTAGGTCTCGACCACCTCCGGTTGCTCACCCGTCCGCAAGTGGAAGAGGTTGAGTCGCAGTTTCGTCTCGCCCATCACTTGACTCCCTTCAATCGCTCAATGAGTCCGTCCACGTCGAAGTGCAGCTCGTCGCCCGTGGCCAGCACGATGTTCCCCGGCGGGAATACGACCCGCGCCGTGCCATCCTCGTTGCGCTGGATCATCTTCTCCGTGACTTCGACCCTGGCGACGCACTCGCCGTCGCGCCAGTGTTCGATGATCCGGCGGCCAACTCGCTTGGGCATGGCTGCCTCCTTCCACTACAGGTCCGCAGGCACTCCGCTTCGTCGCTGTATGGCAAGGGCCTGCTTGATGGCCTTCTTCTTGGCGGCCTCGCGGCTCGCCTTATTGCCAGCGATGTAAGCGTACTTGGCACCGTGGGTGCCGTACTGCAACGCCGGCTTGCCGTCCTTTGTCGTGCGATGAATCGGCATAGTTCTCTCACACAGGGTTCAGAACGGCGAACTCACCGAAATGTTCAATCGCCGCTCGGTTATAGGCGCGGGCAGCTTCGATTTTGCCGGCCTCGCCGTAATACTCGCCAAGAGGTGCTTCCTTACTTCCCGTCCAGATGCGTGCTCGCCACCACCCCGGTCGCTTTGCTCGTGACACGCCCTTGAAGCCAGCGATATTGTCACAGTGCATCTGCGAATTCTGGACGTTATGCCTTCGCGTGGCTGCTCGCAGGTTCCTTCGGCGGTTATCGAGAGGTTGCCGGTTGCAATGGTCAATCAGTCCTGACAAACCACATCGCGCAGCCACAACAAGGTGCATGTAAATCAGGTGGGGACCAGAACCGTCATCTTCAACACGGGCGCGAGCGGCATATTTGCCACGTTTCGCTGCGTGCCATTTCCACTGCCGCAGATACTCGTAGTCCTCGTCGTCCACTAGGGCTTCCTTGCCCTTCGTCAATGGGATTCGCTTCATCGCGGCAGCGGCCCCACATCCCGGCCGCCGTCAATCACATACCGCCTGGGACCATGTTTTTCGTTCTCATGCCGCAGCTTGCAGTTCATTCGCCATGTGATGCCGTGCTTCGGGTTGACGCCATGCAACCACTGCGACGACTCGCGGTAGCCCGACAAGGCGTTGTACGCATAAGCATCGGTGCCCACCCACGAGCCGTTGACCAGCAATTCGCCATCCACATCGGACAAGACGCTGGCGGCGTGATGATGGCCCACGCAGAAATAGCGACAACGCTCGGCACCGGCCGCCGCCCCCAGGGCAATCAAGCCTTTCTGCCGCCGGACCATCCCATACCAAGGGATACCCAGGTTGGAGCGAACGTCATCGCCATGACTCACATTGAAGCCGACGCCATTGATGTTGACGTTGGCGCTCCACGCATCAGGAATAGTGAAGTGGACGTTCTCGATGTCACGGCAATGGAGCCGCGCGATCTCGCCGCAGAGATAATCCCAGTTGTCGTTCGCGCCCAAGTAGTCTTTCTTCTGCGTCCGCCGGCCGTGATTGCCGGCCAGATACAAGACGTGGACCTCCTCGAAGTGGGCTGCCAGGTCACGGTACATCAGCGCGTGCAACTGGCCGATGGCAAGGCAGTTCTTGAACTGGTTGCGGTAGTACGACCGCTCGCACGCCTTGTGGATTTCGCCGCTGGTATAGTCGCCGTAGGCCAAGACCCACAGAACCGGAAACGCGAACTTCGGGGCCAGTGTGTCATGGCACCATTCAACCACCGTGTCCACGTAGCGTTCGGCACGGGCGCAAGAGATCGGGAAGTTGTAGTCTTCCAATCCGCCGACTTCCTCGGGCCGCACAATCTGATCGTGGTGGCCATCCGACAGGTGTAGGACGACGTGTTCGACGATCTCCGCCTTGCGACGGAACTCCACAGCCTGTGGCAGCGCCGCAAACGGCTTGATTCGCTGGTCCATTTCCGCTGTGACGGCCTTGAACAGGCCAGCGATCTTCGCCCCGGCCTTGACCTTCTGCCGCTCGCGGTTCCGCTCGTCCGTCAGGTGGACGATCTCGGCCTCCAACTCCATGACCCGCTTGTCGGTCGGGTCGTAGTCCGGGATGTTTTTGTGCTGGCCGCCGGCCCGCTTGGGCATCGGAGGCTCGCCGCCTGGCCACTCTACGTCTTTGTGGACTCGGCCCGTGGCGATGTCCGAAACTACCGAGCGACTGGCCTTGAACCGTTTGGCGATCTCGGTCTGCTTCGTGCCATCGGCGATGGCCTGCTTGATCTTCTCGACCTTCTTCTTTGTCAATACTCGCATGGTCTCTCCGTATCGCCCTCGCCGGTTGATGGTGTAAGAGAGGCCGGGTGGCGCTGCCCTACCGCCACCCGGCTCAAGTGCTGTCGGTCACAAGAGGCAGGATCAGGGCAGAGGGAAGAACAGCCTCAAGAGGACCGACGCCCCGCGCGGTTGAACAGTCGCCCGACCCAGTTGATGGCGTCGCCGAAGTTGAACGGGGGCTTGAAGGCCGGCAGGCCACCCTCGTCGGGACCGCCAGCCGGATTGCGTTGCGGATACCCACCCGGCGACTGGCCGGCGTCCTCCACGGGGAGCGCATTGATTTCCTTCAGGTTAGGCAAGGGGACCGTAGGGTCGATGGCCCACTCGACCTTCGACGCCTTGGCCCAGGCGTGGATGCGCCTCACCGGCACGATGAAGTTGAAGCCTTGCAACTGCATCACACCCTGCGTCAACATGCCGATGTACTCGCCGCTGTCCTTCAGATACATGCCGCCGCCGGATGAGCCGGAGAAGGAAACGGTCGTGACCTGATCGAAGACCCGGACGTTGGCACCCTTCATAGGGAGCGTGCGCCCGGTCTGGCTTAGCACGCCGGTCGTATAGCTATTGGCCCCGAATTGGCCCAAGAGGCTGCCGCAGTGGCTCAGATCGACGCCGATGGGTGGAATGTAATTGGGGTCTTTGTGGAACTTGGCGCAGACGTTCGTCGGATAAGCCCCTTTGCAGCGAACCATGAGCACGGCCAGGTCTTCACCGTAATCGGCATCGCTGACCTTGATGACCTTGCAATCGTATTTGACCTCGCCCACTCGGCGGCCGTCTTGCTGTCGCTCCTGTACAATCTCGGCGTCCTTGTATTCAACGAGAATCCGTGGCGTACCCTGGGGCGTCACGACCGTGCGCGTAGTGCGCAGGCCATCGACGACGTGGGCGGCCGTCCAGATGAAGGTTACAGTGTCTTCGCCGATCTTTCGGGTCACGAGGGTGCCGGAGCCTTGGGCGTTTCCGGCCTTGATGGTGACGCTCACCTTCTGCAAATCATCGGGCACACCGGCAAGCGCCGGAGCGGCGGCCAGAGAGATCACGGTAAGGACCAACAGCACGTACTTCATCGTTGCAACTCCACAGGTTAGAAAAGGTTGCACAACTCAATGCCAGATTTGGACGATCTGGTCGAACCAGTCGTCCCAGCCGTCCCAGTCGAAGTCATCCGGGACGTACTCAAACGGATCGTCGAAAGGGCCTTCCGGCTCACGGAGGATTTCGACCTCAATCATGCTCTCGTACTCGGGGTTCCATTTCAGAAAGGCTCTGAAGATGGTGTCGCACACCCGTTCGCACGTCTCCCAGTCGTCCACGCTCACTTCCACTTCAATCGCGTTGTCCTCGCTGGGATCACGGAACGTCACAGCAAGCAACGAGTCCTCGAAAAGCGACTCTAACTTTCGTCGCACCCGCTCGGGCGACGGAGGATAGTTCCATCGCCCTTTCGACAACACGATTTCGCACGCGACAAAACTCACGGCGTCACTTCCTCCACGGACATTTCGCCGTCTTCGCCGGCATCCCTCCAATCGACGCCTTGGAGGACTTCGCCCATCGTCATTAGCTCCAGCTTCCGGTTGGCGCGGATCACATCCAGCACGCGGTCGTCGCTCGGCAGATGGATCAGGTCCACGATGGTGCATCCCAGGTTCTCGTCCATGCCCTTGCGATGGATGCGGTCTTCGCTTTGCACGCGGTATTCCGGCTTCCAACTGTTGGACCAGTACACCGCCATGCGGGCCTCCACCAGCGTCAGGCTCATGCCGCCCGACTCCGGGTTCGCCACGAAGGCGACCTTGCCGTGCCCCGCCAGATTGGCCCAGTAATCCAGCGGCTCCTCCTCGGTCGCCAGCGCGCCGTCCGGGCTGTCGCTCTTGGCGGCGAAGACCTGAAAGTTGCCCTGGTCGCACCGCACCACGTCCCACTTTTCCTTGAGACACAACTTGACGATGTGGTCCACCGAGCCAGTGAAACCGGCGAAGATGACCAACCGGCCGACTTCCTCGTTCTCGTCCAAGAGCATCTTCAGCGCGGCGTCCTTCGGGCAAGGGATTTCCCGCGCGATGCGGACCATCTTGGGGACTTCCCGCTTGCCGCCGCAGGCCGGACAGGCGACCGTCCGCCGGACCAACCGGGCCTTCATGTCGGGATCGAGCAGGTCGATAGCCTGATAGCTCGCCTCGGGATCTTCTGGGTCCGTCCACTCGGCGACCGTGCCGTCAGTGCAGTGCGTGCATTTCGTCATGCCGTCCTGCTGCTCGCGGTACTGGAAGCCGTCGCTCAATTCCCGCAGCAGGGTCATGCCAGTGACGGCATTGGGTGCAGCGCTGACAATGGCCTCGGCCACGCGCAGGATGCTCGCGCTCGGCTTGCAAATGACCTTGCGGTATCGCTTTTCGGGCAGTTGCAAGCAATCTTTCTTGTGTTTGACGACGACCAGCCCCTTGAGCCGTTCATAGAGGTAGGCAACCTCGTTTTTGCTGGCCTCGAAAGGATGATAGCTCTCGGGGTCCGCCACGCCGTCCAACTCGTGCGGTCCTTCCTCACGAGTATCGCCGCACTTGGCGCACTTCCGTTCGTCGTCCTTCCAGCCGATCCGCTTCTTGAACTTGCCGGCATCGAACTCCTGTTCCACCATGAAGGCCAGCCGCTCTTCCATCGCGCGGCGGCTGCCCTCTTTCAAGAAGCCGGGCCAGGCAATCTCGCACTGGCTCCACCAATCGCACGGCGTCTTGGGCGAGGGCGTGCCGGACATTTCGATCACGTAGCCCTCGCAGCCGTACTTGTCGCGGATCAAGTCCGCGAGCTTCTGAACGGCTTTCGAGCGTTGCGACGTGTCGTTTTTGCAGCGGCTCGATTCATCGGCCACGAAGAACCGGGGCAATGGTTGCGAGCCGTCCCATTCATCCATCACGCGGACGAGACCTTCGTAGGTGAAGAACTCGACCTGGATACGATCAAACGGGAAGCCCCACAACTTGAACTCGCGCTTGATGTTCGGGATGCTGGTCTTCGGGCCGACCCACCACACCAGATCAACGCCGGACTTCTCAATCACCATCTGGGCGGCCAGGGTCTTGCCCGTGCCCATTTCGGCCCCGAATATCTGGTAGTGGTACGTCAGGCCGGCGTCGGCCATGTCGTACTGATGCGGCATGACTGCCGCAGGCTGCCCGGCGCGAAGGAATTGCCGGTACTTATGGCGCTCCAGCGGCCGGTCGAACCAGGCATAGACGTTCTCGCCGCACAGATAACCGATTTGCAATCGGTTGCGCTGACAATCATCCACTGACCAGACTTTGATCTTGGCGTACTCGCCTTCGTCGTCGTAGCCGTGAAAGTGCGCGCCGCGCATGGCCTTGACTTCGGCCATCAACCCGTAGCGCGTCTTCGTTCCGACCTTACCGTCCCAGAAATAGATGCGGCCGTCCTTTCGCTCCAGCAAAACCGGCACACGAATCCGCGTGCCGCTGGATGTCTGGGCTTCGACCTTGACTGCTTCAACCGACATGCAATCTCCCTCGGGCGATCTCGCAGTTGTGTTCTGTCAACTCGACCCCGATGCAGCGGCGACCGAGCCGCTGGGCGGCCAGAAGCGTCGTGCCGCTGCCAGCGAAGGGATCAAGAATCACGCCGCCGTCCGGGGTGGAAAGCAGCGTGAGCAAGTATTCCATCAGCTTGACGGGCTTAATGGTCGGATGATCGTTGCCTGCCCCTCGCTCCTTCTTCGTAGCCTTCCCGACGTACTTGAACCGCGGCCGACAACCCAGACCCCCAACTGCCCAGGACCGCAGCATGTTGCTTGACATGGCAAGATCGACAAAGCCATCGGTACTCAAAAGGCTTTGAGTAGTCGTGATGATGTTTGTCAGCCTTTGGATTTCCGCACGATTCACAGGGCTGCACTTCAACAGTTCCGTGAGCATGTGCTTTGACTCTTGCACGCACCTTTCGGTAGAACTCAGGATCAGTTGCGTATCGCACCCGGAGGTGTTCCTTAATGCGTTCTGCATGACGACTATAAAACGAGCCAACGAATCGTTTGATGCTGTTGCCTCGTGGCGATCCGCGTTGGCTGCAAGAGCGAGAACAGAATCTTCGACAGCGTTTTGCGGGCTGAAACCAACCGCCACACCATTCGCACTGTCGAAGTTCAGGTTTTGATCGTGACATGGAAGTACCTTGAAGAACCGGCTGGCCCCGCCGGAGTCGCCGTAGGCCACTTGGGCATCGCCCGCCTTGCCCATGCCGCCGTGATAACCGTCGCCGGGCTTCGTGCGGACATTGTTGCTGCCGCTGGTGAGCGTGCCGGTCTGATCGTCTAATTGGGCGGCGGCATCCGTGTCCAGCACCACATTCGCCGGCCAGCGGCCTTTCGTCGATTCGATGAATTGGCTGCCCTTCTTGGCGGCCGTCTGCTTGATTCGCTCACCCTGCTGGCCGTGAAACGTCGTGCCATTGCGGTCGGCGTTGTACTTGTAGCCGGGGTTCTCACCGATGCGGGCAGCGTCGATGTTCATGCCCGCCACGCCATGCGTCAGGGCGTTGTGGGCCAGCGTCCCGTCAAGGGGCTTCATCGCCAAGACGATTGGCTCCCAAGCCGGCTTCAAGGCGTTGGCCCAGCCCGTCCACCTGGCGGCCTCGGGGGTCGCCGGGGCCGTGATTGCGCACTCCGCCTCCGGGTTGTGCAGATCGCCGTAGACCTCATTCGTGCGGCCGTTGTCCGCCAGCGAGTAACCCGGCTGCCCGAGCTTCGTGCCGACGACCTCGCGCACGGCTCCCTTCGCTTTGTCGATCATCTTGCCTACGTCGGCCGCCTTCGGGAAACCCTGCCCATAGAGCCACATCAAGCAGTCCCGAATCTCCCAACCGGCGTCCTCGATCGCGCAGATCAGGCGGTGGTAGGTCCGCGTGCCGCCGAAGGCCAGCACGATCGCGCCGGGCTTGCAGACGCGAGCGATAGCCCGCCAATACTCCGGCCCCGGAACGTCGTGGTCCCAGTCCTTTTCCATGAAGCCGAGGCCGTAAGGCGGGTCCGTCACCACAAAGTCCACCGACGCCTCGGGCAGCGTCGGTAACACCTCGCGGAGATCGCCGCAGTACAGCGTCAGGCTGTCTCGCTCGAAGAAAGGCTGCATAGTTGAATCGAGCCAAAAGATGCGTTAGTGCCCTATCTAGTACATGGAGAAACAGGCGCAAATTGGATGGGTCAGCGGCCTCTTTTGTCTTCCAAGAGCAAGAACGTCTGGTCCGACGTGCTGCGCGGTGTGTAGTCACCCCAGACATTCAGGCCAGAGGCAATGAACAAGCCGTGCAGCTTGTTGAAGCAATGCCGCACCGGCGTAGGGACGCCCTTGCTGCATCCCGAGACAACGGCGTCCCGCCATTGGGAGAGGGTGCCGGTGACGACCGCGGCCTGGACGCTCCGCACAATCGTCTCCACCACTACGAACGGCATCCCCGCTAGTTGCAGGATTTCCAGCATGTCCCGCTCGTCGGCCCCGATGAAGGCACTGAACGAGACATGCTTCAGCAGGTGGGGCGACAGCCCCACGGGTGCTCGCTCGTCGCGCATCGCCGCGAGGCAGCTCAGGAACCGCTCGGCATCCGACAACTCCCGCCGGCAGGCGTCCGAAGGCGCGGCCGGCGAGCGGCCCAGCACCTTATGGCTGAGGCCAATGAAAGTGCGGAAGTTGATGCTTGGAACTTGGATCAGTACGGCGTCGGGCATCATGGTTCAGAAACTCCGCTTGCTGGAATCCCCCGTCACCGAAAATCCGGCCCAGGCCGAGGCCAAGCGGAAGAAAGAGAGGAAGAAAGCCGAGGGCGGTCGCCATCGCCGCCCTCGGCAAACTCGAACGGGGCCGCAGGGCAAGTCCGTCCGAGTGCAAATGGACTACCGAGCACGAGCCGGCTTGCTGTCCTGGACCTTCTCGACGCCGTTGTCCTTGATCGTGAGAAACTTGTTGATCTCACGCACGATCACGTCGCCCGAAGGCAGTCGCGTAAAGGGCGAAGAGCACATCACCACGACCGGAACGTGCCAAGTGCCTTTGCGGTTCTCCGCCACCTTGACCTTCAAGGTCACGGGAACCGGGCCGTGCGGCTTCAAGTCGCCGACCGGGTTGCCGGCCGCCGCCTTGGCATTGATGTCGGCCTGGGTGAGCGGCAGGAACGGAAAGATTTTCTTCGCTTCGATGCGACTCGACTTGTTGCCGCAGAAGAACTCCAGGAACCGGCCGGTGCTCCTCTCATAAATGAGGAAGCTGGGGCCGTACTGGCAGTGGGAATCGGACTCGGTGGACTTGGCGGCGATCCGCTTGAACTCCTCCGATTCCATATCGTAGGAGATCACGAGCGCTTCCATGTCGGTCATGTCGATGGCCTTCGGCCGGCGGGCCAACGGGAGCAGGTCCACGGATTCGCCCAGGTCGATGATCGAATCATCGCTTTCGGGGATGCCGTAGTGGCCCTGCGGAATGAGGCCCTTCATGTTGGCCTTGCTCTTCGTGTAAAGCTGCATCCGGCCGAGGTAGTCGCCGCCCTTCGCCAGTTCGGCGAACTGGTCGTCGGTGCCGAGTTGGGTGGACGGAAGCTGGTCGAGATTGAGGGGAACCAAAGCGGTGTCGGACATTGTTTTCCTCGTTGATGGGTTCAGGTGTCAGGCGTCGAGAAGGTGGGTTGCTCAGAGTTGTCGTTGTCATTTAGGTCGCTCGTTTTGTCGTTACATGGCTCTATCCTCCGTTCCAGAATTGTCGCGCGGGTCTGCGCTAAGAATTTCTCTTGTTGTTCGCGGGCACTCTCCTCGTCCAGATTCAACGCCCATTGCAGGGCCAGATACCAACCGTCTACGGGCGTCTTGCACCCGGCTTTCGTCACGGCCAGGCCGCCCAGACGGTGCTCGCGGTACTCGGCAAGCACGTCCTTCACAAAACGCAGGTAAGGCTCGGGCTTGAAGTCGCGGCAGAAATCGTGCAGCTTTCCTTGACGAGCCGCCTCTTGAATCTGCTTGACCATCCGAACCGCCACAGGCACAAAGTCCCGCACCGGGATCGTCCTGGCTAAGGGGACAAGCTGGGCCTGCTGGACCATCGGCAGCTTGGCGAGCACGTAGGCGGAGCCAAGCGGTATCTCGCCGCGCTCCACGATCTTCTGGATGTCCGCCCGCAGGCTCAACAAGTCGAGTTGCTGGCGAATCCAATCCGAGTTTTTGTGGATCAGCCTGCTCACGTCAGCCAACGTGGCGTCCCTTCCCTGTCGGGCTGCAACAGCGTCCATGATCCGCTTGATCTGCCGGGCGTACTCCAGCACCGTCGTCTCGGGCCGCAGCGCATTGGCCTGAATCTGAATCGCCAGCACGTCTTCGTCCGTGAGGTTGTGCTTGACGATGCACGGCATCGTCGGACGCTGCAATTCGCAGCACGCCGCCCGTCGATACATTCCATCCACCACTTCCACCTTGCTCGACTTTCGCGGTGACGGTCGGACGCAAATGGAATTCAGAAGACCTTGATGGGCGATGGAGTCGCGCAGTTCCAAATACTCGACGGACTCCCGGTTGACGATCCGCAGGACGACCCACGGCTCGACGATCTGGTCCAGGGGAATCTCACGAAACTCGTCAGGCTGGTCTGGCATCGGTGCATCCGCGTTGTACTTAGTCACCTACACATAACCCCCAAAATCCGAGTTTTTCCCAAGTATTCTGGGAAATCGCGAACATTTGGGGGTTATGTGTAGGTGTCTACGCGGATCAGTTTCCAGGGTCCGCGCCGAGCGCGTTTATACGCTCTTCAGAGACGACACCTATGTCCAAGACCAAGCCGATCCCCACCCTGACGCCCGAGCAGGTCGAACGCTTCTGGTCAAAGGTAGACCGACGCGGCAATGACGATTGCTGGGAGTGGCAAGGTGCGCTCTACAGCAACGGTTGGACAACTCACTTCCTTCCTTCCGGTCAGTACGGAGCTTCCCGAATCGCCTACGCGCTCTACAACAACACCGATCCCGGCGTGATGGAGGTTTGTCACCGCTGCGACAACCCGCGATGTGTCAACCCGACACATTTGTTTCTTGGCACTCGGAAGGACAACATGCACGATTGTCACCTCAAAGGCCGGACGGCGCGTGGCGAAGGACACGGACGACACAAGCTGACTTGGCAAGAGGTTCTTTCAATTCGCGCCAGCGAAGGAACTTGTCGTGCAGTCGGTAACTGGTTCAATGTGTCCGCCGCTACCGTGTGCCTCATTCGGAACTTCAAGAAGTGGAATTACAATGCCCCTAGTCTCTGAAGCCATCTACAATTTCCTTCAAGCCCGCAAGACGCCAGCCAATGCCGACCTGGTGGATCGGTGGTCCATTGATCTTGAGTGTCAGATCAACGTCATCGCCGCTGACGGGGAGCCGGTGGCGGGCAGGAAGTCCACCTGGACCAACGGCAGCGACACCTGGCACTCCATCCGAATCCCAAAGAACGCCGCCACGGAGCCGACGTGGGAGGACTACAAGATCGGCTACCCGTTCGATCTCTACGCCGAAGGGATCGGCATGACGGGATGGGATTGGAAGGCCCGCCGCTCACGACATTTCGGCTACGACTTTGACGCCTTGACGGCACATGCCGAAGGCGTCGGCATCCCCGACGCCGAGTTGGAGAAGGTCAAGCAAGCGGCGTGCGCGCTGCCCTACGTCGAAGTCCGCCACAGCACGGGCGGAGGCGGTATTCATCTCTATTGTTATCTGGACGATGCCGGCGTTCCCACTGCGAATCATACCGAGCACGCTGCCCTGGCCCGCTGCATCCTCGGCATGATGTCGGCTGAGTGCGGTTTCGACTTCGCCAGCCAAATCGACGCCTGTGGCCATGTCATGTGGGTCTACCATCGCAAGATGTCGGCCGAGAACCACGGGCTGGAGATCATCAAGCCGGCCACCAAACGGCTTTCGGTGGCTGACCTGCCGGCCAATTGGCGGGACCATATTGAAGTGGTCAAGGGCCGGCGAGCCAAGATTCGGGTCAACGAGATCGCCGAAGACGATCAAGACCCGTTCGAGGCCCTGGCATCCAGCCAAAAGATCATCCCGCTGGACGATTCGCACAAGGCCCAGATTGAGGCCCTGATGCGCTCCGGCGCAACCACGCTCTGGGTCGCCGACCATCATCTATTGCAGACGCATACCACGGCGCTGCGCGATTTGCTGAACGACAAGGAATTGAAGCTGGTCGGCATCTTCAAGACGAACTCCCCAGGCCGCGATCCCGGCACCCCGAATTGTTTCCTCTTCCCCTTGCCCAACGGGGCTTGGCGAGTCTACCGCTTTTCGCCCGGCATCGCCGAAGAGGACACCTGGACCCAGGACGGACAAGGATGGACCACCTGTTATTTCAACCGTTACCCCGACCTCAAGACCGCTTGCGCGCTCTCAGGCGGCGTCGAGCGCGTGGAAGGCGGTTACGTCTTCTCTTCGGCCAAGGACGCCATCAAAGCCGCCAAGACTTTGGGTGAAGACCTTACACTGCCGAAAGACCTTGACGAACGCAAGGTGACGCTCGATGCGCACAAGGACGGCCGGCTGGTGGTGGAAATCGAGCGAACCAAGGAAGACAAAGACAAAAAGGTGGAAGGCTGGGACGACAAGAAGGGCAAGTACGTCAAGATTTTCCAGGTCAAGGCCGACCCCAAAGAGGACAGCGAACTCGACTTCAACGAATTCGACAACATCGTCCGCGCCGTGGAGACGGCGGCCGTCGAGCACGCCGGCTGGGTGGTGAAGAAAGGAAAGGAATGGGTCCGGCAACCATTCGTCAACGTCAAGATCGCCTTGCAAAGCCTGGGGCACCCGAAGACCGAGGCCGAAGAGATCATGGGCGCGGCCGTGGTGCGTGGCTGGCGGTTGGTCAACCTGCCCTTCCGCGAAGAGTATCCCGGCGGCCGGCAGTGGAACTTCAATGCCGCTCAATTCAAGTTCAAGCCCGCCGAACTGGCCGATGATGAAGTTCCCTGCCACCCACACTGGGACATGATCTTCGACCACATCGGCCACGAACTCACACCCGCCCTGCGAGAACTGCCCTGGGCCATCGACGCGAACATCAGGACGGGGGCGGATTATCTTCGGGCTTGGGTGGCCTGCGCCTTCCGCGATCCCTTCCAGCCCACGCCGTACCTGTTCTTCTTTGGACCAGAAGACTGCGGCAAGAGCATTTTCTTCGAGTCCCTGGGGCGATTGGTGACAAAGGGCGTAGCTCTCGCCAAGCGGGCACTGACCACCGAATTCAACTACGAGTTGGCAAATGCGATCATCTGCGCAGTGGAAGAGGTGGACATCACCAAGTCGCCCGATGCTTACGCCAGACTCAAAGAATACAGTACAGGGCGAT
>Ga0315289_10009659_pt1 | contig 13873 bp, 9 predicted proteins | sample YL17G11_40_MG_FD_203452 | JGI IMG/M metagenome (GOLD analysis project Ga0315289, IMG submission 203452) | Sediment microbial communities from Yellowstone Lake, YNP, Wyoming, USA - YL17G11_40 | ecosystem: Environmental > Aquatic > Freshwater > Lake > Sediment | place: USA: Wyoming | collected...
GAGGATCGTCCCCCGCTTCTTTTTTGCGCGCGGGGACATTGAGGATACCATCTCCTTGATAGGCAGCGACCACAGGGATGCCACGATCCACGCTGCCGATGAAGTCTGTCAGAACATCTTTCGTTTTCGAGGTGCCGGTCCAGTTCAGTTTGAAGAGGGTGTTGATTGGACTCACTGCCCGCAAGGGAACATAGACTGGATGTGGGATCTGAACCGGCACGCCTATTTCGAGACGCTAGGTCGAGCCTATTGGTATACGGGTGACGAACGATACGCGCTCAAGTTCCGGGATTTATTGTTCGATTGGCTTATGCACAATCCGGTTGGCAGGGGACAGCCCAACTGGATCTATCCCTTCGAGGTCGCTTTCCGCATCAATACCTGGATGTGGGCCTTTCACTACTTTAGAAGCGCGGCCGCCTTCGATCGTGAAACCTGCCTGGCTTTCTTGAAAGGATTGTTGGCTCATGGGCTCTGCCTGGATGCCAATCTGGAGCTTCATATTCGTAACAATCATCTGCTCTTAGAGGCCAAGGCATTGGCGATGCTGGGACTTCTCTTCCCCGAGTTCAAACAGGCCGCCAGGTGGCGGCGGCGAGGATTGAAGATCCTTTATCAGCAGGTTAGGGCGCAGGTTTGCTCAGACGGGGTCCATTATGAGCGAGCGACGCTATACCATCGAATCATTGCCGGTCAGTTATTGGAGTTGCTGGTCTTGCTCGAAAACAACGGTGTGCCCGTCCCATCGGACATTATCAGGGCTTTTGAACGGATGGTGGAGTTTGAACTGTGGGTCACCAAGCCCGATGGGCTCGCTCCACTGCTGGGCGACTCAGCCCTAAAAGACACGTACCTGCGCTTCTCAGCCAGCAGCGGTGGGCCTGCTTTCCTGGAGCGCAGCGACCTGGGGGCTGTTGCCTCTCCTGTGGACGAAATGAGCACTTGGCTGTTGGGGCATGAGCGGAGACAACGGTACCTGAGTTCGCCAGCAACAATCTGCGGTCTTGAGTCGCGCCCCTTTCCAGAAGGGGGATACTTTGTGATGCGACAGGGCCAGGCTCCTGAGTCCGCTTACCTGGTTTTTGACTGCGGTCCCTTTGTATCAGGCCATAGCCACGCCGATGCTCTCAGTTTCGAGCTATACGCCCATGGTCAGACGCTTCTAGTGGATCCGGGCGTTTACAGTACCTATCTGGGCCAGGATTGGCGCGACTTCTTTCGGGGCAGCCGGGCTCACAATACTGTTGTCGTGGACAACCTTGATCAGTCTGCCCTGATGGGCACCTGGAGGGCACGTCATCCGGCTCGAGTTACCTTGCATCAGTGGACGTCGAGCGATCACTTTGATTTGGCCGACGGTTCGCACGATGGATATGAACGCCTTTCCGAGCCAATCACCCATCGCCGCCAGGTCCTGTTCGTCAAGCCGGAATACTGGGTCATCATTGACCTGCTGATCGGTCGGGGCCAGCACTGTTTCGATCTCTACTTTCATCTGATGCCCGGCGTGGATGTGCAGCTTGAGCCCGGGTCTGGCTCTCTTCATGCCGGGAACGGACGCGGGCCTGGGCTGATCATAGTTCCGCTGGCAGGAAACGAACTCCAGGCCGACATCATCATGGGAGCAACCGACCCTATTCAAGGTTGGGTTTCATTTGCCTCCGGCGAAAAGCGCCCTGCACCCACGTTGCGCTACCGGCAGGAGAGGATGGCGCCGGTTCAATTCTGCTCGGTACTCTACCCGTACCCTGCCGGAGGGAGCACGGCGGTAGCGGTTTCCCCCCTGGAGGTTGAAGTTGACGGCCGAAAAGCGGTGGGGATCAGGCAGACCGGCCTGCAGATCGAGACAGACACCTATCGTGACTATCTGGTCGTGGACCGAGGGCCTGTGAGGGCCCATAAAGTCTTCGCCGGGTACGAAACTGACGCCAGACTTGTCTACCTGCGCCACCGGAAGGAGGACCAGGGTCTTGTGAAGGTGGTGATGAGGGGAGGGGGTCAGCTCTTGTTTCAAGGCCAGTCTATCCTTGAAACGAGGCGATCTGTAGAGCCTTTCGTGCTCGACTGTGAACCGTAGGGATAGGGAAGATGTGCTTAGCGTCGAAGACGAGGGACTGGAAAGCGATGAACTACCTGCCGTCTATTTCAGTTGTCGCCCGAGGAAAGAGCTTTGCTCGGCGAGGTGGCGGATCCGTGATCGTCCTGGCACTGGCGCTTGTATGGGCCTTGGCGGCAAGCAAGCCAGTAGTGGCAGGCCGCGAGGGCGATTTCGGTGAGTACGACGATCAACAGGCTGGTCCGATGTCCACCCCGGTGGAATATCTGGTAGTGCGGGACGGGATGCCGGACAGTGTTGTGGCTGTGGCGCCGCTGGAATGGCAAGGCCATGTAGGTAAGGCCCTTCCGGTGCCGTGGGCAGTAGGTTCGCAAGGAGGGCAGGGTATCTATGTGAACGATTGGTCTGTAAGGGGCGCACCAGGCCGGTCGGATGCCCAGTCTGGTCGAGTTGGATCCCAGTCGGGCGTCGAGGTAACGGCTGTTGTAACTGGTAGTGTAGTCTTGGCCAGTTCGTATGATGGTGTATTACATACAGTTTGGTACCAGGTTCCCATGAGCTACACCGGAACTGTCTCCGTGCCGCTGGTAGTTAGGGCACATGGGATGGGTGGGACCGGCGAGGACATGGTCAACAGTTCCACGGCCGTCGTAGCGGCTGAGCATGGTTGGCTGTTCGTTGCTCCCAACATGCACGGCACTTACTATTCCCGCGGCCGGCGCGCCCTGGCCTGGCCCGGCGCCCAGCACGATATCATGGATGCGATCGAGTATATGCAAGCCCGCTATGAGGTTGACCCGGCACGCATCTATATTATTGGGGGGTCTATGGGCGGCCAGACCGTTGCGGTGATGGCTGCCAAATATCCTGACGTGTTCGCCGCTGCGGCCGAGTGGAAGGGGTTTACTGATCTGGCTGACTGGTACAACAATGAACTGGCAGGTGAAGGGCTGCAGATAGAGATCGAGAACGAGACCGGTGGCTCCCCGGATGAGGTTCCTTTTGAGTATCAACGCCGCTCAGCGATGGCCATGCCGCAGAATATCCGGCTTGTCCCACTGAGAATCTGGCACGATGTGACAGATGACCTCGTCTGGCTCTACCATTCGTATGACCTCAGAGATGCAATCAACAGTTGGAGCCCGCCACCCATCAGGCCGGTGGAAGTGATTACGGCGAACACCGGCCTCGGGCACGATTACGAACCTGATCCGCATGAAGTGTTCGAGTTCCTGGAAGGTTTTACCTTGAGCCCGCTCCCTCCGCCTTACATCGCCGTTCGCACCGACGAGTCGAAGCCTTACTACTGGTTGAACCTGGCCCAAACAGGCGGCGATCATTGGTCGCAGGTGCAGGCTTCCTACAATGTGACTGACGCAACCGTGATGGCTACCATTTCGGACACCTACCCGCTGACGGTGGCCTTCAATCTTGGCTCGACGCCCATCATGGGCAGGGCCATAGAACAACCAGGTATGGGATTGGCAGCGACGACATATCTGGTCAATGGGGGGGGCAACTATAGGCTCCAGAATTACACCTCCGGTTACTTCACTACGACACTGGAGAGCACGGGCCAGTTCAGTCTGACTATTTCGGCTGTTGAGGCAACCCTGGCAGCCAACCCAGGTATGGTGTTGGGTGGGCAAGCCGCGACCTCAACGATCACAGCCGTATTCCGGGATCATCTGCACAATCCTGTGCCTGATGGCACCATCGCCCACTTCTCTACCTCCGACGGCACCTTCCCCAATGCGAGTACGACCTACACCGTGGCCGCCGTAGGGGGCCAGGTCACGGCCACCTTGACGTTGGAGTCTGCTGCCGATATAGTAGGGGTCATCGCCAGCGTTGAGAGCGTCACAGGCTCTGTGGCAGTTGATGTGATTCACCCGGCCATAAACGTGCTGGTTACGCCGGATCAGACCACAGTTGACACTGGGCAGGCTGTCACCTATACTTATCGGATCACGAACACTGGGGATATCACGGTGACTGCTGTGACGTTGGTGGATGACAATGGCACACCCGAAGCCAGCGACGACGATATCACTATCTGCACAGGTGTCACGTTGACGGCCGAGGCAACGACGAGTTTTAGCCTTAGCAAGATCCTGACGCAAACGGCAACCAACACGGCCACCGTCATCGGACAGGACCCACTGGGGCACGCCGTGACCCACACAGATTCGGCAACTGTTGTGGTAACGCCAGCGAAGATCTATCTCCCTATCGTCGCCAGAAATGGGGTCGGGTATCCGCAGATTTTTCGCACCCTTTGACGTCTGTGTGGGCAGAGGCGTGTTATGACGCATGAGCAACGTCGCGAAACTGAGGGGCAAGTGACTATTGCGTGCTGTTCAAGTCTGTTTTGCCTTGCTGGAATCCTCCTTATCCTGTGCGTCGGCTTGCTGGGAGGCATTGACCTCGGTGGTGGATTTGAGTGACTTTAGTAGTTGCTTTACCTGCCTTTAACACTATGTGAACAGAAGTGTGCTACCATGGACATAGTGCATGGCAGCTAAGAGGGGTAAGGGATGGCCGAGCCAGTCGTCAGTGTCGTATTTCGTGCCTTTAATTGTGAAAAGTATATTGGCCAGGCGATTGAGAGCATATTGGTCCAGACTTTCCAGGGCTTTGAAATAGTTGTTGTTGATGATGCCTCGATGGATGGCACAGAAGCGATTCTCCGGGCGTACGCCCAACAGGATAGACGTATTCGTGTATTCAGGAATGAGACACATCAGGGGGCAGTTAAGACGATGAACATCGTTTTGCGCCATGCTCGAGGTGAGTTTATAGCGGTCCATGACGCTGATGATGTGTCCCTACCTCACCGGCTAGAGACTCAGGTCAACTTTCTGAGAGCCAACCCGCAGATAGCGCTGGTAGGTGGAGGAGCGTATATCATAGACGGAGAGGGCGAAGTGATCCAAGTGGTCACCCGCAAGCGCGCAGGGGCTGAAGAGGTCAGGCAATATCTGGAAGGAGGTAATTGCTTCAGACACACTTCGGTGATGTACAGGCGCAAGTGTATTGAGGCCATCGGCCTATACGACGAGTTCTTTTTATATTCTCATGATTACGATATGGTAATCAGAATGGCCGACATGTTTGATGTCTTTTACCATGAAGAGCCTCTCATCCAGTTTCGTCGCCTGAATAGCGGTGTATCCGGCCGCAAGAAGCGGGCGCAGGTTGCCTTCGCCGAACTGGCCAGAATGCGCAGAAAAGCGGAGAAGGAGGGGGTATCTTTAGACCTGCAACAAGAATACAACCGGCTGGTAGCCAGAAAAGCCATCAGGAGGGGCCGAAAGCGCAATCGGTCGCTATCTGACGCGCGCTACTACTACAATATAGGCCTGCTGCTTCTTGAGAGGGGAGAGCCACAGAAGGCGCGTAGAAGATTTTTGCAGGCCTTGAAGTGCAGAACTGACATCCACGCTTGCTTGGGGGTGCTCGTCTTCTACATGCTGTCTTTCTGGCCCAAGAGCATTAACTCGATACCTGTGCGTGTTTTGCGCAAAGCCCTCTAGGCGCCAGGATCAGAAGCAGTCTAGAGTTGGGATATAGGATTATGGGAGAGATATTAAAGTACTTGAAAATCGTCCGAAGGTGGTGGTGGGTAGTTGGCTTGCTCTGTGCCGCCACGGTGGGCACTATGCTGGCTGTCGCATTTCTGACCGAGACGCAGTATGAGGCAACTGTGACGATACAGGTCAGTGCTCCGCCACCTCAGGAGGTGCCACTATATAGCCAGTTTGGCCGGGAGGCCCTGCGCGACGAGATCGAACAGACCCGGCTCAACGTTAATGAGTTCCTGCTAGAGGGAGATATTTCTTATTGGGTCCTTGAAGCACTTCCAGATATTCCTATGACAGACAGTGAACTGCGTAAGAAGTTGACGATAGAGATGCCCGAGAACTCGCAGCTCATGTATGTGAGGGTACGCGCTTCGGATCCTGAAACGGCCGCGCTGCTGGCGAATACATTTGCTGATGTAGGCTTGAAGCGGTACGGCCAATTGCTGGCTCAGCCGACGGCCAGCACACGCGAGTTTATTGAGCGGGAACTGGAGACCACTCGAGAAGAACTGGCAGCCGCCGAAGCGGAATTGATCCAATTTCAGATTGACAATAAGATTGGAGATCTGTACAAAGCGCTCACCAGCCAATACGAACTCATTGGAGATCTGAGGCTGCAAGGCGACCTCGCAAGATCAGTGGGTAACTTGGTGCAGGCTCAGGCGCTTGAGGAGACGATACTGAAGCGTGAGGCCGAATTACAGAATTTGATTGCACTATCGGCTGGTTATACGGAGTTGACGAACCGCGTTGAGCGCGTGCGCACCACGTACGATTTTCTGCTAGACAGAAGAACCGAGGCACAGATCAAGGAGAACCAAATTCTGGAATTGGCCTCCATCCATGTCATTACCCCGGCGCATCCTCCTCGCCGACCGGTTTCGCCCATTGATAGTAAGTTGGTTGTGGTCGGGGCGGTTGCGAGCATCATGCTGGGCGTGCTGCTGGCTTTCTTGCTGGAGTATCTGGAGATTGTGGGTGTTTTGCGTGGCTCTCAGAGGCGTATGGGACTGTCTGAAACGGCGACGCTGCCTGACAATACGGTTGAACGGATTCTCTCTCTATGATTCGCATTCCCAAGCCTTCCTATATACTCTCGCAACTTACCTCTGGCCAGAGGCCGGATGTTGCGTCGTATCAGGTTCTGACTCACCTGGCCGAACTGTATCAACTTGGCGAGATCAAGGCCTGCCGGCGTGCTCGACCCAGTATGAGCCTGAACTTGATCGTGACTACCTCACAGGGTAAGTTTGTTCTCAAGCAACAGCGCCTGTCAGAGGATGACGTGGCGTATGAGTACCAGGTGTTAGATCATCTTCGGCGGCGTGACTTTCCTGCGCCGCACATGCTCACGGATCGGGCCGGTCAGGCCTGGTCCGTAGTGGATGGGTCTCTCTACAGCGTGTACGAATTTGTGGATGGCTATTTCCCGACAGATTTTCTATGGTGGCCCACTGTCCGGCGCGACGTCATCGTCCAGTGCGGGCGTACTTTGGGAGAATACCATCGTTCTGCCGCAGATCTGGTCCCGTCCGCTTACAAGTGGCATGGCTACCGCCCGACAGAACATAAAAGATGGTGGGAAGGAGATTGGTTTCGGCAGGCTCTGGCAGATATTCGTCCCCTGCTGCAAAAACAAGCCGCCGTCAATCCGATGGACGATTGGACCCGAGCGCGTATGGATGCCATTGACAAAATGCTCACATTGGAATCTGTGGTGGAAGAACGCTCCGACCTGTCGAAACTGGTCATCCATGGCGATTATTCTCCATGGAACGTTCTCTTTCGCCCGGGTCAGTCGCCTGTGGTGTTGGATTTCAACGAGTCCCGACTTGACCTGAAGATTTATGACCTCATGCTCGCTACATTCTGGTTTGCCTGGCGCAGGCATCGCCTGGACCAGGACAGAGCACTGGCCTTTCAGTCCGGTTATTGCCAAACCGGTCAGCTCCATGAAGCAGATATCAACCTGGCCGGTTCTGTCTTTCAATGGATCATGGCCCGCTCATTGACCCATCGTTTGCATGACTACTACATGGGGCGACGTCCGAGGAAAGAGCCGGGATGTATGGAAGAGCAATACCAGATGTGTGCCTATGCCGCGCAGCAAGCGCCGCAACTGGTGGCTGGCCTCAGAAGTGCCGTAAGGTGACGCGATGATCCCCGAGAGATCCCTGAAATCACCGGTCGCCCAAGCCTTGCATATCCTCTTCAGGATTCGAAAGATATTGGTTGGCACTGTGGCCATGGGTCTGGGTATCCTGGTGGGCTGCGCGGTCCGGTCACCTGAGACAGCCGAGTTACTCGTCTCAGTTCTGGTCACTCTTGTGGTAATGGTGATAACTGCCGGTGATCTTTTGAATGGTATGCTGGTCTGGGTGATGTTCATGCCTTTCGCCATCACGGTCAATATCCCCATGGGTGCTGGCATCCCGGACCTGTCATTCGATCGTTTTGTGATAGCCTTTCTGGCAATTTTCATGCTGGCCAGGGCTTCCATCGGCATGTTCCGCTTTGTCCGGCCAGGCCTGGTGGAAGCCTGTATCGTTGCTACGACCGTCGGGATTATGGCATCTGCGCCTCTGGTTGGTATGCCCACGAGAGTAATCCAGATGGCTGTTTCTATGCATTTTGTCCCTCTTGTCGTCTATTTCTTTGCTAAGAATTTGGTGCGAAGCAGGGATAACCTACATAGGCTGCTCCTGGCGATGGTGACATTGGGCTTTGCGGTTGCTTTGTACGCCATTTACGAGCAGACAACGGGCAATGTCTTGTTCGTGTCGAAAGAGGTCTCATACACGGCAGCCGCCCTTGAATATACCGAGAACCTACGAGTAATCCGGGGCCTTCTGGGGAGGTCGTCTCATTTTGGGCGTATCCTGACCTCCACGATCCCGCTCACGTTCTACCTTTTTTTTGAGAGCAAACCGGTCACCCGGAAAATCTTGCTGGTGGGGATGCTGGCCGTGCAGGCCTGTGGCATGTTTCTCACGTACAACCGCACCTCGTGGTACGCTTTGCTGCTTAGCCTGACCCTGATCCAGTTCCTCTATCCTCAGTTCCGCAAAGTATATTTTGTTATTGTGTTCGTGGCCGCCATCGTTCTTTGGGCCACCTGGGACCAGGTCAATGAGAGCGCTGTGGTCAATGAGCGTGTCAACAGCAAGGTTTCCACACTGGAAGGGCGACAGGCACGCTGGGCTGCTGGCTACAACATGTGGCTGGCCAAGCCTGTCTGGGGTTGGGGATTTGGCCAGTATGAGGAACAGTCGGGGCGTTTTCGCACCGATGGGATGCACACAAACTTGTCCGCGATTGAGAACGATTTCCTGCATATTCTCGTCGGCAGTGGTTTGATTGGCTTTCTACCCTACTTGCTTTTTCTGTTGATACCGTTAGTGAACAGCCTGCGCTTGTTTTTCAAGGCGCGTGCCCCCGACTGGTCGGGGTTTATTGAACCACAGATAGTCGTCGTATATTGGGCCGTCATTCTGTCTTTTCTCATCGGTTCTTATACTCAGATTCAGACGCGGTCAATTGTTAAATTGCTCCCGTTTGCCCTGGCCGGCGCAGTTGTAGGTACGCACGAACGTTGGCTGCGCGCCCCGAAGAAGCGTTCTGCCTCCGCCAAGGTGGCAGAAGGGGAATATGAGCCTGCATCGGGAGGGGAGCGGCAGTTCTACCTTGGTTCGGATGAGTAAACCATAATGGATGCGTTTCGATTGGTCATTCTTTGCCCAAATCGTCTGTGCACAAAACCTTACCTGGGGGATGACATCCATGTGGAATGATAAACTCAATGTAATGCACATCATCGGCAACTTAGATATAGGCGGTGCGCAAGAGGTTGTCCGCACGCTGGTAGAGTTTCTCTTGGCGTCAGGCAGTTGCCAGCCCGTCGTTTGCACATTCAAGGACGGCCCACTGCGTCAGGAAATAGAGCAAGTGGGTGTTAAAGTGGAGGTGTTGCCGCAACGACGGTATGGTGTTGTGGCGCTGCCGTTGTTTATCATGGATATGGTACGCATCTGGAAGTCGTTGGCCGAATTGGTCAAGCGGTACGATGTTGACGTCGTCCAGACCCATCTGTTGGCGAGTCTTGACTTCCTGGTTCTGCTTCTGCTTTACACGACCGATCTCCGGGTTGTCCTGTGGACATTTCATAATGTTCGTTTCGAGCTCACGGCTGCTATGTTGCCAAGGCACAAATGGCTGTTGCTCCCCAAAAGGTACAGCCACCGGCTTTTGTATCGGTTGGCTTCCCACCTGGTGAGTGGCTTTATCGCGGTATCGGACGAAGTCAAAGAGGCTATGATAGAAACCATCGGCCCTATCCAGGATAAGATCGTCGTCGTTGACAATGGCGTGGATGTGAGGAGATATGGGAGGCCGGTTGACAGAGTGGCGATACGGCATCAATTGGGATTGGAGGCGAACACACGCCTGATCGCTGTGGTCGCTACTCTCAAGGAGCAAAAGGGGCACCGTTATCTGATCGAAGCGATGGCTGTGATCGTGCCACGGCACCCGGATTTGCACGTCCTTTTTATCGGAGATGGTGAGCTGAGAGAGGAATTACAGGTACAGGTCGAAAGATTGAACCTGGGCCACCATATATATTTCCTGGGGAGTCGCTCTGATGTGCCACAGTTGTTGGCCGCCTGCGATTTGTTCGTTTTGCCCTCACTTTGGGAAGGTCTGTCGATGGCTCTTCTGGAAGCGATGGCCACCGGCTTGCCCATTGTGGCCACCGAGGTATCGGGCACGGTTCAGGTGCTGGTTCCCAACGAGACAGGGATTCTGGTACCGCCGGGTGAGCCTGGGCGACTCACGCACGCCATTGAGCGGCTTATGTCCGATCCGGAGCGGGCCCAGGCCATGGGCGCAGCAGCCAGGCGGCGGGTAGCAGCAGAGTTTAGTGCCCAAAAACAGGCTGGTGAGCACCTGGCCCTGTATCACCGCTTATTGGACGGTTCTCCAGTGTCCAGAAGCAGCAAGGGGATCAAAAGATGCCAAGTCAGGTCTCCACAATGACCGTGGGATACATGGCCCAGGTATTCCCTGGTTTGACGATGACTTTCGTCTATCGGGAGGTGCGAGCCCTGCGAGCAGCCGGCCTCCACGTCCAGGCTTTTTCGACCTGGAGACCCAGACTGGACGAATTGTCGGAAGAGGCGAAGGACCTGGTTGAAGACACTTTCTACATCTTTCCACTCAACTGGCCTCGGTTTTTGCTGAGCCATGTCTGGTACTTCATCACCCGGCCTCGGCGTTACCTGGACACACTCTGGTTTCTGATGACGCGCGGGCACAAAACATTCAAGAACAGGTTGCGTACGCTTGGCCATTTCTGCGAGGCAGTCTACGTGGCCAGGGAGGTCGAGCGTAGAAACATCAGTCACATGCATGTCCACTTCGCGCTGAATGCGACGACGATAGCGATGGCCATCAATCGTCTGACTGATGTCCCTTTCAGCTTCACCGCCCACGCCAATGATATCTTTGTAAACCCGATTTTGCTGCCGGAGAAGATCAAAGCGGCTCGATTCATTGTTGCAATCTCGGAGTATAACAAGCGATTTCTACACGATATTGTGCCCGGCCAGGCGACGCTCGACAAAATCCACGTGGTTCGCTACGGCGTAGATACGCAGGTGTTCTCTCCGCCTGCCCATCGGCCCTCTCGTCATGAGCGGCCTGTCATTGTGGATGTGGCTCGCCTGGTAGAGAAAAAAGGGCACCCTTATCTGATCAAGGCTTGTAAGATCCTGGCGGACCAGGGCTATGCCTTTCACTGTTTCATTATAGGCAGTGGTCCCCAGGAATCACTTCTCAAACAGATGATCAAAGAGGAAGGCTTGTCTGACTGTGTGAGCCTGGTGGGAAGGGTTTTCCAGGAAGAACTGAGAGACTACCTCGCCAACGCCGATATATTTGTGTTGCCCTGCATTGTGGCCAGTGATCAGGATAGGGATGGTCTGCCTAATACGTTGATCGAGTCTATGGCCATGGGGATACCGACCATATCTACTACTGTCTCAGGCGTTCCTGAACTGATTACAGACATGGAAACAGGGCTACTGGTTCCTCCTCAAGATGAGGTATCTCTGGCTCGGGCCATTGCCACTTTGCTTGAGCATCCGGAATTGAGGGCTGTTCTGGGCAAGAGGGGTAGGGCCAAAGTAGTCGAGGAGTTTGAGATAGGGAAGAATGCCGGTCGTTTGCTGAATATCTTCAAGGCGTATCTCGAGACGGGATCGCCTCCGGCGACCGGGATGGCATCCCAGTGAGTCGGATATAACCTTGGCAAATCACCCATTGCGCCTGTTCTGTGTATGCGGGGGCAACGTGGCTAACAAAAGGTGCTGGAGGACTTGAGTGTGGGATGCGATGGATAACTTTGTACGATTTGTCCGTGGTCTGGTGGTCAGGCACATGGTGAGATATGTCTACGTGACCCTGTTCGCGATAGTGGTCTTAGGTTTTCTCCTGAGATGGCCACTCGTTACCTACAATTTGCCTGTAACTTCGAGGGTTGACGAGCGGACAGGTCTGGGAATTCTCTATCGCTTTGAACAGGGCAGTCTGAATCCCGAGTTTTTCGACTGGCCCACTTTCTATTACTATCTGACCTACTCTGTAACCAGGCCCTTCATTGACGACTTCCAGGAGATAATCTGGTATGGTAGGGTGGTAAACTTGTTGCTTGGCTGTTTCTTGATTGTGGTCGTGTTTTTGTTAGCCAGATCTTCTCTCGGCGCTGACGAGATAGGCTTGATTGCAGCCCTCCTGGTGGCATCGAGTCCTATCTTGATTGGGAATGGGAGTTATATTGGCACCGATATTCTCCTGACATTATTATCACTCTTGGCCTTGTTGTTTTTCACCCTTTTCTTCAAGAACCTGGGCCGCAGATACTGGTTTGCTGGCATTCTGGTGACTGGTCTGGCGGTTTCTACCAAGTATACAGCGGCACTTGTGGTGGTCACTTATCTCCTCTGTGAGTTTTTCTTTTTGAGAAGGTCTGCTGGCTTGAGCAATCATTGGCTTGAAAGACCGTTTTCACCCTGGTGGCTATCGGTCGGAGCTTTAGTTGGAGGGATGCTGTGCCTTGCCTTCCGCTTCTTTTTCCCGCTCCAGTTTATCTTATCGTGGGTCGAGCGCCAAGGCAGTATCAACTTTGTACTTGATCCCCGGGAGCTTGAATTCATCAAGAGCCTTTGGTCAAAACCTCTAATCTTAGGCATTCTCTTGGTCGCCGTGTTCTTTCTGTCACTGCGCTTCAAGACTTTCTTTTCCAGATTCTGCTATCCGAGGCCCTATTGGGGGCTGGCGCTCATATCTCTGGTCTTTGTTCTAGGCTCACCCTTCTGTCTTATATCCTGGAAGAGATTTCTATATGATTTTTGCACCGTCTTGAAGCAAAATGCATTGGCATCTGATCAGCGTCAGTACGTGCATCTTCTTAAACTGTATCTCACCAGTGAAAGTACTATTGCTCTGATATTCTTCACTGCTGGTGTTTATTGGCTGGTGAAGCGTAAGGGATTTTTCACTGTTCCGGCGATATATCTCGTGATTTACTATGTCTATCATGGCGCAGCGACACGTTCTTTTGTGAGATATTGGACGCCTATTCTACCGGTCGTGTTTATCATATCCGCTTGCGGCATCTATTTCACTGCAAGTCTATTCAGGCGTTCAAAATGGGGGCATAAGGCGTTCGTTCTTGTTGCATTGATGCTTGTAGGACTGGAGATTTCTTCCAACTACTCCTCTACTCATTACATTGCCCAGATGTCAGAGCCAGATAATATGTACGCATCGTATTACTGGGTCCTCGATAAGGAACCGAGCAGAATATTCTATGCCGGTTACATACCCGATGTTGAACTGGGAATCAGAGGTTTTGACTTGCAGATGATTCCAACGCATTGGATCACGACCGGAGGTCGTACGCTTCTTCAGAAGATGAGACCTGATGACGTCTTGATGATTGATGAACGTCTGGAAGCACAAATGAGTGCCACCCTTCGCCAGAATTTGATTTTGGAGTGGAGTTCAGATAAGGAAGGCCACAGTAACAGTCAATACATTTTCCGACGGCAATCAAGCGACTGATGGAGTCGAGAGATGAGTTCAGAGAACCTGAGAAACTCAAGCTTTGTAGAGGCTGGCAAGTATGTCGTAATCAGCCCGGTGCGAAACGAGGCCAAGTTCATAGGACAGACCA
>Ga0315289_10009660_pt1 | contig 13872 bp, 9 predicted proteins | sample YL17G11_40_MG_FD_203452 | JGI IMG/M metagenome (GOLD analysis project Ga0315289, IMG submission 203452) | Sediment microbial communities from Yellowstone Lake, YNP, Wyoming, USA - YL17G11_40 | ecosystem: Environmental > Aquatic > Freshwater > Lake > Sediment | place: USA: Wyoming | collected...
CATCCCCAACAAGGACTTCGTCCTCAAGTACGCGGTGGTCGGCGAGAAACCGGCCATGGCCGTCCTCGCCCACACGGACGCGGCCGGCCAGGGATACTTCATGCTCATGGTCCAGCCGAAGGAAGACGAACGCCTCAAACAATCCCCGCCGCGCGAAATCTCCTTCCTCATCGACGTCTCCGGCTCCATGTCGGGCGAGCCCACCGCCAAAGTCATTCAGACGATGCGCGAGATGCTGAAGCGCACCAAGCCTACGGACACCGTCCAGGTCGTCACGTTCGCGAACGAGTCGCAGAAACTGTTCGAGAAGGCCGTCCCCTGCACGCCGGAGAACATCGCCAAGGCCCTGGGCTTCACCGAAGGCCTCCAGGGCGGCGGCGGGACCGAAATGCTCAAGGGCATCAAGATGGTCCTCGAAGAGCCGCCAGACCCCGACCGCGTCCGCATCGTCATGATGCTCACCGACGGATTCATCGGCAACGAGGCCGAGATCATCGCGGAGGTCGGCCGGCGATGCGGCGACCAGATAAGGTTCTGGTGCATCGGCATCGGCCAGTCGCCGAACCGGTTCCTCACGGACGGCGTCGCGAAGCAGGGCGGCGGCATGTCGAAGGTCATCGGCCTGAACGACGACCCCGCCGAAATGGTCCAGGAAGTCATGTTCCGCATCCATCGGGCCCAACTCGCGAAGGTCCAGATCGATTGGGGCACGATCAAAGTCTTCGAGACCTACCCCGCGCGGATCCCCGAACTCTGGGCCGGCCGGCCGGTCATCCTCTTCGGCCTCTACGAGCCCGGTGAGAGCGACGTCAGGATTAGCGGCCTCGCGGAAGGCGAGCCGGTCTCCTGGCCGCTGCACGTCAAGTTCCCGGCCAATGCCGAGAAGCACGACGTCCTGGCGAAGGTCTGGGCGCGCCAAAAGATCGAGGAACTGATGCACACGACGTACTACGCGGGCTCGCCCGAGGTCGAGGAGATGGTGACGAGCATCGCGCTGGAGTACCGCCTGATGAGCCAGTACACGAGTTTCGTCGCGGTGGATGAGAGCGAGATCGGCAAACTCGCCGAGCCCGCCCGCCCGCCGCGCCGGATGCTCGTCCCCGTCCCGATCCCCGAAGGCACGCGCTACGAAGGGTTCTTCGGCGATGAGGGCCTCGGGGAAATGGATGTCTTTGTGGCGTTCAAAGTCGCCCCGGCGGCCCCGGGGCCCGTGCGTCGGTCGATAACGGTGACTGGCGTCGGAGGCGGCGGGAAGAATTACGGCGGCTTCGAGGGCCTCGGCACGGGAAGCGGCAGGAGCAGCGGCTTCTATGGCGTCGGGGGTTCCGCAGGCGGTGGAGCGGCGCCCAGCGCCGCGCCGATGCCTGACTTGGCAGCCAACAAGGTGAACGTGAACACTTATGTCACAGGCCCGGCAACGGCCCTCCGGAGCCGTCCCGGAAGGGTCGGGGCGGCGATGGAACTCGGTGACATCGCCGGTTATCGCGGGGCGAACAACCTCTGGACCCAGGCCATGCGGGAAGACGCCGCCCAACTGGCCCAGGCGGTGGAAGCGCGGCCGAACGTTGCGGTCGAACCGGGCAATGAAAGCGCCCTCCTCGCCGAGCGAGCACGCCTCATGTACGACTACCTCCTCGCCGACATGCGGAGCCGAATGGGCTGGGGCGGCGAGGCCCCGGCCCGCTACGCCGACCGCATCGAGGAGATCAACAAGGGCCTCGTGCGCCTCTGGTCGAAGGCAGCGCCGGCCCTCGAGAAGCGCCTGGACATCGTGCTCCGCGACGCGGCCATCGAGGATGCCCTCGAGGCGGTCGCGAGCGGCGGGGCGGGCCTTAAGACTGACGGCCTCATCGGCGGCGTCCAGGACCCGGTCCTCCGGGCGGAGCGCGGCGAAATGCGGGTGACGTATCTGGACCTCCGCGGCGCGACCGTCGCTCAGGCCCTGGACTGGATCCTTGTGCCTGAGCGCATGACGTGGTGGGTCCGGGACGGCGCCCTCTGCGCCGGGACGGCGCGGAGCGCACCCGTCGCCGGGCCGTGGGTCTATGACGTCTCGCTCCTCGTGATGCCTGACGGGGAGAAAATTCAGAAGATCGAGGATTACCAGAAACGCGTCCAGGCGGTGAAGCAGTCGGCCGACGACTTCCTGAAGGCCGTCTCGAAGTCCCTCGGCGCCAAGGCGATTGAGCAGGAAAAGGAAAAGGCGGAGGAACCGGCGGAGAAGCGCGAGATCGTGTGGTACGGGCCGGGGCAACTTCTGCTCTTCGCCGACGCGAAGACGCACGCGGCCGCGGCGAAACTCTTTGCGGACCTGGCCGATCCGAAGGCCGAACTCGCCGGCGATCTCGCGGAACTCCACAAGACGACCAGCGCCCTCGCCGAGGCACGCAAGGACGCCGCCGAAAAAGCCCGGACCGCCGCCGAAAAGGTCCGCGTCGCCGGCGTTCTGAGGGAATACAGTTGGCGGCTCCTGGCGGCCGCGGCGGGCGGCGAACTCGATCCCGAGGCCCTCGCGGAACTCCAGGTCGCCTGGAAGAGCCCCGCTGCTGCGGAACTCCTGAAGGGCGAGGCCCGCGTCATTCCCATCCGCTCCGCGTGGGCGTTCGAGGCTGCCATGGCGGCGATGCCGACGGTCGAAGAATCGCCCGCCATCCCGAAGGCGTTCCGCGACGGCGTGCAAGAGGCGGCCAAGGCGGCCCTCGCGGACCTTGAAAAGTCGCCCGACGCCCCGGCCGCCTACTTCGCCGTCCTCTACACGGCCTTGGGCATCCGCGACCCGTCGAGCGAGTTCCTCGCGAAGGCCCGGCCGCTCCTCACTGAGGGCAAGGCCGATTCGCCCCTCGCCGACGTCCGCACCGTCGCCAAGGCGCTCCTCGCGGAACCCAAAGACGTGGACTCCAAAGCCCTCGCGGAACTCGTGGCCAAGGGCGTCCGGGGCGACGACATGGTGGCGCTGACGGCCCTGGCCTGCCGGCGGGCGGGCGGAGAGACGTGGACCGCTTTCCGCGCCGAGAGCCGGGCGATCCTCGGCGACCAGCCGCTCTCGGGCGCCGTCGTGGTCCTCGTCAACCGCCTGTCGGGCCCCGGCGTGAAACTCGCCGCGGCAGAATAATGCCGACGCGATCGGCGCACAAAAAGCCCGGGGATTGGAATCCCCGGGCTTCGCGTTTGCGCGGCGATCCGGCTGGCGCTTACGCCGTCGAAGGCGGCCCGCCCGCCCGCGCGGCCGGCCCTTTCTTGAACACCGTGTTCCAGTCGACGCGGCCCGTCGCCTGCATGAGGATAAAGAGCGTGATGATCGCCACCACGATGATCGAGAGGCCCGTCCACTCCTTCCAGAAGAAGGCGTAACTGAAACCGATGAGGTACACGAGTTGCGTGAAGCCGACGTACGCGACGGCGAACTTGACGCCCGCCACGAGACGCATGTAACTGACGACCAGGAAGACGCTCACCGCCGCCGAAATCCAGAAGGCCCGGTGGATATCTATCTTGTCCACCAGGTATGCCAGGAGGATGTGGAACGCGAAGAAACCCGCCGAGATCATAAGGTAATGCATCGGGTGCAGCGGCACCTTCTTCAGAAGCATGACCGTGAAGAGCACCGTGAAGAAGAAGAACAGGCCGACCGGCGCGTAAAGGGCCATGCGGCCGGTGATGGGCCCGGTGTCCTCGCGCGCGGGGGTGTCCACGGCGATGAACTGGCTGGTGCGCGAGTCGGTGATTTCCCAGAGGGCCCGCACGCCGCCGTCCGTCGGCTCGGCTTTCTTCGAGGGGCTCATGCTTCCTTCGGGGTAATTGATGGCCGTGAAGTTCGTCGTCACCTCCAGCGTGAAGTCCTGGAGATGCGCGGACCGGGCGGCGTCCTTTTCGCCGGTGACGTAACTCCAGCGGTCCCGGCCGCGCGTCTTGTACGTCACGGCGACGGTGTGCGTCTTCTCGTCGGCCGGGATGGGGACGAGGAAACGGTTGCCGACCTGTTTGGAGTCCGCGTCGAGCGGTTCGCCGTCCAGGGCGAGGCTCAGGTTGTCCATGAACGGAACGCCGGCCGGCAGGGCGAAGATGAACGTGCTCGCGGCCGGGCCGGCCTTCACGGTGTACGTCCCCGCGAAATCCACCGTGTACGTGCTGAACCAGAGAAGCCCCTTGTACCGGTTCTCGTGCTCCAGGTGGACCTTGATGTTCGAGGCGAGGGGATCCACGGGTGCCGCGCGCTCGGCGTTCGCCCCGAGGTACGGCACCGGCTGGCTGAGGTTTGCAGGGCCCCAGGACGAATCGACCTGCTCGCTCAACCGGTCCCTGAGGCTCTCGGTGCGCCAGTACACGGTTCCACCCAGGGCCCACCACGCGGCGCACGCGAGGGCGAAGATGACGAGGATGAGGAAGAATCGCCATGCGGTCATGCCAGGCTCCTTTCCCACTTTTGTTCAGTTGGCGCCGTCGCTTGCCGGCGGCTCGCTCTCTTTGGCCGCCGGCCGCGCTCTCACGATCTCATATCGGCCGTCCGCCTCCTCGCACCTGAGCCGATTGGCGTCGCAAATGGCCTTCAGGTTCTTGACGAAGCGGCACCCCGCGGCGCCGGCGGCGATGGCGATAGCGACCCATTCGTCGCCGCTGAACTTGACGGGATTGAACTCCTTGTAGAGGTTGTCGTACCCCTCGCCGGGAATCTCGCCTGTGCTGCGGATGCCCCGCCGCTGACGATGCCGGCGTCGAACGCCGGGCCGTCGAGTTCCAGGGCCACGAGGGTATCGACCTCCTGCCGCTCGGCCGGCGGGACGGAAATCTCGACGCCGCCGTCCGTCTGTTTGACCGTGGCCGTGCCGCCCGTCAGGACCTTGCTCGAAACGATCTTCCTCGTGAGGGCCGGCAGGGCGATCGTATCGGCCGGCCACTGGAGAATGTGAACGTAAACGGTGTTGGCTTTGCACGTGGCGGCGCCCCAGGGTCCCGGTCGCCACGGTCCGCCTCGGGTCCCGTAGATGCTCTCGCCGTACCGCTTGAGCCATGCGCCCGTTTCTTTGAGGCGTACGACCTGGCGCGGTTCGATCTCGCCCGTGGGCATGGGGTTGGTGTTCAGGGCCAGGTTGCCGTCTCCGCCGACACATCGGACGAGGATGTCGATGCACTGCTTGAGGGACTTGATGGTGTCGTTGGGCTTCCAGGCCCACTGGGTTCCCAGGGTGATGCAGGATTCCCAGGGTCGGTCAACCTGGAACTGGCCGATGCGCTGCTCCGGCGTGTCGAAATCGCCGGGGGCGCCGGTGCGATTGTTCACGAGGATGTTGGGTTGAAGCGAGCGGACGAAGCGGATGATGCGTTCGCCGCGGGCGCGGTCGAAAGCCTGAGGAACGTCAAACCAAATCCCGACCAGCGGACCGTAGCCGGTGATCAACTCCTTAACCTGGGCTTCGAGGAAGTCGGTGTAACGGTCGAGATTAGGGACGGAGCGTTTCACCTTGCCGCCCGGACTGGTCAAGGGGAAATCCGGGTGATACCAGTCGCATACCGAGTAATAGGGGAAGAACCCGATGCCCTGTTCCCGACACGCCTCCGCCAGTTCTTTGGTCACGTCCCGCTTGAACGGTCCGTTCATGATGTTGTAATCGGTCTGCTTCGTGTCCCAGAGACAGAAACCATCGTGATGTTTGAGGAGAAAGACGATGTAACGCGCGCCGGTTTCCTGGACGACCTTGACCCACTCGCGCGCGTCAAACTTCTCGGGGTTCCACTTCTTGTAAAGACTGTCATATTCCTCAATTGGCGTCGGGTTGCCGCGCGACCAGCCGATTTCTTTTCCCGTTAAACTCACAGGTCCCCAGCAGATGAACATGCCGAAGCGCATATCCTTCCAGGCTTCAACCGCCTCCGGCCTGGCGGTCAGCATGTCCCCCGGCTTCTCGCTCTCGGCGCCGGCTGCCAGGCCGCAACCGAATAACACGAAAACCAGGAAACCGATGAGTCTCTGCATAACCGCTCCTTTCAAGGCTTTTTGTAACCGCTTAATACCGTCTGGCAAGTGAAAGTTTCAGCGAAATTAAACTTCCGGCGGTCGTTCACGATGGGCGGCGGTGCCGCCAGGCACGAATTTAGTCGGGAGGGGCGACTACAGGGGATCGGCCTTGCGAAGCAGCGGCGCGATACTGCGCAGTTCCGGCAGATCCGTGGCCGCTTCGATGACCTTGATGGCCTCCTCGACGGCATCCGTCTTTTTTTTCTTACAGTCGTCCGGGAAGTCCCGCTCGTTCTTGCAGAACGTCACGAGTTCCCGGAGGTCCGGCAGCACTTCCTTGGCCCGAGCGCCATAGAGTTTCAGCGCCGCCAGGATCCGCCCCATGCGGTCCTCGCTGGCCCACGGGTTCTGGTTCTTCGCGTACTCGATGCAAGCCCGCATGCCCTCCTTGATGTGGTGCTTCGCGAGCAATTGCAGCCCGGCTTCGCGGATGCCGTCGGCGAACATCTCGCCGCTCGGCGCCGGCCGCTCGACGGCCCGCAGGATGTCCGGCCACAACTGGCCGAGCTCCTCGTTGCTCAGCTTGCCATAGACGGTGGCCATCTGCGACCGCGCCAGGCCGTCGTTGATCGCGAGCATCCGCTTGATCGCCGGGAAGAGCATCTGCCGATCCACGCCCTCCAGCGAATCGGCGAGGAGCCCGCGCCGGGGGGCGTTGTCGATGTAGCCGCTCATGAACAGGGCAAAGCCGAGATAGCGGCGCTTCATGGCCCGGGGATCGCCCTTGTCGTCGGCGAGGACCAGCCTCAGGAGTTCCGGCACGGCCTTGCGCGCCGGGGCGCCGATGCCCGCCAGGGCATAGGCAGCCCGGATCGAGAGCCACTCGTCCTTGTGCGAGAGTTGCTTGATCAACTCGTCCGTGGCCGGAGCGGCCCGTTCTTTCATGTACTCCAGGGCCTCACATGCCCCGCGGCGCGCATCCAGACTGTCGCTCGCCAGCATGCCCGTAAGTTGCGCAGCGAAGTTGCCCTTCTTTCTCGCCAGCGCGCTGGCGGCCCGGAACCGCACCGCCGGCGACCAACTGCCCAGGCATTTGAGGAGTTGCTCTTCGCTCTTGGAGTCATAGCAGTCTTCCTGATGCCGGTAGGTGAAACCCCGGCCGTCCTCGATCACCCCCTGGAGTTCCTTGCCCGTCAGAAGATTCGCCTGGCTCACGCCTTTGCCGGTGATGCACAGCCTCTGGAGCGGCAGCGCGTAGGCGAGCAGGAAGGCGCCGGTCATGTCCCAACCCATGTAGGAATCGCTCGCCCCCGCCCCGCCTTGGTAGACGAAGCCGCCGTCCCATCGCCGGGCCAGGTCGTAGAACCAGCGCTGCTCCTTTAGATGGGCGGCGACGGCCTCCGGCCCGGCACGCGACACGCCGAGCGGCCCCCAGAGGTAACTGAAGTAGTTGCCCGTGTGGCCGAGTTCCCGCTCGTCGTACGACGCCACGGACATCCGCGAGAAGAACCGCGTGCCCTCCCGGTCGCCGAGCAGATCGAAGGCGACGACCGCCATCGAGTTCTTGCCGTTGTTGTCGTGCAGATTCCAGTAGGGCGGGTGGTCGCCGTAAGGGATGCTCCCCTTGCCGGTGTAGAACCCGAAGAAGGCGTGCGACCGCTCGACCGCCACGTCCAGGGCCCGGTCCTTCACGCCGCACTTCTGCCCCAGCACCATCGAGAGCCAGCAGGGCAGGCCGGCCGAGTTGATGGCGCCGTAGCCGCCGAGCCGGCCGAAGTCGCCGGGCAGCGACATGCCGTGGCCCCACGTGCCCACGGCGCTCTGCCCCTTGGCGATCGTCGTCGAGTACTCCCGGATGGCTGGGAGCACGGACTTGTCGCCGGTGGCCAGGTAGTACTCCGTCAGGAAAAGGTTCGCGTAGCCCCAGTCCCAGGCGAACATGCCGGGTTGCAGGGTCAGTTTCAGGTCGGGCCTGCCGACCTTGTGCGCGAGGGCCTTCACCTTCTGGAGGTACTCCGGCTTGCCGGAGGCCAGGAGCGCCAGGGCATTGATCTCGCCGCCGATGTCGCCCCCCATCTCGCGCCCGGCCAGGTACCGGCACCCCTGCTCCAGGATCAGCCGCGACTTGAGGCAGTTGTACGGTGCGGTGTTGCTGTAGGCGCCCATCACCCTGAGCCGGACCGCCACGTCGCTGCGGGTTCCCTTGCGCCAACGAATCAGTTTGAGGACGCCCTTGTTCTGGGGCTTCTCGGCCTCGGTGATCGCGTTGCCGAAAGCCTTGCGCGCATCGCTCTCGAAAGGCTTGCCGCCGACGCCCAGGATCACGTCGTCCACTTCCAGCACGCCGTCTGCCGGCGAGCCCTTCTCCACCTGGGTGATCAGAATCTGGCGTGCCTCGGTGGTTTCCAGGTCCCGGCCCCAGATCCAGCCCCGCGCGCCGGTCGGCCCGAGGGTCCAGTCGTGCGTGTCATCCTTCTTGCCGCCCCGGGTCAAATCCGGCACCGGTGGCGGCGCAGCGACGAGTGGACTGCCGGACACCAGCGCGATGGCGACAACGAGGGAGGCGATACACCGAGGTGTGTTTTGCATCTTCCGCACGGCATTTCTCCTATGGGTCCGTGTCATCCTGTGTGTCTGTTCCTGCCAAAGCGCAACCGCACATCTTCAGGGGGACGGCTCTTGAGGAAGAATCGGAACATCGCAGAAGGTGAGCGCCGCGATGCCGTTTTCGCCGTACAGAAGGTTGTCCACGCTCCACGCCCTGCTATCAAGGTAGGTGAGTGTCTGCGCCGTCGCGGGCGCGGCCAAGGCATGGCCGCCGAGCATCAACGTGGTCACAACAGCAATAAGACAAGTCGGCACAAGGTTTTTTCTCACAACCGTCTTCCCTCAGACTATGACCAGGAACCCGGTCACTTTCCGGAGTTCGCCGTCAGCAACTTCTTCATCCCTTCCCCCAGGGCCTTGCCGACCAGGAAGTAGGTCTCGGCGTTGGCGAACTCGTGATGGCCATGGCCCGGACAGGGAGACTCCTCGGGTTTTCGCACGAAGTCGCGGGTCTCGACAAACGTCACCGTCCCCTTGAACTCGGGGCTCGCCGCGGCGCCGGCCTGCGCCTTGCGGATGGCCAAGGCCGCAGGGTCTTTGCAGTCCGCTCCCCAGGGGCCGGTCAACTCTCCGATCACGACCGGCAGGTGGGGCGCCTTCAGGTCGGCGCGCACATCCTTGATCAGGTTCACCAGGTTCTTCTCGTACTCCTCGACGGCGGTGTTGCCGCCGCAGAAGTCGTTCCATCCGTGCCACCAGACGAAGCCGGCCAGTTCGTATCCGCCGCCGTCGTAGTCGGGGAAGGACTTCTTGAGGTCCGCCAGGGCCTCGCGGACATCCGCCAGCATCTTCGTGTAGTAAGGTCCCACCTCTCCGCCGGAACTCGGGGGCCGGAAGTCCTTCGAGAGGCTCTTGCCGCCCCAGGCCGTCTTGATCAGCAGCACTTGGTTCGGCAGCGCGTTCCCCATGACGTGGCCGAACTCGAGTTCGGGACCGAAGTGGTGCTGCCCCCCGTAGACGGTGAAGCCGAGCGTGAGCGGGCCGCATTTCACGGGGCTGTTCTCGGGCTTGTACCAGGCCCAGACGTCCTCGCGCACCGTCCACCGGCCGTTGTCGTCCTTGAGGTGCCTGTAGAGGGGCGCCTTGGCGGGGTCTTTCATCACCGTATTGAGCGTGCCTTTGGCGTCGTTGTAGTCTTTGCCTTCGAGGTCGGCCACGCCCTGGCCTTCCATGTTCGACTGGCCCGCCAGGATGAAGACCTTCACCGGGCTCTTGCCGGTCTGCTTCGAGGCCTTGTCCGCCTCGCCGGCGAAGGCCGGAAGGGACGACGCTCCTATCGCGAACGCCAAGACAACGGCTGCGACGGCAATGCATCTCTTCATAGACGATCCCTTTCAATGTCCTGCCCGTAATCCGTGAACCCGGCGGAAAATCAGCAGGCTTGCCGTTCGATGAGACGGACCATCTGCCCGTTCAGTCTTGTCCCCCATTGGCGGGCACGGGCTTGCCGTCCCGGATGGCAACGTCCTTTCGGCGGTAAACGGCCGCACGCTTGAGTTTCTGCGCCGGATTCTTCACGCCGAAGGTGTGGGTGCGCCCGCCGCCGGCGTCCCCCGCGCGGCTCTTCTCATATTTCCAGTCTCTCTTTTCCAGAAAGACGACATCCACGCGCCAGATGACGACGGGTCTTCCGCGCTGGAGGCTTTGGGTGTCGTCCACCAGGTATCGCCACACGATGTACCAGCCCGGGTGATCGTAATGCGATTGGATGGCCCACGGGCGCTTGCTGGCTTTGCTTTCAAGGGATTCATTGGGCGAAGGCTTCTGCCCCGAACCCCGACGCCGCAGGTCGGGGAAGTGCTGCTGCGCGGTGTGTGCGTACCGCACCTTTTCGTAGCCGGCGTATTTGGCAAGGGCCTTGACGCCGAAATTACGAACCACCGAGGCGAACCCGCGAGGGTTTCTCAAAGCAATGGGCGCGAAGTCAGCCAGTTGCTTTTCAAGGTAATGCACGGCGCGGCGAAGCCCTGCACCGGTTAGGTCTGGCGGAAGAATGACGCCGGAATCAACATTGCCTGTCCTGACCATGTTGTGCAGCCTTCATCAAGTAGGCAGGTCGCACGCCACAAGCAGCCCCGGAAGGGGCGATAGAAGGTAGCCCAGGGCGCAAGCCCTGGGACCGCGTGCCCCGCCACCAGTTTCCTCTTTTCTCTTTTCACCCAGCCCCGCAAGGGGCGAAAGAAATCTTACGCCCCTTCCGGGGCTAAACAACTTAAAAAGGAAAGGGGACCTTGCGCATTCGTTACCCAGGACTTACGTCCTGGGCTATTTTCTTGCGCCCCGTTCGGGGCTGAATCGTGCACCAGGACGGTGGAAACCAGGTAATCCGTCGATTGGTTCCACGCCGAACTCGGCCTCTCCTCGGTAGTACTCGGACAAGATCTATGCCGCAGTCGTTTCGACTTACGGCTTTTCAATCAGCCTTGCCATCTCGCGGACGGCCTTGCGGAGGCCGAAGAAGACCGCTCGGCTGACGATGCTGTGGCCGATGTTCAGTTCCGTCATGCCGGGGATGTCGGCAACGGGACCGACGTTGGTGTAGTTGAGGCCGTGGCCGGCGTGGACGACGAGGCCAGCTTCCTGGGCGAGGCGCGCCGACTCGGAGACGTGTGCCAACTGCCGGTCGCGCTCGGCGCCCGCCGGGGCATTCGCGTACTCGCCCGTGTGGAACTCGACGGCCTCGGCCCCCGTCGCCGCATACGCCTCGACGTGAGCCGCCTCAGGGTCCACGAACAGGCTCACCACGATGCCGGCTTCCTGAAGACGGCGGACGGCGTCGGCGACGCGCCTCTCGTCGCCGACCACCGCGAGGCCCCCTTCGGTGGTGATCTCCTGGCGCCCCTCGGGGACGAGCGTGGCCTGGTCGGGCCGGACGTCGCACGCGATGCCGATCATCTCCTCGCTGACGGCCATTTCGAGGTTCAGTTTGACCTGGACGGTTTCCCGGAGGAGCCTGAGGTCGCGGTCCTGGATGTGTCGGCGGTCTTCGCGGAGGTGCAGGGTGATGCAGCGGGCGCCGCCGAGTTCGGCCTCGGCCGCGGCCCAGACGGGGTCGGGCTCGATGCCTCGCCGCGCCTGGCGCAGCGTCGCCACGTGGTCGATGTTGACGCCCAGGTGCGGCATGGTGCGATTTCCTCGGGAGGCGGCCCGGCTTCGCCAGCCGTCAGGCCACGGCACGCCTGCCGTGCCAGGGGGCGGAGCCCCGCTACGCCGGGGCAAAGCCCGGCGGCGTCAGGCCTGGCGATAGCCCAGGGTCTCCATGACGCCGAGCAGTGCGGCGACGGAGATGCGCGTCAGGCCCCGCTCCAGTTTGTAAGCGTCGATGGCGGCCCGGAGTTCTTTCTCGGGCTCGGCGACACGGGCGGGATCCTCGGGCGGGGGGAACTGCCTGCGGTCCGCCCCGCGCACACGCTCGGCTGTCGCCGGGCGGGATCGCGAACGTCGGCGATCCCGGCCGCTGCGGTGTTCCTCGAACGATCCGGCCATCCCCATCTCCTTTCGGGAAACGGGCCCACGAGTCGCTCGTCTGCGCCTCGATGCTTCGGCCCAACGGTGCGTCAGCGTTTGTGGCGCTGTTTCCAGCGCATGTGCCGAATCTTGCTGCCGACTTTTCGCCGGCGTCGGGGCTTGCCCACGGCTGCTCCTCCTTGACCAACGACTTGACCGGTGATTCTTCCAGACCGATCACCCTTTTACCGCCGCTGGCTCGTTCTGTCAACGCCTTTAGTGGCTGTTTCAATTCCCTCTCCCCTTGTGGCCCCTCGACCATGCCCTTCGACAGGCTCAGGGCCGTGAGCATGGTCGAACGGCTCGGGGCCACCCTGAGGAAAGTCGAAGGGTGGGAGAGGGGAGGGTGAGGGGAAAAAGAAACGACGAATAACGAATATCCAATGCCCAACCGCAGAAGGACGGAGGGAACATCTGGCACCGCGGCGCGATCCGTGCCGTTTCTCACTTGGTTATTCTGCGGTTGAGTGTTCCTTGTTGGATATTTGCCGTCTTTCACCCTCACCCCTGCCCTCTCTCGTTCGACCCAGAGGCTCTCGACGGGCCATCAAGGGAGAGGGGGTTATGAAACAGCCTCTTAGCGCGGGGGTTGTCGCCGCAGGAAACGGCCGCCCGGCAGGGCCCGCACGAGGCCCTTGAGTTCCAGGAGCGTTATGGCGCCGGCGGCCTGTGGGGCGTTGAGCCCGGCCCGGTCGGCCAGCGTTTCCAGGGGCGCGGGTTCCCCGTCCAGCACCTCCATCAGGCGCGCTTCCTCGGCCGACAGATTGGCCTTGAGGGCGAGGCCGGCTTGCCGCGGCGCGTCTTCGCCGGCGGCGGGCTGGACCTCCAAGTCGGGGAACTCGTCGAGGATGTCGGCGACGGATTCGACGAGTTTGGCCCCGTCGCGGATGAGGGCGTGGACGCCCGCCGCTCCCGGCGCGTCCACCCGGTTGGGGACGGCGAAGACTTCCTTGCCGAGTTCCGCCGCCAGACGCGCCGTGATGAGCGAGCCGCTACGGACGCCCGCCTCGACGACGACGACGCCCAGGCCCAGGGCCGCCAGGATCCGATTTCGCCGGGGGAAGTTCTCCGCCTGTGGCGCCGTCTCCATGGGGAATTCGCTCACGAGGGCGCCCTGGGCGGCGACGGCGTCGGCCAGCCGACGGTTCTCCGGCGGATAGACCGTCGCCAAGCCGTTGCCGAGCACCGCGATCGTTCGGCCTCCGGCGGCGAGCGCGCCGCGATGGGCGGCCGAGTCGATCCCCCGCGCCAGGCCCGAGACGATGGTGAACCCGACCCGCGCGAGGCCCCCCGCGATCCGCTCCGCCTGGTCCTGGCCGTAGAGGCTGCACTTGCGCATGCCTACGACGCCGACCGCCTGGGCGTCCTCCGCCACAAGAGTCCCCTTGACGTAGAGCAGGGGCGGGGCGTCTGTGAGGTACGTGAGCGCGATGGGATAGTCCGCCTCGCCGCGGAAAATGAGTTGGACGCCGGCGGCGCGGGCCCGCTCGAGTTCCGCTTCGGGCTCGGCGAGGTCGAGGGACTGGCGGATCTTTTGGGCCGACTCCTCCCCGATGCCGGGCGTCTGGGCGAGTTCGCCGGCCGATGCCTCGGCGGCGGCCTCGGCGGAACCGAACCGTTCCACCAGGGCCGAAAAAAGACGCGGGCCGATGCCCGTCGCCAAATGGAGCCTGAGCGCGCTCAGCCGTTCCTGCTCGTCCACCGACCATCTCCTAAGCGAGGTTACATAAGTTTTACGCGGTGGGTTCGCCGCGGGGCTTGCCCCGCGCTGCGAACAGCCAGCGCCCCGCAAGCGGGGCGGCGAA